>RCMY010003483.1_pt1 | contig 17023 bp, 13 predicted proteins | sample 2041341 | NCBI WGS metagenome assembly RCMY01 (sample SAMN09708234, study PRJNA481090) | Marine sediment metagenome, whole genome shotgun sequencing project. | reverse complement strand
TCAGTATTAAATAGAGCATTGCAAATCGAAAAACTACAGTCGACAAAGTTCGATTTGGCTATAATTGGAGGTGGTGTTACCGGAGCTGGAATTGCTCTAGATGCAGCATCACGAGGGTTAAATGTATGTTTAATAGAAAAAAATGATTTTGCCTCTGGAACGAGTAATAAATCGACAAAACTAATACACGGTGGTCTGCGTTACTTGAAACAATTTGAAATTGGTTTGGTAAGAGAGTCGGGCTCAGAACGTGCTATAGTTCACAAACTTGCACCTCATTTAGTTATTCCAGAAAAGATGTTATTGCCTTTAGTTGAGGGTGGAACCTATGGTAAAATGATGACTTCTATTGGTCTTCAAGTTTATGATTTTTTAGCAGATGTTAAAGGTGACGATAGGCGTAAAATGTTGGATAAGGATGAAACCATCGTTAAAGAGCCTTTACTTAATGTAGACGTTGTTTTGGGTGGTGGTCTCTACGCTGAATACCGAACAGATGATGCGAGGTTGACCATAGAAATTTTAAAAAAAGCCGCATCATTTGGTGCAACTATCATCAATTATTGTATGATGGAATCATTCGAGTATAATGAAAGTTCTAAAATTAAAAATTTATCCTGCAAAGACAATAATACAGGAGTTATTTTCAAAGTGAAAGCCAGAAATTATGTTTCAGCTGCTGGTCCTTGGGTTGATACATTAAGAACCAAAGATCATTCGATGAACAATAAGCATCTACACTTAACTAAAGGTGTGCATATTGTTTTTCCATACGAGAAATTACCTGTAAAGCAACCGCTTTATTTTGACGTGCCTGATGGAAGAATGATTTTTGCCATTCCGAGGGGGCGAGCAACTTATGTTGGAACAACGGATACAAATTATTCAGGTAATTTAGATAGGGTAGTTTCTACCAAAAACGATGCTACCTACATTTTGGAAGCCATTAACGCTACTTTTCCTGATGTTGACCTTAAAATTGATGACATAGAATCAAATTGGGCAGGACTAAGACCTCTTATACATGAAGAAGATAAAGACCCCTCTGAGTTATCGAGAAAAGATGAATTATTTGTTTCCGAAAGTGGTTTAATTTCTATTGCTGGGGGTAAACTAACAGGTTACCGCAGAATGGCTGATCGTGTTATTGAAACGGTATTAAAGACCATGAAGAAAAAACATAAAGAAAGATTAACGAAATCGAACACCGCAAAAATTCCTCTTGTTTCACCATCGCTTGAGAATACCCAAAATGTAAAAGTTTATCAAAATGAATTGGAGATTAAACTTCAAGAAATTGGGGTTGCTAACTTATATCATGCGTGGTATTTAAGCACAACGTATGGCAAGCAAGCAGAAATTATTCTTGCTAAATCTAAGAGTTTTGAAAATGCGGATGTTTTGGAACGATTAATAAGAGCGGAGCTTTGGTTTAGTATTCACCATGAAATGACCAATAGTATAACTGACTTTTTTGTACGTAGAACAGGGCGACTTTATTTTGATATTGATAGTGTTTCAAAATACAAAAACCTCATTTTGAATGACTTTTTAACGTACTTAAATTGGGATGAGGATAGAAAGCTAATGGAAATAGAAAGTATCGATGTTTTGGTGAAAGATGCTACTCATTTTTATACTGAAGAATTTAAATGATTGGAGTTTAAAAAAAATCAAGTTTTATTTCCTAATATAAAATGAGTACTAATTTTTAGCGCACTATTTAGAAATGTCAGAACATAAGAATTTCGATTATGAAATTGAAATCAATTCACCAGGCAGGATTAATTTAATAGGGGAACATACCGACTACAATAGTGGATTTGTATTGCCTGCTGCAATTGATAAAGCAATAACCTTCAAAATAGGAAAAAACGGATTAGAAAATCAATGCCGAATTAAAAGTAAAGGCTTTGGCGATATATTGTTTGTTGACCTTAAGAATATTGTTAAAAGTAATGAAGGTTGGCAAAATTATCTTTTGGGTGTATTGCATGAAATTTGCCAGCGCAGCAATAAACTAGCTGGGTTCGATTGTATTATTGAAAGTAACTTACCAATAGGTTCAGGAGTGAGTTCGTCTGCGGCTTTGGAATGTGGTCTTGCCTATGGTCTCAATGAATTGTTCAATTTAGGTCTGTCAAAACTTGAAATAGTCAAACTATCTCAAAGGGCAGAACATAATTATGTGGGTACCCAATGTGGTATTATGGATCAGTTTGCATCTGTAATGAGTAAAGAGCATCATGTACTGCTTTTAGATTGCAGAAATTTGGAATACACCCATATTCCTATAGAAATTCAGCCATATAAATTTATTATGCTAAACACCAAAGTTCAGCACAATTTGGCATCTAGCGAGTATAACATTCGGAAACAAGAATGTGAGGAAGGGGTTGCAATTATACAAGCAACCTATCGCAATATAGATTCATTGCGAGATGTGACTAAGAGGATGTTACAAGAACATAAGCAAAAATTGAGTCCTAAAGTTTTTCACAGATGCTCCTTCATTCTAGAAGAAAACAAGCGGGTTCTTGAGACTGTTGAAGCTTTAAAAGCAAATGATTGGAATAAAGTTGGCGCATTACTTTATGAAGGTCATAAAGGAATTAGCGAGCTATATGATGTTAGTTGTCCCGAATCGGATTTCTTGGTAGAATTTTCAAAAAATAATGATGCTGTATTAGGTGCAAGACAGACTGGTGGCGGATTCGGTGGCTGCACATTGAATATAGTTCATGAAGATGCAGTAGACAGCTTCATTGATAACGCTTTCGATGCTTATTACAAAAAGTTCAATATTAATTTAGAAGCGTTCGAAGTTATACCGAGCGGTGGTACGTCTGTACTTCAAATTGAAAAGAGAAATGGAATTATATAACAATCCACATAGAAGATTTAATATTCTTACGGGAGAATGGGTGTTAGTATCCCCCCATCGGAACAAAAGACCATGGCAGGGAAAAACAGAAAAGGTTTACCAAGAACTAGGTCCTGAATATGTCAACACTTGTTATTTATGCCCCACTAATGAAAGAATGGGAGGGGAGAAGAACCCAGATTATAAGGAGTCATTTTCCTTTGTTAATGATTTCTCGGATTTATTGGAAGATGTAAAGGAAGAAAAAGTATCTGATGGTTTGTTGTTAGCCGAGTCAGAGTCTGGTATTTGTAAGGTGGTTTGCTTTTCACTAGACCATTCACTGACCTTACCGATTATGTAACGAACGGACATTGTGAAAGTTATATCTCTTTGGCAACAAGAGTATGCAGAACTCGGAGCGAGAGACGACATTAACCATGTGCAAATATTTGAGAATAAAGGTGCTATTATGGGATGCAGTATTCCTCATCCTCATGGGCAAATTTGGGCCCAGCAATCGATTCTGCAAGAAGTCGAGAAAAAATCAATTCAATTTACCAAATACTGGCAGAAGAATAAGCGTTCTATTTTGGAAGATTATGTTGCACAAGAACTAAAAGCAAATCAGCGAATTATCTTAGAAAATGAAACTTTTGTTGCGTTGGTGCCTTATTGGGCTGTTTGGCCTTATGAAGGAATGATACTTCCCAAGCGAAGGATTGCCCATATTGGTCAACTTAATAGTAAAGAGACTCAGGACTTTGCTGAAATCAATAAAAGATTTATAATTAAATACGACAATATCTTTGAGACATCCTTTCCGTATTCATCAGGTATTCATCAAGCGCCTACTGATGGTAAGGAACATCAAGAATGGCACTTTCACATGTCTTTTTATCCTCCATTACTGCTCAGCTACGGTTAAAAAATTTATGGTGGGAAATGAGATGTTCGCAAATCCGCAAAGAGATATTACCGCAGAACAGGCGGCAGAAAACCTAAAAAACACAACAATTGTTCATTATAGTTCGAACTAAAAACTGACTATCTTGCTACTAAAACTATAGAAAATCTAATAGCTATTTATGAATCCGTAATTTTAGATTAAATCTTTTAATATTTATTCAAGTTATAATTAAAGTGATGTTCAATTTTTAAAACTGATATAATAAGACATATTAAGAAATCAAAACTCCTTGCAAAATGTACTTTTTGTAAAGAGTTTGTTGTGTGTAATAATTTTTGACTAGAAAACTGGCAGCGGATTATTTGATGATGAGCCGTGCATGTCAACTACTTCTATAATATGCTCATAGGTATATTCATCCACCAGTGATAAATCAAATTCACTTGCAAAATCGCATAAGTGCAATTTGAGTTCCTCAAAAGTCTCATGTTCCAGATTACTATCATTAGGTTCGTAGATTTTATAGGCTAAAGACCTGCCAAATTCTTTGTCGAATACTTTTTCAGTATAGGTATCATTATCAAAATCTTCTAAATAGCGCATATATTTTTGGTTCAATACCCAAAAATACAAAGCAGTAATTTCATCTTTTTCAAGATTTTTTTTGAACTGCCATAAAAATTCATATAGGGTAAGCTCAATTTCATAGGTCATGCTGAAACCATAAAAATTTATGCTTTTAAACAAGTCGGTAATCGTTCCATTATTTGATTGCGATTCAAAGCAGAACGCCATCAATAATTTACGGAAGACTATTTTTTTAACATAGGCTACCGTAATCGAACTGACTTCTTTTGTGATGAATAATTTACTACTTACGCTTATCAAGGCTTTACAAATATTTCTGTTGGTTTAGGATCCAAAGTTATAGATTATACAAAGATATTAAGTAACAATTCGAATTAAAGAATAAATAAGTATTTAACTTTTGTGCCTATTAATATTCCCAAGCGCCTGCGGAAGTCGAACAACCCTTCCACTCCAACCCTTCCCTATCGGACACGCTTCGCCGGTCCAATAGGGAAGTCATTCCATTCCAGTTTTGCGCGACATCCTCGGAGCCGCGCAAAAGCCCAAGCGGTAAAAAAACCGCTTGCACTTTTCTCTCCCTCACCACAAAAAATCAGGATATTTCCAAGATTCCCTAACATCAAATAAGACCAAGTTAATTACCGGATTGGCTTCATATAATCTTATATGGCTCTATATGTATTTACGAGTTAAAATACTGATATTAAGATAGTTATATTCTTTATTTATCTATTATATTTATCCGTAAAACGGATAGCGAGGTGTATTCTAAGTAACTTAGAATTGTCTACTTCTGGCGAAGTGTTTTGCCTAAAAAGCAAGAGAAATGAAACAACAGAAAAGAGGTCGAAAACTATTAGGAAAGAAGAAGCGATACCACAATGTAATGCTACGGTTCAACGATACGGAATATGATAAATTGAGAAAAATATGCGAATCCTTTAATCTTGATATTTCCGAAAGGGGAACGATAAGTCCGCTCCTGAGAAGATTGGTTTTGCACAGCGAATCTGACGAAAAAGACATGCTCCCAAAAACCTCGAACCTTGCCTATCACATTAACAAGATAGGCAACAACATCAACCAATTGGTCAAGATTGCACATCACAAAAACCTGAGAAGTCCGAACAGTAGTTTCCAAAATGAAATACAAAGAACCAATGAATTACTGCACACACTTTTGGAAATTACGACGGGAGAACAAACAGGATGATTGGAAAGATTATTTATGGCGAAACCTGTACGGGGACATTGAACTATGTATTCGGAAAAGAAGGTATGCAGATACTCGGTTACGGCAACACATTTTCCCAAAGTATATCTCCAAAGTTTTTCGGTAACGTGCTCCATTTTCAGGGACAGCGAAATGCAACCAAGAACAGGTATGCCCATATCAGTTTAAATCTTCCGCATGGGGAGCATCTTGACAATGATAAGTTCCTAAGAATCTCCGAAGAGTATATGGAAAATATGGGCTATGGCCAACAGCCCTATGTAGTGGTCAGGCACACGGATACCAAACACGAACATGTCCATATCATAACCACCAATGTAAAAGAAAACGGAAAAGTACTCGGAACCTTCAATAGCCATAGAAGGAGCATGGCGACACGGCAGTACCTCGAAAAAAAGTACGGCCTATCCCAGGCTGCAACGATGAAACTGAACAGGCAACTCCCGATATACCGATTGCCCGAACTACAGTTCGGAATGGATGCGGAGAAAGGAACGAAGTACTATTTGCAGGACGTGCTGAACGGTATCAACCAAAAATACAAGGTGCGCAGTTTCGAGGAACTCGCACGACTGGTAAAGCCCTATCATCTTGAAGTGAAGCAGACGAAAAACGAATCGGGAAGGATTGGGGTCGCGTATGGTCTGAATAATCAAAAAGGATACCGGACAAGGTTCATCAACGGCTCCACCGTACACCGCGGATTGAGTGGCCCGAAACTGCAAAAGGTCTTCGATGCCCATTCCAAATCGAAGCTGTTACCGATGCACCGAAAACGCCTCCTGAAACAGATAGAGACTACCTATGGCCTCTTTCAAACTATTCATCCGCATGACTTAGAAGATGTAATCAAGGAATATCAGGACATCGACATCAAACTGGACACGAAAGAAGAAGTCATCGAAGGATTTACCATCTATGACAAATCGGGATATGTTTTCAGGGCAAGAGAACTTTCCCAAAAAATCCGAATGCAAAACCGGAAGGATATTTTCGGGAACGGCAACGAACCTACGCAAATCGATACCGAAAGCAAACAGTACAAATTGGAAACTCAAAAACTGATAAAAGAAGCATTAACAACATCCTATCTGAAATCCCCGAAACCAGACGGACTTCTCTCGGAACATATCATGACCACGACCTTCGGCGATATCGTTCCGAGCTTGATGGCCTCGGAAAAGTATAATTTCTTGGAACGTTACATTCCTAGAAATCAAATAGCTGAATTTAAGAAAGCGTTAGAAAATGAATTTCCCATCGTTAGGAACAGATTATATGAACTTGAGACCAAAAAGGAAAAGGAAACCTTGCAAAGCAAATTCAAGCTTATAGGCAATATATTGGAAAAGCGTATTTTCAATGTCGGCACGCAACAGGGGAGTGTCCGTCTTTTGTTCCAATCCTTGGGCGTAAAGTATCATGACAACCAATTGTCCTTTACCAATTCGAACAGGCATACCGTACCCGTGAAGTTGGGCAAACTGCCTTTTCCCGAGGCCATGGAGAACTTTGTGTTCACGGGTTTTGTCCGCCAAAATCATTTGATGCTGGAAACGTTATCGGAGCAATCTTCCGAGAATAGCCCAAAGCTGACGGCATCTGCTATTTTTCTGCCAATGGTCTTTCCGAAGCTTTACAAAAAAATGAATCCCGTTTACAAAAAGCAATACGAAAGTGTCGCTTTGGGTTCCTATGTAAAAAATGCGGAACGGATGCACGCAACCTTTGAAAAATCGCCCACGGACTATATCGCCCTTTTCAATGCCAAGGGGTTCTATTTCGTAAAGGGAGAAAAAGGGCTCGGGGTCAAATCCATTTACACTGATAATATGACAAGTTGCACCTTGCCGAAAAGAACGAGCCAGTATTTGAGTTCAATTCCAGATTTGACCACTACATTAAAGGATCAATACCCAGTCATTAAAAACCTTGTTGAAGAGGGCAGGAACAATCTTCAAAACCTATGGGCAGGACATTTGATGGAAAGGGGGATGTACGACAAGGTGGCCTATATGCTGATCAGGGAACAAGTGTTCCCTAACCTGCACCGGGAAATGGTACAGCATCACATGGATAACGGACTTCGTGAAAGTGTGAACGTAGCATCCGCAAAGCAATCCAGTATCCAACAGAACCGTTCGCTCAGAAAAAGAGTTTATGCCCTGGGCAACCTGTTGGGAGGCAGTAGCTACAAAGAAGAACAAATGTTCAACGGGTTCAAGGATGAGTTTACTGATTTTACTAAATATAAGGGTAAGGGACTTTCAATGTAGATTCAAAGAAACGATTCGGTCATGGGATTTTACGCCCTACGGGCGCTTTTTTGTGGATGGGGAGAGAAAGGGTATGGTGCACCCAGCCAAGGTTCGGTTGCGCCCTACGAAGTTTCTTCTTAACGCTTATCTGCCTGAACGCTAAAGAAACTCCGCAGGATCCACGCGCAGGTTAGTTATGGTAAGATTTGGGGTTGGACGGAAAACTGGTTTTAATCGCTATGACAGACCTGCTAGAGTCTTAAGGCTTGATTTTTGGTTATGAGTTTTTCACCTGCGTAATTTTGGCATTGATTTCATCCAGTATTTTTTCGGACACACTTTTCCCATAATGTTTTTCGGTTACCTGAACACTTGAATGCCCAAGGCCGGATGAAATTTTACGAATGTCAATCCCCATATCCAAGCCGATGTTTGTCCATGTATCTCGAAGGGTGTAGGTGGTAATCTTTTTATCGATTTTCGCTAAGGTTGCAATACGTTTGGCGTATTTGTTGAAGATTTTAACCTTTCCCTTATTTACTTTATGTAGGCGTTCCGGAGAAGTATTGTTGTGTATAATCGGAAAGAGATAATCATTGTCATCTTGCCCGTTCAAGTAGTGGTTGATAATTTCCAAAGATTCGTCGTTCTGAAGTACGCTGAAATAATCGCCTACGTAGTGTGTTTTTTTACGGAAGTATTTGATGCGATTATCTGCGAATTGGAATCGCTTTAATATAGCCATATCAAAGAAGTTCATACCCATGTTATTGAACATGAAAAGTAGATAATTACGATTGTCCCAAATTGGTGTGTGGGGTACTAATTTCAATTTTCGAATTTTATGAATATCATCCATGTCAATGGGCGCAGGGGCATTTGCATGACTTTTCTTCTTGATATTTGACAAGGGCTTATGATCTTTTAAATCATCAAAAGTTTTACCCGCATCATTCATAATGGCTTGTAAACTGCGGAGATAGATAGCTGGGGTGTTTTTAGAGGCATACCGATTCGTCAAATGGGCTTTAAAATCCTTGGAAAATCCATAGTCTATGGCTTTGATTTCCATATCCAAATCCTTGAATTCTTCTAACGGAATCATTTTTTCTTCCTTGATTTCATAAAGGGTTTTGATTTTACTATCCTCCATGCCCTTTAAATGCCTTCTGTATTTTATTAAAGACTTTAGAGCATCTTCATATGAACTGGCTGTAGAAAATCTTCCTTCCATGCGCAGGCGATAGAGATATTTGGCTCCATGGTTTAGGATAGTTCGCGATGGGGATTTCTTAAAAAATCGCTGTTCGATTTCCGATTTAAGGCGGGTCATTTCCCAATTTTTGATTTCTCCGTCATGTTCATCAAGCCAGAGATCTACATCAGAATAGGTCTTCCGAGTCCTTTTTGTATGGCGCACGGCGTTCATTATGCCTTTGATTTTACCAGTGGCAAAATCATATTGATTGTCTTTTAAGTGTAAATTGAAAGGAATGTCGCGTGTTTTTCGGTTATGGCCAATACGCAGGACCAGCGGAAATTTATTACCTTTAACCGTGTTAGAAGCCCGCCTATCGAAGGTTATCTTAATTGTGGCCATAATGAAGAATGATTATTGAGTGATTTTTTTCAGCGTGCTTTCAGCGTGCTTTTTTTGGTTTCAAATGGTCTTACCTGATATTAAAGATAAGTAAAATCCCCGTCAAATGGGCATTTCACGCCATTAGAAACCAAATAAAACCATAAGGGGACTGACTCATAATCAGGTGGTCCCTGGTTCGAGCCCAGGTGGGACCACGGAAAACCTCTCAGAACGTCTGTTTTTGGGAGGTTTTATTTTTTAAGGGGGACAGTATAGGGGGCAATTTTTCAATGGATTTCTAATTAATGACCAAAAATGGGGAAGACTACAGTCCCTAAAAGTTAATTATCTCGACCTTGGCGGATTCAATTATCGATATCATCAAATATGCTTCTTATAGTTTCTACGTTTGCGTCCTCATGAGTTGTATCTAAAACGCGCTCGGGCATTTCATCTGTCTCCAAAATATTTTCTTCAACCCAGTTTTTGGCATTATTTACTTCTTGTTCGATAATTTCGACAACGGGTTCTTCCTCATGAAACTCTTCCTTAAGAATATTCATTTTGTCGAAGAAATCTTCCATATGGACTTCAGCCGTATCATCATTGTTTATTCGGAAATCATCTTCCCTTCTGCATCTTAGGTCTGCAATATTTGGTAATAGATCTGTTTTAATTTTTTGTTTCAAGTCTTCTAATTCGTTTGTAGTAAAAACCTTTTGCAAATCATTACTCTGCAGCAAGTAAAGATCATCTCCTGAAATTGTAAATTGAGCGATGTAGTCCACGAATTCCTTTTTATAGTTCTCTGGTAACAAGTTTAACTCATTCAGCTTAAGGACCAAGTCAATTTCTTCGGAATAATCAAACGACATGGACGGTTTGACGATTTGTTCAAATATTTCTTGGTTCTTCGAAATGTAGAGATTTAGAAAATCCTTCGAAGACCGGCGAGATAGAAAGGTATAAATTTTCCTTTTCGCACCCCATCTTGATAGGTAACCAGTCTTATATGTCTCTGATTTTTTAAATAGTAATACCCGTTCCAATACTAACGAGAACATGGCTTTGGGAACAATGATAGTCTTTTCAAGCCCAACATTGCCACAAGTTACCTGCTCCATTACTTTTTCAATATCTGTGCCTCGCAAGTATATCTCTAATTGCTCAGGGCTATTTGCTATAATTCGTGCATAGGCGTCACCGATGGTAGGATGCTTGAAACGCCAGACGGCATTGTCATCGATAAAAGTGTATCGAACTAAGCTATCCTTCATTGCGTCAAGTGCTTGTATACAACTCCCCAAGTCGCTTCCTAAACGATCAATGGCATCGGTTTCGTTAGATTTCAAATGTAATGGACTCATAACCTGTCCATTGTTCATATATATGAGAGCTAATGCTGCCTTACTATGACAATCAAGGCTCCTAATCACTTCCTCTAAGAAGCTTTCTTGTTTTTCAACAAACCTTATTAGTGAGCTTTTCGAAAAATAAAGAGTTTTCGTAAAGGCAGGATCCGCCAGTCGTCTAGCTGTTTCAGGTATAAATCGTTGATGCTTTGCAATATCATTTAAGAAAGGTTTTACCTTGATAAGGAATGAATTAGGCTGGCGGCCAAGTTTCAAATGGTTATATAGAATTTGCTCTTTTTCTGGCAAAGTCAAATCTTGAAGATCTATTACTACCTGGCTTTCATTGAACAATGGGAACGCACCTTCTTTTAAATCATTTCTTGCCCGTTTGTAAATATAATCTCGAGAAGTCATTACAATTTTGATTCCCTGTTTAAGCATGGATTTAACTTGTGCCAATCTATGGTTCCAATTATTTACTAAATCAGATTCATATTGGGTAACACCAAACGCATCGTCGATCCAAAAAAACTGGCTAGGATCATCAGGATTCCAATGTTTAACAACTGATTCTGGCGTATCCAGCTTAAGGGTATATAGTTTCCATTGGTCGACGGAAGCCATTGCCAAAAGTGATGCAATTGTTGTTTTACCTGCTGCAGGTTCTCCGATGATAAGAACAAATCCGTGATTACTTAGTGCTTTTGCTGCTTTGTGGTATGCCGTCGTGATAACAATTCTGGAAAGATCGTCCCTCATTGATGAAAGTAATTGCTTAGCTTGTGAATAAGCACGTTCATCCAATATCTGGCTAAGGTCCCCTAATCCATACAAACGGGGAACAAGCATTCTTAGGCGTTTGCTTTCGTGAATTTGAGTAAATATCCAATTACTCCCAAATACTCTGTATGATTTAACTCCCAAGGCAGAGAGTTTTTTCTTGAACTTCTCTTCAAATTGTCCTGAAATGCCTGCATTTGTCATCAACACATAACAGTCACATTGACCATTCCCAACTAAATTCTCAATTTTTAAAAACTCATCATTTAAATCACTTAACTTCAAATTGGTATTCACTTTACTAGTGAATTTACATTGTATAACGAATTTCCCATTCAAATCTTCACCATCCTTTTGCTTCCATGTCCCAGCGAAAGCTCCATCTTTCCCTGCATCATTGCCATCTAGATAGATAGCAACTGTTTGGCCTAAAATCTCTCTCGCTATTATTAGGCAAAGTTGCTGAAAGTCATACCATCCAATTAGATGTAAATCATATTTAATCATTCTAAAAAAAATTATTTATGAGTTTGTATATTAAATGCAATAGTTTAGGTTTTGATAATATATAGTCAATGTCGACTTCCTTAATTTTGTAATAAATCCTTCATGTTAAAACGTTTTTCAGAAAGATTGTAATTTTTGAATTTATATCTCATAAAAGCAGACATCATATCCTCATGAGTAGACATAATTATTTGGTTGTTATAAAATTCGTTTCTCAATAAGTCTATAAATCCATAAAGGTTTAATTCATCCATCGTCTGTACGGGATCGTCTATCAGGATCAACTTGTTTTGCGAGTATTTTTTATTTAGAGCTAGTGTGAATGAAATTATTAGAGCCGACAACTGCCCAGAGCTCATTGAGAACACCGCATCATATGTCTTATAGGGGTTCGACTGGAAACGTATCCCCTCTTTTTCTGAGAAAATAAAAAGGCCCAGGCCTCCCTGGAAACACTGCATGATTCTACCTGAGTAAACATGAAATATTATTTCAATATCCTTTATAATTGTCTTTTGGAATGTTTTTAAGGATGTTTGATATTTATTTTTTAGAAGATTTAGCTGACTGGAAAGTTCTGTTGCTTCAGTATACTTCTTCTTTTCAAATAAATGGATAGCGTTTTTAGCTTTTAACAGCTCATTTTGGCTTACTGACCATAGATATTTAAGATGATTCTGTTTATTTTCTACTTTTCTAATAGATATTAAGTCAATCTCTTCATGTTTACCTTCAAAATATTGATTGAAAACAGCTTGAAAATCTAGTTCAATTAAATGTTCTTCAATATTTAATTTCAAACTGGTTATTTCCGCAATAAATTCGTCCATTAAAACGATAGCCTCATTCAGTGGAAATTTGTTAAGGTAGCGGGAATAGTCGAATTGTAAAAAATCAAATGTTTTTACTAATTGATTAAAATGATTATTTTCAATCTTAAGCAATTCATTTACGAATACTGAATCAAATGCAATTGTAGATAACCTTTGATTTAAAATGTCGATCAGCTCTTGTAGGGTACCAGTTTTGAATCTAGTAAAATTGATTTCAAAACGATTGCTTTTATCAGAGTTGATATCTTTGATTTGGGCGGCCTTAACTTCTAGTTGATTGAGTAACTCTTCGATGGTTCCCCAATCAAAGCCACAAAGGAGACATTCTCCATTTGCATCTCCATTGTCTTTTAAGGCAATTAACTTCTCCTTTAATAAATTTCTTGAGACGGATATGTCAGCATAAATCCTATCAAGTCCAGAAAGCTCCTTCAGTGTAATTTGGAGTTCTTCTTTAGATTCAGAAAAACGACTCTTAAAATCTGTATCAATAAATTTATAATAACTAAGATCAATTGGATTTTCTAAGTTTTGATTGTTAAGGCTTTTTAACTGATTGATTAAAGATTGTAAAATTGCAACCTCATTTTTAAGTGTTCGAAACTCGTCTTTTTGGGCAAAAAAACTACTATACTTGAAATAGTCTCGTACAAGTTGCCGATTTTCTAATAGGTAATTAATTCCGCTATTTCTTCTATGCTGTTTAAAGATGTTTTTTCTGGCTATTAAAAGTTTAATCCTATCAAGAATCCCATTGGTTCCGGCTACAGCTTGGTAGTCAATGTTGCCAATCTCCGAATTTTCTCTGTCCCAATCAAAATCATTATTTTGAAATAGCTTTAGATATTTGGATTCTGAAACATTTGTTAAATGATTTTCCTTGATTAGTTTTATATCCTGGAAGTGATTTAAACTTTTTTCTTGTTCTTCTTTTTAAATTTTTTCAGGGCGATCACCATGAACGCCAGATAGTTGAACCCTTCCCAGCTTTCATTCGTGGTATCGAACCTGTTGAGCAACGAACGGTAGCTGTCCATCCATGCGTTCGTCCGTTCCACCGCAAAGCGTTTGTCGTATAGTTCTTGGTCGAAATATTCGTCCCTGTCGCCGTCGCCGTTGCGTTTGTTGAAACAGACGTTGGCGTTTATATCCTTTTTGAAGCACAACTTCCGGAAATCCCCGGAATCGAACCCGGCATCGGCGTTCAGGAACAGCCCTTCAACTTGTACATCGGCATCCTCGAGCGTTGCGGTTATGACCTCGAACTGTACCTCTATATCATAAAGGTCGTTATGGTTGCCCGCAACGGGTTCGGACATCGCCAGGGGAAGTCCCTGTCTATCGGTCAGGTACAGTGCATTGGTCGTTTTCCTTTTCTTCCTCCCTTGATAGGCGACACCCTCGCCGCCCCGAACGGCGGGGGTATGGCTGCCGTCGAGGTCCACGCTCGAAAGGTCGAACGAGGCCCTGTGCCTGTCCAGCAGTTTTGTCCAACAATCCTTCCAAGTACCGCCCTTGCACCACTTACGATAATGGTGGTAGACCGATTGCCAGCTCAGGGCCGTTTTGTCGAAAAGCGAACTTACCGGCAGGTGTGCCCACTGCACGCCGGTCTTCAGCTTGTAAAGTATGGCGTTCACGATCTCGTGCAGAGGGACCGTCGGGGGAAATCCCCGACTTGTTCCCGGTATATATGCCACGATTTCCTTTTCTATCATATCTTTGTCAAGTACTTTGTACATAAAGGGTTGTTTTATAAAGGGTTGTTTTGAAGTTATTTATGTTTCGCAACACAAATATCCGCAACCCTTTCTTTCGATCCAAAAAAAGTTTAAATCACTTCAATAATAACATTTCTGCAACTTAGAATTGTAATTTAATTTTAGACCATATAAAATTCTGCGTTTTGAAGTTGAAGATTTTCAAGGCCAATTTAGATAACCAATAAGTAGCAAAGCATATTTAAAATCAAGATTATGAATCAACATTATGTGCCAAGAATTTATCTAAAACATTTTGCAGAAAAAGATAGAAATGAATTTTTTGTAGATGTTTATGATAAATCTCAGGATAGACATTTTAGAGCAAATACAAAAAAAGTTCTTGCCGAAAAGGATTTGTATACTCTAGAACATGACAATAAAATCCATGATGATATTTTTATTGTAGAAAAAATATATTCGGATGGCCTTGAACCACTTTATCCGAAGGCATATGATATTTTAACCGACGATAGGGTACTTTATATTTCCGATATAGAAAGAAGTGAAATACTAGTTGGCATTTTTCAATTATACATGAGAAATCCTAGATTTTTAAAAGATTCATTGGATTATCATGAAACAGAAATTAAGAGAATTTATAATTCGTCCATCAAAATAGGTTCAAAAGGTCTAACTTATATCGATGAAGATTTTAGTTTTCGGGAGTGGAATTTAGAGAGTATTATCAAATTTTGCGCAGATAAAACCACAAAGATTTTCAAAGAAACCCATTTAATTGGCACAAGAAATATTTTAAAGTTTCATCAGAATGCTAGGATAGAGGTGAACAAAGTGATTGATGACTCTGAACTATTAACTGGAGATAATCCATTAATTTCAAAGGATCCAGTTTATACCAATGTGAATGCTCTCATGAAATCTAAGGAATTTATCTTGCCATTGAACAAAAAGTATGTTCTTAGTGGCTATTTCGGTTCGGATTGTGCCACTGATTTCGGAGTCTTTGTGGTTCTTCGTCACTTTTGGTGAAATACATATTAAATATTTACACGAATTAATCTAACGGGACATACCCTTTTCCCCTTTGGAACTCCAGCCCGATCTTATCAAGCAATTTATATATTGTCGTGGACTTAAATGTAGTCTCGTACTCCTCGTTTATCCATTTCAAAAGCAAAGGCCCTGTCCACCTCTTCGATTTATAGCCAAATTCGGATGGGGCCGTATTCAGAACGGTGCGCCGGATCTGATCGAGCTCCCCTGTATTTAAACCGGCTTTCCTGCCCCGTCCCTCCTTGTCCCTAAGCCCTTCGGTTCCTTTACTTTCAAATCGATGTGCCCAGTTCAGCACCTGTTTGAAGCTTACCTGATAGATTTCGGCCACCTCCCTGCTGGACTTTCCCCGGTGTATCAGATAGACCATCTGCAACCTTAAGGCCACCCTGTATTCTTCCTTGCTTTTGAGAATCTTTTTGATTTCCCGAGGTTTTAACCCCTCCGGACCTAAAGTGTTCTTTGCCATTATTTTTCTTCTAAAAGGGTATAAATATACATATTAATCGTGTATTTTAATTAGGTATATATAAATCGTGTACATATGATACACTCTGAATTAAAATTCAAGCAAATTGGCGTATCCCATACCGATACGAAGATTATTTTCTCCATGCTTCCAAAACAAAAGCGCAGTAGTTGTCCCTTATGCAACAAATATGGCAACCGTATCCATAGCCATTATGTCCGAAGCTTGGCAGATCTTCCAATATCAGGAAAATCGGTGCAATTACAGCTCATGGCCAGAAAGTTTTTCTGCCGGAACAAAAGCTGCCCGCGCAAAGTGTTCACGGAACGTTTCACCACGGATATTCTTCCGTATGCCAGACGTCTGTGCCGTTCCACTGACGTACTGCGGAATATCGGCCTGGAGGTGGGCGGGAACAAAGGGGCGGTGATCGGCCATATCGTGGGGAGCCCGGTAAGTCCCTCGACCATATTGCGGCTTGTCAGGCAACTGGAAATAGAAGAACCTACTCTAACGTCCGGAACCGTAGGAGTGGATGACTGGGCCTTTAAAAAAGGGAGGAACTATGGTACTATCATCGTTGACCTGGAACGTAGAAAGGTAATCGATCTACTACCGGACAGGGAAGCGGATACCTTATCGCAGTGGCTTTTAAGACACCCCGAGATCCATACGGTAGGTCGGGACCGTGCCGGTGCCTATTCCAAAGGAATCAAGGATGGTACCGCGAATGCGATCGAGGTAGCCGACAGGTTCCATCTCCTGGTCAACCTGAGAGAAGCTTTTCAAAAAACGCTCTACCGACATAATCCGGTCTTAAAGAAAGCCTTTACCGAATATAGCCGTCCGAATATAGCGCCGGTG
>RCMY010002991.1_pt1 | contig 17038 bp, 18 predicted proteins | sample 2041341 | NCBI WGS metagenome assembly RCMY01 (sample SAMN09708234, study PRJNA481090) | Marine sediment metagenome, whole genome shotgun sequencing project. | reverse complement strand
GTGGTGTTCATCACCCACAACGTGCGGCACGCCATGGCTGTTGGCGACCGCTTTACGGTGCTGAACCGGGGCACGACCCTTGGTACTGCGGTCCGTGGCGAGATCAGCCCGGACGAGTTGCAAGACATGATGGCGGGCGGTCAGGAGATGGCATCGCTTGAGGGGTCACTTGGCGGAACCGTATGAGCAAGCTTCTTAAAAAACCGTCGGGGATCAGTGGACTGGTCCACGACATCACACCAAAAAGCGCGGGCTGGGGTTATGTCGGTTTCGCGCTTCACCGCCTCTCTCCCGGGGAGATCGCTTCGGGGTCAACGCAAGACCTTGAAGTGATCCTCGTGGTGGTCGAAGGCAAAGCCGAGATCACCGCGGGAGACACGGACTTCGGTGAAATGGGTGAGCGGATGTCGGTCTTTGAAAAGACCGCTCCGCATTGCCTATACGCCCCCCGTGATACGAATTGGCAAGCCACTGCGACCACCGATTGTGTGTTGGCAGTTTGCACCGCTCCCGCCAAGGGCGACTATCCCGTCCAGCGCCTTGGTCCTGACGGCATCGCGTTGACGCCGCGCGGCAAGGATCAAAACCAGCGCTTCATCAACAATATCGCGATGGAGGGCAGGGACGTCGCGGGCAGCCTTTTGGTCACCGAAGTCTTCACACCGCCGGGTAATTGGTCGTCCTATCCAAGCCACCGCCACGACGAAGACGACTTTCCGCGCATGACGTATTTGGAAGAAACCTACTACCACCGCCTGAACCCGGCGCAGGGCTTTGGCGTTCAGCGTGTCTATACCGAGGATGGGTCTTTAGACGAAACCATGGCCGTGCAGGACGGTGATGTGGTGTTGGTTCCCAAAGGCCACCACCCCTGCGGCGCGCCTTATGGGTATGAGATGTATTACCTTAACGTCATGGCCGGGCCTATGCGCAAATGGCGATTTGAAAACGACCCCGCGCACGACTGGATTGCCCAGCGAGACGCCGACTAAGCCCTTCGACGAGAGAGACCCCATGTCCGGATATTACTCAACCAACGCTTGCGATTTGACCGAATTCAAGACGATCACCGGACGCATGGTCGACCCGACGGACATTCCTCATAGCACGGGCGCCCCAAAAAACGTTCCTGTCTACGACGTTTGCGCACTAGGCGACATGTTGAGAGATGCTGATCAGCGCCGGGTGCTGATGGCCGAGTGGGCGGACATTTTGCGCAGTGGTGCGGGCGTGTTTGTTCTGAAATCCGCCTGCAAAGATCTTGAGGCAATCGACGCCGCCACCCGCATATTCAACGACATCATCGCCGCCGAAAAAGCCAGATCGGGCGGTGGGGCGGACCATTTCGCAGCCGCTGGCTCGAACGACCGCATTTGGAATTCGCTGCAAAAGCTCTGCGAGGCAGCGCCCGAAGTCTTTGCCAGTTACCACGCCAGCACAGCCATTGATGCGGCCTGCGAAGCATGGCTTGGCCCCAATTATCAGATGACCGCACAGGTGAACGTCGTGCATCCGGGCGGCCAGCCGCAACAGGCCCACCGCGACTATCATTTAGGCTTTCAAACCGCCGAGATAAGCGCCACATACCCCGCCCACGTCCATGACCTTTCGCCGTTGATGACCCTTCAGGGCGGTATCGCGCACAGTGATATTTCGGTCGAAAGCGGGCCGACCAAACTGCTGCCGTTTTCGCAGAGCTATCGTGCAGGCTATGCCGCTTGGAGACGCGATGATTTCCGTGCGCATTTCGAAGAGGCTTACGTCCAAATGCCGCTGTCGAAAGGCGACGCGATCTTCTTCAGTCCGGCGCTGTTTCACGCAGCTGGGGCCAATAGGACGAAGGACGTTCACCGTATGGTGAACCTGTTGCAAATCTCGTCGCCGTTTGGTCGTGCGATGGAAACGATTGATCGCACGGGCATGTGCAAAACGCTGTTTCCCGTCCTGTTGCGTGCTTGGCAAACCGGCGAGATTAACGAGCCTACCCTTGATGCGATCCTGTCTTCTACGGCAGAGGGCTATTCGTTCCCGACCAATCTCGACCGCGATCCGCCCGTCGGAGGTTTGGCACCTTTGACGCAAAAAGCCGCAATGAAACAATCGGTTATGGACGGAACTTCACAAGATGCGTTTGCGGCCATGCTAGATGCACAAGACGCCGCGCGGCTGGCAACTTCCTTCTGAGCGCGGTTGGGATTACTCTGGCTGCGATCTGATATCGCCGGAGCCTTCCGCCATAGCCTTAATCTCGAAAACATCGTTCTCGCTGCTGGCTGAGTTGGCGGAAAACAACACCAAGAGTTGGTACGACGCCCGCAAGGACTTCATTAAGGCCCATTGTCTGACGCCGTTCGGGGAGATGTTAGAGCATGTGTCGAACCGATTGGTAGACAGTGCCTATCCGCTTGAGGGCAGCGCAAAATCGATGCTTCGGATGTACCGGAACGTGCGGTTTTCCAAGAACAAGACGCCTTACAAGACAAACGTGTCGGGGATGTTAACCCCGGATGGTTCCAAGGGCGATGGGGCGGGTATGGTTTTTTTGTTCAAATGAGCAACAAGGGAGTGGGTCGCCGGTGGGTTCTACGGTTTGCCCACAGCCGAGCTTGGCCGTATCCGTCGACGAATTGTGGACGAGCCGGACGCCTTTCGATTTGTATTGGATGGTCTAAAGGCCGCCCTACCTTGCACCGGCCCCTTACAGCGACATGTACGGCCCAGAAGACCTGCCGCCCGTCGTGCTCTCCAACGCCGAACGCGAGACCGATCACCCGTTGATGAGGGCCTGGCTCGACACCCGCGTCTACCAGTCGTTTTCACGCGAAGAGGTCCGCGACATCGTGGACCCGGCTTATATGGGGCTCATAAAGCAACTGGATGACGAGATGGGGCGCCAGTTGGACTACCTCGAAGAAACGGGCCGGATGGACGACACGATGATCGTTTTTAGCTCGGACCACGGCGACAATATGGGCGACCACTGGCTTGGCGGAAAAGACCTGTTCTACGATTGCTCCGCCCGCATTCCGTTGATCGTCTACGATCCGCGCGCGCAAGCCGACGGCCGTTGGAAATCGACCCACGTCGAAGGCTTCGCACCCCTTCTTTACGATCTTGAAACCGATGCGGACGAGTTGATCGACCGGGCAGGGAACCCCGACTGCGCCGACCACCTACAACGTCTCTCGGACGCCCTTTTCCACTGGAGCCGCCAACACCACACCCGCACTACAGTGACGGCCGCCGATATGGATCGACGCGCCAAGGGAAAGGAACCGCCCGGCATCTACATCGGGTTCTGGGACGAGGCCGAACTAGTCGCGGCAGGCAAAAAGCTCCCGGACAACGCCGCAGGCTAGGCTTATACTTGCGAACTGGTGGGCGGCGTAGACCGAAGGCGGACAGTTGGGCTTGGACACGAATGCAAACTACATCGTAAAGTGCTTTTCCAGCGTCGGCTTGGGGACCAAGGCCGGTACCCTAAAGTCTTAGTTTCATATGGATGACACGTTCGTCATCACCTCCGAAGGCACTTGGGTCGTTATAGAGTTCAAACCCCAAGCTTTCATAAAGCGGAATAGCTTCGACGTGGCGGTACAATGCGTCAAGCCAAAGTGTGCTGTATCCGATTTCGCGAGCTTCACCTACAACGGCTTGTCCGAGCCGTCTTCCGAGACCAAGGCCGCGCCCGGCTTCGCGCACAAACATTCGGTTCATTTCACCGTCGCCTTCGCCACGAGGTTTGAGCATAGCTGTGCCGACTGGCACTCCGTCCTTTAATGCAAGAAAACATTCTCCGTTTGGCGGCAGAAAATAGTCGCTAAAGTTTTCCAGTTCTCCCGCGACATTCTGGGCCACAATATATGCGTCGATCGTCTCCAGCATCTCCGGATAACGCACCCTCAAGAGGTCGAAGAACTCCCAAACCAAACCTCTGACGGAACCGATATCTGCCGAACTCCGAACCTTTCGCACTGCACTAGACATGTGAACTCCTATGGCCCTTCTTGGACTGTAATCTGAAATGCCCGCCTCACAAAGCGCCCGCTTTAGGCTGACATCAGATATTTAAACCGCCGCAAACGAAAGGCCTGTTCTTTCAAAAAAACCACCTATCTTTGACGTTGCCAGGCTCACGAAACGTGACTTCACCAAACGACTGGAGTAAGCGGCGGCATATGACCACGCATCAAACCCTTGACCATCACGCCCGCCTGTCCGTCGCCCCGATGATGGATTGGACCGACCGCCATTGTCGGGCGTTCCACCGTCTTCTTACGCGTGAGGCGCTGCTCTATACCGAAATGGTCACCGCGCCCGCTCTTGTGCGCGGCGGGGCGATGCATCTTCTGGCGCACAATGCCGCCGAACATCCGGTCGCCTTGCAACTCGGCGGCTCGGACCCCAAGGAACTCACCGAGGCCGCACGCATTGGTGCCGGCGAAGGCTACGCCGAAATTAACCTTAACGTCGGCTGCCCGTCGGACCGCGTTCAATCCGGCACTTTTGGCGCGGTGCTGATGAAATCGCCTGATCTGGTGGCCACATGCGTCGCCGAGATGATCGCCGCAGTTGACGTGCCGGTTACCGTCAAATGCCGCATCGGCGTCGATGACCAGATGCCGGAAGATATCCTCCCCGACTTCCTGACGCGCATCCAAGCCGCAGGCGTCAAAAGAGTCGCCATCCACGCCCGAAAAGCCTGGCTCGACGGCCTGAGCCCAAAAGAAAACCGCGACATCCCGCCCTTGGATTACCCGCTTGTCCACGCCATGAAAGCGGCGTTCCCGGACCTTCACATCTCGGTCAACGGCGGCATTGGCGGGCTGGCCGAGGCACAGGACCACCTCGCCCAAGGCCTTGACGGCGTCATGATCGGCCGCGCGGCCTACCAAATGCCTTGGGACACGCTGTCGCGCGCCGACAGCACCATTTTTGGCAAACATGATCCTTTCAGCGCGCCCCACGACGTCGCCGAAGCGATGATCCCCTACATAGAGGCGCACATCGCGACGGGGGGCCGTCTTCACAACGTCACCCGCCACATGATGGGCCTGTTCCAAGGCCGCCCCGGAGCGCGCGCTTGGCGGCGGGTTCTGTCTGAGCGCGTGCATGCAGAAGGGGCAGGGGTGGACATGCTGCGTGAGGCGTTGGCACAGGTTCCAAAGGGCGCAATACCGCCGCCCGAAGTTGAAAATGCGCCCGGTGCCGAAAGCGCTAGAACCAGCGCAAGATTCTAAAAATAATATAGAATGCAGCCCCTGCGATGACCGACCCGAGCGTCAAAATCCAGAACGCGTATGGCGCTTGGGAGCCGGGCATTCCGGCGACGTTGACGCCGAAAAGTCCGGTCAGAAATCCAAGTGGCAGAAAAATAGCCGCCACGACTGACAGGAGATAACTGTTGCGGCTGAGCAAGTTGGCGCGATCCGCCCCGATCTGGTCTTGAATGGCCGCCAGTCTTTCCCGCGTGGCGTCAAGTTGTTCGACCGAGCGGCGAGCGTGGTTGCCGGTCTCGCGGATCAATGCCTTTTCGGCGGATGACACAATATGCTCGGGCACATGGGTTAGTTCCTCAAGCGCCTCGCGCTGCGGGTTCACGAACCGTTTCAGCTTGATCACTGACTGGCGCAACGTGCCAATGTCCGCTGTCGAGATCGCGCTGCCTAAAAGAGCGTTTTCCTCGATGTCGTCGGTCTTGCTTTCCAGTTCAAGCGTGACTGCTTCGATCCGTGCCGTCAGCCCGTGGGTTAGCTCTGCCAGAAACGCTCCGACCGTTTTGGGGCCTTTGCCCTCGGCCATGTCTTTGCGAATGGCATCGACCGCAAAGACGCGTCGTGCGCGCGCCGACACGATGGATTGCGGCGTTATCCACATCCGCAATGAGACCATGTCCTCGGGGTCTGAATCCGGGTTCAAATTGACGCCGCGCAAGTTCAGAATGATACCGTCGCCCAATTCTTCGCAGCGCGGCCGTGTCTCGCTTTGCGTCAACGCGCGTGCCGGAATTTCGGGCATGGTTCGTTTCGCCCAGGCCTCTAAAGAGGGGTCAGCAAGATCGAAATGCAGCCAGCGAAACCGCCCAGGGCCGACAATGCTCATGCCGTCTGACGCGCCGTCGACCGCCTGAATTGAGTTGTCTTCACCGATGTCAAAGCCACAAATGGGTTGCGGTGTCGAAAGGGGCATCTGCTACATCCTGATGATATGCGGTGAGGTTGATCCTACCGCGTTCGCGAACAAGCATACAGCACTGCATTTCGCGCAATATACGCCCGCAAAGGCTCTACGAAAAAGGGCGCCCCAACGCGGGCGCCCTTCCTCAAATCCATAACCGCCCGATCAGCAGCTGTAGTACATCTTGAACTCAATCGGGTGCGGTGTGTGCTCGTAGGCGTAAATCTCTTCCCACTTCAGGTCCATGTAGCCTTCGATCTGGCTCTTGGTGAAGACGTCGCCTGCGGTGAGGAAGTCCATATCGGCTTCCAGCGCATCCATGGCTTCGCGCAAAGACGCACATACCGTCGGGATGCCTTCGAGCTCTTCTGGCGGCAGGTCGTACAAGTCTTTGTCCATGGCTTCGCCCGGATCGATCTTGTTTTTGATGCCGTCGAGGCCAGCCATAAGAAGGGCAGCGAAGCACAGGTACGGGTTCGCCGACGGATCGGGGAAACGGGCTTCTACGCGCTTGGCCTTCGGGCTTTCAGCCCATGGAATACGAACACAACCCGAACGATTGCGCGCCGAATAGGCCCGCAGAACCGGAGCTTCAAAGCCCGGGATCAGACGCTTGTAGCTGTTGGTCGAGGGGTTGGTGAACGCGTTCAACGCTTTGGCGTGCTTCAGTATGCCGCCGATGTAGTAAAGCGCCTCCTGAGACATGTCGGCGTATTTGTCGCCCGCAAACAATGGCTTACCGTTTTTGAAGATCGACATGTTGACGTGCATTCCGGTGCCGTTATCGCCCGCGATGGGCTTTGGCATGAAGGTCGCCGACTTGCCGTAGGCGTGCGCAACTTGATGGATGACGTACTTGTATTTTTGTAGGTGATCGGCTTGCTCGGTGAGTGATCCAAAGATCAGGCCCAGCTCGTGCTGACAGGACGCCACCTCGTGGTGGTGCTTGTCGACCTTCATGCCCATGCGCTTCATTGTCGACAGCATCTCGGAGCGAATGTCCTGTGCGTCGTCGATCGGCGGAACAGGGAAGTAGCCGCCCTTAATGCCGGGACGATGGCCCATGTTGCCCATCTCGTATTGGGTATCGGTGTTCCAAGAGGCGTCAATCGCGTCGACCTCGTAAGACACTTTGTTCATCTCAACCGAAAACCGCACGTCGTCAAAGAGGAAGAACTCGGCTTCTGGACCCATGTAGGCCACATCGCCGATGCCAGTCGACTTCAGATAGGCCTCGGCTTTTTCCGCCGTGCCGCGTGGGTCGCGGTCATAGGCCTCGCCGGTGTCAGGCTCGACAATCGAGCAATGCACAGCCAACGTCTTTTCAGCGAAGAACGGGTCCATATAGATCGAGGTCGCATCAGGCATCAGCTTCATGTCGGACTGGTCAATCGACTTCCAGCCAGCGATGGACGAGCCGTCGAACATAAAGCCTTCTTCAAGGAAGTCCTCGTCGACCTGATCCGCCATGACCGTGACGTGCTGCAGCTTGCCGCGCGGATCGGTAAAGCGGATGTCGACGTATTCGACGTCCTCATCCTTGATGGTTTTCAACATGTCCTTGTTGCTCATGAAGTGACCCTTTTTCCTTAAGAGATATGTTTTGAATTACAGTGCTTCTTCGCCGGATTCACCAGTTCTGATGCGAATAGCTTGCCCAATGTCAGAGACAAAGATTTTTCCGTCACCGATCTTGTCGGTTTTGGCGGCGTCAATGATGGCGGCAATGGCGGCGTCAACCTGATCGTCCGCAAGAACAATCTCGATCTTCACCTTCGGCAGAAAGTCGACGACGTACTCGGCGCCGCGATACAGTTCGGTATGGCCTTTTTGACGACCAAAGCCTTTAACCTCAATGACACTCAGTCCCTGAACGCCAACCTCTTGAAGCGCTTCTTTCACTTCGTCCAATTTGAATGGTTTGATAATGGCTTCGACTTTTTTCATGCCTTCAACTCCCTGATGACGCGTTTTTATGCGAGAAACCACGCAGTGCGCCCGGCCACAATCGAAGGGCAGGGCTGTGACGGAGTGTCTCGTGACATAGACCTCACTATGCTTAAATTTTGGGCATGTCGCGCATAAAAACACCGGAATTGAAACTCCAAACCTGGACTTGCAGCGAAACCTGCAATTTCCGACAAAGGAATGGATCGGAGAACTGCCCTATGACCATGCCAGCCACGCCGCCCATCTCTACGACCGACATGCGCGCCCTCGAACAATCTGCGATAGACAGCGGTGCGACCACCGGCCTCGCCCTGATGGAGCGCGCCGGTAAAGCCGTCGTTGCCGCGATTTTCGAAGAATGGCCCGACCTGATGATGTCGCCGCATCGCGTCGGCATTTTGGCAGGTCCCGGCAACAACGGCGGCGATGGCTTTGTGATCGCCAATCGCTTTCGCGATTACGGCTGGGACGTCGAAGTGTTCCACTACGGCGATATCGACGCGATGCCCGAAGACGCCAAAACCCACGCCAAGACTTTCGCAAGCACCGGCGGCGTCATCTCTCCGATCATGCCTTTCGAAGGGCGCGATATGCGCTTTGCGGACCCGCCTACTGACCTTTGGATAGACGCGTTTTTCGGCATTGGGCTCACACGCCCGCTCCCGAACGAGGTCACGGCCGCCTTTAAAGCCATTGCATACGAGCGCAACTGGCAATCCAACAAGCTCGTTGCGGTCGATATTCTAAGCGGCCTCGACGCCGATACGGGCGCGCGCCTCACCGAATTCCCGCTTGTGCCCGACCTCACCGTTACCTTTCACGCGCCAAAACCGGGCCACTCCACCGGCGAGGCCGCCAAATGGTGCGGAAAACTCATTGTTAAGGATATAGGTCTTTAACCTTACTTTCTGGTCCGAATATCCCGCCGGAGGCCCAAGACACCCATGGAACCGACCTTGATCACCGCCGAAACACTTGCGTTGCAGGCTCTCGCCAAATCTCCGCAGGCCCATAAGTACGACCACGGCCATGCGCTTGTCTTGTCTGGTGGCTTGGGGCGCACCGGTGCCGCCCGCCTCGTCGCGCGCGGCGCATTGCGCATCGGAGCCGGGTTGGTCACCATCGGCTGTCCGCGCGCGGCCATCTACGAGATTGCGGCCCAAACCACCGCCGTGATGTGCCGCACCCTCGATGGTGTGCCCGGCCTGTCTGAACTCCTCGAAGACACACGCCTGAACGCGCTGTGCCTTGGTCCTGGACTTGGCCTTGGCCCAGACACACAAGTGCTGGTCCTCGCCGCGCTCAAAGCCAACCGCGCCACCGTGCTCGACGCCGACGCGCTGACCCGCTTTGAACGTAACCCGGAGGTGCTTTTTGACACGCTCCACGACCAAACCGTCCTGACACCCCACATAGGTGAATTCAGGCGATTGTTTCCCGATCTTGCAGAACGGCTGGACAGCACAAACCGCGCCGAAACTGTCGCCGAAGCCGCCAAGCGGGCAGGTTGCACAGTGTTATTGAAAGGCGCTGAAACCCTGATCGCCGACCACAGGGGCGACACCGCGATCCACTCAGCCACCGAGAAAGCCGCGACGCCATGGCTGGCAACGGCCGGTTCAGGCGACGTGCTGGCGGGATTTATCACCGGCCTTTTGTCGCGGGGCTTGTCGCCATTTGAAGCGGCAAAAACCGGAGCGTGGCTCCACGCGGCGTGCGCGCGGGCGTTTGGCCCGGGGTTGATCGCCGAAGATATCCCCGAAACATTGCCTGAAGTCTTCCGCTCGCTCGGTCTATAACGGCTTAACACGCACTTAATTCAGCGAACGGATGCACCGATGTAATACCGACGTTGCACCGACGTTGCACAGACGTCGCCAAGTCGACTCCTGTCTCGCATTTGCGAATTCCATAAACCGGTAAGTTAACCCTAAGAAAAGGTTGATGAATGCGTCCAACGTATTAATTTAGCAATTAGGACGTTGGAGAATTTGGGTTTATGACGCCACTTACAAGCCTTGAAGGTCAAAACGACCTTCCACGCTACTTTAAGACGGCCTTCAAATTGGCCTCTAGACTCCAGCATGGGCGACTAGATTTCCGTCTGGGTGATGGGCGGGTGTTCCGCGTGGATGGCCCCAAGCCGGGCCCCGTGGCCGAATTGCATATCCACAACAACGACGTCTTTGCGCGCCTCATTCGCGAAGGAGATCTAGGCTTTTCAGAGGCTTACATCGAAGGTTGGTGGACCACGCCCGACCTGCAAGCCTTTATGGACGTGATCCACGCCGACAACGACGACGTCTATTACAGCTATCCCGGCATGGGTCTTGTGCGCGCCTATGAACGGATGCGCCACTGGATGAACACTAACTCAAAAGCCCAAGCCAAAAAGAACATTTCGCACCACTACGACCTCGGCAATGATTTCTACGGCTACTGGCTTGACGACACCATGACGTACTCTTCCGCCTTGTTTAAGACAGGCCAGGAAAGCCTTGAAAACGCTCAAGAACAAAAATACGCCAGCATGATCGACCAGATGGGCGTTGTGGCGGGCGACCACGTTTTAGAGATTGGCTGTGGTTGGGGCGGTTTCGCTGAATATGCCGCTCGCGAACGCGGCCTTAAGGTCACGGGGCTTACGATTTCGCAAAAACAATACGATTTTGCCGTCGACCGCATCGCCCGTGCGGGCCTTTCAGACAAAGTTGACATTAAGTTGCAAGATTACCGCGACGAAACTGGCGTTTACGACGGCGTAGCCTCGATCGAGATGTTTGAGGCGGTCGGCGAAAAATATTGGCCGGTCTATTTTGAAACTGTCCGCGAGCGGCTGAAGCCGGGTCGATCAGCGACACTTCAGATCATAACAGTGGAAGATCATCGCTTTAAGACATATCGTGAAGACGTTGATTTTATTCAGAAATACATCTTTCCAGGTGGCATGCTGCCATCGCCTTCTGTGCTTGCCTCCGAGGTGAGGCGGGCAGGCCTCAACGTACGTCAATCCATCGAGTTCGGGGAGAGTTACAGTCAGACTTTGCGTCGGTGGCATGATACGTTCAACGCCCGTTGGGACGAGATAAAATCGTTGCGCGATTTCGACGATCGCTTCAGAAGAATGTGGAATTTCTATCTAACCTCTTGCGCTGCGGGCTTTCACGCCGGAAGTATTGACGTAACGCAAATTACGGTCACTAAACCGGGATAGAACACACATGCCCACGGGCGGAAAACTGATAGGCGCGATAGTCTTTGCGGCCCTCGCGTATTTTCTCACAGACCTCGTCAAACCGCTGTTGCCGGAAGGCTCGCGGCTTGGGTGGTTTTCTCCGGTCAATTCGATCATCGGATTTATCATGGGCTGGTCCATCCTTGGGCGCAGCGCAGGCAAGACGTACCGGGCAGCCTTTGGGCTTGGCTTCACAACGCTGGCGGCCACGGTATTCTGGTGCCTGATGTGGTGGGCAGGATATGAAATGCTGCGCCGTTCAATGCGGATGTATTACGACGGTCCCGTACACGCGCTTCAGGAAATGGCCGCTTTGTTCATCGATTACGGTAAGATCGCGGCGGTCGAACAAGTCATCTGGCCCGCAGTTATCGGCACTATTTTCGTCTCATGGTTCACTGAGTTCTTCGCGCGCCGCTGGTCGTGACGCCGCATCCGCCGATCTTCCTTTATGGAACGCTGTGCGATCTTGAACTGCTTGAGATCGTAGCGGGTGAGCGTCTTTCGCCGGAGCCTGCCGCGCTGCGGGATCACAAGGTTTACGTGGCCAAGGGGCAATCGTTTCCCGTCATCGAAGGGTCCGTCGGTGACGTCACCGCTGGTCTCATCGTCCGCCCAAGTACAGCAGCAATGCTGCGACTTGATTTCTACGAGGTCGGATTTGGCTATGACCTGGCGACCTGCGTCGTCGAAGTGGCAGGGCAGGATGTCGACGCAAAGTTTTACAGCCCCGAACCGGGCCGATGGGATCACGGGCCGCCCTGGTCATTAACCACTTGGCAATCCGAGTTCGCCACACTGATCCGCGAGACGGCCTGCGATTACATTAATCTTTGTGGCCGCAAATCTCCGCAGGAGGCGGCCGCCTTGTTTCCGCAAGTCCGCGCCCGCGCCGCCAGCCGATTGCGGGCGCGAAATTCACCTTCACCGGTGGCGTTCGAGCCTACTCCGACACGCGACGCGGTACAGATACGCACCAGTCACCGACCCTTTGTCGATTTCTTTGATGTCCTCGAAGAAAGGCTGCAATTTCAGACGTTTGCTGGTGGTCTAAGTGCCGAGGTTCAACGGATTTCGCTGCTCGGTGGCGACGCGGTTACGGTCCTGCCCTATGATCCTGCAACGGACGAAGTTTTAGTTATCCGGCAGTTCCGACACGGTGCCTACAGCCGCGGCGACCTCAATCCTTGGTGCATCGAACCGCCTGCCGGTCGCCTTGATCCCCTTGAAACCTCCGAAGAAGCGGCTTTGCGCGAATTGAAAGAAGAAACTGGCCTGAGCGCCCGCAAACTGCACCAGATCGCATCGTACTATCCGTCGCCCGCAGCGTTCAGTGAGCATCTGACCAGTTTCGTCGCGACGGCAGATCTCAGCGCACATGATCGAACGCTTGGCGGCTTGGCCGCGGAACACGAAGACATCATGTCCCACGTTATCCCCTTCACAACATTGATGGAAATGATCCAGAGCGGCGCTGCCAATACGGGGCCACTGGTCTTAAGTGCGCTTTGGCTACAGGGCGAGCGGCATTCACTCACGTGAGCTTGCTCAACGTGTGCGTTGGGTCCATTGAAACCTGACGGCTTGACGCATAGGACGGGGCGCAACACGAAGAAGGAACCTCGAACATGCATGTGCGCGCTGATCTTGCCCAGACCGTTGGCAACACTCCTCTGATCCGATTGCGAGGCCCTTCCGAGGAAACCGGCTGCGAGATTTTAGGCAAGGCCGAGTTCCTGAACCCCGGACAATCGGTCAAAGACCGGGCCGCGTTGTACATCATCCGAGATGCAGTCGCCTCGGGACGGCTTCGTCCTGGCGGAACGATTGTCGAGGGCACGGCGGGGAACACCGGGATCGGGCTCGCTCTTGTTGGGGCGTCGATGGGTTTTAAGACGGTGATCGTGATCCCGGAAACTCAAAGTCAGGAAAAGAAGGACATGATCCGACTTTGCGGGGCTGAACTGGTGCAAGTCCCTGCGGTACCTTATAAAAACCCGAATAACTACGTGCGCTACTCTGAAAGATTGGCCGCAAAACTGGCTGAAACTGAGCCGAATGGCGCAGTCTGGGCCAACCAGTTCGATAACGTCGCGAACCGCCAGGCTCATGTAGAAACGACCGGACCAGAAATCTGGTCACAAACCGACGGTGGCGTCGATGGCTTTGTGTGCTCGGTCGGCTCGGGCGGCACGTTGGCAGGCGTAGGCGCGGCGTTGCAACCTAAGGGTGTCAAAGTTGCGTTGGCCGATCCTGACGGATCGGGATTGTATAAGCTTTATACAGACAAGGACCCCGAACCCGGCAATTCAATAACTGAAGGTATCGGGCAGGGGCGGATTACGGCCAATCTTGACGGCTTTAAGCCTGATGATGTCTACAAAATCAAAGACGCAGAGGCGTTGCCGATCGTCTTTGACCTTTTACGGCACGAGGGGCTGTGTCTAGGGGGTTCATCGGGAATTAACGTAGCAGGTGCGATGCGCATGGCGCGTGATATGGGCCCAGGGCATAAAATCGTAACCATTTTGTGCGACTACGGGAACCGCTACCAGTCCAAGCTTTTCAATCCGGCATTCTTGCGGTCAAAAAATCTACCTGTGCCGGGATGGCTAGAGATGGAAGACCGCATCTTGCCCGCCGTTTTCGAAGGTTAACGCTTGCGTGAGTCGTCGTTTTGCGACGCTTAATCAAAACCGGTGATTGCGGTGTTTTGGTTAGAGACGAAGGCACTTGGATGTCGTAGTGACCATCAGTGGCGAAGGCGATGCTATCATTCTTGCGACAAGTACGGGCCGGGGTGCCAGTGGTTAGTGTAAGTATTGCGTAGCGTTCTATTTGAAAAACTAATTTAATTATAAATGATTAGGCGTCGTACTTAATCTTTATGGTAGTTTCCTTCTGTCTTTAGCAGGTGGTTCGATTTCGGACGATACGGGGGCTTGGAGATCGATATGGCGCCGCCGCCGGCGATACAGATCGACTGTCAGCGGACTTGAATGCGCTGATTGCACACACGGTCTAGAAGTTGGCGAGTTACGGGTCGCGGAAGCTGACCTAGATGCCAACTCGGAGTTGGTGGAAGCGCTCGGCGCGAAACCGTCCCGTGGAGTGGGCTGTAGACGCTTGTTGTGCTCAGATCGCGCGGATCGGCCTGAAAGCATGTGACGGCCCGTGTATGCCGTGCCCGGGCGAGATTGGCTCTGTAGCGCATCGGAAGTTCGAGAAGAAGGCTGCGAGAAACCAACGAGCTGATACCCACTTTGATCATATCGATTGGCAGGTCTACGGGGGCGGTGGCGAGGCCATGAAATTCGCGCTGGTCCCTCTTGCGCAATAGGGTCGCAACGGGCTACACGGTGCGCGTTGGAGAGGTGGCCGAGTGGTCGAAGGCGCACGCCTGGAAAGTGTGTAGGCGGGAAACCGTCTCCAGGGTTCGAATCCCTGTCTCTCCGCCACCGACCTAACATATTGATATTAAATGAAAATAATCCGGAATTCTTGCCCGAATTCCGGTGGTTTGCGGGACATCTCTGCATCTGAATCCGTGTCGTAGAGACGGATTTCCCGGGAATTGCGCGATGGGTCTCTGGCGCCCTGAATTCGCGCGACGGTTTTGGTGGAAAATTCCCTGCTAGCAGGGAATTAGCAGGGAGTTTTGCCATATTCTGGATATTTGGAGTAAGTAAGCGCGGTTTAGACCCCACCTAAGTGGCGTAGCTCCAGGGCAGTAGTTGATCGATGTGCTTTTGTTTATGCCCATTGACGATGGCAGTGAGGATACCGGTCAAGTAGCTGTGCGGCTCGATCTGGTTCATTTTGCAGGTCTCGATGAGCGACGCGAGCATGGCCCAGTTCTGGGCACCGGCGTCATGACCAGCAAAGAGCGCGTTCTTTCTTTGTAAGGCGATGGGTCGGATTGTGCGTTCGACGGCGTTGTTGTCCATCTCGATGCGACCATCGGTCAGGAACAAGATCAGGCCATCCCAGTATTTGGCAATGTATTTGAGCGCTTCGCCGGTTGGGGATTTGGTTGAGACCTGCGTGCGGGCGTGATCCAGCCATGTTCTGAAGGTTGCGATCTTGGGCGCGCTTTTGGTTTGGCGCAGGGCCAGGCGCTCATCCGCAGATGTGCCCCGTGCCAGCGCTTCGATCCGGTAGAGGGCCGCGATCTGCTTCAGACCCTCCTCGGCGAATGGGGCTACGTTATTGTGGGTTAGCTCATAAAGTTTGCGACGCGCATGAGCCCAGCAATACGCCAATTGGATCGGGGCATTATCCCGCAGGTCAAGCACGCGGTTGTATCCGGCATAGCCGTCCACCTGCAGGATGCCCTCAAAACCCTGCAATATCTGCGATGCATATGTGCCGGATCGCCCCGGCGCGTAGGTAAAGGCCACACCGGGTGGCTCTGGTCCGTTCCAGGCACGATCGTCGCGGGCGAGCGCCCAGAAGTAACCCTTCTTTGGTTTTACCGCGCCCCGGATCGAGCACCGGCGCAGGTGTTTCGTCCATGAACAACTTAGAGGATGTTTTAAGATGTGCGAGCAGCGCGTCATGGACAGGCTTCAGCTCATGGGCGGCTTTGCCAACCCAGAAGGCCAACGTGGATCGATCAATATCAACGCCCTGCCGCGCATAGATTTGGGATTGGCGATAAAGCGGAAGGTGATCGGCGTATTTGGAGACGATTACGCTGGCGATTGTCGCCTCAGTCGGCATGCCGCCTTCGATCAGGCGTGGTTTGGCTGGTGCTTGGACGATGCCTGCCTCGCAAGACCGGCATGCATATTTTGGACGGCGGGTGATGATGACGCGGAACTGGGCGGGCACGATGTCCAGCCGTTCGCTGACGTCCTCGCCAATGATGTGACGTTCTGCGCCACAGCCGCAGGTCAACGCTTCGGGTGCAATAATCTCTTCGATGCGTGGCAAGTGCTTTGGCAAAACGCCGCGTCCGGAACGTGACTTTGCAGTCGCCGTTGTCTTTGGCGGGTCAATCGCTTCGTCTTCAGCATGGACAACGGCCATTGCTGTCTCAATGTCCTCTAACGCTAGGTGATATTGGTCCGGATGACCTTTCTCGGATTTCGCGCCATAGAGCGCGCGCTTGAAGTCTGCCAGCAACTTCTCAAGCCTGATGATGCGGTCTTCTTTGCGCACGATGACCCCGTCTTGCTCGGTCATTTTCGCCTGCGAGGCCAAGATAATGGCCTTGAGCGCATCGATATCGTCAGGAAGATCAGCAGGAGAAGTCATGCCTGTAAGCTATCAAAATAAAGAGCAATCCACCCGTGTAAAACATCACCCGAGTCATTCTGCCGCAGCCGGTGGGCGCGTCTCTAAAGCCGTCACACGCCGCCAGTCGAGACCTGCAAACAAGGCTTCAAACTGTGCAGGATCCAGCCGCAAAACACCGTCCCGGATAGCAGGCCATTTGAAGGCGTTCTGCTCGAGCCGTTTGTAGGCCATGACAAGACCCGTGCCATCCCACCAAATCATTTTGAGCCGGTCAGCGCGCTTAGCGCGGAATACATAGACCGCACCGTCAAAGGGCTTCTTCTTTAGATGGCTTTGCACCAGGGCTGCCAAACCATCGTGCCCCTTGCGGAAGTCCACCGGTTTGGTCGCCACAAAGATCTGCACCCCGTGCGACGGGTGGATCACAACGCAGCC
>RCMY010002399.1_pt1 | contig 17038 bp, 22 predicted proteins | sample 2041341 | NCBI WGS metagenome assembly RCMY01 (sample SAMN09708234, study PRJNA481090) | Marine sediment metagenome, whole genome shotgun sequencing project. | reverse complement strand
TCGAAGGCAGCTGGCGCTTTGTCCAACGGCTATGGCGTCTGTTCATCGCAGTGGCCGACAGCAATGATAGCGGCGAAGACAAGGCACTTCGCCGCAAGCTTCATCAGACCGTGGCGGGCGTTGCTGGCGATGTCGAAGCCTTGTCTTTCAACAAGGCAGTCGCAAAGATTTTCGAACTGGTCAATCTGATCGAGAAATCCCAGCCCTCGGCCGACCGGACGACAGCGATCAAGGCGCTCGCCCGGATCGTCGCACCGATGGTACCGCATATCGCCGAGGAAGCATGGGCGCTATTTGGCGAAACCGGGCTGATCGCAGACGCGCCATGGCCGGATGTCGACGAAAGCCTGCTGGTCGAAGATGAAGTGACCATCGCGATTCAGGTGCGCGGCAAGCTGCGCGATACAATTACCGTTGCCAAAGGCAGCAGCAAAGAGCATCTCGAAACACTGGCCCTGGCATCGGAAAAGGTGCAGCGCAGTCTTGACGGGGCCGAAGTAAAGAAGGTGATTGTCGTGCCCGATCGACTGGTTAATATCGTAATATGAAGGCAATGATCGCCCGGATCACCCTATTGGTGGCAATGTCCGCGATGCTGGGTGCCTGCAATTTGCGCCCGCTCTACGCCGGTGGCACCAGTGGCGTTGTCGCCCAGCAACTCGGTCTTGTCGAGATCGAACCGATTGCCGGCAAGGCCGGATGGTTGACGCGCAATGCGCTCAAGGACCGGCTCGAAACATTCGAGGGGCAAGAGGTTAAATATCGTCTGATCGTCGTGTTGGACGACAAGATTGCCGGTTTTGGCGTGCGCAGCGATGACCGGATCACGCGCGAACGCAGAACATTGCGCGCTCGCTACCAGCTCGTCCGTGTGACCGATTCTGTCATCGTGCTGGATGCTACCGCGGGTTCGGACGCCGGTATCGATGTTGTGTCCTCGGAATTTGCGACTGTTGCGGCAGAAGATACCGCCTTGGAAAATCTGGCAACCCGCGTTGCCAACCAGATTGTAACCCGGCTTTCCCTATTCGCCCGGACCGAGGCCAACGCGCAACCGCAACCATGAAGGTCAAGCCGGAAGAGATTGTCAGGCGCTTTCATGCAGCCGCCGATCAATGTCGACTGGTCCTGTTGTGCGGTCCCAATGTCACCCGCTGCCAGGCGCTTGTCGACGAACTGGTAAAACCATTGGCCCAGTCTTCGGAACGGGTCGATTTGACCATCTCCGATGTCACCGAAAGCGCCGCGCGGCTCAATGACGAGGCCAATTCCGCTTCGTTGTTCGGCGACAAACGCTATATCGTGCTGCGGCTGAACAGCGGCGAAGCGGTGAGAGCGACCAGCGCGATCGAAACCTTGCTGGCGTGCGCGTCGGGCGGCGATCCGGTCTTTGTTATCGCCCCCGGCATGGGCGACAAGACCGCTTTGGCGAAATCGATCATCGCCGCGCCCGATGCGATGATCGCGACCTGCTATGAAACAACGCCGGAACAGGCGGCAGCGGCCGTCGTGACGATGGCGAAAACGGAAGGCGTGAAGCTAAGCCGCGAAATGGCGCAGGAAATCGCCGCGCTGACCAGCAATGATCTGGTGCTGGCGCGACTGGAAGTGGAAAAGATCGCGCTCTATCTCGATGCGACACCCGAAAATCCGCAAACCCCGGATTCCGACGTACTGGCCTTGCTCGGTGCCGAGAATGACGAAGAGGATATCGGCCTGCTGATCCACGCCGCGCTCAATGGTGATGCGCCTCGGCTGGCGCAGGAAATTGCCGCCTCACGCGCACAGGGGATCAGCGAAATTGGCCTGATAAGGATCATGCTGCGCCACCTGACCAAGCTCGCGGAGTTACGCAGCAAGGTCGACAATGGTGGCAATGTCGATTCCGTCGCCGGCCATCCCAGTGTCTTTTTCAAAGAGCAGAAACATTTCAAGCGACAGCTGAGAATTTGGTCCTCGGCCCATATTGCTCGTCTGATCGATCGGATCCTGCAGCTGGAAATCGCGCTGAAAAGCAGCGGTCAGCCGGATCAGGTATTGTTGGAGGAAGAATTGCTGCTGATCGCACGGAAAGCGGCGAGAAGCCGTTAGGTCATTCGTAATCCGCGGTGATCGCAATCCGGCCGCGAAACTGGCCATTGGCATCACCACGCAACCGCAATTGTCCGCCGAAGGAAAAGACCAGCCGTCCAGACTGATCCAGTCTCGCCAGAGCCGGTAGATTGGTTTCCAGCTTCTCCAGATCCGCCGTCGAACCATTGGGCGCGCTCAGCTGGATCCGGTCTGGCAGCGATACTCTAACATTCCGGCCCGGTTCACCGGTCAACCGTCCTTCACCAAAGAGCGACATTCCACCAAGATTGGCAATACTGCCGCTGGTCTGCTTGGCGCCGGACACCGGATCGATACTGACCACCCCGCCATTGTTGCCGATCATTGCTATCCGCGAAAAGTCCAGATTGGCGGTAATTTCGATCTGCAGCGGGATTTCCCGTTTATCGGCAGCCGCTCCGGAAAGACTATCGGACGTAGGGCTGTCCGCGCACAGGCGGCATTGCGCCTGCGCTTGATCCGGCATGAATGCCAGATATGCGGTCATGATTGCTCCTGTCAGCAGAAATTTCACCACCATCATCATAGCCTCATATTTTGCCCTGATATGGTGAATATCCGGTTAAGAGCGAGTTCCATTCCCGGTGATCTTCCGCGCCAGGTCTCTTGACCGACTGCCCTCAAGGCCCCATTTACGGGATATGGAAAAGACAAAATTGAGCGACGAACAATGGCGGCAACAACTGTCGCCTGAACAATATCATGTGCTGCGCGAAGCTGGCACCGAGCGGGCGTTCACCGGATCGCTAAACGCCGAATATCGCGACGGTGAATTTTTCTGCGCTGGTTGCGGCAGCAAATTGTTTGAATCGGAAAGCAAATTCGACAGCGGTTGCGGCTGGCCTAGCTTCTCGATACCCGCCGATAACGAAGCGGTTATCGAGATTGAGGACAATAGTCTCGGCATGCGCCGCGTCGAAGTGCGTTGCTCCACTTGCGACGGCCATCTCGGCCATGTTTTTCCCGACGGTCCGACTGAAACCGGCCTCCGCTATTGCATGAATAGCGCGGCGATGGCTTTCGAACCAAAGACAGACTGATTTTTTGCTGTATTTCGCCGTGTTCAGCCTGCAGTAAGGCGGCAACACGCTAGAAAATCTTATATTCAGCGTATAGTGGGCAGAACAATATGGCGCGTGGCAAAAAACGCAATACAGGGCAGGGGCCGGTGCGCAAATGGTTCTGGCGGCTGGTCAAGACCGGCCTGGTAGCGGGACTTCTGGCGACCATTGCATTGGTGGTTGCGGTATTGGTTGTCCGCTCCTCGCTCCCCGGCTTCGAGGATCTGAAATCCTCACCCAACGGCCAGATGATCCGGGTGCTCGACGTCAACGGCAAAGAATTGTTTTCGATGGGTCCGAGCTACGGCGAGTGGCTGCATTATCCCGACATTCCCGAGGTCATGAAGTCAGCGATGATCTCGGTCGAGGACCGGCGTTACGAGAGCCATCTCGGGGTTGATCCGATCGGTATCGCGCGTTCCCTCCAGGTCAGAGCACAGCGCGGCTATTGGGCCCAGGGCGGATCGACGATTACCCAGCAACTGGCGCGCAATATATTCCTCAACAACAATCGCACCTTTGGTCGAAAAGGCCGGGAAATATTGCTCGCGCTGGCAATAGAGCGGAAGTTTTCCAAGGAGCAGATTCTCGAGCTCTATCTCAACAAGGTCTATTATGGCGGCGGTGCCTATGGCATCGACGCCGCTTCCCGCCGCTTCTTCGCGCATGGCGCCAGAGACCTCAACCTCGCCGAGGCAGCCATCATTGCAGGCCTGGTCAAGGCCCCGTCCCGCTATTCACCGACAGCTGACGCGAAAGCCGCAATCGGGCGAGCAACCGTCGTGCTGGAAGTGATGCAGGATGCCGGAGCGATCACCGCTGCTGAGGCAGCGGAATCCCAGCCAGCCTCGGTCAAGCTGGCCCCCGAACCGCGGCAGAATAGCGTGCGCTATTTTACCGACTGGGCGCTACCGCAACTGGAATTGCTGATCGACGAGTCGGTGGAGCCGATTGAAGTCTGGACCACGCTGGATCTCGATATGCAACGCGCGGCTGCGACGGCTATTCAGTCGCAGGTACCGGCCGGTTCCCAAGGTGCGCTGGTCGCGATCGACCGCGATGGTGCGGTTCGCGCCATGGTCGGCGGCACCGATTATGTGACATCCAACTATAACCGAGCCACCCAGGCTGTCCGCCAGCCCGGGTCAGCCTGGAAGGTGTTCGTCTATATGGCGGCGCTGGAGGCAGGCTATGCGCCCGACGATACGGTGACCGATGCGCCGATCACGATTGGCAACTGGACCCCGCGTAACAGCGGTGACCGCTATGCCGGTGACATTGATGTCCGGACCGCCTTTGCTTTCTCCAAAAATACCGTCGCGGCGGCGATCGGCAATGATATCGGGACCTCGTCGATTGCCAATATGGCCCGACGCTTTGGCATCACCACCCCGATCGACACCAATCCCTCGATGGTGCTCGGTACTTCCGACGTACGGCTGCTCGACATGACCCGCGCCTTTGCGTCAATCAGCGCCAAGGGCGTCGCAATCACTCCGTTTGGCATCACCAAGGTGCAGACGATGAAGGGTGATATTCTCTATCAAAACAAATTCGACGGCAGTCGCGTGCTGGTCGATCCTTGGGTAGCGGCGGGGATTACCGATCTGATGCAAACCGCAGTGAATACCGGCACCGGACGTGCTGCCCAGATTGGCAGACCGGTAGCCGGCAAGACCGGTACCACCAGCAGCAACAAGGACGGCTGGTTTCTGGGCTTCTCCAGTGGCCTGACCACGGGTGTCTGGATGGGTCGCGATGATGCCAAACCTGTCAGTGGTTTGCAGGGTGGCCGGGCTCCGGCCTCCGCATTCGCCCAGTTCATGAAAATCGCGGTGGCCAAGCGCAAGGTCGAACAGTTCGATACCGAGCTGGTCCTGCCGGAATGGCAGTTGGAGCCGGACGAAGATGAGCTGTTCGGAGCGCCGGAGGACGGCATTTATGTCGATGAAAATGGCATGCCGATCGAGACCGGTCGGGGAATCGAATATGATCTGGAAGGCGGGGACGCTGCCGATAACCCGCGTCTGGACCAGGAATGGATCGATTCCGTGCTCGGACGCGGCGGAGATCCTGCTCCGCGCAAACCGGAGCCGGCGCCGGTCAAAAAACCCAAACCGCTTCCGCCTCAGAAACAGCCCGAATCTTTGCTTCCCGAAGCAGCCCGCCTGGAAACACAATAATATCGCGGTCTAATCCGGTGCCCGGGCTTGTTGCTCCACGCCAACCATATGCAGACCACGGCCATGCTGTTTGAGCCAGCGGTCGGCGACTCTCCGGTCCGACTCGTAAATCCGGTCGAGCAGCGCGTAGAAGCGTGAACTATGATCCATATGGGTAAGATGTGCCACTTCATGCGCTACCACCGACCGGCGGACATGGGGCGGGGCCATGATCAGCCGCCAGCTCAGACGGATCGACTTGCGACCGGAACAGCTGCCCCAACGCCGCCGCGCGTCTCCGACCGCCAATTTGGGTAAATCTGAGTCTGCCCGCTCACAATAATATGCCAGATCGTCGGCATAAATGGGCCGCGCCTGAGCCTTGAGCCAGCGCAGAATCCGGGATTCGACATGTTCGCTAGGGCCGCCAAGCCGGATTTCGCCTTCGCCGAGCAGGGGCGTCCTCGCAAAATCCGGGGACCAGCGAATGATATGGGGCTCGCCCAAAAACGCGATCTGGCTGCCATCCTCGATCACGATCGGGGGCAACGCTTCGGCAAAACGCGCGCTGAGCCAGTCGGATTTTGACCTCGCAAAGCGCAAAGCCTGATCTGCCGACGCATAGGCCGGCATGGTCAGGCAGACGATCCCCTTGACCGTATCGGCTGAGACGATGATCGATCGCGCTTGCTTTGATCGCCGGATCTGGAGCGGGTAGCTTGTGCCATCCAGGTGAATTTCCAGTGCCTCGGAACGTGCTTTGCTAAAGCGGAGCATCGAGAATATGTTGTTCAAGCGGTCCGGCTTTCGATTCCGGAATCACCTTGCCACGGATCGACTGGCCCGCCTTGTGGATCGATTCCCGGTCGCCGGAGACCAGATAATGCCATGCGGGCAGGGGCAGGCCTCTGGCGCGCATTTTATAGGCGCAGCTGTCGGGCAGCCATTCAAATTCTTCCAGCTTGTTGCGGGTTAACCGGACGCAATCGGGAACATGGAATTTGCGATGACGATAGTCGCTGCACTGGGCGCTCTGAAGGTCGAGCAACTTGCAGGCAATGTTGGTCATGTAGATCTGGCCGTCATCCTCGTCTTCCGCTTTCAGCAAGCAGCATTTGCCGCAGCCGTCGCACAAGGCTTCCCATTGTCCTCGATCCAGCGCCTCAAGCGGTAATTCCCAGAAGGGAGGTTCGGAGCCTAGCGCACCCATCGGGCTATTTCAGCAGCAACATCCTGCGGCGTTCCGTCATAAGGCAGCAGCGCCAAAGGCTCTCCGTCCGGTCCGAACAAATAGGCCTGACGGCTATGATCGACGAGATATTCGCTCGCGCCATCGTCGTTCCGGATATCATATATGATCAGATATTTTTCCGCGACCTCCGCGATTTCCTCCGGGGTGCCGGTAAGGCCGATAAGCCGCGGGTGGAAAGCGGCAACATATTGTTTCAGCACCGCAGGCGTATCGCGCTTGGAATCGACCGATATGAAAATCGGTTGGACCTTGCTGACCAGTGCCGGATTTTCCTTTTCGGCCTGCTTGAGGCCCAGCATGATGTTAGCAAGATCAACCGGACATACGTCGGGGCAATAGCTGTAGCCGAAATAGATGATCCGATATTGGCCCTTGAACTGGCTTTCCGAGGTTTTTCCGCCATCCTGGTTGGTCAGCGTGAAGGGACCACCGATCTTGGCCCCCGCAAGCGGAGGCTCCATGTTCGCTGACGCACCACCATCGGCTGTCGGGTTGCAAGCCGCCACGATGGTCAGTAAACCGGCGCTGAGGATCATTTTTGCGATATTTTTGATATTGTTCATTACCGGGCCAGACATGGTCTGCTAGTTGATCAATTTCAACAGATAATTGATAGACAGTGTTTGCAACGGATCGACGCAAATATTCTCCGACGAATCAAATGGGGCCAATAATGTTCAATAACCATGTTTCAGCCACGCTTAGGGCCGGTAAATTCTCTCTTTTCCTCCGCTTTGCGGGGATCGGCGTTGCGGCATTGTCTTTGTCAGCCCCTGCTGCAGCACAATTTTCGGAAAGCTATAATTTTCTGAAAGCGGTCAAGGATCGTGACGGCGAGGAAGCGACCAAATATCTCAGCCGTCCAGGTTCGGTGATCGTCAATACGCGCGATCTTTCGACCGGCCAGACTGGCTTGCATATCGTGGTCGAACGACGCGACAATATCTGGCTCGGTTTCCTGCTGCAAAAGGGCGCCAACCCAAATATAGCGGACAAAGAGGGCATGACGCCGCTGCTTCTCGCTACCCAGCTTCGGTTTGTGGATGGGGTCAGAACCCTTTTGGCGAAAAAGGCCAAGGTGAATGAAGCTAACAGGCAAGGCGAAACCGCGCTCATTCGGGCGGTTCAGTTGCGTGACGGGGAACTGGTCCGCCTGCTTCTCGCAAACGGCGCCGACCCGGACCGGACCGATACTCTGGCGGGCAAATCAGCGCGCGATTATGCCAAGCAGGATCGCCGGACAGCCGCAATTTTGGCAGAAATAGAAAAAGCAGACGCCGGAAAGAAACCCGAAGCGGAAGGCCGGTTCTTTGGTCCCGAAGGCTAGTATCTGAGCCTTAGCCGCTGAATGGATGCATTGCGGATTCGGGGCTGATCCAGCCGTCAGAGACTGCTGAACGGCGCATCGCTCGACGGGCTAGTAGCATGGTTTCGGTCTTGCGCCGCGCCGGCGCTAGCGCACTGGTCGCAGCCGGTCGCACCATTTCCGCATCATAAGCATCGGCAATGATCAAACCGGTGCGTTCGGGCAGGAAATCCGCACCATCAACCGGTGAGGCATCAAACCCGATCGGTAAGGCCCAGTAGAACCGGTCACAATAATCCAGATATTCCGTCCATTTGCTGTCGCCGAGCAAATCACTGCGCGCGACCTTGATCTCGACGATAATAATCTGCCCTTTGGCATCAATACCCATCAGATCCGCCCGGCGTTTGTTCCGCAGACTGACTTCCGGCAACACCATGATATCGTGCCTCAGAAACATCCGCGCCACGCCGCGCGCCACGGCCTGGGCGCCGGTCAGTTCATCGTGGTCGCTCAATAGACCTAAAGAATCATCGATGATCGTCATGACAGTTGGCTAGAACATAAAAAGAACAAAATAAAGGCCCCCGTTAGGGAGCCTTTATGATTGCGATATTCTCAGGAGGATTAACGATAGAAGATATGATTATCGATCGTTGCCAGCCGTTTGAGCCGCCATCCCGGAGAAACATAACGGGCATGAAAGAACAACGCGCCTTCGACCGAGCTTTCCCAGCCATCATTTGCTGCGATTTTGGCAATTGCTACCGCATTGCGCCAGGTCTGGCGTCCGGTTTTGATATGAGGCATCTTGCCGCCGCGAACGAAGGAAAACTGACTGCGTTGATAGACGACACCACAGATGCTGTCGGGAAAGCGTGAGGATGCGACGCGGGCAAGAACGACGCGGGCAACAGCCAGCTGACCCTGCAACGATTCGCCCTTGGATTCAAAATAGACGGTCCCGGCAAGGCACTGCATTTCAGCATCGAGCGAACCATCAACCGATTGCTGGCGCACCAGTTCACGCAAGGACAGAGCATCTTCGTTTACGAAATCTACGTCCTGGCCAAAGCCACTTTCCGTGTCTTCATTGGCGATCTTGTCTGATTCGATAACATCTTGGGGAATTTCGGCGACAACTTCCTGTTGCTCGCCAAATATAATCGCTTGATTTGATTCGTCCTCTTCCAGCAGGGCCGGATCGACAAAAATCTCGGTTTCGGGCGTCTCGTCAGATGCTTCCAAAGCGAAGGATACATCGGTAACCGACAAGGCCACAACCGTAGTAATGGCAAGCGACAGTGCGCTTGCAGTACGAAAAATTTTGCTCATAAACCTATTTTATTATGCGGTGAGACCAGAGCAAATCATGACGTCCTCGTCAAAACTGCCACAAACAGACCCGAAAATCACGGCGTAGGTCTATTTCTGTTCCCCCCGTCTGCGTGTTTTCTGCCTGTCATTCACGACCAAGTCAGCAGCAACCTACGCATCAAAGTTGAGCGCCAAATATGGTTTTGGGAAATAAAGTCAAGTTTACTGACCCATTTGGGCGATGAGCCGTTCCGGTTCCGGGATATCCAGTTCAATTAACCACATATCGGGGTCAAACCGAAATCTTTGAGCAATATAGTCGCGTAATTCTTTATTGTTATCAGTGGCTTGAGGCCATATTTGCTGCCAGTTGGGTAGGCCGTCAATCGACGGCATATTCTCCAGGAGCCTAGGGTTTTCGCCCTTTTCCAAGCATTGGATGAGGATAGCGCCGGATATCCGGTCACCCTTTTTCAGTACAGCGCCGAACCCTCCGTTCTGGCTAACCAGCCTGAGCAGAGACTGGACTTTCATTTCCGCGGACAGCCGCGGTTCAATCATCTTTCTGGTAGCCCGGCAGCGATGCAAGAGGGATATGCGAGCGCATGAATGTTCCAGTACCGCGTGCTATTTCTTCGCCTTCGCTATCGACCAGCCGCGCATCGGCGACAAATACCCGGCGTTTACCACTGACCCAGCGACCTTCCGCTATTACCGGCCCGGACTTGAGCGGCTTGGTGAACAGCAGATTGAAGGCGGTGGTCAGGATGAACCGGTCGGAGACCAGGCTATTGGCCGCATAAAAGGCTGCATCGTCGAGCATCTTGAAATAAGCTGTACCGTGGACGGCTCCGGCTGCGTGATAATAGCGTTCGTCGACATCGAAGAATATTCTCGCGGTGCCGGCTTCGCCAATTTCCAGACGGGAATTGAACAGCCGGTTGATCGGCGCTTCGGCATAGAGCCGTTCCAGAGCCCGAAAATGCCCTTGTGCGCCACCTCTGTCCACGATCTTGTCAGGTTCGTCTGCCATGGTCAGATCAGGCAGCCTGCTGTTCGCGTTGCTTGCTCAACAAGGCATAAAGCGCATCCTGACCCGATGCACCCCTGAGCTTGGTCACCATATTGTCGTCCCGCAAAAACCGGGAGACCTCGGCGAGGGCCTGCAAATGCTCGACTCCCGCTTTTTCCGGCGACAACAAGGCATATACCAGATCGACCGGCTTGCCATCGTGGGAATCAAACGCAACCGGCTCAGCAAAGCGGAGAAAGATGCCGGTGCAACCATTCAAATTGGCCAATTTTGTGTGCGGTATTGCGATTTCTCTGCCAAAGCCGGTCGAGCCCAAGGCTTCGCGAGCGATCAATCCTGTCTCTATCGTTTCGGCATCGAGCCGATAGCATTCCTGCCCGATTTGTCCGATCATGTGCAAAATTTCGTCCTTGCCGCCAGCGCCGGGACAATCCCGAACGGCGGCGATATCCAATCGAACGGACAAGATAGTCATCATTCATTCCTTTTGTCCCGGCAATATTCAGCCAGATCGAGATATATTCCAGGATCTGGACGCCGGAGCGCTTTGGGCCGACTGGCAGAAACACCATTGCCGGCCCCTTAACGAAGATGCGGCGCTATCAGCTGTGCGGTTCAACCCAGCCAATGGTGCCGTCAGAGCGGCGATAGACCATATTATGGGCACCAGTGCCAGAGTTTTTGAACATCAGCGCGCCGGTGTTGCGCAAATCCATCATCATCACCGCCGTTGATACGCTGGTCACCGGGATGTCAGTGCTGGTTTCGGCAATGATCGGAGGGGAATCACCATTCACTTCGCTTTCTTCGTCGTCATCATCTGAAGATTCAAACACCCGATAGGCTGCTTCTTCCTGTTTCGCCGCATATTGCGCCTGAACATGATGATCGTTGAGTCGCCGCATATAACGACGCAGCTGCTTCTCAATCTTGTCGGCGGCCTTTTCAAAAGCCTGATGGGCATCACCGGCTTCGGCATCGGCCTTCAGCATCAGGCCCTGCATAACGTGATTCACAATATCGCATTTAAACTGCGAATGCGGTGCCTTGCTTACGGTGACATTGGCCGAAATCGCCTTGGGAAAATATTTTTTGGCGATCGCGTGCATCCGATCTTCGGCGTGGGTTTGCAGAGCATCGCCGGTATCAACCTGGTGTCCCGAAACACGAACTTCCATATCTATTCTCCTCTTCATTTAGTACCGTTACAATATTGTCGGTACGCCTAAATCTGTTAAATTCTAAATCTCTAAACCTTTGTCCACAAAGGGCTTTCAATGCCCTCGATGAATGTCTTGTGCCGGGCCAGTTCATCCGCAGATGCATGATGTTCCCGCACCGCCATAAACGGTCTGCGCGCTGCTTGCTGAACTATTGGTTTCATATTGGCGGAATCGCTCCCGCCGCTGTCATCCGCCAGGCCCAGACCGATCTGCCGCCCGCCGGTCAATTCGATATAGAGCTGAGTCAGCAATTCCGCATCGAGTAGCGCTCCGTGCTTCACCCGGTGGCTACGGTCGATACCATAGCGCGAGCACAAGGCATCGAGCGACAATTTGGCGCCGGGATGTTTCGATTTGGCGATCGCCAACGTATCGACCATGCGAAACCGCGAGATCTCTTTATAACCGCACAAGACCAGCTCGGCGTTGAGAAAATTGAAATCAAACTGGGCATTGTGGGCAACCAGATTTGAATCACCGAGAAAAGCCAGAAGCTCTTCCGCGCCCGACGAGAACAGTTTTTTGTCGGACAAAAATACATCGGACAGCCCGTGCACATTCTCGGCGGCCTTTGGCATCGGCCGTTCGGGATTATAATAGCAATGAAAGCTCTGCCCGGTTTCGATCCGGTCAATCATTTCAATGCAGCCGATTTCCACCATCCGGTCACCATTTTGTGGATCAAAGCCGGTGGTTTCAGTGTCGAAAATTATTTCCCGCATAAGCTTAATATCGGACCGAACATTGGGTTACGCAAGGGATGCTTTCAGTTTTTGAACAAGTTTCTGAACCTGCTGTCGTGTTTTTTCGATAGGCAGAGATGTATCGATCACCGAATCCGCTCTTTTACGCTTTTCCGCGTCCGGCATTTGCAATGCTCTTATCTGTTCAAACCGCTCTTCGGTCATGCCCGGGCGGTCAAGAACCCGGGCGCGCTGGTCCGCCGCACCAGCCGAAACCACGACGATATGGTCGACGCCCTCGGCACCGGATTTTTCAAACAGCAGCGGAATGTCAAACAGGATCATTGGCTGATCTTCATTGTCTTGCAGAAAAGCCAGCCGCATTTCGCCGACAGCTGGATGAATCAGCTGTTCCAGCCGCTTCAGTGCTGCGGGGTCACCAAGCACTGCAGCGCCCAGTTTCTGCCGATCGACGCCTTGGCTATTCGTGGTTCCCGGGAACAAAGCTTCGATTGCCTCGACCAGAGCGCCCCCGGGTCCTTGCAATTGATGTACGGCGGCATCGGCGTCGAATAGCGGGACATCTTCATCGACAAACATCTGCGCAACGGTCGACTTTCCCATCCCGATCGAGCCGGTCAGACCGATGATATAGGGCCAGGCTCGTTCCGTCATGCGGTCAGCAGCTTCCTGAGCTGCGCATCATCTTCCATTGGCGGGGTGGCACCGAAAAACAGCTCGAAGGCAAGCGCCGCCTGACCGATCAACATGTCGAGGCCATCGACTACCTCCAGATCGCGCTTTTTGGCCGCTCGCAAAAGATCGGTCTTTAGTGGTGCATAGACAAGATCATAGACCAATGCATCGTTGGGCAACGGATCAAGATCCAGTTCGAGCGGCGGCTTTCCTGTCATCCCGAGCGGGCTGGCGTTGATCAATATATCGGCTTCGGGCAATCGCGCATCCATCGGCAGGACACCGCCCTTCATCGAGGCTTGCATCAACAACCCGGTGGCCTTCAATCCGTTGCGGGCGACAAAGGTTATCTCGCCAATGCCGACCTGCTTCAGGGCGAACAGCACCGCTCGTGCCGCTCCCCCTGCCCCGATGATCACGGCATGTTTTTTCGACCAGTTGCCGTCGGCAATCGGGGCCATGAAACCGGCCGCATCGGTATTCGTCCCGATCAGACTGCCATCTTCCTGCCGCACGATGGTGTTCATCGCGCCGATCTTGTCGCGGACACCGCCGGGATCGCTTACCAGATCCATGATATCGATTTTATGGGGCAGAGTTACATTGCAGCCCCGCCAGGCCGGATCGGCGCTGCGTTGCGTTATATAATCCGACAAATCGGCAGGCACGACATGGTGAGCACGGTAATCCGCCTCGATTGCCAGCCGTTCGAGCCAGAATTTGTGGATAAGCGGGGATTTGCTCTGCGCGATCGGATCACCGATAACTTCGGCATAGGGAGTGTTAGTGGTCATGACGTCAAAATTCCTCGGATGCGAAGATAGTCCAGCAAGTGCAAGAGCGGCAGGCCCATGATCGTGAACTGGCTGCCGGTGATAGCGGAGAACAGCTGGGCGCCCCTGCCCTCGATCTCGTAACAGCCGACGCAGTGACGGATATTGTCCCATTCCGCTTCGACATATTGTTCGATGAACGAGTCGCTCAGATTCCGCACAGAAAGCGTCGCGATGTCGATATGGCGCCACACCGGACGCCCTTCTTCGGCGATCACCGCGGCGCTGAACAGCTTGTGTTTCTTGCCCGACAGTAATTTCAGATGGGCAATCGCATCGGCGGGATCGACCGGCTTGTCCAGCATCGTACCGTCTTCGAGCTCCAGTACCTGGTCGGCACCCAATACAAGTGCAGTTCCAGCCCGCCGCGATAGCCGGACAGCTTTGGCTTCGGCTAGTGCATCTGCAAGATTGCGGGCGGTTATACCCTCGCTTTTCAGCCCGTCCTTGAGCGACTCTTCATCAACATTGGGCGCGATTGCCTCGACCGGCACGCCCGCAGCGGTCAGCATCGCCAGCCGCGTCTGACTCCTTGACGCCAGTATCAGGGGTATATCATTCACCGGGAACAGCCTTCACGCTATCTACGTCGGCAACGTGGCGCTCATTATATAGGTTGATGATCGCAGCAGCGGATTCCTCGATCGAACGCCGGGTCACGTCGATCATCGACCAGCCATTGTCGGCAAACATCCGTTGGGCATAGAGAGTCTCGGCCTTGACCTTCTCTTCGTTGACATAGTCGGTCTCCGGCGCCTGATTGAGCGAAAGCAAGCGATTGCGCCGCACCTGGACCAACCGCGAGGCACCGGTAATCAGGCCGACGACCAGCGGGTTCTTCAGATGAAACAGAGCATCGGGCGGCGGCGATTCAGGGACAATCGGGATATTCGCGGTCTTGAACCCGCGATTGGCCAGATAGATGGATGTCGGTGTTTTGGAGGTGCGCGAAACACCGGCGAGCACGATATCCGCCTCTTCCCAATTTTCCCAGCCGATGCCGTCATCATGGGCAATGGTGAACTGGATCGCCTCGACCCGGGCAAAATAGGCGGCGTCCAGTACATGCTGGCGGCCTGGCCGCGCCTTGGCTTCCTGCCCGAGCATATTGGACAATGCGTCGGTCACCGTATCCAGCGCCGGGACCGATGGCAGACCCAGATGCCGGCATTCGCGTTCGAGCTTGGCTCTGATATCGCGGTTGACAATCGTGAAGATCACCAGTCCGGGATTATCCGCAACCTCGGCCAATATCCGGTTGAGATGCTTCTCCGAACGGACCATGGGCCAGAAATGCTTGATAATCTCCACGCCATCAAACTGGGCAAGCGCCGCCTTGGCGATATTTTCCAGCGTCTCGCCAGTGGAATCCGATAACAGATGGAGATGGAGCCTATTCATGGACTAAGCTTTGTGATTTCACGGTGGATAAAGCAAGGGATGAAGTTGGGGATAAGTGGTTCCACTATATTCATCCCCGACTCCCGCAAATATATCCACAGCGGGCCAACATTGACAGATTCCATCCACAGACTGTGGATAGCGGGGATGAAAATTGGGAATCGGTTAAATTTTCATTAAGACCCGCCTGTCAATCTGTTTGTATTTGCGGCGCTGGCGGGTTACCGCCTTTTCCACGCCCCATCATCAACAACAATTTTAAATTAAATACTTATATAATATAATGGATGACCGTCTTTCTATGCCGAACGGAACCGACTCTCAAAAAATTCTCCTCCAGACATTGCTCGGCAAGAAGACCGATCAAACGCCAGTCTGGCTCATGCGTCAAGCAGGCCGCTATTTGCCGGAATATCGTGCATTGCGCGCACAAAAGGGCGGGTTTCTCGAGCTTTGCTATGAAGCCGAGGCGGCAGCCGAGGTCACCTTGCAGCCGATCAAGCGGTTCGGCTTTGATGGCGCGATCCTGTTTTCAGACATCTTGATCGTCCCGCACGCGATGGGCCAGAAATTGTGGTTTGAGACCGGAGAGGGGCCCCGGCTGGCACCAAGGCTGGTCGATGCAGCTTTGTCGTCTCTAGAGGCCGCTCCTGAGCATTTTGAAGCTATATACGCTACTGTGCGCCGGGTCTCCGAACGGCTCGACGACAAAACCACCTTCATGGGTTTTGCCGGCAGTCCCTGGACCGTCGCAACTTATATGGTCCACGGCCAAGGCAGCAAGGATCAAGGTGTCACCCGGCGTTTTGCCTATCAGGACGAAACGGCTTTTTCAGAATTGATCAACGCAATCATCGAAAATACCGTTGAATATCTGCTCGGCCAGATTGAGGCCGGCGTTGATGCGGTGCAGCTTTTCGACAGCTGGGCGGGATCCTTGTCGCCGGCGCAATTTGAAAAATGGGTGATCGCTCCCAATGCCGAAATCATATCACGTTTGAAAGCGGTTCATCCCGATCTGCCGATCATCGGTTTTCCCAAGGGCGCTGGCGCCAAATTGGTCGCTTATGCCAATGAAACCGGTGCGGATGCGATTGGTCTGGATGAAACGGTTGATCCGGTCTGGGCGCATGAAAATCTGCCCGCCAATCTGCCGTTGCAAGGCAATCTTGATCCGCTGGCCTTGATAGCAGGCGGCGAAGCGCTGGAAAAATCGACCCGTCATATTTTGCAAGTGTTTGAAGATCGTCCGCATATTTTCAATCTCGGCCACGGCATTTTACCCGACACGCCCATTGAACATGTTGAAAAGCTGCTTACACTTGTCAGGCAATGAATGAAATTTTGTCCATGCTCTATCTCTGGTTGAAATCCGCCCATCTTATCTTCGTCATTTTCTGGATGGCGGGGCTGTTCATGATGCCGCGCTTTTTCGTCTATCATCAGGAAACGGCGGCTGGATCGGACGAAGACGTCAAATGGATCGAGCGCGAGGGCAAGCTGCGGAAGATCATTCTGAATCCGTCTTTGATCATCGTCTGGGTCGTCGGATTGGCGCTGGCTTATAACATCGGCGCGTTCAGCCAGGGCTGGTTTCATGCCAAATTATTGATGGTGCTGGCGCTGTCGGGCTATCACGGCTGGATGATCGCTTATTCCAAGAAACTGGCGCGCGGCGAACGGACAATGACCGACAAATCCTTGCGATTGGTCAATGAAGTTCCGGGAATTGCCGCAGCAATCATTGTTATATTGGTGGTTATTAAACCGTTTTGATCGGGCTTAGTTGACACAGAAATAACAAAGGCGTAATTGAGCGCCAAAGCCCGTCCGGGCTAAATTTTCATGTACATCGTTGACAGCCATAAGCTGCACACATGCAAAACAAGAATAACTTCCTAATTTATCTGGATAAACCTCCATGCATTTAAAAGAATTAAAAGAAAAATCGCCCGCCGG
>RCMY010002398.1_pt1 | contig 17039 bp, 15 predicted proteins | sample 2041341 | NCBI WGS metagenome assembly RCMY01 (sample SAMN09708234, study PRJNA481090) | Marine sediment metagenome, whole genome shotgun sequencing project. | reverse complement strand
ACTTGCGAATGACCAGAGAGCGCGCAACCAACGTAGATTTGTTTCGTGCAAAGATATTCGATGGGAGAGATTGAACTTCGCCTGTGTCCGCTTTGAACGCAAACAAACACAATATAATGAGCCCGGGGCCATTGGTTGCTAGCGTGAATCATCAAAGCAAACCATTCCGTCCAAAGCCCGATTTCAATCGACAGCGACATGTTTGTTGCGATAGATCAAAGACAATCCTCCACCTGTCATGGGAGGGTTGAAGGCTAGGCCCACGAACTCATAGAAGGTATTGTTTCATGTCCGTACCCAAGCAAATTTTAGTTGCCACTGATCTGACAGCTAGAGCGGACCGGCCGTTCGCACGCGCCAAATTGCTCGCCGACATCTGGGAAGCGGATCGTACCTTATTGTTTGTAAACAGTCCCAAATCCGAGGTTGACATCGCGAAGGTCGAGACCCTTTTGCTACGCAACTACGGAGCAGATGCCGAAGGCTGCAATCTGGCCATAAATTATGGAAAGCCCCCCAAAGTCATCGCCGAGACAGCGCTGCAGCTCGACAGCGACCTTATCATTGTGGGCGCTGCCCGACATAACAACATCTCCGATTTTTTTCTCGGCACTGCCGTAGATCATCTGGTTCATCACGCCCTGGCCCCGGTACTTATCGTGAAAGAACGGCCGCGAGCCCACTATGATCGAATATTGGTAGCAACCGATTTTTCTGATTTTTCGGCCCTTGCTCTTCGCACGGCGCTGGAGTTTTTCCCCAGTGCGAAAATCGAACTCATACATGCCTATCACGTGGCTTACGAAGCCTGGTTGAAATCCGACGGCGTCGCGGCTGAAATGCTGTCCGATGCAGAAAAGGAATTGCACGAATTCATGACCGGTATGAACCTGTCCGAGACCGATGCGTCGCGCGTCACCCCCCAACTCGTCGAAGGCAATCTCCACCAGTCGGTACACAATATGCTCAATACAGGCGATTTTGATCTTCTGGTGCTCGGGACGCACGGACGGAGCGGTTTTGTCATGGCAACCATCGGCAGCCGCGCCAGTGAAATGATGGGCTGGTCCCCGGTGGATGTGTTGATGGTCAGGAATCCTGCCTAGACGAAGGACAAGATGCCAGATTTTATGGCCTTTTGAACATGATTAACAGCCCCTGTTGGGATATTGCAGTTACCACACCAAATATCCGCTTCTAGGCGCAAATGGACGGATAGCTGCCGTTCTGGTTGTCTGGACTGCTCTGCTGCTTTTGTAGTTTATGCGCCGGATTTGCCAGCCAAGCGACGATACAAGTGCCATGTTGCGTGCCCGAGCACCGGAAGCACGACGAGAAGCCCCAGGAAAAGCGGTAGCATGGCCACAAACAGGGCAATCGCAATCACAACAGCCCAAGTCAGCAAAACAAATTTGTTTGATCGCACCGATGCCAGGCTCACAATGATTGCCGAAATGAAGTCAACCTGGCGATCAACCAGCATCGGCAGACTGACGACCGTGATCGAATAAAAAGCCAGCGCCATCAGCGCGCCCGCGATACCGCCGACCAGCAACATCATGATACCCGCGCCAGTGCTGAATAGCTCAAGCGATTCTGATCCAATGCCGGACGCTCCCAGAAAGATCGCGAAAATGCCATGTGCGAGCCCTAGCCAGAATCCGAATGCGACAAACAGGATAACTCCCATAGTCAATATCTGCTCGTCGCCGCGCCCCCGCAATGCCCCGAGAACCGCTGGCCAACTCATGGCGATGCCGGCTTCGCGGCGGCGGCTTACCTCATAAAGTCCCACGGCTACAAAAGGTGCGAGAAGCGGAAACCCCGCAGCAGCCGCGACTAACCAAACAATCTCGCCCCGGACAAAAAGCCCGAAATAGAGAAACATCCCCGCAATCACATAGATCGCTGCGAAAAACAGCCCGAACGCAGGATATGCCCTGAAATCACTCCAGCCTGCTGCAAGTGCGGCGCGCAGATCACCTACTGTGAGATCGCTTGCGACCGCTACCGGCGCGATTTGAGCTTGTTCACCCGTGTTCATGACATCCCCTCCCTGCGGAAACATCAGGGGAGAGTGCAACAAATCATTCGCTACATCAAGTTTTACCAGAACACGGCCAAATGGCCGGGGCCTGTCAAATGTTCGCCTTCCCGGATTAAGGATTATCACGAATATCTACCAAACACAAATGACCACGATCGGGCGCAAAGTTTGGACTATGTAACCTTTTTGATTCCCGCACGTATCTTCAACATGTTCCAAATAGCGCTTGACAATAAGAACATAAATGGAACATTATGAGCTCATTGATAGAACGAATGGAAATTTAACATGCTGAGTATCGCTATCTCCACTTTTTTTGCGCTCGCCTTTTTCGGTGCAGCCACCATCATCGCGATGATGTTTTTTCAATATCGTGACAAGATTGTGAGTATTGTTCAAAGTGAGTTGAAGGCCGATCAGTCCGAAGCAGTTTTACGGCCAACGGCATATCACCACCGTACCGTCAAAGCGCCGCAACTTATGACCCAGCATCGCTCGCTGCAGCCCGTTCCGCTGCGCGTTGCCGCCTGACCCGGGCATAGCTTCTGACGCTGAATGGAATCAATATCAGGTAAACGAGACTGATTGCTGTAAGCATGATCCACGGAGCGTTGATCAGGGCAACGCCGAGCAAAGCGATCACGGCAATCCCTTCCAGTCTGATATTTTTGCGCAAGCGCAGCGATGACCAGCTGAAAGTCGCCGTATTGGAAATCATCAGAAAAGCGATCAGGACGATCCAGGGCGACACCAACGCATAATGGCGGAAAATTTCCTGATCGGTTATCATCCACAGATAAAGCGGCAGCATCGCCAAGCCTGCGCCCACTGGCGCCGGGATGCCGGTCAAAAACCCGGCCGATTTGTGGGGCTGGTCCTCGTCGTCGATCAACGCGTTGAATCGAGCCAATCTAAGCGCGCAACCGACGACCATGGTGAGCGCCAGCACCCAGCCAAATTGCGGCATATACTGAGTCGACCAGAAAAACATGACCAGCGCAGGCGACACACCGAAGGCGATCACATCCGACAGGGAGTCGAGTTCCGCGCCAAAGCGGCTCTGCGCATTCAGCAAACGGGCAATTCGGCCATCCAGTCCATCCAATATACCGGCCAGGACGATGGCTGCAGCTGCCAGCACCCAGTTGTCCATATAAGCGAAGCGAACCCCGCTCAAACCCACGCAAAGCGCCAGCGCCGTCACCGCATTCGGGACAAAGGCTCGCAGGGGGATGCCTCTTTCAGGTCTTCTCATTGAACCTTTGCCAGCCATCAGAATTGCTGCGGTCGGCCATCGGCCAGTCCGATGGTCATTGGCCGACGCCCTCAATCTCTTTCGTCTGCCCGATCACTGCGATGACGGTTTCACCGGCGATGGACCGTTGTCCCAAAACGACATTTGGCTCTGTCCCCTTGGGTAAATAAACATCGACACGGCTACCGAATCGAATCAACCCGATTCGCTGTCCGGCGGCAACAAAATCACCTTCCTTGACAAAGGCCATGATCCGCCGAGCCACCAGGCCAGCGATTTGTGTAAAACCAACCTTCAGCCCGTCGTTGCGTTCAACCAGAAAATGTTGCCGCTCATTTTCTTCGCTGGCCTTATCCAGGTCAGCATTTAGAAATTTTCCGGAAATATAGGCCTGTCGCTTCACTGTTCCTTCGATCGGAGTTCGGTTGATATGAACATCGAACACGCTCATAAAAATCGAAACCCGGATCAGCTCTTCATCACCAAGTCCACCTTCACCCTGCAATTCCACAGGTGGCTTCACCGGCATGATCAGGTTCACCAAGCCATCGGCCGGTGCAATAATATATTTTTCATCGAGAGGCGTAACCCGTTTCGGATCACGGAAAAATGCCAATACCCACGCGGTAATCGCCGCCATGGGCCAAGCCAGGGTTTCCCAAGCCATCACGGCAAAAAATGCAGTGATGACTCCAGCGATGACCGCAAATTTGCGACCTTCGGGATGAATCGGCGGGAAAGACCACTTGGCTTCTCCCAGCCCTTTGTTTGAATATTTCTCGATTGCCATGGATGCTACTTAGAGACGGCCCCCTAATCTGACAACACTCCCGTTGATTTATCGGGAATTCGTCATGCGGATTTCGCTCAACTGCCAGCAACTCAAGGTTGAACAAATGACAATCTTTGCTAAGAGGCTCGCAACAACATTCCTCCCTTTGCTCCCGTTTCAGGAAAGTCTAAGCGATATGTCGAAAATCAAGGTCAAAAATCCGGTCGTCGAAATTGACGGCGACGAAATGACGCGGATCATCTGGCAATGGATTCGCGAACGGTTGATTGAACCATATCTCGACATTGATTTGCATTATTATGATCTCTCTATCGAAGTTCGCGACGACACCAATGATAAAATAACCGTCGATGCCGCGAATGCGATCAAGAAACACGGGGTTGGCGTAAAATGCGCTACGATTACGCCGGACGAAGCCCGGGTCGAAGAATTTGGTCTGAAACGGATGTGGAAGTCTCCGAACGGCACCATCCGGAATATATTAGGCGGCGTTGTGTTCCGCGAACCTATCGTCATCGACAATGTTCCCCGTCTCGTGCCGGGCTGGACCGATCCTATCGTAGTCGGCCGTCATGCTTTTGGCGACCAGTATCGTGCAACCGACTTCAAGGTTCCTGGACCGGGCAAGCTCCGGCTAATCTGGGAAGGTGATAATGGCGACACAATCGACGAGGAAGTATTCCAGTTCCCTTCCCCCGGCGTTGCCATGGCGATGTATAATCTCGATGACTCGATCCGTGATTTTGCCCGTGCATCGATGAATTACGGACTGAACCGTGAATGGCCGGTCTATCTGTCGACCAAGAACACGATCATGAAGGCCTATGACGGTCGCTTCAAGGATCTGTTCGAAGAAATCTTCGAAGCCGAGTTCAAAGAGAAATTTGAAAAGGCCGGAATCACCTACGAACACCGTCTGATCGACGACATGGTGGCTTCGGCGATGAAGTGGAGCGGCAAGTTCGTCTGGGCCTGCAAAAACTATGATGGTGATGTGCAATCGGACACAATTGCGCAGGGATTTGGTTCGCTCGGCCTCATGACGTCGGTATTGATGACACCCACCGGCGATTGTGTTGAAGCCGAAGCAGCACACGGTACGGTTACCCGCCATTATCGCCAGCATCAGCAAGGCAAGGCGACATCGACCAATCCGATCGCTTCGATCTTTGCCTGGACTCGCGGCCTGATCTATCGCGGCAAGTTTGATGACACACCTGACGTCACGCGCTTTGCCGAAACATTGGAACGTGTCTGCATCCAGACGGTTGAAAATGGCGATATGACCAAGGATCTCGCGATCCTTATCGGGCCAGACCAATCATGGATGACGACCGAACAGTTTTTCGAAGCTGTGCGATCCAATCTGGAAACGGAAATGCAAAACTGGAAATAATCTTTTCGGATCAACGGGAGTTTCGGGAGTTTGAATATCTTCTCGCCCGAACCCCAGACCGATAACACGACCGGGAAGACGTCGTAACAATGGCATCCGCTTTAGCAATCCCGCGATCATCCCGGCAGGACAGCCACCCACAATCACAATGTCGCGTTTAATATCCATCATTCGCGTTCTCTGTCATGTAACCTACTGACAAATAGCATCGTTCGCGTATAGAGACGCCCTATGCATAGTCCGCTCGAAAATCCGGCCTTTATTGACGCCATTGTGATCTTGGGGGCAGCAGGGATCGTGATCCCTGCCTTTACCCGCTTTCGCATCACGCCGATCATCGGATTCATTCTGGTCGGCATTTTGCTCGGACCATCGGGACTCGGGTCCCTCCAGAGTCAATATGAATGGTTACGGTTTGTCACGATCAATGATCGCGAGGCCATAGAGCCGTTCGCCGAGATGGGAATCATATTGCTGCTCTTCTCGATCGGGCTGGAATTGTCGTTCAAACGCCTCTGGTCCCTGCGCCGCCTCGTCTTCGGCGTCGGTGCGGCGGAGTTGCTGGCGTCGGGCTTGATCATTGGTTCTGTCTTATATCTTCTTGGGCAAAATCCAGCTGGTGCCTTGGGACTAGGCCTGGCATTGGCGCTTTCCTCGACCGCTCTGGTACTACCTATGTCCGGTACCAAAAGCCCGGTCGGCCGGGCCGCACTGGCAATGCTGTTGTTCGAAGATGTGGCCATTGTCCCCATCATTTTCCTTCTCGGAGCTATCTCTCCTGCGATAACCGCCGATGGAGGATGGGATGATCTGGGACGAACACTTCTTCTGGGCGGCGCGGTCATTGTTGGCATGCTTGTCCTTGGACGACTGCTCCTGCCGCGAATTTTTGCGCAAGCGGCGCGAACCAAAAGCCCCGAACTTTTCCTCGCGGTAAGCTTATTGGTCATCATCCTGTCCAGTCTCGCAACGGCCGCAACCGGATTGTCACCCATCGTCGGCGCCCTGCTTGCCGGTCTGCTCATCGCAGAAACCGAATATCACGGTGAAGTGGAAGTCATTACCCAACCATTTAAAGGCTTGGCTCTGGGGGTTTTCCTGATCACGGTGGGAATGCAAATTGATATCCGCGTAATTATTGCCAACTGGTCAGACTTGCTACTTGCAGTGGTGGGAGTCGTGCTGGTCAAAGCTGCCGTAACCGGTGGCCTGCTTCGCTTTGCCGGTGCTCGAGCTGGCACGGCAACCGAAGCCGGCGTTTTGATGGCCAGTCCTTCTGAAACCACACTGATCGTCTTGGCCGCTGCGACGCAGGCGCAACTAATCCAGGCACAAACGGCAGCATTCTGGCAGATCGTGACCGCTATCGGCTTGACCATCACACCATTGCTGGCCCGATTTGGCAGTGACATCGCACGGCGAATAGAAATGCGCAGCGATGGTGGCCCAACTCCGGATCAACAGCCGGTTGAAGCCCAGCAAACGATCATCATCGGCTTCGGCCGGGTCGGCAAGCTGATCGCCGAACTTCTGACCACCCATGATCAAAAATATCTGGCGGTGGAATCCAACATTGATACCGTCGCCAAAGCTCGCCGTGAAGGCTATCCGGTCATTTTCGGTAATGTGGCTCGCAACGAAATGCTCGACCGGTTGCGACTGGGTCATGCAAAGGCTCTGGTCCTGACGATGGACGAACCGGTTTTGTCGGTGCAGGTCGTCAAAAAGGTCCGCGCCTGGGTGCCCGACCTCCCCATTATTGCAAGGGCGCGGGACATCGAACATGCGGCCGAACTATACCAGGCTGGCGCGACCAATGCCGTGCCCGAAGCGCTCGAGGGATCCTTGCAATTGTCAGAAGCCGTGCTCGTCGAAAATGGCGTGGCCATGGGCCCGGTCATTGCCTCGATCCATGAAAAGCGCGACATCTTCCGGAAACAAATTCAGGAAGACGGCGATCTCGAGCAAGAACCAAAGTTGAAGTCCATGACGACTTCGACGGGACAGGCGACGGCCGACGATCTGGTGCCGGACGGGCTCAGCCCGCAAGAACAGTCCTGATAGCGGCCATGGCATCATCGGCTTTGGCACCATCGGGACCACCGCCTTGGGCCATGTCCGGGCGACCACCGCCGCCCTTCCCGCCAACTGCGGCAACCGCAACCTGAACCAGATCAACGGCACTAAATCGCTCAGTCAAATCATCGGTAACGCCTACCGCAACGGTCGCACGGCCTTCGTTGACTGCCACCAGTGCACTTACGCCGCTGGACAGCTGCTTCTTCGCCTGATCAACCAGTCCGCGCAATTCCTTGGGATGCAGGCCCTGGATAACCTTGCCACTAAAGGCGACATCGCCAATGGTTTCGGTTTCTGCGGCTTGCGTACCGCCGCCTTCCCCGGCCAACGCCAGCGCGGTTTTTGCCTCGGTCAGTTCCCGTTCCATCTTCTTTCGTTCTTCCACCAGAATTGCGACACGATCCGCCGCTTCTTCGGGAGATGCCTTGAGCGTCGCTGCAATTGACTTGAGCTTGGCATCACGGTCAGTAAGCCACAGGCGCGCCGCTTCTCCGGTCAGAGCTTCAATTCTCCTGACACCACTGGCAACCGCGGATTCCGAAACAATCACCACCAGACCTATGTCGCCCAGAGCATGGACGTGCGTACCGCCGCATAACTCAACGGAATAATCCAGATCGGCTTCCCGGCCCATCGAAAGCACACGAACCTCGTCGCCATATTTTTCCCCGAAGAGCGCAAGCGCGCCTGCAGCCACAGCGTCATCGGGACTCATCAAGCGAGTGGTGACCGGACTATTGCCGCGGATCTGCGCATTCACATCGGCCTCCACCGCTTTCAGTTCAGATTCGGTCAAGGCTGACAGGTGTGAAAAATCGAACCGCAGACGATCTGCCGCGACCAGACTGCCCTTCTGTGTCACATGGTCCCCGAGATGGTGCCGCAATGCCTTGTGCAGCAAATGGGTGGCGCTGTGGTTGGCACGAAGCGCAGTGCGGCGATCTTTATCCACTTCGAGATGGACCTTATCCCCGACCGACACGGAACCCGACTTGATTTCAATCTGATGGGCGTGCAGCCTCCCCAATGGTTTTCTGGTATCGGTCACGTTGGCCGCGAAACCGTCCGCACCGGAGACCTGACCCGAGTCCCCCATCTGCCCACCGCTTTCACCGTAAAAAGGCGTCTGGTTGGTCAGCAGGGTGATAACGTCGCCACGATGGGCAGCGTCGATTTCTGCGCCATCCTTGACCAGCGCCACCACGAGACCTTCACCTTCCTCGGATGTATAACCGGTAAATTCCGTGCTGCCTTCCCGCTCCGCAATATCGAACCAGACTGCGTCAGAGGCCTGATCGCCGGACCCTTTCCAGGCCGCACGGGCAGCGGCTTTTTGCTCCGCCATCGCCTTGTCAAAGCCGACACGATCAACACCCAGAGACCGGGCGCGCAAAGCGTCTTCGGTAAGATCATAGGGAAAGCCAAATGTATCATAGAGTTTGAAAGCGGTTTCGCCGGGGAGAATATCGCCTTCACCCATTTCGGCGATCTCCGCATCGAGCAGCTTCAGACCATTGGCCAATGTTTGCCGGAAATTAATCTCTTCACGCGCCAAGGTCTCTTCGATCAGCGGCTTTGCCCGGATCAGTTCGGGAAAAGCATTGCCCATTTCTCCGGTCAGCGCGCCGACCATCCGGTGCATCAACGGGTCCTTCGCACCCAACAAATGGGCATGGCGCATGGCCCGCCGCATGATCCGGCGCAGCACATAGCCGCGGCCTTCGTTGGATGGCAGAACGCCATCCGCAACCAAAAACGAAGATGCCCGCAGATGATCCGCTATCACCCGGTGACTGGCTTGATTGTCGCCGGTCGTCGCTGTGCCGGTCAGCGAACCGGATTCGGCGATCAGCGCCTTGAACAGGTCTATGTCATAATTGTCATGTACGCCTTGCATGACGGCAGCAACACGCTCCAGCCCCATGCCGGTATCAATCGATGGTTTGGGCAAATCGACGCGATCGCCTTCGCCGCGCTGATCATATTGCATGAAAACCAGATTCCAGATTTCTACAAAACGATCGCCATCTTCGTCCGGACTGCCCGGGGGACCGCCGGCTATATGCTCGCCATGATCGTAAAATATCTCGCTGCACGGGCCGCAAGGCCCGGTATCCCCCATCGACCAGAAATTGTCATTGGTGGCGATGCGGACGATCCGCTCGTCAGGCAGGCCGGAAATTTTCTTCCACAGATCGAAAGCTTCATCATCGGTATGAAAGACTGTCACGGTTAGCCTATCCGGCGAAATACCCCAGATATCGGTGATCAGGGTCCAGGCATGAACGATCGCCTGTTCCTTGAAATAGTCACCGAAGGAAAAATTTCCGAGCATTTCAAAGAATGTATGATGGCGAGCGGTATAGCCGACGTTATCAAGGTCATTATGTTTGCCACCAGCGCGGACGCATTTCTGACTCGAAGTGGCTGTAGAATATGGGCTTTTCTCGGCCCCCGTGAAGATATTCTTGAACGGGACCATCCCGGCATTGATAAACATCAACGTCGGATCATTATAGGGAATGAGCGGCGCGGAAGGAACGATCGTGTGACCCTGAGCGGCGAAATAGTCCAGAAAAGACCGTCTTATGTCATTGGTAGTTTGCATGAATTCGACTTAGGGGAGCGATCTGCCGATGACAATCCCGAGAATGGATCAAAACCTGATCACACCAGCAGGTAACACGGGCTCTCCCGTCTGAGGATCCGCGAATGAAAGCAGGGTCACAAGCAAGACGCTATCAAGCGAAAGCATAAGGACCGCCCTTTTCGAGCGCGGTTTGATATTGCGGCCGCGAATGGATACGGTCCAAATAGGCTTTGAGATTGGGGAATTCCTCCAGCCCCAAACGGGTGCCAGCTGCTTCGATGGGAAAGCTCATCATGATATCTGCCGCAGTGAGGGTATCACCGGCAAAATAATCACGGGATTCGAGTTCGGTTTCCAGCCACGCCAACGGTTCCGTCACCATCTTCCGTACTGCACCGCGCGCAGGTAATCCGAGTAAGCCTAAGCGCCCGACCACCAACGAAGCATATAATGGCGGCATCAGGGAGGCCTCGGCAAAGTGAAGGTATTGCGAATATAGCCGCGCACCGTTTGCATCACTAGGCGCGCCAAGCTTACCTCCAGACTTTTCGACCAGATATTCCACGATCACTGCGGTCTCGATGATAACGTCTCCATCATCTTCGATCATCGGCGATTTGCCGAGCGGATGGATAGCTTTCAGACTTTCTGGCGCTTTGCTGGTTTTGGGGTCGCGCTCATAGCGCTTGATTTCATAAGGCAGGCCGAGTTCCTCGAGCAGCCAGATTATACGCTGCGAACGACTGTTTTCGAGGTGATGAACGGTGATGGTCATTGCTATGTTGGCCTTCCGAAAAGCTGAAAGTTTGTCAAAGTTGGGGCCAACGAAGCGTTGTAAACGGCCAAATGTCAATCTTTTCCAACATTTGATCAGTCTGTTGCAAATGGAAAATGGGCCGTCCTTGCAGTCGGGGGACAGAAGGACGACCCTATGCCAGGGATCGCCTCGGGGGAGAGTGATCCGGCAAAGCTACTAACTTTTCATTTCATCATTCCAGTGCGAACTGAATCTGTCAGTCCACCAACGGTTATCTTCAAACGAACGGCTCGGACATTCAGGAGATACCGCCTGTCACCGCGATGACGGTCAAATTATCTATTCATCATCGTCATTGGCTTTGCCAATCGGACCAGTCATCATTTCCTCGGCCACCTCTTCCTGTTTGCCGCGAATTTGATTTTCCAGCTTGGCCATCATCTCGGGATTTTCCAGGAGGAAACGTTTCGAATTCTCGCGTCCCTGTCCGATGCGCACCGAGTCATAGGAGAACCATGCGCCCGATTTTTCGACAACACCGGCTTTCACGCCAAGATCGATAATCTCGCCAACCTTGGAAATGCCCTGACCGTACATGATATCAAACTCGACCTGTTTAAAAGGCGGTGCGACCTTGTTCTTGACCACTTTTACGCGGGTCGTGTTACCAACAATATCATCACGCTCCTTGATCTGGCCAGTACGTCTAATATCAAGACGGACCGATGCGTAGAATTTCAACGCATTGCCGCCGGAGGTGGTTTCCGGATTGCCGTACATCACGCCTATTTTCATGCGGATCTGGTTGATGAATATCACCATGCATTTGGAGCGGCTGATCGAACCGGTCAGCTTGCGCAGCGCCTGGCTCATCAAACGGGCTTGCAGTCCGACATGGGTATCGCCCATTTCGCCCTCAATTTCAGCGCGCGGAACCAGAGCGGCAACCGAATCGACAACCAATATGTCAACCGCGTTGGACCGAACCAACGTATCGGTGATCTCCAGCGCTTGCTCACCCGTATCGGGCTGGGAAATAATCAGCTCGTCCGTATTGACGCCCAGTGCCTTGGCATAGACAGGATCCAGCGCATGCTCCGCGTCAACAAAGGCAGCCGTACCGCCAGCCTTTTGTGCCTCGGCAATGACGTGCAAAGCGAGCGTTGTCTTGCCCGAACTTTCCGGTCCGTAAACTTCAATCACGCGCCCTTTTGGTAATCCCCCGATCCCAAGCGCAATATCCAGTCCCAGGCTACCGGTTGAGATGGCTTCTATTTCCAACGCCTTGCGCTGGCCCAGCTTCATGGCCGAGCCCTTACCAAAGGCACGATCTATCTGCGCCAGTGCGGCGTCGAGCGCCTTTTGTCTGTCTGATGAATTCAACTGATTATCCGATTCTACGACTTTTAAATTGCCGGCCATTTGCCTGTCCCCTTCGCTAAATGTTTAAGTAGCATCAATCAATGATTGTGATGATGTACCTTATTTGTTCTAGGAGAACAAGCGGAGAACATAAATTTTTTTGCTTGGGTTATTCCGTTGAAATTGAAACGAAATAATGCCGGATTCTAATGCAATTTGGCATGTTCGGCCAGAGCCTCCCCAACCGCTTCTGCTATTTGCGCGACGGAAAAAGGTTTGGGCAGAAAATTGACCTTGTCGAGATCAATCGACTTGCGCAGCTGCTCCTCGGCATAGCCGGACATGAACAATATCGGCAAATCCGGATAGCTCTTGCGCACATGCTTGGCCATGGTGGGGCCATCCATATTTGGCATCACTACATCTGAAACGATGATGTCGAACTTCTGTTCCTTTTCGCCCTGGGCAGCCAATAGCCCTAAAGCTTCCTCCCCTTCACTGGCGGTCACCACCGTATAGCCTTGGCGGATAAGAGCACGCTCCGCGACAGCGCGTACCATATCCTCATCCTCGACCAGCAAGATGTGGCCGCTTCCCCACAATTCTTTTCTGGCCGTCGCCTTGACCGGCGGCGAGCTTAACGTGGCGCGTGCAACATCTTCTGCGGTGGGATGGTGAACCGGGAAATAGATCGAGAAAATGGTACCCTCGCCGGGTTTGGAGTCGGCAAAAATATAGCCACCGGACTGCTTGATGATCCCGTAAACCGTCGACAGTCCCAAACCGGTGCCCTTGCCTACCGCTTTGGTCGTGAAGAATGGTTCAAAAATCTTCCCGATAACATGCGGTGGAATACCGTTTCCGGAGTCGGTGAAGATCAGCGCCGTATAATCGCCAATCGGCAGGATATCGCTTTTCAGCGCGCGGACATCGGACGCAACCACCGCCTGGGTCGAGATGGATATCTTTCCGCCCTTTGGCATGGCATCCCGGGCGTTGACGCCAAGATTGATGATCACTTGCTCAAGCTGCCCCGGATCTGCGCGAACCAGACCCAGATTGCGGCCATGCCGCACTTCCAGCTCGATTGTCTCATCCAGCAAACGCTTGAGAAGATTCGACACATCCGCCACCACGTCCGGCAACTGAAGCACCTGCGGCCGCAGGGTTTGCTGCCGCGAGAAAGCAAGCAACTGCCGGGTTAATCCCGCAGCCCGGTTGCTGTTGTTCTTTACCTGCTGGATATCGTCATAGTCGCTGTCCCCTGGTGCATGGCGCAGCAGCATCAGGTCGCAATGACCGATGATTGCGGTAAGAATATTGTTGAAATCATGGGCCACGCCCCCTGCCAGTTGTCCGACAGCCTGCATCTTTGTCGCCTGGGCAACCTGGCTCTTCAATTTGGATTCTTCGCTATTGTCCCGGATCGACAGCAGCACCGCCGCTTCGCCCAATCCGCGAACACCGGCAATGCCCAGCGCGACGGGTTCTTCGCCACCATTGCGCAGCCGCACCGCAAGATCGCCTGCCATTGGCGGCCCGCTGGCGTAGCGACGCACGGCGTCCGCAACCGCCGATTTGTCGTCGCGTATCATCAGGTCGCCAGGATAGAGTGGCTGTTCCTTTCCGCCTATGCCAGCGGTTTTGGCAAAGGCTTCATTGAGAAAGAGGAACCGTCCATCGCGGTCAGTCAGCGCCAGACCCAACGGCAGCAGCGATAACATCGATTCCACCTGTTCCAGTGCCTTGCCGCGTTCGACCATCCCGCCGTCATCATCGATCAGAAGGATCAACGCGGGGCCCTTCTCCTTGTCCCGGTCAAGCGGGACGTGGAAGAGACGCACCGGTGTGCCATGCCGCCCTTCGCGTTCGAAAAAGATCGTGCCCTTGTCATCGGAACGCAGGAAATTGATGAAATTGCGGCCAGATATATTTGCATCAACCCGACCGGTTGCGCGCAGCGCGAATGCCGGATTGGAAGCCCGGACCCGCCCTTCGCCGCCAATGACGCTGGCCAAAATACCGGCTTCGGAAAATGCACGGCCACCGCCGCCGCTGACAAGACGGATCATGTCATCCAGGATGTCCGCCTGAATTTGCGGTATCATCTGCCACAGGAGATACTCATCACCCTGCCCGGCCCGGACGACTTTTGCGCTATATTCGGCGATTCCGCGTTTCAGACCTTCCGCATAGCCGCGGCCATCCCGCCAGGCGGTACGTCCAGCCGTCGCGAGCAGCTCGTTACCGCCGGCTTGCAACGGTAATTCGGGAGGAACAGCCGGACCGTTGAACCATTTGGTAAAAAGTTCGTTGGCACAGACCAGCCGACCAGCCCGGTCGGTAATGGCCAAACCTATTTCCGACTGATCGGCGACCATCCGGGTGACCGCCCAATCTCCAGGGTCTGCGTAGTCCTGATCGGTCGCTGCCGTTTGCGGACGCAGAAAATAGGCGATCCCTGTCATACTGAAGACCAGCGCAAGAAAGGCACTGATCAGAGCAATATTCTGCACCTGCCAATAAAGCAGTCCGGCGGAAGCGAGCACCGCCACGACCAGCAATGCTGCCCTGACCCGCACACCAATCAGCGCCTTGCGGGTACTGGGATTCAACAACCCACTTGTCTGCTGAGCTTTACTTGCCATCGCCGGCTCTCTTGATAAGAATTTGTTCCAACCGGTCTTTCCGTTTCCGGGCAATCCACCAGCGCCACCCGAAGCTACTGATCAAATAGCCGGTGGCGGCAAAAAATATAGCGAACAGGAGAAATCCGAAGGCGGTCACGCCGGCTTCGCGCACCAGCCAGCTCAGCCATTGACCAAATTCGCTCTGCATCTGCGTGTTGATCGGTTGAGCCTCGGTCATCGCATCGATCTGCAGGACGAATTTTCCAACCTGGTTCGCCGCCGCGATCCAGAACGGGTAGGTCAACGGATTGGTAATAAAGGTGGTAACCGCCGCAATCGGTACATTGGCGCGCACCGGTAACGCTAGAAAAACCGCCGCGAATATCTGGCCAACGGGCACCAGAAAAGCGGCCAGCATGCCCAAAGCGACGCCCCGCGGCACAGAACGCCGCGTAAAGCGCCATAGCTCCGAAATCAGAATCCGATGGGCGATCGGTTTCAGATATTTATTGCGTTCCATCCCCGCGCGAGTGGGCATTTTTCTCTGCAGCCAATGGACAATGAACAGGATCGAACGCGCAGCAAAATCTTTGTCGCGGATATTTGGATTGCGATCATCCATGCTCGCGCATCAGCCGGCCCTGTTGCCGTTTCCAGTCACGATCCTTCTCGGTCTGACGCTTGTCCGGTGCCTTTTTGCCTTTCGCCAGCGCCAACTCGAGCTTCGCCTTGCCCTTGCTGTTGAAATAGATCGAAAGCGGTACAACGGTCATCCCCTTGCGCATCACCGCAGCATATAATTTGTTGATCTCGCGGCGCTTCAGCAGCAGCTTGCGGGGACGGGTCGGGGTATGATTATGGCGGTTGCCGTGGCTCCATTCGGGAATATTGGCGTTGATCAACCAGACTTCCTCGTCCTTCACCTCGGCATAGCTTTCGGCAATCGCTCCGGAACCGAAGCGCAATGATTTGACCTCTGTTCCGGTCAGCATGATGCCAGCCTCGAAATGCTCCTCAAGAAAATAGTCATAGCGCGCGCGCCGGTTCTCGGCGACGATCTTTTTCTTGTCAAATTCCTCAGGCCGCGGTTTTGCCATTAGATCAGGCCTGCCCCTTCCAAGGCAATATCCACGGCTTTGCGGCTGGCTTCGGACGGCGGCGTCATCGGCAATCGGAGATCAACCGGGAAGCCATCGAGAACCCGCGACAGAGCATATTTTATCGGGCCCGGAGAAGCGTCGGAAAACAAGGACTTATGCAGCGGATAGAGGACATCATTCAGCTCGCGCGCCTTGGCATAGTCGCCCGCGGCACAGGCCGCCTGAAACTCCGCGCATAATTTCGGCGCCACATTGGCGGTTACGGAAATACAGCCTACGCCGCCGGCGGCATTAAATGCCAGTGACAGTTCGTCGACCCCGGACAGCATCACAAAATCATCAGCACAACTGAGGCGATGTTCGGTCACCCGGTCAATAACGCCACTGGCATCCTTGATCGCCACTACGCCAGGCAACTGGGACAGCGCCGCGACAGTGTCGGGCAGGATATCGGTTACGGTCCGCGCCGGTACGTTATATAGTACCAACGGCAGATCGATATTCTCCGTCAAGGTTCTGAAATGGGCCGCAATGCCTTCCTGATTCGGGCGGTTGTAATAAGGCACGACCACCAGACCTGCTGCCGCTCCACATTTTTTCGAGAAATTGAGATGCAGCAAAGCATTGGTCGTGTCATTCGAGCCACAGCCCGCGATGACCGGCACTCGACCAGCCGCCTGTTCAATGCACACTTCAATGACCCGATGATGCTCGGCATTGGACAATGTCGACGCTTCACCGGTCGTTCCACAGGGTACGAGGGCGCTGCTGCCCTGATCGATCTGCCAGTCCACCAGGGCGCGAAACTGGTCTTCGGCAAACGATCCGTCGCGAAAGGGGGTCGCCAGAGCCGGAATGGAGCCGGAAAACATGGAATAATCCTTTATATTTACCTTGGAAATTGGCACAGCCAACACCAAGTCAGATTCAACATTAACGGTGATATAGTTCGCCGTTCAGCGCCTGATAAGGAGCCTACCCCTAAAATGTCCAGCATGGTATCAAGAATTGTCATCGCGGCGCTGCTTTT
>RCMY010004143.1_pt1 | contig 17040 bp, 18 predicted proteins | sample 2041341 | NCBI WGS metagenome assembly RCMY01 (sample SAMN09708234, study PRJNA481090) | Marine sediment metagenome, whole genome shotgun sequencing project. | reverse complement strand
CGATCCCGACGAACCGATACTCGAGGAGTATCAGCTTCGCAAGACCGAACTCGAACTTGAACGCTCCAAGCTGGGGCGGCTCAAAAGCGCGCGCGCCACCACGCTCGATGGCGAAGACGTCACCTTGCTCGCCAACATCGAGCTGCCAGAGGGCGCGATTCAGGCCAAGGCGGTCGGTGCCGACGGGGTTGGCCTGTTCCGTACCGAGTTCCTCTTTCTGGGGCGCAATCAACTCCCCGATGAAGACGAACAGTTCGAAGCCTATCGGCTGGTGCTCAAACGCATGGGCGGCGCGCCGGTGACTATCCGCACGCTCGATGTCGGCGCTGACAAGGCGCTCGAAATGCTCGGCAAGCGCAGTGAAACCAATCCTGCGCTGGGGCTGCGCGCGATCCGCTATTCGCTCTCCGAGCCGAAGGTATTTCTCACCCAGTTGCGCGCTCTGCTGCGCGCCTCGCACTATGGCAAGCTCAAAATCCTGCTGCCGATGCTGGCGCACTACACCGAGATCGATCAGTGCCTGACACTGATCGCTCAGGCCAAAGCGCAGTTGACCGAGAGCAAGCAGAAATTCGATAACAAGATGGAAGTCGGCGGCATGGTCGAGGTGCCCGCAGCAGCGCTCGCGCTGGGCATGTTCGTGCGACGCTTGCAGTTCCTGTCGATCGGCACCAACGACCTGATTCAGTACACCCTGGCCGTCGACCGCACTGACGAGGCCGTCGGCCATCTCTACGATCCGCTGCATCCGGCGGTGCTCAAGCTCATCGGCGGCACCATCCAGGCCGGTGCGCGCTACAGCCTGCCGGTGTCGGTGTGCGGCGAAATGGCGGGTGACCCTCGCTTTACGCGTTTGCTGCTCGGCATGGGCCTGCGGATCTTCTCAATGCAGCCGATGCAATTGCTTGGCGTCAAACAGGAGGTGCTGCGCGCCGATGTGGGCGACCTTGCACCCAAGGTACAACGCATTCTCAAGATGGATGAGCAGGAGCGGGTGCACGAAGCCGTAGCGCGCCTGCTGGTTTGACATTTTTCCGTCGCGTCGCTAACTTACTTTCCAACAGCGCCGATTTGAAATCAGCTTGCGGGCGCTCAAAAAATACGGCTAAAGCGAGGACATCCCGGTCCGCGCCTGACGCTGACCGGGATGATTGTTTTTCGGAAACCTAATGACGCAACCTCGATCTGTCGGCATCGTCGCCCCGCAGCGCATGTGTTTCAGCGAACCGTTGACGCTCAAGAGTGGCGGCCGGCTCGAAGACTACGAACTGGTCTATGAGACCTACGGCGAACTGAACGTGGCGCGCAGTAATGCCGTGCTGGTGTGCCACGCGCTGTCCGGCTCGCATCACGTTGCCGGCCACTACGCCGACACCCCCAACAACACCGGATGGTGGGATAACCTCATCGGTCCCGGGAAACCGCTCGATACGCGCAAATTTTTCGTTATCGGCGTCAACAATCTCGGGGGGTGCCACGGCAGCACCGGTCCATCGACGATCAATCCGGCCACCGGGCGGCCGTGGGGCGCCGACTTTCCTTTCGTGTCGGTGGAGGACTGGGTGGTGTCGCAGGCGCGCCTCGCCGACGCGTTGGGCATCGAGCGTTTCGCTGCGGTGGTGGGCGGCAGTCTGGGCGGCATGCAGGCGATGTCGTGGGCGCTGCAGTTTCCCGAGCGTATTGCCCATGCCGCGGTAATCGCCGCCGCGCCACGGCTGTCGGCCGAAAACATTGCCTTCAACGAAGTGGCCCGGCAGGCAATTCTGACCGACCCTGATTTCCACAGCGGGCATTTCTACGATCACAATGTCGTGCCCGAAGGCGGGCTCAAGCTGGCGCGCATGCTCGGCCACATCACCTACCTGTCGCATGGCGCAATGGCCGAGAAATTCGGCCGCAACCTGCGTCACGGCAAGCAGGTCTTCAGCTACGACGTTGAATTCGAGATCGAATCCTACTTGCGCCATCAGGGCAAGAAGTTTGCCGATTTCTTCGATGCCAACACCTATCTGCTGACCACCAAGGCGCTCGATTATTTCGATCCCGCGTTCGACTTTGCGGGCAACCTGCCGGCGGCGCTGGCGCGTGCGCAAGCGGGTTTTCTGGTGGTCTCGTTTTCAACCGACTGGCGCTTTCCGCCCGAGCGCAGCCGCGAGATCGTCTATGCGCTGCTGCACAACCGGCGTAACGTCAGCTACGCTGAGGTCATCTCCAGCGCCGGGCACGACTCTTTCCTGCTCGACGACCCGCACTATCACGGCGTGCTTTCCGCCTACTTCGATCGCATCGACCTATGACATTTGAACGCTACGACCACCAAGTCATTGCCACCTGGATCGAACCCGGCGAAAAAGTGCTCGATCTGGGATGCGGCGACGGCACGCTGCTCAAGGAACTGGCGCAAACGCGTCAAGTGCTCGGCTACGGTGTGGAGAATGATACGGAGAACCTGCGTGCCTGCATTGCCAATGGTGTCAACGTATTGCAGCTCGACCTCGAACGCGGGCTGGCCGGCTTCGAAGACCGTTTCTTCGATCACGTCATCATGAGCATGTCATTGCAGGCGGTGCACAACACACAAGGCATCCTGGCCGAGATGCTGCGCGTGGGGCGCGAAGCGGTGGTGAGTTTTCCCAACTTTGGCTACTGGCGCCACCGTCAGGCGCTGCTCAACGGCCACATGCCGGTGTCGAGCAGCCTGCCGCATCAATGGTTCAACACGCCCAACCGCCGTTTCTTCACGATTTCCGATTTCGAGGCGCTATGCGAGATGAACGGGATCGTGATCCGCGAGGGCCTGGGCTTCGATGACGGGGTGGTGGTCAAGGAAGAACCCAATTTTCTCGCCAGCCTGGCGCTCTACCGCCTGGGCCGGGAGCACTGAGCCGCATGTGCCGTTCAGCCGACGGTGAAGGTGCCGACGTCGACCTTGGCGACCGGCCGGTCGAGCGAAACGGCGACCGCGGCGGCAAATTTGTGTGCCCAGTCGCCCGCCTCGGCAAATCGCGCAGTGCCACCGTATTTGGCGACGTTGAGGATCATGTCGAGCACCAGCACCTTGCCCATCGGATTGCTCGGCGCGCATTCAAGATCTTCGAATTCTTGCCCCAGCCAGGCGCGCGCCGTGCTCTTGTCCATGCCGACGGTGTCGGCCGACTGGACGTTGAATTCGTATTCATTATTCGCGCCGAAAGACACGAGCACTTTTTGCGACATGGCGAATATCCTTTCCAGTGAAGTCTCTTCGCGCGACCGGATGCGCCGCGCGCCGCACAAGTTCGTTGCCGTACGTTGGCGTATGTTATCAGCCGCCGCAGCGTGCGGGAATCCCTTTCGATCCATGTCACCATCACCGCGCGAGGACGCGCACTTGAAGCGCCGGGCGACCTGCTAGAATGCGGCGGATTTTCCACTTGAAACAAGGGTCTGGCCGTGCAACTCGTCTGTCTTGATCTCGAAGGTGTGCTGGTTCCTGAAATCTGGGTCGAATTCGCGGCCGCGACGGGCATCGATGGCCTGCGCCGCACCACGCGTGACGAACCGGATTACGACACGCTCATGCGCTACCGGCTCGACCTGCTGCGCGAACATCGCATGGGCCTGCCCGATATTCAGCAAGTTATCGCCACGCTCAGCCCGATGCCTGGCGCCAAGGCCTTCCTCGACACGCTGCGCACGCGCTTCCAGGTGATCATCCTCTCCGACACCTTTTACGACTTCGCCATGCCGCTGATGGCGCAACTCGGTCAGCCGACCCTGTTCTGCCACAAGCTCTCCGCGGACGCGGACGGATTTGTCACCGACTATCACCTGCGCATGCCCAACCAGAAGCAGGAGGCGGTGCGGCGTTTCAAGGAAATCAATTTCAAGGTGATCGCCGCCGGTGATTCCTACAACGACATCAACATGCTTGGCGAAGCCCACGCCGGCATTCTTTTCTGCCCGCCGGACAACGTAGTGCGCGAGTTTCCGCAATACTCGGTGACGCGCGACTACGATGCCCTGATGGGTGAAATCGTCGCCGCCTCGGCGTGCATCTGAGGCCACCGCACTATGCATCGCGAACGTTTTTACACGCTGTCGGCATCCTGCCCCGATCAGGTTGGCATCGTTGCCAAAGTGGGCAACTTCATCGCCGATGTGAATGGTTGGATTCTGGAAACGTCGTTGCACGCCGAGCCGCCGCGCAAGGGCGAGTCGGTCGGGCACTATTTCATGCGCATCGAGATCCGCGCGGACTCGATTCCGTTCCATCTCGCCGAATTTCGCACGCGCTTCGCGCCGCTCGCCGAGGCGCTCGACATGGTTTGGAAGATCACCGATTCGGCGGTCAGGAAGCGCGTCGTCTTGATGGTGTCCAAACAGGAACACTGTCTCTACGACCTGCTCGCGCGCTGGCAGTCGAAAGAACTCGACATCGAAATTGCGTGCGTGATCTCGAATCACGACACCCTCCGCGGTTTCGTCGAATGGCATGGCATCGCCTTTCACCATGTGCCCGTCACCGCGGACAACACGCACACCGCCTACGCCGAAGTGCAGCGCATTTTCGAAGAGGTGCGTGGCGACACCATGGTGCTGGCGCGCTACATGCAGATTTTGCCGTCCGCGCTGTGCGCCGCCTACCCGGGTCGCATCATCAACATTCACCACAGCTTTCTACCCAGCTTCGTCGGCGCGCGGCCTTACCATCAGGCGTGGGACAAGGGCGTCAAGCTGATCGGCGCCACCTGCCACTATGTCACCGCCGACCTCGACCAGGGGCCGATCATCGAGCAGGATGTAAACCGCATCGACCATTCCGACGCGGCCGATGACATGGTGCGCTACGGCAAGGACATCGAAAAAACCGTGCTCGCGCGCGGCCTGCGCTACCACCTCGAAGACCGCGTGCTGGTGCACGGTAACAAGACCATCGTCTTTCGCTGATTTCCCGGCGCACCGTCCGGTCGCGCCAATTTTTCTGCTTGAAGTCCCGCCAGGAGGCCTCATATCGGGTAGTGAAGGCGCCGATCTGCGGCGCCCCCATGGGAGGACCTATCATGGTGTTTCGTACCCTGTTCCCGGGCGAACTGCTCGCCCAACTCGACCGTCTGCAGCGGGACATGCTGCACGGCATTGAAGATTCGCCCAACATCCGCGGCCAGGCGCAGCGCCGCTATCCGGCAATCAATCTGGGCAGCACACCGGAATCCATCGAGGTGTTCGCGTTTCTGCCGGGCATCGACCCGGGCGCGATCGAACTGAGCATCGAGAAAGGTGTGCTGACAATCGATGGCGAACGCGCGGGCGAGCCCTTGCCCGAAGGCTCGATCGCCCATGTCGAGGAACGCTTTGCCGGCCGTTTCCGGCGCGTCGTCTCCTTGCCCGACGATGTCGATTCCGAAACGGTTGAAGCCAAATATCGCGACGGCCTGCTGCACGTGCGCGTGGCGCGCAAGTCCGCCGCCAAAGCCAGCCGCATTGCGATCCAGTGAGGAGAGTGAACATGAATGAAGCACAGAAAGTTGAACAGTCGCGCCGTGATGAGCCGGCCATGCTGCCCGCCGTGGATGTGATCGAAAGCGCCGACGGCATCGTGCTGCGTGCCGACCTGCCCGGCGTGCCGAAGGACCGACTCGACGTGCAGGTCGAAACCGACAGCCTGACCATCGAAGGCGAGCTGAGTCTGCCTTTGAGCGACGACATGCAGGCGACCCATGCTGAAGTGGCACTGCCGCGTTACCGACGGGTGTTCACGCTGTCGCGCGATCTGGACCCCGCGGGAGTTAAAGCCGAGTTCGCCAATGGCGTGCTCACGCTGCGCATTCCCAAGGCCGCGCATGCACAGCCGCGCAAGATCCGTATCGACGTCGCCTGACCGCCCGTCGCACGGGCAAGGAGAGCTTTAATGGCATTGGAAAATCTACGCGAGAACTTTGAATCCTTCTGGGGCAACGTCTCGGACGGCTGGCGTCATCTGTGGCAGTCAGCATCGAATGCGCTAACCCGCTTTCGTCCCGGTGACGCCACCGATTTACCGGAAAGCACCGAGGTTGACGACGCCTTTTACCTGCCAACGCGCGGATGGGCGATGCTTGGCGGCGACATCTTCGAGGACGAGGATCGCCTCGTCGTGCGGCTCGAACTGCCCGGCATGAAGAAAGACGAGATCCAGATCGAGGCGAGCGGTCAGACGGTGACGGTATCGGGCGAAAAACGCTTCAATCGCGAAACCTCGGACGGCCGCTGGCGCGTGATGCAATGCGCCTACGGCAGCTTCCGCCGAGCGGTGCCGCTGCCGGCCGCGGTCAAAGCCGACGCCGCACGCGCCAGCTACGACAACGGTGTGCTGCGTATCGAGCTGCCCAAGGCATCACCGGGGCGACCGGAGGCGGTGCATATCAAGGTCGATTGAAGCTGCCGCGCGCGCCCTCACCCCGAACCATTTCCCGGCGGGAGATGGTTTTTTCCCTCCCCTCTCCCGCCGGGAGAGGGGCCGGGGGTGAGGGAAACCTCGCGGCCGAGCCGTCCGACCGCGAGTCCAGCGCCCGCCGCGCTCACAACGGCCACACCCACAGCAGCATCGGCAGGGCGATGGCGACGACGAGGATTTCCATCGGCAGGCCGAGGCGCCAGTAGTCGCCGAATCCGAAGCCGCCGGGGCCGAGGATGAGGGTGTTGTTCTGGTGGCCGATGGGGGTGAGGAAGGCGCAGGAGCCGCCGATGGCGACCGCCATCAGGAAGGCGTCGGCATTGACGCCGAGCTGGCCGGCGACGCTGATCGCGATCGGGCACATCACCGCTGCGGTGGCGGCGTTGTTCATGAAATCCGACAGCGTCATGGTAACCACAAGGACGATCGCGAGCGCGATCACGGGATGATTGCCGGGAACGCTCCCGAGCAGTCCTTTGGCGAGCGCGTCGGCGGCGCCGGTGGTGGCCATCGCGCCGGCCACCGGAATGAGCGCGCCGAGCAACACGACGACCGGCCAGTCGATCGCCTCGAAGGCTTTGTCGGGTGGCACGATCCGGGTCACCATATAAACCAGCGCGGCGGCAGCAAAGGCGATCGCTGCCGGCAGCAGGCCGAACGCCGCGCCGGCAATGGCGCAGGCCATCACGCCGGTGGCGAGGCTGGCCTTGCCGCGCGCCGGAAAGCTGATGTTTCGCGTCGCTAGCGGCACGCCGCCGAACTCGTTGGCGAATTCCGACAAGGCCTCGGGGATGCCCTGCATCAGCAGCACGTCGCCCGCACGGATGGTGGTCGAGCGCAAGCGGCGGATACTGCGCCGACCCTGACGCGAAATGGCAAGCAGATTGATGCCGAAGCGAGTGCGCAAGTGGATATCGGTGACGCTCCGGCCGATCAGCGCAGAGCGGGGTAACACGACCAGTTCCTGCAACTGGGTTTCGTCATTATCGGTGCGTTTCTTGTCGCGTTTCCTGCGCGATTTTTCGCCATTCTTGCCGTTTTCGCCGTTGCCATCCTCATTTGAATCGCCATTGGACTGTCGGGCGCTGTCCTCATCGCCGGATTCGGCGGCCGCGGTGGCGTCCGCGCCTGCCTCGGTGTCGGGGTCCGCATCCGCGTCCTCTTCGTCAGGCGGTTTGGCGTCCGGGTCGTGGAGGGTCAGACCGAGGCTCGAGATCGCGCCGGAGAGGGACTCCGGATCGGCTTCAATCACCAGGATGTCGCCCGCACGCAGCACCCGCCACGGGTTGGGTGCGGTCACCCGGAAGGCGTTGCGCACCATGCCGATCACTTGCGCGTCGGCCTCGTCCAGTTCGCTCTCGACCTCGTGCAGGTGCTTGCCGGCCGCTTTGCCGTCTTCGGTCACCCAGGCCTCGGTGAGGTAGGTGCCGGTATCGAAACTGCCGGCGCCTTTCTGCGTGCGCGCCGGCACGATACGCCAGCCGATCAAAACGAGGAACACGATGCCCGCCGCCGCCACCGCGGAACCGGCCGGGGTGAAATCGAACATGCCGAAGCTGCCCGCGCCGGTGCTCGCGCGAAAACTGGAGACGATGAGGTTGGGCGGTGTGCCGATGAGCGTGGTCATGCCGCCGAGAATCGTGCCGAAAGACAGCGGCATCAGCACCTTGCCAGGCGGAATGTCGTGGCGGCTGGCCAGTTGCACCGCCACCGGCATGAGCAGTGCCATCGCGCCGACGTTGTTCATGAAGGCCGACAAAATCGCGCCGACGCCGATCAGCAGCGCCATGCCGCGCACCGGCCCCAACTTGGCAATACCGATGCGTTGGGTGAGCGTGTCGACCACGCCGGTATTTTGCAGTCCGCTGCTGAGTACGAGGACGCCGGCGACAGTGATCACCGCGGGGTGGCCGAAACCGGCAAAGGCCGCATCGGCAGGTACCAGCCCGGCGAACACGCAGGCAAGCAGCGCGGCCAGCGCCACCATGTCGTGACGCCAGCGGCCCCAGAAGAACAGGCCCACGGTGGCGGCGAGAATGGCAAAAAGGACGAGCTGGTCGGTTTCCAGATTCATTCAGGTTTGGCCGTTTCCAGGACGACGGGATCGGCGAGGCGGTCCAGCATGCGCTTGACGGCATCGATCTGCACGCCCTCGCGCGTTGCGTAGTCGGCGTTTTCGTAGCCCCACCAATCCCAGCAGGCCTTGGGGTTGAATACCCAGCGCGGCCAGCCGCCGGTCCACGTCAAGCCGTAACGTGGCGTGGTCTGCGGGTAGAGCACCACCACGCGGTTGGATTCTGCCCAGCGGTTGTAACCGGCGAATTCGACAAAGCGCGTGCCGATCTGGTCGGCGCTCTGTCGGCAGCCATGAAACGCCACATGCACCCGGCAGCCACCTGCACGGCACGCTGTCGGCACGTAGAGATATCCGGTTGCACCCATGCCCGCGGCGCCGGCAGCCCGCGTGTATTCGCGTTGTGAAAAAGCCAGCAGTTCGCCGTTGGCGGATTCGGCCTTCGGTTGCAAAGGTCCCTGCAGGTGCGCGAGCAACTGGCCGGCAGCGTCGACGTCGTCACACCGATTGATGAATGGCGGTTCGGAGGTCGGGCAGTCGTTGGCCTGCGGATCGTCGACCGAGAGCATGGCGTGTCCGGCGTTGGGTACAGTGACGTAGGCCAGTGCGTCGGCAGCGATCCAGGTGCGATAGAAGGCGGCCAGTGCATCGACCACCGAGCGCGCCACCGTGCGGTCGGCACCGCCCGAGAGCAGCCACACGCGGTCGCCCATCAGGCCGGCGGGGACATCGATGCGGCCGGCGGCGGCGTCCTCGTCGACGCGCGCCACCGAGCTTGCGGTGTCGGGTACGGGGTTATCGGCGTCGGGCGACATGCAGTCCTCGAGCGCCCGCCACACGCTGCCTTCGGCGCACTCGTAAGGCCCCGCGGCGAGCACGCCGGCGCCATCGACGATCGAGGCATGGGCGACATGGAATTGCACCGCCATGTAGCCGCCGGACGAGATGCCCGAAACGGTCACGGCGGAAGGCTGCACGCCCAACGCCGGAAGCGGTGCGGCGTGTGCCGGCGCTACGGTAAAGACGAGCAACAGGATTGCGAGCCGCGTAAATGGGCGCATGACATGATCCTTGGGTCGGGCAGACAGCGTCATCATCGACGCTTGGTCGTACCAAATGCAACTTTGCTGTGTCACACTTTCGAGCCTGCCGCGACACTCGCGGCGCACAGTAATAACCCCCGATGGTGAGAGGAGAAGACGCATGGCAACCGTAACGTTTCATGGCAATCCGGTGGAAGTGGCTGGAAACCTCCCGAATAAAGGCGAGACTGCGCCGGCGTTTTCGCTGGCTGCTGCGGATCTGAATGATGTCGGCCTCGAAGCCTTCGCCGGCAAACGCAAGGTGCTCAACATCGTGCCGAGCCTCGATACACCGACCTGCGCCACATCGACGCGAAAATTCAACACCGAAGCGTCCGGCCTCGACAACACCGTGGTGCTCATCATCTCGGCCGACCTGCCCTTCGCCGCCAGCCGCTTTTGCGAAACCGAAGGGCTCGACAATGTAAAGACGCTGTCAACCTTCCGCAGCGCGGATTTCGCGCGCAATTACGGTGTCGCGCTGTCGACCAGCCCGCTGGCCGGGCTGACCGCGCGCGCCGTGGTGGTGCTGGACGAATCGAACAAGGTGCTTCATTCGCAACTGGTCGGCGAGATTGCCGACGAGCCTGACTACGCCGCGGCGCTGGCCGCGCTCAAGTAAGCTGCCATGACTGCGCGGCGGACCGGTGTCCGCCGCGTTTTCGTCAGCCGATCATGATTCCCGCACGCAAGCTGTTCTCGCTCGCGCTCCTCACCGTGCTGTGGGGCGTCAACTGGCCGGTGATGAAGATTTCGCTGCGCGAGATGACACCGCTGTATTTCCGCGCGCTCACCATGACCGGCGGTCTGATGCTGCTGATCGTCTGGTTTCGCAGCCGCGGCATCAAACTGCGCGTACCGGCCAGCGCGTTGCCGCAGATCGCGCTGCTGGCGCTGCCCAATGTGCTGGCCTGGCATACCTTGTCGATTTTCGGCGTGCAGGCGCTGACCTCGGGCCGCGCGGCGATCGTCGGCTTCACCATGCCGATCTGGACGGTGCTGATCGGCGTGCTGTTCTTCCGCGAGCAAATGAGCCCGCGCCTGTGGCTGGCAACGGCCTGCGCAGCCGCGGCCGTATTCCTGCTTTTGTGGCACGAGCTGGATACGTTGGCCGGGCATCCTGTTGGCTTGGTGTGGATGCTCACGGCCGCCGCCTGCTGGGCGCTCGGTACGCTGCTGCTCAAACGCTTGTCGGTGGGGGTGAATACCGAAGCATTGACGGTGTGGATGTTCGTCATGGTCGTGCCGGTGGTGTGGCTGCTGGCCGTCGTGCTCGAACCGGTGCCGCATTTCGACTTTACGCCGACCATGTGGGTAGCGCTGACCTACGGCTTCGCGATCAACTACGGCATCGCGCAGATTCTGTGGTTTTCGATCGCGCGTAGCGTGCCACCCGTGGCCAGCGGACTATCGATCATGTTCATCCCGGTAATCGGACTGGGCTCGGCGATGTGGATTACCGGCGAGATGCCGTTTCCCGAAGATTATGTTGCGGCGGTGTTGATCATCGCCGCGCTGGCCGCCACGCTGCTGCCTTCCCGTTGGCGCTCATAAGGCCGTCAGCCGTGCGATCTGCGGCCCGAACAAATAAGTGATCATCACCAGCGCCGGAATCACATTGGCATAGAGCCGCATCAACGCGCGGATGCTGGTGTGCGCGTTGCCCAGTTCGAGAAACTGGTCGATCACCAGCCGGCCTTTGACCGCCATCATGACCGCGACCGAAAGAGTCACCCAGAAACCCGGCTGACCGGCTTCGCCGAGCAGCGCGCCGGTGAGCGTGAGAACGACCAGCGCCAGCCAGGAGAGGGTCAGTGAGCGTGTTGTGGCGTGCATCATTTTCTACGCCTCAATGCAGTACGTAAAAGAGTGGAAAGATCATCAGCCAGACCAGATCGGTGGTGTGCCAGTAGCAGGCAAACGCTTCCAGACCCCCGTAGTCCTTTGACGAATACGCGCCCATCGCGGTGCGCGCCATCACGAACAGCACGCCGAGCAGGCCCCAGATCACATGCATCAGATGGGTGATGGTGAGGAAGTAGTAGGCCATGTGGAAGACGTTGCCATCGCCGGTCACGCCGTTGGCGAGATTCCAGCGCACTTCGAAGGTCTTCACGACGGGATAGCCGATGCCGGTGACCAGCGCCAGCGCCAGCCATTGCAGACAGCGACGCAGGCGGTCGGCACGCATCGCCACCACCGCGCGCGCGACGAAATAGCTGCTGGTGAGCATGATCAGCGTGTTGGCGACACCGGCCAGCGTCGACAACCTCGCGGGGCCGTCGAGGAAGGCCTCCGGGTGGTGGGCACGAGCGATGAAATAGACGAGGAACATCAACGCGAACTCGCTCAGCTCGCAGTAGATACCGACCCAGATCGCTTTATTGCCGGGAATGCGCCGGTCGGCCGGGACGGGTATGGCGGCCAGTGCCGCGCTGCCGGATTGCATGGTGAAGACCTTCTGAATCAAACGCTCCGCTCAATTATGGTCTGATCGCCGCGCGCTCGCCAGCGCGCCGGCTTAATTTGGGACAGGTTCTACGAGTCAGGCGCGCGATAGACCGTCGTGTCGGGATGGAAGGCGTACCACGCGAACCAGTAGAGCGTGGTCGCGCTCAAGGGTGCGCCATCGGCATCGTAGGCTTGCGCGCGCTCGGCGCGTTTGTCGAAGCGGATCGAGATGCGTCGGTCACCGACCGTGTCCTCGAACACTGCGGGCGCCTTGTGCAACTCGGCGAACGGGTAGGCCTTGGAGGCGTCACCGAGGCTGACGCCGAGTACGCGCTCCTTGGGGTGAAAGCCGGCGCGGCGGAAGGCGACCGGGAAGTACAGCGTGTCTTGTTGTGCGTAGCCAGCGTAGGGGTCACGGTTGTAGGCGCGGCCGTAGCCGGTGTCGGGGCTCAGCACCTGGGTGGCGGGATGCAGCGTGCGCCAGTCGGCCCAGGTGGTGTGCACCAGTGGCAGCGCGGTCAGCACGGCGCCTTTCATTTCGCCCGCCACCGCCCGCCCCATGAGCTGCGACCATAAAGAATGGGTGGCACGGTCGTAGAGCAGCACGTCGCTGTTGTAGAGCAGTCCGGAGACGCCGAAATTGAGCATAGTGTCACCCTGCTCGGCAACGAAGGCCACGCCGCTGCCGCACAGCGGACAATAGGTGATCGCCACCGGCTGGCCGCCGATGCGGTCATTCACCACTTCGTGCCAGTTCAGGATGCGGATCGGATAGGCGCGGGCGTCCCCGCGGTGCATGATGCCGAGCACAGCGTCGTTCGGCTCAAGGAAGTCGGCACGCGCTGCGGCGACGAAACGCGGTTGATCGATCGCCGGAATGCCATCCCTGGGTGGCCCGCCGGGGAGAATCTGATCGGCCGGAACGAGGCTTTCCGACAGGTCGAAGCCGTTCTTCGTCTGGGCGTGCGCGATTGACGCGACCGTCAGGCTGACAAGCAGTGTGGTCAGGATGTTTACGAGTGTCCGGGCGTTCATGATCGTGCTCCGTTGTGTCTCTCAGGCATTGGACACCGGCCGATGCGGCGGCCTTACATGCCGGCTGGGCGGGCGTGAGTCAACGGCCCTAACATGATGTTTCCACGACATAAACGCGTGAAACATCGTGCTCGCGTGCTGGCTTTGCGGTGGCCGACGCGGTAGAATCGCGCCCTTGTTCAAGCAGCGCAAACGTGCAGGACGCGTCATGCTCTACCCCGATCGATTCGATGTGATTGTTGTTGGCGGCGGCCATGCCGGTACCGAAGCCGCGCTGGCGGCGGCGCGCATGGGCGTGCACACGCTGTTGCTCACTCACAACATCGAGACGCTCGGCCAGATGAGCTGCAACCCGTCGATCGGCGGTATCGGCAAAGGGCATCTGGTCAAGGAAGTCGACGCGCTCGGTGGCGCGATGGCCGCCGCCACCGATGAGAGCGGCATTCAGTTCCGCATCCTCAACGCCTCGAAGGGCCCGGCAGTGCGCGCCACGCGCGCGCAGGCGGATCGCGTGATGTACAAGGCGGCGATCCGTCAGCGGCTGGAAAATCAGCCCAATCTCACCTTGTTTCAGCAGGCGGTGGATGACATCAGCGTCGAGGGCGATCGGGTGACCGGCGTTGTCACGCAGCTTGGCATCCGTTTTGAGGCGTCCACGGTGGTGCTCACCGCCGGCACCTTCCTCAACGGCCTGATCCACGTCGGGCTCGCGCAGCATTCAGCCGGCCGCGCAGGCGATCCGCCGTCGCTGTCGCTCGCCCAGCGACTCAAGGATTTGCAGTTGCCGCAAGGCCGCCTCAAAACCGGCACACCGCCGCGCATCGACGGACGTAGCGTCGATTTTTCGAAGACGTCCGTGCAGCCGGGCGACGATCCCGTGCCGGTGTTCAGCTTTCTCGGCTCGACCGCGCAGCACCCGGCGCAGTTGCCGTGCTGGATCACGCAGACCAATGAGCGCACGCACGCCATCATCCGCGACAACCTCGATCGTTCTCCGCTTTATTCGGGCGCCATCGAAGGCGTCGGGCCGCGTTACTGTCCGTCGATTGAAGACAAGATTCACCGCTTTGCCGACAAGAGCAGCCACAACATCTTTCTCGAACCGGAAGGCCTGCGGACGCACGAAATCTACCCGAACGGTATTTCGACCTCGCTGCCCTTCGATATCCAGCTGCAGGTCGTGCGCAGCATCGTCGGCATGGAGAACGCGCACATCCTGCGCCCCGGCTACGCCATCGAATACGATTACTTCGATCCGCGTAATCTCAAGCGCAGCCTCGAAACCAAGACCTTTCGCGGGCTGTTCTTCGCCGGCCAGATCAACGGCACCACGGGCTATGAAGAGGCCGCGGCGCAAGGGCTGCTGGCCGGGGCCAACGCGGCGCTGCAGGTGCAAGGGCGAGAGGCGTGGTGCCCGCGCCGGAATGAAGCCTATCTGGGCGTGCTGGTGGACGATCTGATCACGCGGGGCGTGGTCGAGCCCTACCGTATGTTCACCTCGCGCGCCGAGTATCGGCTGAGCCTGCGCGAGGACAACGCCGATCTGCGCCTGACCGAAAAAGGCCGTGAACTGGGCTTGGTGGATGACGTGCGCTGGGCGGCCTTCTGCGCCAAACGTGACGCCATCGAACGTGAAACTGCGCGCTTGAAAGCCACCTGGGCACGCCCCGCAGCGATGCCTGCCGCGGCAGTCGAAGCGGTGGTTGGGAAGGCGCTCGAACGTGAAACCACCTTCTTCGAATTGCTACGCCGCCCGGGCGTGCGCTATGCCGAACTGATGGCGCTGCCGAGCGCTCCCGAGACGCCGCAAACCGATCCGCGGGTGGTCGAGCAGCTTGAGATCAGTGCCCAATACCAAGGCTATATCGATCGCCAGCAGGCAGAGGTCGCGCGTACCGCGCAAGCTGAGACGACGCCGTTGCCGCTTGATCTGGACTACGACCGGGTCCGCGGACTATCGCGCGAAGTACAACAGAAACTGGCGGAACATCGCCCCGAGACGATCGGCCAGGCCGGACGTATCCCGGGCATGACGCCGGCCGCGATTTCGCTGCTGCTGGTCCATCTCAAACGTCGCCGTGGTAGCGCGGCGCTCGATGACACCCAAAACGAGACGCAAAAATCCGCATGAGCCTCACTGATACGACCGACCTGGCCAGCGGGCTGGCCGCAATGAATATCGACCTGCCGCCCGCCGCCCACGACTCGCTGGCCGCCTATGCGGTGCTACTCGCCAAGTGGAACAAGGTGTACAACCTCACCGCCATTCGCGACGCCGAGCAGATGCTGACCCACCACCTGCTCGATTCGCTGTCCGTGTTGCCGCATCTGCGCGGCGTATCGCGTCTTGCCGATATCGGTTCCGGGGGCGGCCTGCCCGGTATTCTGCTGGCGATTGCACGGCCTGATCTGGCGGTGACGTCGATCGAAACCGTGAACAAGAAAGCCAGCTTCCAGCAGCAGGCGAAAATTGAATTGGCGCTCGCCAACTTCGATCCCGTGTGTGTGCGCGTCGAGGACATGCGGGTTGAGACTGGCTTCGATGGCATCATTTCGCGGGCCTTTGCCGAACTGTCCGATTTCCTTCACTTGACCGCGCATCTGCTGGCGCCCGGCGGCCGCTTCTACGCCATGAAAGGCGTCTATCCGCACGAAGAAATCGCCCGTCTGCCGGCAGGCTTCCGTGTGAGTGAAGCGGTCACGCTGAGCGTGCCGGGTCTGGACGCACAACGCCATCTGATCATCATAGAACGGGACGCGACCGACTGATGGCGCGAATCTTCTGCATTGCCAACCAGAAGGGCGGTGTCGGAAAAACCACCACCTGCGTCAATCTGGCCGCCGCGCTGGCCGCGCGCAAGCAGCGCGTGCTGCTGGTGGACCTCGATCCGCAGGGCAATGCCACCGGCGGCAGCGGCATCGACAAACGCGCGCTCACACGCTCGGTCTATCATCTGCTGGTCGGGCTGGCCGACTTCGCCGCAGTGCGCACGCGTTCCCCGTCAGGCAAGTACGATGTGCTGCCGGCGAACCGCGATCTGGCCGGTGCCGAAGTCGAGATGGTGGAACTCGATACGCGCGAGAAGCGGCTCAAGAAAGTGCTTGCCGCTGTGGCCGACGACTACGATTTCGTGCTCATCGACTGCCCGCCGTCTTTGTCGCTACTGACGCTCAACGGGCTGTGCGCGGCGCACGGTGTGATCATCCCGATGCAATGCGAGTATTACGCGCTCGAAGGGCTCTCCGATCTGGTCAACACGATCAAGAAAGTGCATGCCAAACTCAACCGCGATCTCAAGATCATCGGTTTGTTGCGCGTGATGTTCGATTCCCGCATGACCTTGCAGCAGCAGGTGTCGAACCAGCTCGAAAGCCATTTCGGCGACAAGGTATTCAAGGCCGTGGTGCCGCGCAACGTCCGTCTTGCCGAGGCGCCCAGCCACGGCATCCCCGGCGTGTTGTACGACCCCACATCGAAAGGCGCCAAGGCTTATCTGGCGTTTGCCAAGGAAATGATCCAGCGCATGGCGACGCTGTAACCTAAACGACCCACGCGAGAGAAAAATGGCGCATCCCAAACTCAAAGGACTCGGCCGCGGACTGGATGCCCTGCTGGCGGCTGACCACGGCGAAGACGAAGAAAAAGGCGCGCTGCAGAGTTTGTCGCTCGATGCCTTGCGGCCCGGAAAGTACCAGCCGCGAACGCGCATGGATCCAGGATCGCTCGAAGAGCTGGCGGCCTCGATTCGCGCGCAGGGCGTCATGCAACCTGTTCTGGTGCGCCCGCTGGGCGACGATCGCTACGAGATCATCGCTGGCGAACGACGCTGGCGTGCCAGCCAGATTGCCGGCCTCGACGCTGTGCCTTGTCTGGTACGGGAGATCCCCGACGAGTCCGCGCTGGCGATGTCGCTCATCGAGAACATCCAGCGCGAAAACCTCAACCCGCTGGAAGAAGCGGCCGGCCTCCAGCGCTTGATCGA
>RCMY010002397.1_pt1 | contig 17040 bp, 13 predicted proteins | sample 2041341 | NCBI WGS metagenome assembly RCMY01 (sample SAMN09708234, study PRJNA481090) | Marine sediment metagenome, whole genome shotgun sequencing project. | reverse complement strand
GACCCCATCGGCGCGCTGCTGGCGGTACTGGTGTTCGAGGCGCTGACGCTGGGCCACGGCGATGACGGCATCGTCGTGTTCGGCATTACCGTGCTGTATGGCAGCGGGATCGGTGCCGTCGCCGCGATCGCCCTGGGACAGCTGCTTCGTCGCCGTCTGGTGCCGGAATACCTGCAGAACTACGCCACTCTTTCCGCACTGTTGCTGGCGTTCGCACTGTCCAACTATCTGGCCCAGGAGTCCGGTTTGCTGGCCGTCACCGTGATGGGCATGGTGTTGGCCAACCAGCGCGACCTGCACATGGAAGACATCCTCGACTTCAAGGAGCATCTGTCGACGCTGCTGATCTCGTTGCTGTTCATCGTTCTGGCCGCGCGCCTGCAGGTGCCGACCCCGGCGCTGATGCTGTCCGGCTTCCTGGTGCTGGTGGTGGCGATGCTGGTGATCCGACCGCTATCGGTGCTGTTCGGCACGCTGGGCTCCAACCTCACCTGGCGCGAACGCGCGCTGCTGGCGTGGGTCGCGCCGCGCGGTATTGTTGCCGCCGCCGTTTCCGCGCTGTTCGCACTCAAACTTGAAGAAAAAGGCGTGGAGGGTGCCGACGCACTGGTGCCACTGACGTTCCTGTTGATCATTGGGACGGTGGTGATCAACAGCGCTACCTCGCGCAGGGTCGCCACCTGGCTTGGCGTGGCCGAACCCGATCCGCGTGGCGTGCTGCTGGTGGGCACGTCACGCATCGGCCTGCTGGTGGGCAAATCGCTGTCCAAGCAAGGGTATGACGTGCTGGTGGCCGATGATGACTGGGGCGGTATCCGCGATGCACGCATGGCCGGCCTGCGCACCTATTACGGCAATCCGGTCTCCGAACACGCCGACCGACATCTGGACCTGGTCGGCATTGGTCGTCTGCTGGCCATGTCCACCCGCCGCGAGCTCAACACCCTGGCGTGCGTGCGCTATCGACCGGAGTTCGGCAAGGACCGCGTGTATTTCCTACGCAATGTCGGTGCCGAGAAAGGGCGCGGTGGAAATGACTTTTCACAGCCTCTGCAGGCACCACACCTGTTCGGCAAGAACCTGAGCCACGACGACATCAACGAGTGGCTGGACGAAGGTTGGGTGCTCAAGCAGACCCGCCTCACTGAAGAATTCGAGTTCGCCGACTTCCTGGCCCAATACAGCGAAAGTCCCTTGCCCCTGTTCGCCATCACCGATAAGGGCCGGCTGCGCATCGCAACCGGCCTCGACAAACTCGAACCCAAATCAGGCTGGACGCTGACGTCTTTAATCAATCCCGCCACCCGCCGTGAAGCGGCGGCATCACCGGGAGCAAAGCCCTTGGGCGAGCAGCCAGCGGTTGAGCCCGACCTGCCGGCTTGATCTGCCTCGCAAGAACATGCTTGCGTGCGGATGGGCGCCAATCAGCCCTGGAACCCTTTCCCCCTGATTTGCTTCGGCGGCGCCGGTTGTGATTGACTCGGCGGTCATGGGCATAAGCTCGTGGCTATCGAATGTGGGGTTTTATGGCGATTGGTGTCTGGATCAGTTTGGGTCTTTATTTCGCGTTGATGCTTGGGATTGGTTTCTACGCCTATCGCAACTCGACCTCGTCTTCCGAGGAATACATCCTTGGCGGACGCAAGCTTTCGCCTGCCGTGGCCGCGCTGTCTGCCGGGGCCTCCGACATGAGTGGCTGGCTGCTGCTGGGTTTGCCCGGAGCGCTGTACGTCAGTGGGCTGGTTTCGGCCTGGATCGGCATCGGCCTGACCGTGGGTGCACTGGTAAATTGGATCGTGGTCGCGCCGCGCCTGCGCGAGCAGACCGAGCGCTATGACAACAGCCTGACGATCCCGCACTTCCTGTCCAACCGGTTTCCCAGCAGGGCGATGGCATTGCGCGTCATCTCTGCCGTCATTGTGGTGGTGTTCTTCTCCGTGTACACCGCATCGGGCCTGGTGGCTGGCGGCAAGCTTGCCGAAAGCGCATTCAGCTCCGTGCTCCAATTCAGTTCGATGAGTGAATACGGGTTGGGCGTGTCGATCACGCTCGGCGTGGTCCTTATTTACACCGTCATTGGCGGTTTTCTTGCTGTCAGTCTCACCGACTTCTGCCAGGGCGTAATCATGATGCTTGCACTGATCATCATGCCCGTGGTGGTGCTTTACGGAGCGGGCGGCGGCGGCTTGTCGCAGGCAAGGGAAACACTTGCAACGGTGGATCCGAACTACCTGTCATGGTTTTCAGGACTGTCGGCGATGGGCTTCCTGTCCGCCGTAGCGTGGGGGCTTGGCTACTTCGGGCAGCCGCACATCATCGTGCGCTTCATGGCGATACGCTCAGTCAAGGACGTTCCCAAGGCTCGCAACATCGGCATGACGTGGATGGTCATTTCGGTGATCGGCTCACTCAGCCTGGGGATATTCGGGCGCGCCTACGCGGTGCGTAACGCAATTGTGGTCGACGACCCCGAGACGATCTTCATCGTGCTGGCCGACCTGCTGTTCCACCCGCTGGTGACTGGCTTTCTGTTTGCGGCACTACTTGCAGCCGTGATGAGCACCATTTCCAGCCAGTTGCTGGTGGCCTCGTCCTCGTTGACGGAGGATTTTTACCGGTTGTTCCTGCGCAAGAACGCCAGCGAAAAGGAGACCGTGTTGATTGGTCGCATCAGCGTGCTGCTGGTCGGCATCGTCGCCGCAGCCATTGCATGGGATCCGACGTCCAAGGTACTGGGCATGGTCAGCCACGCCTGGGCCGGGTTTGGCGCAGCCTTCGGGCCGCTGATTGTCCTGGCGCTGACGTGGCGGCGAATGACAGGCACCGGAGCGGTCGCCGGCCTGGTGGTCGGTGCGCTCACCGTGGTGGGCTGGATCACGCTGGGTTGGAATGTGAGTTTCATGGGTGGACCAGGCGTATACGAAATCATCCCGGGCTTCGCTGCCGCGTGGGCCGCCATCTATTTCGTCAGCCTGGCTACCGAAAGCCAGGGCGAATACCGGGCGATACCGGTAATAAAATCGGATCAATTAAAACCAAACCAATAAAGACGGAACCAGGCTCACTTGCAAACGTTTGATTTGGCGTGCAGTCGTTTGTACGCGGGCCCGCGCCGGGAGACATCAGGGATGGCATGGCGCCTGGTGCGAGAGGCGTGACCGGCAAGTGCATGTGGTTGTCCATGAGGACATCGGCGTGCAGCGTGCACCAGTCGCTAGCAGGGCGTCACTCAGCAGCGGTATGTTTCGATCCTCTCGTTGGTGTCCAGGAAGCAAGCCAGCCGATGATTGCCGCGCTGGACGAGGTGCTGGGGTATGCCGGGTAAATCCAGTGTGTGTTGGTGCGCCATCGGATCATCGAGCCAATCACCCTGATCGTTTGCCAGAAGGGTTTGCCTCGTTCCAGTGCAGGAAGCAAGCAAGTGGCGGGACCAGGAACTGAACTGGACACCGTTTCTGGCAGAAGGTGGGGTTCCGCCCTCAGGCCCACGCATGCACCCACCCTGGGAAATCCGCGGATTTCATCGGCCTGGCGATGAAAAAGCCTTGCGCAAGATCGCAGCGGCACTCGCGTAACAGGTTCCAGTCCTCGACCGTTTCGGCGCCTTCCGCCACCGACGTGATGCGGAGTTTGCGCGCCATTTCCAGGCTGGATTCCAGGATCATGCGGCTGGACTCCTGGTGTGCCGCATGCATGACGAACGATTGATCGATCTTCAGCTCGGTGAAGGGGATGCGGGTCAGCTGCTGCATCGACGAGTAGCCGGTGCCGTAGTCGTCAAGTGACAGGCCGAAGCCCTTCATGCGCAGGCGGATCAGGTTTTCCAGCGCGTGTCCTACACTGCTCATCGCCGCTGATTCGGTGATCTCCAGGATCATGTGCCTGGGTTCAAGGCCTTGTTGGGTCACCTGCCACGTGATGGCATCTGCGATCGCGGGATCGTCCAATAGCTTCACGGACAGATTGACCGACACGTTCAGGTCAAGGCCAGCGTCTCGCCAGCTGCGGCAGTCCCGCGCGCTTTTGGCCAGCATGATCCAGGTCAGTTCGCTGATTTGATCGGCGTCTTCAAGCAGTGAGATGAAAGCATAAGGCAGGACAATGCCGCCCGAAGGATGACGCCACCGGGCCAAGGCTTCCACTCCGGTGACCCGCCTGGTCTTCAATTCGATCTTGGGCTGGTAGTAAGGCTCGAATTGTTCCGCCTGCAATCCCTCCATGACCTGGTCAAGGCTGAAACTCGACGCGCCTTGCTTGGATTGCTCCGGGTTGGACTTGACCTGCCAATGCATGGCGATCAACTCGGCGAAGCGCTCCGGGGTCGGTGGCTTCTCTATGGTTCCGAGCAAACGCATGCCATATGCTCCGATCATCGTCTCCATCGTCCGCAGCAGTGAGCTGTCGAGGCCGCTCGTGATGAGCAGCGAGGCGCGAACCTTTGACTCGCCAAGCCGGCGGATGAAGGCCATGCCGTCCATCCCGGGCATGTCGATGTCAGTGACGATGATGTCGAAGGGTTGATCGAGCTCGCGCAACACCTCCATGGCAGAAAACCCATCTACGGCTTCATGAACCGACTGCGCGCCCAGGTCTTCAAGCATTTCCACCATCATGCCGCGTTGGAACTCGTGGTCTTCTACTACCAGGAAGCACAGGCCCTCGCCGGGGAGCGGGGCGGGCGCGTCCTGCTGATCGTCATCACGAGTCGAGTTTGGCATTCAATTGCTCCAGTTCTGTGTGAAACGCATCGCGGAGCCATGCGACCCCGAGGCCATCCTCTTCGCGGCCAGCCTGCTCGATCATGGCGCACACCGACGCCAAACCTGTGGCGCCTATGAAACCACAGGCTCCCCTGATGCGATGGGCCGCGCGGGTGACTGCTGCCATGTCGCCTGCTTCGATTGCTTCCAGCAAGTGCTGTGCATCCACGTCGTTCACCTGCCGGAAATGCGCAAGCGCCCGCTGCGTGCCGCTAAGCTCGCTCTGCCCGCCGGCATCAAGCGCCTCGCATCCAGCTTGCGCCGTGCCCGATTCGCCTGCCGCATCGATAGAGGGGGGTTGCAGGGGTGAGTTGGCTTCGGCTGGCAGGATGGGCGGCGGCAACCACCGGGCCAATTTCTCGGACAGTACTATCAAACTGATCGGCTTGGCGATGTAGTCATCCATACCGGCATCCAGGCAGTCTTGCACCACACCCGGCATGACGTTGGCGCTGCAGGCGATGATGGGTGTCCTGCGCCCGTCGTCGTGCCCGGCCTCGGCCTGCCTGATCTGGCGACTGACGTCATAGCCACTCATGGCGGGCATGTTGAGGTCAGTCAGCACGAGCGAGAACTTGCCGGTGCGCCATAGTTCAAGCGCCTCGGCGCCACTTCCCACCTCTTCGGCTGCATAGCCCAGGGCGTTGACCTGCCTGCGCATCACCATGAGGTTGATCGGATGGTCGTCCACTACCAGGATGCGCATGTCCGACTCCGATTCGTAGTTCGCGGCCTCGGCGGGCAGGGAGGCCTCGGTGGGCAGTTCCTTCGGTGCACAGTCCCGGCCTTCGCTTTGATTGTTGTTGCGGGGTGACGTAAGCGCGGTATCGGTGATTGACGCCGCGATATCGAGCGTCATGGTGGTGCCTGCGCCAGGCTCGCTGGACATGCTGACCTCACCGCCCATCAACTCGGCCAGTCGCCGGGAAATTGAAAGTCCCAAGCCAGTCCCTCCAAAGCGGCTGGCAATGCTCTGCGCCTGCTCGAATGGCTGGAACAGCTTTTGCTGTTCCTCGAAGGAGATTCCGATCCCGGTATCCACCACCTCGAAACGCAGGCGCTGCAGATCGCCATCGCGTCCGACTGACAACACCCGCAGTTCGATGTTGCCGGTGGGAGTGAACTTGATTGCATTGTTCACGAAATTGCTGAGGATCTGCCGAAGCCGCAACCCGTCCAGCATCAAAGTAGGGCTGATCCCGGGATCCACGTGTTGCCGGAAATCCAGGCCCAAACTGCTGGCGCTACCTGCATAGATCCGGTGCACGCTGTCCATGACATCCACCAGGCGCGTGGCTTCGAGGTGTATCTGGAGTTTGCCGGCCTCGACTTTCGAGAAGTCAAGAATGTCATCGATGATCCGTTGGAGGGACTGGCCCGAGTCCCGCACGGTCTCGAGCGCGCTGCGGATTTCAGGATCCACCGGCTTCAGGCTGATCAGCTCGAGGATCCCGAGCATCCCATTGAGCGGTGTCCGTATTTCGTGACTCATGGTGGCAAGGAAAGCGCCCGTGGCAAGGTTGGCAGCGTCCGCAGCCTCTTTTGCCAATGAAAGCCGTTGCTCGAGTGCCTTGCGAGCGGTGATGTCCTGGATCGTGCCGCGCATGCCTGTCACGTTGCCAGGCCCATCGAAAACCGGCAGCACGATAACGTGTAGCGCCATCAGGCCGCCGCTGGGGAGCCGCGCCGACGTCTCGAAAGACTGGGGCTCGCCCGTTGTTTGCGCCAATTCGAAGGCATTGGCAGTGGGCTCGGGGCCCTCCAACAACATTTCGATTGCCTCCGCGAGGCTGGGAGGACCCAGTGCCGACTCGCGCTCGAACAGCTGGTAGACCTGCGGTGACCAGGTCAACGCGCCTGTGGCCAGGTCGCACGTCCAGTCGCCGAAATGAGCCGCGCTTTGGGCGTCTTCCAGCCGTTGGGTGGCGTCGCGCAGTGCCTGTTCTGTCGTCCTGGTTTCCGTGATGTCCAACAGGTGTCCATTCCAGACGACATCCGTGTTGGGCTCGCGCACCGGGACCGCCAACGTGCGGATCCAGCGGATTTCGCCGTCGGGCTTGCGGATACGGAAATCCGCTTGCAGCGGTGACAGGGCCGTTTGCGAGTGCGCAAGGGCGGTATTCAACCGCGCGCGATCTTCACTCACTACCAGGCGTCGCGCCACATCCGCATCCCGCACCACCTCCTTGCCGGACACGCCAAGCACATTTCCGACGTTGACGGTCAGGGACTCACAGGTACCCGCACCGCTCTTGGTAAGCCTGAAGATGTAGAAAGCGCCGGGCAGGTGATGCGCCATCCACTGCACCCGGGTCTCGGCGCGCCGGCACGCGCGCGTGTTATGAACCAACGTCCATAGCAGGGCGGACACTACGCCACAGGCAGTTACTCCCACGAGCAGCAACAGGAGGTACCACGAAGAGTCGGCATCGTGCGCCATCGCTTCATGCAGGCGCATCCTCTCCACCGACTGGGTGATCTGCCAGCCAAGCAACGACAGCGCGAGCGCTGCCAGGACCGCGTTGGCCGCTATCACCAGGTCCGCTTTTTTATGGCGCCTTGCCATCCTTGATCATCTCCAGCAATAACACCGCCGCCAATTTTAAAATCCCCCTGGAGGGCATTCCAAGCCCAAGGCCCAAGGCGAGGGCCCGGCGCATATTGTCCAATCTACGGCATGCAAGTGATCAGTGCATGATCATCGAGATCGCGCACGTGCGTGATAGTACCCGGATCGAAAACGGTGCGAAAATGGGTCAGGTTGAGGTGCCCCGGGTTTCTCGGACAGGTGGCCAGGATAAGATTTAGTCCGTAGATACCCTTGTTGTGCTCGTGGAAGAGTGGGCTCGACTTGACCCTGTTTCCCCGGCCTTGTGGCGGAAACAGCCAACCAGGTGGTCGTTGATCATGCCGGTCGCCTGCAGCAGCGAATAGCAGATGGTGCTGCCGACAAAACGGAAGCCGCGCTTCTTCATCGCCTTGCTCATGCGGTCGGACAGCTCGGTGCTGGCCGGCACCTCGGCGCTGGTTTTCCAGCGGTTGACCAGCGGCTTGCCGTCGACGAACGACCACAGATAGCCGTCCAGGCTGCCGAACTCCTCGATCACCGCCAGCGCAGCAATGGCGTTGTCGCGCGTCGAATACACCTTGAGCCGGTTGCGGATGATGCCCGGGTCGAGCAGCAGCTTTTCCAGCTGCCGATCGGTCATTGCAGCAACCCGGGCGATATCGAAGTCGTGGAACACCTTGCGATAGTGCTCGCGCTTGCCCAGCACCGTGCGCCAGGACAATCCGGCCTGCGCGCCCTCCAGGCACAGGAACTCGAACAACGCGCGATCGTCGTGCAGCGGCACGCCCCATTCGATGTCGTGATAGTCGCGCAACAAGTCGTCGCCGCTGGCCCAGTGGCAGCGCGTCAGGGTGGGTGTGCGGGTCATCGTCACTGCTCTTCTGGTCGCTACGGCACACCGTAGCGGAGCCCGCTAGACTTGTCGTCCACCGTCGCGTGACCCGCCATGCCAGCCGTCTCCTCGCACCAACGCGGCGCCGTCTTCGCGCTGTTGGCCACCATCTTGCTGTGGGGTTACAGCTGGATCGTGATGAAACAGGTGCTGTCGCACGCTGGCCCGTTCGACTTCGCCGCGCTGCGCTATCTGATTGGTGCGGCGATATTGTTTGTCGTGCTGATGCTGTCCGGGCAATCGCTGCGACCGCCGCCGGTGCTGCCGATGATCCTGATTGGCTTGTGCCAGACGGCCGCGTTCCAGGGACTGGAGCAATGGGCCCTGGTCAGCGGTGGCGCCGGCCACGTCGCGATGCTGGCATACACGATGCCGTTTTGGGCGGTACTGCTGGCGTGGCTGCTGTTAGGCGACAAGCCAACGGGCCGACATTGGCTCGGGCTCGCGCTGGCGGCGATCGGTCTGCTATGCATCATCGAGCCCTGGCATTCGCTGGGCAGTCCGCTGAGTACCACCCTGGCCGTGGCCGGAGGCATCGCCTGGGCGGCGGGTACCGTGCTGAGCAAGCGCATGTTTCGCCGTCACTCGCCATCCGTGCTCAGTCTCACGGCCTGGCAGATGCTGGTGGGCGGCGTCGCGCTGGGCATCGTGGCGCTGGCCGTGCCGCAACGTTCGATCGAATGGAATTGGGCTTTCATCGGCGGCCTCGCGTACAGCGCCGTATTGGCCTCCAGCCTTGCGTGGTGGCTGTGGTCGATCGTGTTGCAGCGACTGCCCACCACCGTGGCTAGCGTCTCCAGCCTCGGCGTTCCAATTGTCAGCGTGTTTTTGGCGTGGATGATCTTGCACGAGCAGCCATCGGCGATGGAGCTGGTTGGGATCGTGTTCGTGCTGCTGGGGCTGGTCGCGGTCAGCGGGATCCGACTTGGCAATACCCGTAGGCGCTGAAGCAGAAAAAAGGGAGTAGGTACATTTTCCTTTCGCACTGGCGCCTAGTGGCTGTCACTGCGCACCTGCGCGTGGCTGATCAGGGCAAAGATCAGGCTGCCGCCGACTACGTTGCCGAGCAACGTCGGCAGGCCGAAGCGCAGCACCGCATCGGCAAATGACGTCTCACCGGCAAACACCATGTACATCGCCTCGGCCGAGCCGACGATGATGTGGGTGAACCCGCTGATCGCGATCAGGTAGGTGCAAATGATGATGATCGCCAGGCGCGACTGCTCGGTGGCGGCCATCATCCAGACCATCATCGCGATGATCCAGCCAGCGAGCACGCCCTTGCTGAACATTTCGAACGGTGTGTTGTGCATCAACTCGCGGCCGATGTCGACAAACGAGGCCTGCGTGGCAGCATCGAACTGATGCAGCTTGAGAAGTCCCAGCGCGAAGATCGTCACCCCGACCAGGTTACCGACCAGCACTACGCCCCAAAGTCGCAACAGGCGGCCGAACTTGTGCCAGCTGGGTGCAGTCATGACCGGCAGTACCACGGTCAGCGTGTTTTCGGTGAACAGCTGCTGGCGGGCAATGATCACCGCGATGAATCCGAAGGTGTAGCCGAAACCTTCGATCAGGAACCCGGCGGGAAAGTCCTGCACGTAGCGGTGCAGTACGGCCCGTGCCAGGAATGAAAAGCCCATCGTCAAACCGGCGGCCAGCGCCGACCAAGCCAGGGCGGCGAACTCGCGGGACAGCTCCTCCTGACCGCTTCGCCGGATGATCTCGTGCAGCACCGCCGCGCGCGGCGGGCTCTTGTCCTCCACCTTTTCGTGCTCATCGCCCGACAAGGAAAACCCGCTGCCGGACTCCTCCTTCAGGTTTTCCCGGACCTGCGCTTCTTCCTGCGCATCAACCTGTTTGTCGGCCTGCCTCTTGGCGTCGCTCTGCTCATCGTTGTGCATGTGTGCCTGTCTCCAAGGGTGAGGCGCGGCGCCGCACGCACAGCATGCTTGATACGCTCAGGAAAATGTACTTGACCCCATTGTTCGGACCCCATTGTTCGCCATCGGCGATGGAGCTGGTTGGGATCGTGTTCGTGCTGCTGGGGCTGATCGCGGTCAGCAGGATCCAACTTGGTAATACCCGTGGGCGCTTGAAAAAGGAGATAAAAACGGACGGAGGAAATCAAGCGCGCTTGATTCCCTCCGTCCCATTTTGAAATTGTCCACGCCAATGCGGCCTGGTACTACCCAGAGGCGAAGCAGGCGGCCGGGGAGATCCGTGGACGGGTAGCGCCCTGAAAGGGCGTGCAGGTCGGCGGTTAACCGTTGGTGGTCGGCCGCGGGCTTCACTGACGCGCCACCAGCCCATCAAGTTCGACGCGCCGCACGGCAACCACCCGGCGTTCACGTCCTCTGGGTATCAATGGCGCTCTCGAGACCTTGGGAGCATTCCATGAACCACACGATCCGCGGCTTCACTTTGGCGCTGGCCACGAGCATCCTGATGCTCCTCGCCGGCTGCGTCAGCCCGGGCGGCTATGGAAGCAATAGCGGCGGCTACGGGCAACCCGAACCGGGCTACCCCTCGCAGTACGACAGCCAGTTGCAGGGCACGGTTGACGGCGTCGATCCCGGTTCCAACCGCATCTTCGTGGTCGTCGACGATCCGCGCACCGGCCGCACACAGCGGATGGACGTGCGCTATGACCAGCGCACACGCCTGTTCTACCAGGGGCGTGAACAACAGGTCGAAGGCTTGGAGCGGGGCGACGTGATCCGCATCGATGTCGAGCAGTCGGGGCGCGAGCTCTTGGCGCGCTCGATCGAGGTCGTGCGCAATGTCCGCGACAGCGGTTACGGTAGCGGCTACGGCAACGATCTGCGTGGCTCGGTCGCCTTTGTCGATACGCGGGCGCGGCTGATCCGCCTCGACGGTGCCGGTTACGGCAACGACGTGCAGGTGGGTTACGACGCCCGCACCACGGTCGAGTACCAGGGCCGCAGTTATCGCCCGGAAAACCTGCAGCGCGGCGACGTCGTGCGCATCCAGGCGCGACAATTAAGTAACAGGCAATGGCTGGCTGAACGCATCATCGTGGAGCGATCGGTCGGACGATAGATAGCGACTGGGTTACGAAAAACAGGGTCCAAAAAGCGGGCCCAGAGTGCCCTCTCAGCCCGCCTGTCGAGCCGCGAGCCGTCCCGCGAATTGCGGTCGTGCGCAATTTTTCTTCAAACCACTTTTCTTTTTGGTTATTCCGCCGCGTTTTTCCCGGTCACTTCGGCGCGGATCAGCCATAATTCGCCGCGACGCGCGGGCGGGAGGCCGCCGAGCAGGGTGAACCAACGTGCGAGCATGCGCACGCCCCAACCCAGCTTGCGTCGACGGCGAAACGGATTGGATACTGCACGTTCGTCGCGGATGGTGAAACCCGCCTCGATCAACGCCTTTTCAAGCATCCATGGGCTCAGCGGGGTGATATGGCCCTGCTCGCGGTAGTCGACATCCCGAAACCACTGGAACTGGCCGGTGCGCAGGAACAGAGCCTGCGAGACCGGGTTGGCGATGTTCGGCGTTGAAAGCACCAACTGTCCGCCGATCGGCAGCAGCTTGCGGATCTGCCGGAGGACCTCGCGCGGATTTTCCAGGTGCTCGATGATTTCCAGCGCCATGACCGCGTCGAAGCCGTGCGGCCAGTGCGCGGCGAAAGCGCCATTGAGGTCGGCGGCAACAAAAGGTATGCCTGCCGGTTTGAAACTCTCGGGGAGCAGGTCGCTGGCGGTGACGTCAAAACCGATGTCGGCCAGTCGCAAGGACATCGCGCCGCTGCCTGCACCGAACTCCAGTACACGGGCATGGCCGGTCAGTGCGGTGCGTAGAACCTGGGCGGCAGCCTCATGCAGCCCGGGGGCAGCGTAGATCGGCAAGCCCTTGTACTCGCGCATGGGCTTACCATCGAAGCTGGTACGGAAACTGGCGGCGCGGGCGCTGACCTGGTCGGTGACTGGTTGATTGGAAGTGGGCATGGCCGCGTTCTGGATGGCGCCAGGTGCGCAAGATCCGAGCCTAGCACGCGCGTCACAGGCACCAGGCGGACGTGGCAAGCATCGAAGCGAGGTTCGACAAGAACAGGCCACCTCAAGTACATTTTCCCTTCGCGAGAAAAGGGCAGTTACATTTCCCCGTGACCCTTCGGTCGCTGGACGCGCTCGTGGTGCCAGCCTGAGCCCGAGATCCGGCCAGGCCCCGATGCGGCGCAACGCATCTGTTTTTCCGGCCAAAAGTGCGCGATCCAGGAATCCCCGGCCACTTTCGCTTGCGGGGACCCGGGAAAGGTGGGACAAGAGCAGGTGGCGCCATTGCGGGAGGGTTGCGCCGCGCCGCGCACATCCGGAGATGGACCGCCGTGCCTGGGATTGCAACCCCACCACGGCGGCATGACCTAGCAGAGGACACATCCATGGCAATCGAATCGACGATCGGTCTCACCATCGCCAACGTCATCGCGCTGGTCAACTCCAGTGCACTCTTCGTTGGCATCCTGGCGTTGGGCTTCAGCGTGGTCGGCGCCATCGCGGTGTGGCGCGCAGGCAAGGAGGGGGCGCTGGCTTTTTTCCACATGTTCGAGCGCCTGCAAGTCCTGCAGCTGCTCACGGTGATGCTGGTGATCGCGTCGGCCACTGTGCTGGCGCTGCTCGGGATCCTCGATTCCAACGGAATCACCGGCATCCTCAGTGGCATTGGCGGCTACGTCCTGGGTGGCCTGAACCGTCAAGCGCCTGCAGTGGGCAAGGCAGGTGCGTCTGCGCCCGTTGGTGGGGAATCAAAGCCTACGTAGAAGTGGAAAGAAAACGGGGTAGTGCAGGGCACCCCCGTCCGACCCTTGATTGAGTCTGTTCCGGCGCAGGCCTCCGGCGCTTCCCTGCGCCTGTGGTGAGTCCTGCAAGGACTATCGGTTGATGATGATCGGGCCGGAAGACATGCCTTCCTGATCCTCGGTCCTCTGCTTGCGCAGCCTATCCTCGGGCTGTCTTTCTTCGATTGCTTCGGGTTCGTTGGTGAGTTCTTCTTCTTCGGGTACTTCGGGCTGGATGCTGGTCATGGGTAGCTCCTGGAGGGCGCGACGCACGGCAACCGCACTCGGCCGCCGCGTCGCGGCGCGTCCGAGGTCCCGAGCCTACTCCCTAACGCGCTCAAAATCAGGAATGCGTCACAGTTTTCAAACCAACTAAAAAAGGGCTCAGAGTGGAGTGGCCCCTCGCTTCAGGCCGCCTGCGCGGTCGAACTGCCAACGCGCGCTTGGCTAGCGTTTCGATCTGTAGTCGGAACCGTTCGTTTCTCCAGGTTTTTTACTGACGGGTCGCCAGGCGCATGGCATCTTTATCGTTGGCGGACAGGCTGGTGCCAGACAGGTGCCGGTAGGCCAACTGGCGTTGGGCATCCGTGTTGCCAAGCGAAGCATAGGCCGCAGGAAAATGTACCTGATCCCATTTTTGTAGACCCCATTTTTGGGAACCTTTGTGGCGCTGCTGCATCGGATGGGTATTGGAAGGGGAAACTCATGCATGCCCACGGCAGTTCAGTTGACCGACTATTGCGTACTGACAGAGTCCGAGCTCGTCGATCTTGATCATTGGCAACGACCACCGATCTGGCCAGCCTGACAATCAGGCTGGTTTGGGTCGTGTCTGCCATGGCCACCTGCTTCGTGGAAGTGCTGCGCATGCGCGACGACAGCCTGGTCATCAAGGACATCAATCGGCAAAGGGCATGGTGGTAGTGCCTTCTCGCTGCATGCAGTGCGCATGGTCATGCGCGTGGATGGCATGACCCTGCACGCGTCGGGGCAGATCGCCCTCGCGCTGGACGTGGCCGGCTCGGCGACAAACTGGTTTATGGGCACCATTTGGGTGCCGACTGAATAAGGAACATGCCATGCGTCTGACTGCCCCGACCCGCGCACCGGAATTGCAATTGACCGATGTCTACAACCAGCCCGTCGCGATCGGTACCGGCCAGCGACGCACGCTGCTGTGTTTTTTTCGCGACGCGGCTTGCCCGTTCTGCAATTTCCGTATCTACCAGCTGACCAGCCACCACCAGGACCTGTCCGCCCTGGGGCTGGACATCGTCGCCGTGTTCACCTCGACACCCGAAGAAGTGAGACGTTTCGTCGCGCGTCACCCGCGGCCCTTCCCGGTGGTTGCTGACCCAACCTCCATGGCGCACACGCAGTACGGCATCGAACGTTCGTTCTGGCGCAAGCTCAAGGGTATCGTCACGCGCGTGCCCACCCTGATCAAGGGGTTGCGTATCGTCGGCCTGGCCGGTCTGAAGACCACCAACTTGATGCCGGCGGACTTCCTGATCGATGAGAATGGCAACATTGTCGAGGCGTATTACGGAAGCGATGCCGGCGATCACATCCCGTTTGAGCGCGTGGAATTGTTCGTGGCGCGTGGCCTCATGCATCGGAAGGCGGCGTAATCAGGAACGGCAAGCAACCAAAACATGAAGGGTCCGGAAAAGACGGTCAGGCGCATTGTTTCGCCAGCGGTAGACTAGGCGCACCTCCTAACCGCGTGCTGGATCGATGATCAACAATGACGTTCTGCGCAGCATCCGTTACATGCTTGACCTGAGCGACAACAAGGTGGTCGAGGTTGCCGGCCTGGCTGATCCGGCATTCATTATCGAAAATGGCGATGTGCGCGCCTTCTTGCTGAAAGAAGGCGAGCCCGGGTACTTGGCCTGCAGCGACGGCGTGCTGGCGCATTTCCTCGACGGGCTGATCGTCCACCTCCGCGGCAGGGATGAGAGCCTGCCGGCGCGGTCGGTGGAGAAGCGCATCAGCAATAACCTGGTGTTGAAGAAGCTGCGGGTGGCATTCGAACTCAAGGACGTGGACATGCATCAAATCTTCGTGGATGCAGGGTTTCCCGTGTCCAAGCCGGAGCTGTCGGCGTTGTTCCGCCAACCCGGGCACAAGAACTTCCGCACATGCGGCGACCAGCTACTGCGCAATTTCCTCAAGGGACTGACCCTGCGCGTGCGTAGTGCTTAACCCACGCGTGGTTCAGCCAGCGTAGCCCGGGTAAGGCTGCAGGCCGCACCCGGAAATATCGGTGCCGTACGCAAAAAAAAGTGATGGCGGGAATTTGTTCCGCCTATGTTCCTGCGTCCCGTCTTGACTAGGCGGGCACCTGCGTGGAGTCGTGGCGACAGGGCAGCGCCGAAGAGCAGGGGTGAACGCGTCTAGCCTCCAGTCGTCGAGATCCTTGCCTGTCGGACAAACTGGTAAAGGCGCTCCAATCCCATTCATGGATAGCGCCAACCCTGCTACAGCGCGGTCACGAAATATTTGGTGAGAGCGTTATCGCTGATCCAGCTCGTGGTGGATCAATACAACGCATTGCGACGCAAACAGCATCTTCGATCCCAGGGTGACTTTCTTCGTGCCCAGGCGTTCCAGGCTGTGGAAGGTCTTTTTAGGCATCGGGATATGGTCAGTCAGCAGGAAGCAGGGATTGGTTTCAAACACCTGCTCACGGATCGGTGTGCCTTTCCTGTCCATCACGAACAGCTGATGGTCCTGGGCCAGCTCATGCACCAGCCGCTCGAAGCTCAACGTGCGCACCGTCACGCCAGGCTCCACCGGTCGCGTTTCTTCTTTTCCCATGCCCCTGGAAGCGTCCAACGCCTTGGCAACCTTGCCCAGCAGCGCCTGCTCATCGAAGCCGCCGATGCCTTGCATGGCATTGGCTTCGAATCGGATCGTGCGGGAGAAATCCTGGGTGCTTTCCAACACCAGGTAGACCGTCACATCCGCGCGATGCGACTGGGCCACGAAGATCGCATTCATCAGCGTATGCGCCAGGATTTCGGTATGGGCCTGTTTACCGACGGACGCCAACAGCATCTGGCTGTCCGTGGGTGCGGCCCGCGCTCGCAGTACAAAAGTTCGCATCATGTATGCCGTGACCAGTTTGTCGTTCCGAGTGGCACATGGCGTGCCGACCATCAATTGTCCATGGAAAAGGGGATAAAGGCGACGGAGGTAGTTATTCGCGTCGCGCTGGACAATGTGTTGCGCGATGCCAGGCAGGTCGATACGAGCAATACGGGCCCTGTCTCCGGCTTGGGATGACGACGCAGCCATCTTCGGCAGAGGCGCATGGGCACACTATCGGCGCTATCAGCACATCGGTGTCCGGAAAATTTAACTAACCCATTTTTTCCCGCAATTTTGCAGCCTTTATTTTGCAGCCTCAATTTTTCAGCTTCTATTTTGCAGCTTCTATCATGGTATTCACCACGCCAACATGATCTTCCCAATATGCTCGCTGCTCTCCATAAGCGCATGGGCCTTGGCCGCCTCGCGCGCTGGAAAGAGCTGATGGATCACCGGCTTGGCCTTGCCAGATTCCAGCAGTGGCCAGACGTGTTCATGCAGTTGCCTGGCCAGCGCGGCCTTGAACGCGACAGGCCGCGCGCGCAGCGTGGAACCGGTGAGGGTGAGCCGTCGTCGCATGATCAGTGACGCATCGATGTCGGCATGCTTGCCACCCAGGGTGGCAATAAACACCAGTCGGCCATCTTCGGCCAGCAGCTCCAGTTCGCGCGGCACGTAGTCGCCGGCGACCATGTCCAGGATCACGTCCACCCCGCGGTCGTCGGTGTGCTTGTTTACCTCCTCCGCGAAATCCTGCTCGCGGTAGTTGATCGCGTGGGCACCAAGATTCTTGCAGGCCGCGCATTTGGCTGCACTGCCCGCCGTGGCGAATACCTGGTGCCCGAACGCGTGCGCAAGCTGGATGGCGGTGACGCCGATCCCACTGGAGCCGCCTTGCACCAAGAGGGATTCAGGTGCGCCG
>RCMY010002853.1_pt1 | contig 17049 bp, 13 predicted proteins | sample 2041341 | NCBI WGS metagenome assembly RCMY01 (sample SAMN09708234, study PRJNA481090) | Marine sediment metagenome, whole genome shotgun sequencing project. | reverse complement strand
CTAACATTTTAAATTTTAACTGAGCCCCTAAACGATCTTTACGCTTATTTATTTTATCTGAGAGTCGTGCATTCATAGCTATAACCTCTACTACTGGATTTTAATTAAAAAGTCACCCCCCTACTTTTACCCCTTTTTTTAAGCCTTTTTTAAAAAACAGTTTATTTATGGCCTGCTTCTTTACAAAAAAGAAATCAGGAACAAAAGGTATTTTGGTATAAGCTACATAGGAGGAGAAACCAAACCAATTTAAATACCTTCCGTTCCTGATTAACAAGTCAGTTCCCGCTAGAGACTGACGGTCCGCTTTATTGTAATTATTATTTTGTAGCCAGGTGGTTGCTAGGCTACTTTATTCTTTAATTGCTGAGACTCTTTAAAGTCAATAACTGGACTCTGGCTCTCTGCTGTATCTTCAGCACTCGCCACATCTGTCTTTTCAACAGTTTCCAATTCTTCAGCTTTTTTTCCATGTCTTTCATACAAGAAACGTAAAACCTCATGACGACAATGGTTGTACTGCTTGCTTTCAGATATTTCAATTCTGTCACGAGGCTGAGTCAGATTAACCTCTAAAATTTCACCAACCGTTGCCGCAGGGCCATTAGTCATCATCACAATACGATCAGACAACAAGACTGCCTCATCCACATCATGGGTGACCATCATCATGGTATTACCAAGATCGGCTTGAATTTCCATCACTGAATCCTGTAGATGTGCACGAGTTAAGGCATCCAGTGCACCAAACGGTTCATCTAAAAGTAAAACTTCAGGTTCCATCGCTAATGCTCTGGCAATACCTACTCGCTGCTTCATTCCGCCAGATATTTCATCCGGACGTTTATGCAATGCATGCTCCATATGCACCAATTGCATATTGTGTTCAATCCATTCACGCATTTCTGCTTTGCTTTTCTTGCCTTTAAAAATAGTTTTTACGGCAAGTTCAACATTCTCATAAGCCGTTAACCAGGGAAGTAAAGAGTGATTCTGAAAAACCATTGCACGTTCAGGCCCTGGAACAGTCACTTCTTTACCATTTAAAATAACGCCGCCAGCAGTTGCTTGATAAAGTCCGGCAATAACATTTAAAACCGTCGATTTACCACAGCCCGAATGGCCAATGATTGATACGAACTCACCCTTTTTAATCTTAAGATTGACGTTCTCCAATGCCCTATATGGACCATCAGGAGTGGGGAAGTCCATATTTACGCCTGTTAATTCAAGATGAATTTTTTCCATGTTACAAACCTCTTATCAGATTTCTATCAGATTTCTATTTCAGTCTTTGATTAACGTAACTCAACTGTCTTATCCCAAGACACTTGTTTCTGTAGAAACAGCATGATGCGGTCAAGTAAAAATCCTATTAGGCCAATTACTACAACCGCCACCATAATTCTACCGAGTGAATTCGAGCTACCGTTTTGGAATTCATCCCAAACAAATTTTCCTAAACCTGGATTCTGCGAAAGCATCTCAGCCGCAATCAACACCATCCATGCGATACCAAACGACAAACGTAATCCTGTAAAAATCATAGGAATAGCTGAAGGTAAAACAATTTTTCTTACATGAGTCCACCAGCTCAAACGCAACACATGGCTAACATTTTGTAGATCTTTACTCACATTTGTCACGCCCACGGCGGTACTGATTATGGTTGGCCATAAGCAACACAGAAGTACGGTTATTGCTGAGTTCAAAAATGATTTATCAAACCATGCATCATCTGAAGTAACGTATGTCGCACTCACAATCATTGTTACTATCGGCAGCCACGCGAGTGGCGAAACCGGTTTAAATATTTGCACCAACGGATTTAAACCGGCGTATACCGTTTTACTTAATCCAGCGACTATGCCGATAGGAATAGCGATTAACGAGGCTAATAAAAACCCTGCCATAACGGTAACGATGCTTGTGATGATTTGATCGAAAAAGGTCGGATTACCCGCATATTTCCGTACTTTGATCGTAGCATCTGGGTCTTTGGCTAACTTTTTAGCATTACGAGTTTCTTGTCTCTCATAAAAAGCGACTTGTTTTTGGCGCTCATCCTGATGCTCAACAACCAACGCTTGAAATTGAGAATAGACCTGTTTCGGCCCTGGCACTGCGCCTAGGGAAGTCACTACTTTTGGTGCCAAAAAACTCCATAGCATTAAAAATATCAAAACACCTAGGATAGGTGTGGCAAAACTTGTAAAAAACGCTTTAAAGTCTTCTTTATTGAACGTTCTAAACTCTATGCTTTGACTACTCACTGAATAATCCTCATTTATTTAATCTTTCCTAAACCTAAAAAAACCGCCCTTTCGGGCGGGAACACCGCTAGGAGACAGTTAACCTTTATCATCGCCCTTCAAGCCAATTTTGAATGACTCTATATAAGCGTTTGGCTTGCTACCATCGTAAGTGAGTCCATCGATAAACTCTTTTTGTGGTGGCTTGAAACCTGTTTCTGACGCAAAGTCAGGAAACTCTTCTTTCTTAAGTTTGCCTTCTGCAATCAATGTTTCTGCTGCAATTTTGTATAGCTCAGGCTTATAAACTTTCTTCGCCATATCGGTATACCAAGTGTCGTTTTTTTTCTCATCGATCTGACCCCAGCGACGCATTTGCGTGAGATACCAGATTGCATCTGAGTAATATGGATAAGTAGCGTTATAACGGAAGAACACGTTGAAATCGGGTACTTCACGTTTATCCCCTTTTTCATATTCAAATGTGCCCGTCATTGAGTTAGCAATAACATCAACATCTGCACCCACATAGTTTGGCTTAGATAAAATCTTCACTGCTTCCATTCTATTTTTGTTGTTATCTTCATCGAGCCATTTAGCGGCACGAATCATCGCTTTTACTAAACGCACTGTGGTATTTGGATATTTTTTAGTGAATTCATCAGTCATACCAAATGCTTTTTCTGGGTTATCTTTCCAGATCTCGTAATCAGTAATAACGGGAACACCGATACCTTTAAATACGGCTTGTTGATTCCAGGGCTCACCGACGCAATAGCCATCAATGGTTCCTGCTTCCATCGTTGACGGCATTTGTGGTGGTGGGGTTACAGATAATTGAACGTCTGCTTGCAATTGACCTTTGATATCGCCTTTTGATGGTGCGTAATATCCGGGGTTTAAACCACCTGCCGCTAACCAATAGCGTAATTCGTAGTTATGTGTGGACACAGGAAAAACCATGCCCATTTTGAAAGCCTTACCTTTATCTTTATAAGAATCAACGACAGGTATTAAGGCTTCAGCACTTATTGGATGAACAGGTTTTCCGTCTTTATGTTCAATATGTTTCTTCATTTCAGCCCAGACAGTATTAGAAACAGTAATGCCATTACCGTTTAAATCCATAGAGAAAGGAGTAACGATATGTGCTTTGGTACCAAAACCAATAGTTGCCGCTAAGGGCTGACCCGCTAACATGTGAGCGCCATCTAATTGACCATCGATAACGCCATCTAGTAATACTTTCCAGTTTGCTTGCGCTTCAAGTTGTACAAATAAGCCTTCATCTTCGAAATAGCCTTTCTCATAGGCAATCGCTAGAGGAGCCATATCGGTTAATTTGATGAAACCGAATTTCAAATCCTCTTTTTCTGGCTCTCCCACCTTGGCAAATGATGGCAATGAGATAAGTGCAGTACTCAATGCAATAGAACTTGCTACAGCTAAAGTAAGTTTTTTTAGAAATTTCCGTCGTTTGTTGAGATTATTACTGGAACTATTAAAACCATTTTTAGTGTTTTCACTTTGCATGTATTTAACCTGATGTGATATTTTACTCATATCAGTTACAAAGCAAATGTTGTGCCAAAAAAATTATCACCTTACTCAGTAACTCTGTATCTTATTGTTATTTATTAACTATTTTTTCATCTTAAGAATTCATTTATTCTTAATTTTATTCATCTCAAATAAGGTTAATGCTTCAAATAAGGCAGACCTATAAATTACTGCATCATTCCAGTGCGTTTCTAGTATTTATATAAGTCGTTCCACGATTATCTTTTAAAGTGAGCCTTATAAAAGATATAAAAATATATTCACCTAGATATTAATTAATGTTCTAAAAACTTAGTAAAGTAGTTCTGTGGCTGTAATTAAGCTTTTCGAAATCTCGTTAATATTTGTATTCTTATTAATAGCCATGCCATGTAATAATTTATAAGCCTCTTCTCCTGTAATTTTTTTATTACTCATTAAAATACTTATTGCCCTATCTATATCATCACGCTCAACTAGTTTTAATTCAGCATCACTTAATTTGTTTTTCATTGTTCGGCACTTTTTAAATCTGGCCCTGGCGGCTTCTATAATCGAGCCAATACGATGACTCTCTATTCCATCCACAACAAAAGCACTTGCGCCAGACTTGATTGCTTTTGAAACTATGTCGTGCTCACTTTTATCTGAAAAAATAGTTATGGGTGTGGGTGTTGTTTCTTGAATTTGTTTTACAATGTCCACAACCTCAGAACGTACCGTTTGATAATAAAAAACAAGTAAATCCGGCTTTATTTTATTAATAGATTCAGTGATCTTGGCTATATTTATTTCACAAACAAATACACGATAATCAATTCCCATTAAGGATTTTTTTAATTGTTTTAAATTTTTGGTGTCTTCAAAAATCAATAAAGCTCTTTCTTCTCTATCGACTCTTTGCATTTTTAAATTAGACATAGTCTTTAACTCTTTTATTAATAATTACCAATATAAAAGCAAACTTTATGCCAGAATAATCTATTAAAAAGTCCTGCCACTTTATGCAATTTTTTACAAAGATACTTAGCGCATTGTTAAATTTTTTGCGCTTGGCACATTTATTGCTATTTACTAGCATGAATAAATCTAACAGCCACAATGTAAAAACGAATTGCCCCTACTGTGGCGTAGGCTGTGGAGTATTGGCTTCAATAGATGAACACGGTGTTGTATCAGTTAAGGGTGATCCTGATCATCCTGCCAATTACGGACGCTTATGCTCTAAGGGAACAGCACTGGGAGAAACTGCTTATTTACAAGACAGATTGCTATACCCAGAAATCAAAGGTGAACAGGTTAGCTGGGATCAAGCGCTTAGCACTATTTCAGGGCGCTTTTCTGAAATAATTACCGAACATGGTGCAGATGCCATTGCTTTTTATGTTTCAGGACAATTGCTTACCGAAGACTACTATGTAGCGAATAAGCTCATGAAAGGCTTTATTGGCTCGGCCAATATTGATACCAATTCACGCTTATGCATGTCATCAGCTGTTGCTGCTTATAAACGAGCCTTTGGTGAGGATTGCGTTCCATGTAGTTTCGAGGATTTAGATAAAGCCAATCTAATTGTATTAACTGGCAGTAATGCAGCCTGGTGCCACCCAATTTTATTTCAGCAAATAGTACGTACCAAAAAAGCCAACCCTAAACTCAAAGTCATCAATATTGACCCGCGCGAAACGCAAACAACCAGCGCCGCAGATATTCAGCTTTCATTAAAGCCCGGAACGGATGCCATTTTATTTAACGGTCTACTTAATTACCTAAAAGAATGTGATATTGAAAACAGTTTCTTTACTGAAAACTGTACCAATGGAATCGATGATGCCTTACAAACAGCAAAAGATTCAGCTCCCAGTATTGCAATTGTTGCAGAACAATGTGAGCTTGCAGAAAGTGACGTCAGTGAATTTTATAGCTTGTTCGCTAATACAGAAAAAACAGTCACCGTTTTTTCGCAAGGCATTAACCAATCATCCAGCGGCGTTGATAAAGGCAATGCTATTATCAATTGCCACCTTTTCACTGGACGAATTGGGCGACCTGGAATGGGGCCATTTTCATTTACTGGGCAACCGAATGCCATGGGTGGTCGAGAGGTAGGCGGCTTAGCAAATCAATTAGCCGCGCACATGGAACTCGAGAATCCAGAGCATAGTGATCGTGTTCAACGCTTTTGTAAGTCGCCTGTTATAGCCAACAAACAAGGCCTTAAAGCAGTTGATTTATTTGATGCAATTGAACAAGGCAAAGTCAAAGCTGTGTGGATTATGGCAACTAATCCGGTTGTCAGTATGCCCGATTCAGACAGGGTAAAAGCAGCATTAGAAAAATGTAAATTAGTGGTAGTTTCAGACTGTGTACGCGAAACGGACACCGCAAAAGTTGCTGATGTTTTATTGCCGGCTCTAACATGGGGCGAGAATGATGGCACTGTCACTAATTCAGATCGGCATATTTCCCGACGCCGTTCGTTTTTACCTGTACCCGGTCAAGCTAGAGCTGACTGGGATATTATTACCGAAGTGGCGCATCGCATGGGGTTTGCTGAGCATTTCCCATACCGTAGTGCCGCCGACATTTTTCGTGAGCATGCGGCATTATCAGCATTTGAAAATGAAGTTGAAACGACAGGCCATCGAATTTTCAATATCAGCGCATTACAAGATATTAGTGACCAGGAATATGAATCATTTCCGATTAAACCATGGCCGATAACGACTGATTCACCCACAGGAACATCCCGTCTTTTTTCTGATGGAAAATTCTCTACACCCGATGGTAAGGCACGTTTTATCAGCGTTATACCTAAAGCGCCGGTGTTTGCTGTAACAAAAGAATTCCCACTTGTACTAAATACAGGCCGGGTACGCGATCACTGGCACACCATGACACGTACGGGTGTATCACCACGTTTATCAGCACATATTCACGAACCCTACGTTGAAATACATCCTCTTGATGCTGTGCAATATGGTTTAAGCAATCGAGGTCTTGCCCAGATTAACAGCCCGTTAAATAAATCTGTAATAGTGAGGGTTCAATATTCAGATAAACAACAACGCGGCAGTGTATTTTTACCGATGCATTGGAATAGTCATTTTAGTAGTCGGGCCAATGTAGGAACTTTAATTCCTTCAATAGTCGATCCGATCTCTGGACAACCAGAATCTAAACACGGCATTGTGAATATAGAATCGTATCAGGGCAATTGGCACGGATTTATCCTATCAACCAACCCTGCTAATTTAAATTTTGGATTTGCCAAGTACTGGGTTAAATCAGGTGGACGAGGTTTCTGGCGTTATGAGATGGCTGGATATCACTGTGATCCAAATTGGGCAACATTCTCAAAAGATCTTTTAGGTAAAATCAATGATGATGACTGGATTGAATACTTCGATGCATCAAATGACACTTATAGAGCAGCCCAGTTTAAAGGCTCAAAACTCAGCAATATCATTTTTATTGGTCCTAACGAAAAGCTTCCCCCGCGTGACTGGCTGATCAGCCTTTTTCAAAAAGAAGAACTATCAAAGAGTGAACGCATTAGTCTGCTTAGCGGCAAGCCTCCTGTAGATCAAAAAGATACGGGTAAAACAATCTGTGCCTGTTTCAATGTGGGAGAAAAAACCATTCGAAAAAATATTAAAGAAAAGGATTTAACCACAGCAGAGCAAATTGGTGAGTGCTTACAAGCAGGAACTAATTGTGGGTCTTGTTTACCTGAGTTGCGTGCAATGTTGGTTCGCACCTAACTGGTGCGCTTTAATGATAGAAGCACCATAGCTATACTTTATAAAGTCACCCCCCCACTTTTAAGGCTTTTTTTTATAACCATCATTCCATAGATCACTTATTGATTTTAATAAAAAATATATTAATAGCTATAACAATTACTTAGTTAACTAAAAAGACAATTAAGAACTGTGCCAACTCCCTCCAAATAAGTATTTGGCACGTATATTGCTAAATCTAAGACATGTAAAAATTTACATTGTAATTTGGTTCTTAAAAGAACCTTCAATTTTAACAGAGAGGAAGTTATGTCTTATTTAGTCCCTTCAGAATTTGTCACCAAGATGGTGGATGCTGGTGAATCAAAAATCTTCATGTCTACGAGAGATACGTTAATCAGATCATTTATGGCTGGCGCCATTCTCGCTTTAGCCGCTGTATTTGCAATTACCATCGCTGTTCAAACCGGATCACCACTGATTGGGGCAATATTATTCCCTGTTGGTTTTTCTATGCTTTATCTGATGGGTTTCGATCTTTTAACTGGCGTTTTCGTATTAACACCACTCGCTTTAATTGATAAACGACCAGGCGTCACGGTTAATGGTGTTCTAAGAAACTGGGGACTGGTGTTTATGGGTAACCTTGGTGGCGCACTAACCGTGGCATTTATGATGGCGTTTGTTTTCACCTACGGCTTTTCTATTGAACCGGGTGCTGTTGGCCAAAAGATAGCGGGCATCGGTGAAGCGCGTACCCTCGGGTATGCGGAATACGGTACAGCAGGTTGGTTTACTATATTCATCCGCGGCATGTTATGTAACTGGATGGTTTCAATGGGTGTTGTTGGCGCCATGATTTCTACTTCAGTGAGCGGTAAAGTTATCGCCATGTGGATGCCTATCATGCTGTTCTTCGCCATGGGATTCGAACATTCAGTAGTAAACATGTTCCTATTTCCATCAGCAATGATTATGGGGGGTAACTTCTCAGTAATGGATTACCTGGTTTGGAATGAAATCCCCACTGTTCTCGGCAATCTGGTTGGTGGTTTAGCATTTACCGGATTAACGCTTTACACAACTCACATTAAAACGGCTAAAAAACGCGCTATTAAAACGGTATCTGCTACTCCTGCATCATCACTTAATTAAAACTGGTTTGAGTGGCTTAGAGTAACTCTTTGAGTCATCCTTTTAATACTAATCAAAATTTAATTTAAGGAGTGCAGCGTGAAAAAAATAGAAATGACCGAAGAAATAATGGTAGCCAAAAAAGCATCAGGTATAGCCTGGGAAGAACTTTCTGAAAAGGTAGGGATATCTCCCGTATTTTTAACCTCTGCCTGTTTAGGTATGAATAGCCTGTTAAAAGAACCCGCTGAAAAAGTCTGTGAAGTGCTTGGTTTATCTAGCGAAGTCGCTGAAACATTACAAGAATTTCCTCATAAAAGTTGGGATAAAGCAGTTCCCACTGATCCGGTTATCTACCGTCTTTATGAAATTGTTGGTGTCTATGGCGATACCATCAAAGAGATTATCCATGAAAAATTTGGCGATGGAATTATGAGTGCGATCGATTATTCAATGCATATCGATAAGGAAGAAAACCCCTTGGGTGATCGCGTTGTCATAACCATGAACGGCAAATTCTTACCCTATAAATCATGGTGAACTCTAAGTTAGTTTGAGAAAAAAGAAGCCTCAACCAACTAACTGGTTGAGGCTTTTTTAATAGAAACATGAATACATAAAACTTTGAATAAAACTTAGAGATAGATCAAAAATAATTAGAGTAAATAATGTCGACTAAATTAGCAGTATCAATAAGCGAATATTCAGATAAAGGCCGCAAAGAAATTAATCAGGACTTTCACGGCGCCTACTATCCAAAAGAACCTTTACTGGCATCCAAAGGTATTGCCGTAGCGATCGCAGATGGAATTAGCAGTAGTCATGTCAGCCAAATTGCCAGTGAAGCCAGTGTCGCTGGATTTCTAGACGACTACTATTGCACTTCTGAAACCTGGTCTGTTAAACGCTCTGCCCAACAGGTACTGACTGCGACTAATTCATGGCTGCACTCTCAATCTGAAAAAAACGAAGGGAGGTTTGACAAAGATAAAGGCTATGTGTGCACCTTCAGTGCCCTAATACTGAAATCCACCACCGCTCATATATTTCATATTGGTGATACTCGTATCTATCGTTTACGAGGAGATACGATGGTACAATTAACCACCGATCATCGTCTCTGGGTTTCTGAAGATAAAAGTTATCTTAGTCGCGGTCTTGGGATTAATCCATTATTAGATATCGATTACAAATCTACACCTATTGAACAAAATGATATATTTTTTATGGCGTCAGACGGTGTCTACGAATATGTCAGCTCTGAATTTATCTTCGATACCATCACTGAACATCATCAAGATTTTGATTTAGCTGCTGAACTCATTGTTGAAAAAGCCTACCAAAAAGGCAGTACAGATAATCTCACTGCACAATTAATTAAGGTTGATGCTTTGCCCAACCAAAGTGCAGATGAACTATACGATCAATTAACAGAATTACCATTTCCTCCTATTTTAGAAGCTCGTATGGAACTCGATGGTTATAGAATTCTCCGATCACTTCATGACAGTAGCCGCAGTCATGTTTATCTAGCGACTGATATTGCGACCAACACACCGGTAGTTTTAAAAACGCCATCAATCGACCTAAAAGGTGATCCCGCCTATCTTGAACGTTTTCTAATGGAAGAGTGGGTCGCAAGACGCATCAATAACGCACACGTGTTAAAGCCCGATACGATTAACCGCAAGCGAAATTACCTATATGTAACAATGGAATACATTGAAGGTCAGACCTTGACTCAGTGGATGATTGATAACCCACAATCTGATGTAGAAACCGTACGAAATATCGTGGAGCAAATAGCTAAAGGCTTAAACGCTTTTCATCGACAGGAAATGTTGCATCAGGACCTTAGACCTGAAAATATTATGATAGATAATACAGGTCAGGTAAAAATCATAGATTTTGGCGCGACTAAAGTCGCAGGTCTCATGGAAATTGCCTCGCCCATAGAACAAAGTCACCTGCAAGGAACCGCGCAATACACAGCGCCCGAATATTTCCTTGGCGAAAATGGCTCAACCCAATCGGACCAATTCTCATTGGGTGTGATTTGCTATCAAATGTTATGCGGCAAACTTCCATACGGGGTTGAAATAGCAAAGACTAAAACCAGAAAGGCGCAACAAAAACTTTATTACAACAGCGTGCTGGACGATGATCGTGAAATCCCGGTCTGGTTCGACGATGTCCTTAAAAAAGCGGTGAATATTAACCCGGATAAACGTTATCAGGAACTATCAGAGTTTATTTATGATTTACGCCAGCCAAACCAGGCATTTCTTAATAAAACGAAAGCCCCACTGATGGAGCGCAGTCCAGTCCTCTTCTGGAAAACGATATCTTTAATCCTGGCCGTTATCACAATATTCCTTTTAATCAAACTGTTCTATTAAGGCAATACGTAGCGAATTGCACAAACTTAGTGCCGTAATCTAAACGCGCACTATAACTGGGCATTCCTGAAATATTCTAAATCACACCCCCCTACTTATAGCCATATTTTTCAATTAAACACCTTTGCACAACATTGGCACGTTACTTGCTCTTAATATACCTAATAACACTTAAAATGGAGTTTTACTCGTGAGTCAAAGTGATAAACAAAATTTAATACTAGTCGGCAATGGTATGGCGGGTATGCGTACGGTTGAAGAACTACTCAAGCTAGAGCCTGAAAAATACAATATCACCGTTTTCGGCGATGAGCCCTACGGTAACTACAACCGCATTATGTTATCCCCTGTTTTGGCTAACGAGAAAACACTCGAAGAAGTGATGCTGAACGATGATAACTGGTATCAGGAAAACAATATTCGCTTTGAGAAAGGTAAAAAGGTTTCTAAAGTTGATCGCATTAGCAAAAAAGTGATTGCTGAAGACAGTACTGAATTGCCATACGACAAATTATTAATTGCCACAGGTTCGACTTCATTCATGTTGCCATTGCCGGGCGCAAATAAAGAGGGCGTGATTGGTTTTCGCGATGTAAAAGATGTTGACATCATAGTCGATGCAGCTAAAAAATACAAAAAAGCAGTGGTTATCGGAGGTGGATTACTCGGTCTTGAAGCGGCTAATGGTTTAATGAAACAAGGCATGGATGTAACTGTTGTGCATATCAATGATATTCTGATGGAACGTCAGCTCGATAAGTCGGCAGCAACCATGCTGCGAACATCCCTAGAAGAAAAGGGCATGAAATTTTTAATGTCACACGCATCGGAAGAAATTCTTGGTGATAAGCGTGTCACCGGTTTACGTTTTAACGATGGTTCAGAAGTTGAAGCCGATCTATTAGTTATGGCTGTCGGTATCAAACCTAACTTTGAGCTTGCAAAATCAACAGGATTACACTGTGAGCGCGGTATTGTGGTTAGCGATACCATGCAGACATTTGACCCCAATATCTATGCCATTGGTGAGTGTGTTCAACATCGTGGCCAAGTTTATGGTTTAGTTGCTCCACTATTTGAGCAAGCTAAAGTCGCAGCTAACCATCTGGCTGAACTTGGCTATGCGCGCTATGAAGGTACTGTTACTTCAACCATGCTAAAAGTAACGGGCATTTCTTTATTTTCAGCCGGTGATTTTACTGGCGATGAAGATACCGAAGAACTGTTGTTTCTTGATGTAGCGAGTGGTACTTATAAAAAACTGATACTGCGTGACAATGTTATTGTTGGCGCTTGCTTATACGGCGATACCATCGATGGTACCTGGTATTTCCAGATGATGAAAGACGGCACTAACATTTCAGATTTTCGTGACTCTATTCTATTTGGACAGGCACATTTAGGTGATGCAGGTCACGGTGACGAAACGCGCGTTGCAGCTATGGCAGATAATGCCGAAATCTGTGGCTGTAACGGAATTTGTAAAAGTGTAATCGTTAATGCGATTAGCGAAAAGAAATTATTTACCCTAGATGATGTGCGCGCTCATACCAAAGCATCCGCATCTTGTGGGTCTTGTACTGGTTTGGTTGAATCATTACTCGCACATACTCTGGGTGGTGATTACTCACAAGCACCCAGTAAAAAATCATTATGTGGCTGCACCGAATTAACGCATGAAGAAGTACGCACAGGGATTCGTGAATTAAATCTGAAAGATCATGAAGATGTTCGCAAAACACTCAACTGGAAAACAGAAGATGGTTGTGCGGTTTGTCGTCAGGCAACTAACTATTATCTACTGTGTGAAAATCCCGATTATAACGATCCTGAGTCCCGCTTTATAAATGAACGGGCACATGGAAATATCCAAAAAGATGGTACCTATTCCATTGTACCGCGTATGTTTGGAGGTATGTGCACACCAAAAGACTTACACGCAATTGCTGATGTTGCCGAAAAATTCAAAGTACCTGAAATGAAAGTTACAGGTGGCCAGCGTATAGATATGTTCGGCATCAAAAAACAAGACTTGCCGCTCGTCTGGAAAGATTTAAGTGAGGCGGGTTTCGTCTCTGGTCATGCTTACGGCAAAGCGATGCGAACCTGTAAAACGTGTATTGGTGACACCTGGTGTCGTATGGGAACACAAGATTCAACTAGTTTGGGTATTAAACTCGAAGAGCTCACCTGGGGCTCGTGGATGCCACACAAATACAAACTAGCCGTTTCTGGCTGTCCACGTAATTGTGCTGAGGCAACCATCAAAGATTTTGGTGTGGTTTGCGTAGACTCAGGTTATGAGATTCATGTTGGCGGTAATGGCGGCATCAAGGTTCGTGTAACCGACTTTTTAATCAAACTCGATACCGAAGAAGAAGTGCTCGAATACTGTGCGGCATTCAGTCAATTCTATCGTGAAGATGCCCACTATCTAGAAAGAACAGCACCCTGGATAGAGCGTGTAGGTTTAGACAAAATAAAAGCAGCCGTGTTAGAGGATGAAGTCAACCGAAAAGCACTCTATGAGAGATTCCTGATTACACAAAAACCATCACAAATCGATCCGTGGAAACAGCATGCTGATGGTGTCGATGAAAATCAGTTTAAATCGATAAAAATTACAGCGGCATAAACGACAGGAACATAGATAGCAGTATAAAAGGATAATTAAAATGAGTAATTGGTTAGAAATTGCAGCACTAGAAGAAATTCCTGTTTTAGGTTCGCGTGTCGTAGAAACGGATACCGTCAATATTGCGGTATTTAGAGGCAAGCAAAATAACGTTTTTGCCATAAAGGATCAGTGCCCACACAAACAAGGGCCACTCTCACAAGGTATTATGCATGGTGATTCTGTAACTTGCCCCTTACATAACTGGAAGATTAGTCTGGTTACTGGTGAAGCATTGGGCGCTGATGAAGGTTGTACCAATGTCTATGAAACCATGGTTGAAGACGGCAAGATCTTTTTAAAAAGTCCGACTGTATAACTACTGTTTGGGGGTCTCTTATGTCTAATACAGTAAATAAACCTAGGCGAGCGGCGGGTAATACCCGCATGAAAGTCGTCGACCATATAAGTGTAAGCGGTGAAAAAGTACCCATAGATATGCATGTTTATCTAACAGACCCAGATGACTGGAATAAAGATGTAGCACTCAAACAGGCTGAACTTGCCAATATTGAAATGACTCACGAGCATTGGTTTGTCGTCAATTACATTCGCGAACAATACGAATACAGCAGTTGTGTTCCGGAAGCGCGTCATGCACTCTAATCGATGAAAGAACACTTAGGAAAAGAACGCGCCACACGCAAATACTTATATAAATTATTTCCTTATGGCTATGCGATTCAGGCTTGCCGTATTGCTGGAACTAGAGTGCCGCTGAAAATCATGCTGGATTTGTAGTTCCTTCTCTATACAGATTTAATACTTAATACTAAAGTCACCCCCCTACTTTGAATGATATTTATGCGGCTTCGCCTTTCCTTCGGATCAACTTTAAACAACAAAGTTGTTGTCTCACTTCGTTCGGTTCGTTTTTGTTTTTTTAAAAACGTAAATAGAATTTATGCAGAGCTAGGCAGTTTTTGTTTTCGGTTAAAAGATCCTAATCATGCAAAACTATTGTTTTTGTAAAGAATTGGTATACTTCGTCGTTTCACTATTTTAGATAAAGAACTGCCATGTTTAAAAATATCTGCTGGGCTCAAAAACTATTTGCGCTAATGATTGTTGCGTTATTTATCGTGACTATTTCCAGCACACTTTCTGGCTGTGGCAATAAAGGCGATTTGTACCTGCCAGATGCGAAAGGCTCTGCTTCTAAATCAAATACAACCGACACTATAAAACCACCAAAGAAGCATTGATATGGACTTTTTTAATTACAAAAACGGGCAACTATTTGCCGAAGATGTTGCATTAGAAGATATTGCCAAGCAATACGGAACACCCTCTTATGTTTATTCTCGTGCAACGCTAGAACGCCACTATCACGCATTTAATGATGCCTTTGGTGATCAACCACACATGATCTGTTATTCGGTAAAAGCCAATTCAAATATCGCTATCTTAAATTTACTGGCACGTTTGGGTTCTGGTTTTGATATTGTTTCTGTGGGTGAATTAGAACGCGTTTTAACAGCCGGTGGTGATCCGAAAAAAGTGGTTTTCTCAGGTGTTGGAAAACGTGCCGATGAAATGCAACGCGCATTAGAGGTTGGTATCCGCTGTTTTAATGTTGAATCAGAAAGCGAGTTAGAACGCCTTAATGATGTTGCAGCAAGCATGGGTAAAATTGCGAGCATTTCGATTCGGGTTAACCCTGATGTAGATGCTAAAACACATCCCTATATATCAACTGGCCTAAACTAAAAGAAAATAAATTTGGCATTGATATCAACCTTGTTGAAGCAGTTTATCAACGCGCAGCAACCATGGAAAATATTGATGTCACTGGGATCGATTGCCATATCGGCTCGCAGCTGACTGACGTTACCCCATTTATGGATGCGCTTGAGCGTTTACTGGATTTAGCGGATCTCTTAAAAGCACAAGGTATCAGAATCAAACACCTCGATTTGGGTGGCGGTTTGGGTGTGCGTTATAAAGATGAAACACCACCATTACCTTCTGAATACACCGAAAAGTTATTCACCAATGAAAAACTCAAAGAATACGAAATTGTAATCGAACCGGGCAGGGCGATTGCAGCAAATACTGCGGTATTATTGACTAAAGTTGAATATCTAAAGCATGGCGAAGAAAAGAATTTCGCAATCGTTGATGCCGCGATGAATGATTTAATCCGCCCTTCACTTTATCAGGCATGGCAGGCGATCATTCCCGTTAATGAGAACATCTCTAGAAACACTGAAACAAAAACCTACGACATTGTTGGGCCAATCTGTGAAACCGGTGATTTCCTCGGTAAAGACCGCGACTTAGCTTTGAAACAAGAAGATTTACTGGCAATTCGATCTGCAGGAGCATACGGTTTTACCATGGCTTCGAATTACAATACGCGCCCGCGTGCTGCAGAAATATTAGTAGATGGCGACCAAACTACAGTAATTAGAAAACGTGAAACGATTGAAAGCCTGTTTGCGAATGAAATCATGTTGCCTGCTGATTAAGTAGGCATATTGTCACCCCCCTACTTTTATGCGGTTTTTGCAAAACCTTACCCTTCGGGCTCTCGTCGCTACTCTTCAACATTGTCTCGGCTACGCCTCGGCTAGGGCATTTTTTCTTTGATTAACTGCGATGATTTATCTTCAGTTTTTCATATTGCTCCTATATAACCAAGTTTACTTATTACCCCTATAAAAAATCACATGGACCATTCGTCGCCAAATAATCGCCAAATATCGACTTTTCCATTAAATTAGATAATGCGAAAAAGATTTTAGATACGTCATATAAAAGATAAAAAAGCCTGACTAATAATAAAAAAAACGAAAAGGAAAATGCGTGAAGAAGAAAGCTCTAGTGTTAGCTAGCTGTGTAGCGTTTGCAACCCCTACAATCAGCATTGCTCAGGCTCTACCTGACAATTCGGTAGGCTTAAACCTTGGTGACATTAGTGCAAGTTCTTACCTTGATCAACCATTCAGGGGAGTTATCCCGTTTCTATTTACTAGTGTAGAAAGTACGCGTCAGTTATCTGTCAGGCTTGCTCCACAATCAGTATTTGAGCAGATTGGCGCTGAAAAACTACCCATTCTTAACGATTTACAATTTTACATTACAAGCAAATCGAATAAACCTGTCATTCAAATTAGCTCTAATACTCCAATCCAGCTCCCCTTTTTAAATTTTGTATTGGAAATCAAAGGGCCCAATGGTGTTCTATATCAAGATTACACCGTTTTGCTTGATCCTCAAGGTTATAAACCTGGTTCACAAACTATCCAGCAACAACCAACACTTTTTGAAATATCTGATAAAACAACTAGAGGGGTCACTGGCAC
>RCMY010002395.1_pt1 | contig 17050 bp, 14 predicted proteins | sample 2041341 | NCBI WGS metagenome assembly RCMY01 (sample SAMN09708234, study PRJNA481090) | Marine sediment metagenome, whole genome shotgun sequencing project. | reverse complement strand
TTCGGCGATCATGCCGACGAGTCGTTCGATCTGCGGAACGAGCTCGCCCGACCGCTCGACATCTATGAGTCGGCCACGCCGCTGGCCAGCGTCAAATCAGGCCTCGTCGCCGATGTTCCCAACGAGGTGTTCACCATCCGTCTCGACGGCCTTCCGGCCGACACCGAGATCACCCTGTTGCCGGTCGCCACCCTCGACACCTACGACGGAAGTGTGTGGTCGACCACCGCTCAGTTCGAGCCTGCAGGCGCCCGACTTCCCGCACCGGAGCAGTCCGTCGGCGCCGGGCCCGGCGGCGTCGAACAGACCATCCAGCTCGAGTCGGCCTACCCGTTCCGATTCCTGCCGAGGGCCGGAACGATTCGCACCCTTGCCGGTGATGGACTGGCGTGGGACCCACGATCGGGGACCGTGGCCAGCGTCGCCGCCGGCACGACCGGCTATGTCGGTTCGATCGACATCCCGGCGGCTCGGCCCGAACAACTTCCGGAACCGGGGCAGGTGCCCGGCTCGCTTCGCTACGCCTCCGACCGTCCGGAGACGACCGAGGGCCAAGCCGAGGTGCTGGCCGGCTACGCATCGTCGGTGGTCTCTTCCGACCAGACGCTCGATGTCCGACTCGATCTGTTCGAGCAAGACCTGCGCAGTGAGGCCTTTGGCTACAACGAGGAAGCCCCTGCCGGGCACAGCCTTGCGGCGCTCGCCAGCTACCTGCGGCCCGACGCCGATCCCGACGATCCCAGCTCGTCGGCACCCCGCATCGGCTTCTCCGAACAGTCGTCGGCCGTCTTCGCCCTCCTCGCGCGTGAGATGGGCCTCGCCTCGAGGGTCGTCGTCGGCTACCGACTCGAGGAACCGCTCACGGCAGCGGCCCCCGAGCAGACGGTCGACGAAGGACAGATCTACGCATGGCCCGAAGTGTGGTTCGACGGTCTCGGATGGATCGGATTCGACCCCACGAATCGGGCGAACCGTTCCGACGAACTCTCCGCTCGCACGCCAGCGGTGAGTTCCGACGGGCAAGACGCAGCCCAGGGCCAGCTTCCAGAGTTCCAGGAACCGGTCTTGCTCCCTCCCGAAGGTGACGACGAAGGACGCTCGCCCCTGTGGTGGCTCCTGCTGATTCCGGTGTTGCCGTCGGTCTACGCCGCAGTGGTGCTGGGCGCCAAGCGGTTGCGGCGCACCCGTCGTCGTCGGGCCGTGCAGCCCGATCGTCGGGTGATGGGAGCATGGCGAGAGGTCCGCGACCGCTTCGGCGAGCTCGGATTCCCGGCCTCGGGATCGTCGTCGGCGCTCGACCTCTCCGAACAGCTCGACGTCATCGATCTCCGGGATCTCGCCGAGCCCGTGGGTGAGCTGGCCCCGGTGATCGACGATGCCCTCTACTCGCCGAACCCGGTCACCGAGAGCCAGGCCACACAGGCCTGGGGGCTCAGCAAGCAAGCGATCTCCGCGGCCAGGAAGCAGGCCGGAATGAAACAACGAGCCCGCGCCGTCCTCGACCCCCGAGCCCTCTTCCACTGACCCGTGCTCGACGCCCGTTCTGGAGAGCCTGAGCGACACATGTGGTCGGTTCTCGCCTCCAGAACGAGGGTGCGTGACGCTCCTGGTCTCCAGAACCGACAGCAAGCGGCGGTTCGCGGTCGGTCGTGGTGACTAGTTGAAGGTGACCGTGCGGCTGGCCGAGACCGGCTGGCCGGTGGCGACGTCGGTGGCCGAGAGGGTGACCCCGACCGTTCCGGGGGCGTCGTACTGGAACGATGCCTCGGTACCCGCAGGCCACCACTGCAGCTGCGACGGGTCTTGTGGGTTCGCCGACCAGTTGTAGCCGGAGAACTTGGCCGGATCGGCCGTCAGGCTGCACGAGGCCACCGATCCGGCCGAGGTCGAGCCGGTGCACGTGATCGTGAGCGTTGCCGGCTGCGGCGCTGCCGTCGTCGTCGGAGCAGTGGTGGTCGGAGCAGTGGTGGTCGTGGTCGGAGCAGTCGTGGTCGGAGCGGTCGTCGTGGTGGTGGACTCGGCCACGAAGGTCACGGTGCGGCTGGCGCTGACCGGATTGCCCGTGGCGGTGTCGGTGCCGCTGAGTGTGACGTTGACGTTGCCCGGCTGGGCGTAGCCGACGTTGTAGCCCCGATAGTCACCCCAGGCGTTCAGCGATCCCGGGTTGGGAGCACTGATCGTGTAGGTGAGGCCGCTGAAGTCGTTGGTGTCGCCGTCGAGCGTGCACCAGGCGACGTCGCTGCCGTTGGCCGGGACCGAGTAGGTGTTGCACGACATCCCGAATGGTGAGGCGGTCGGTGTGGTGGTCGACGTTCCGGACGCCTGGTAGGTCAGGGTGAACGGGCCCCCACTGACGGCGGTGCCGGTGGCGGTATGGGTGCCGGTGACGGTGACGGTCAGCTGGCCGGGGTCGTGCGACGCGATGTAGGTCTCGCCCGGCGAACCCCAGCGATTCAGGTCGAGGCCCGAGGGGTTCGACACGTTGTACGACAGCCCGGTGAACTCGGCGTGGTTGCCGTCGGCCAACCTGCAGGTGACGGCGCTGGTTCCGTCGGCGGGTCGCGTGGTCGGCGTGCAGGTGGGGTTGAATTCGAAGGAAGATGCGGCGTTGGTGACCGTGACCGTCTTCGAGACCGTGGTCGAGCCGGAACCGGTGAGCACGACGTCGAGTCGGTAGGTCCCCGGGTTGCTCCACAAGACCGTGGTGCTCTCGCCGTTGGGGTTGTTGAAGGTCGGGCCGCCCTGGCCGCTCCAGCTCCACGATGCGATGTTGGATCCCGACGCCGTGTAGGTGGCAGCCGTTCCGGCCTCGACCGAGTTGGGGCCCGAGATCGAGCCCGATGGCAGCACGGCAGCGGTGTTGTCGGCGACCTCGATGGTGAAGGTGTCGCTGCGGTCGTTGCCGCTGACCTTGTCACGCCCGGCGAGGGTGACCGACACGGTTCCTTCGACGGCCGAGGAGACGGAGTAGCTGGCCACACCGCTCGGACCACGAGTTGCCTGCGCAGGATTCGGAACCACGGAGCTGAACGTGAGGTCCCAGAAGTTTGCCGGGTCCCCGATGAGCGAGCAGGTCGCCGTCTCGCCCGTCGCCATGCTCGACGGGGTGCAATTCAGGGCGAACGGCGAATCGTCACCCCCCGGTGCGGTTCGCAGGATCGTGATCTGCTTGGTGATGGTGTCGGTCTGGCTGCCTCGGGTGATTTCGAGGGTGACCGTCTTGGACCCAGGCTGGTCCCAGCGGGTGGTGGCATTCGGCGAGACCGAGAAGTCGGGGCTTCCGCCGGGGAAGGTCCATCGGTAGCTGGCCGGGTCACCCTGTGAGGTGCTCCGGAACGTGACGTCGGACGACACCTCGGCATCGGTGGGACTGGTGAACGATGCTTCGAGGGGAATGAGATCGGGGTTGTCGACCACGGTCACGCTGATGGCCGGCCGGACGCAGTTGTTGTCGACGTCGCAGGCTCGGATGGCCACGGTGTACCGACCCGGGTCGTAGAAGGTGTATTCGAACGTGCCGAAGGTGCGGAAGGTCGCTTGCTTTCCCGAGTTCGGCGAGACCTGGAGCTCCCAGAAGTTCGGCTTGCCCTTGACGGTGATCGAGGTGAATTGCAGCGTGTTGCCGGCAACGACCTGCGTTGCGCTGGCACCGATCTGGATCACCAGCGGCGCAGTGTTCTCGGTGGTCGAGGTGGTGGATTGGTCGGTGTCGGTGGTGTCGGTGGTTCCATCGGTCTCGCCCGGGGATTCGCCACCTGGCTCGGTGTTGGGAGTTCCCGGCGTGGTGGGTGCGGGGGTGGTGTCGTCGGTGTTTGGGCGACTGGCTGGGGTGTTGCGGTCTTCTTGGGCGGGCGTGGTGGTGGTCGGCGACTCCTCGGACGCGGCCTGCTCGGTGTCGGCTTCGGAGAGCTCGCTGTCGGGCGTGACCTGCGCCCCGGCAACGGCGATGTCGTCGGCCTGGGTGTCGCCCAATGGGGCAGCGACGAAACCGCCGCCACTGTCCTCGTCGTACTTGGAGATCGGTTCGATGGTTCCGTCACGGTGGATCAGGCCGGCCCGTGAGGACTGGGGGTCGTTGTACCAGACCGCGCCGTTCTCGGCGACGAGCTGGACCTTGGTGCCGGGATCGACACCCTCGATGGACCGACGCTTGACGTCGCCCAGTGCATCGAAGTCGACCACGATGACTTCGCCGGAGTCGATGTCTTGGACCACGGCCCAGCCGAAGGTGAGGACGGGACGGCCGTAGGTGCTGGCCCCGAGCGTGAGGAAGTCGTCGTTGTCGGGACAGCCCGACTGGCGGGGGTTCCAGAGGAAGGCCCCGCCGTCGTCGGAGATGACGAAGAGATGGTCGTCGGCGCCGCCGGCTTGGAGGCTGGCACTCGGGGCGACTTCGAGGCGATCGCAGACCTCGCCGTCGGAGGCGAGCCAGACCGAGTGGTCGTCGAGATCGACGGCGGCCTCGGTGGAGCCGAGGTTCGCCAGTGCGGTCGGGCCGCTGAGGTCGGCGACGTCGGTGGGGGAGGAGCCGTCGATGTGGAACTCACGGACCGGGGTGGCGGGATCGTTGCTGGCGTAGAGCAGGTTGCCGTTCTCGGTGACGAGTCCATCGGCGAACTCCGAGCCGACGGGCAGGGGGGCACGCTGGTCCAGTGACTCGAGGTCGAGCGGTGAGACGGACCCGGTCTTGACGAGCCAGCCGATCTCGTGCCCGGCGACGACCGACATGGCCTCGCCCGGCTTGGAGAACTGCACCCGGCCGGTGGTGATCGACCAGGCCGAACCATCGAGGCGAGAGACGGTGCCGTCGGTGGTGTTGACGATGATGGCGTCGGAGCCCCACTGGACGACCTCGAAGGCGTCGTTGTTCTCGGCGACGCCGAGCGAGGTGGCGATCGAGCCGGAGCCGCCATCGAGCAGGCTGACGCCGCCCAATGCCTGGGACGGGAGCCAGACGGCGCCATCGGAGAGGCGAACCTGGACTTCGGATCGTGGGCTGCTGGTGGTCACCATCCAGGAGGTGAGCATGACGGCGACGACACCGATCGATGCCAGTGCCGTCCCGGTGAAATTGAATGATCGGCTCCGCAACGCGGTCAGCCAGCGATCGAGAAACATCGGCCCTCCTCCGAAGAATCCCGGCACAGGCCGGGACCCAGATGACTCGCACCCGGAAACAACGCTACTTCAGCGGTGTTCGAGGTGCGAGGTCAGTCTCGCCCCGTACGCCCGTGCTGTCATGGGGGATATCCCCCGACGGGGTACGGGCCGACGCCCACGAGTAGGGTCGGTGAGCATGATCGGCAACCGGTTTCGGTATTCGCGGTGGGATGGTTCACAGAAGGGTTTCGAGCTCGACGCCTTCGATGTGATGGAACAGCTGACCGACGACCTGCTGTATCACGGCGATCCCATGGCGGCTCTGCGCAAGTTGATGCAGGAGGGCTTCGACGATCGCAACGGCGAACGCATCCAGGGGCTGCGTGAAATCATGGACAAGCTCCGTCAGGAGCGTCGGGAACGACTCGAGAACCACGACCTCGGTGGCGTCTACGACGAGATCAACGATGCACTGAGCGAGGTCATGGACCTCGAACGACAGGGTCTCGCCGATCGAGAGTCGCTGGCAGACATGCAACTGGCCGACCCCGACACCTCCGAAGCCGACAAGCGGAATGCCGAGCTGGCGAAAGACACCACCTCGTCGAAGCAGATGGAACTGGGCATGTTGCCCGACGATCTCGCAGGCAAGGTCCGTTCGCTCCAGAAGTACGACTTCGAGTCGGCCCAAGCCCAGCAGAAGTTCGACGAACTCGTCGATCAGCTCCGCAACGAGCTGGTGAAGCAGCAGTTCGACTCGATGACCGAGGGCATGGAGAATCTCTCGCCCGAAGACATGGCCCGCATGAAAGACATGATGGCCGAGCTCAACAAGATGCTCGAGCAGCGGGCCAACGGTGAAGAGCCCGACTTCGACAAGTTCATGGAGGACTACGGAGACTTCTTCCCCAACAATCCGGAAACGCTCGACGAGCTGCTCGAACAGATGGCCCAGCAGATGGCCGCCATGCAGGCGCTCATGAACTCGATGACTCCCGAGCAGCGACAACAGCTGATGGATCTGTCGAACCAGCTGCTCGAAGACATGGACCTCAACTTCGAGATGAGCAGGCTCAGCCAGAATCTGCAGGGGATGTTCCCCGACGCCGGTTGGCAGCAGAGCTACGACTTCTCGGGCTTCGACCCGCTGGGAATGGCCGACGCATCTCAGATGCTCGCCGAACTCGGTCAGCTCGACCAGCTCGAACAGTTCCTCCAGAATCCCTCCTCGCCCGCGGCCCTGGCCGAGGTCGATCTCGATCAGGTCCGTCGCCTCATGGGCGAGGAAGAGGCCGCAAGTCTCGAACGCATCTCCGAGTTGGCCAAGATGCTCGAAGACTCCGGTCTCGTGCAGAACAAGGAAGGTCGCCTCGAGCTGACCCCGCGTGGCCTGCGTCGTCTGGGCCAGCAGGCGCTCGGCGACCTCTTCTCCAAGATGGACCCGAACCGGCTCGGCAAGCACGACACCAACCGATCCGGTATCGGCCACGAGCGCAACTATGACACCAAGCCCTACGAGTTCGGTGATCCGTTCAACCTGCACATCGAGAAAACCGTCAGCAACGCCATTCGGCGCACCGGCGGTGGAACTCCGGTGCAGCTCACGCCGGAAGACTTCGAGATCGAGCGAACCGAGCGGCAGGTGCGATCGGCCACCGTGCTGATGCTCGACCTTTCGCTGTCGATGCCGATGCGCGACAACTTCCTGCCGGCCAAGAAGGTCGCCATGGCGCTGTACTCGCTGATCTCGAGCCAGTACCCCAACGACTACCTGGGCATCGTCACGTTCTCCGAGATGGCGCACGAGCTGAAGCCGGCCGATCTGCCCGAGGTCAGTTGGGACTTCGTCTACGGCACCAACATGCACCACGCCTTCAAGCTGTCGCAGCGCATGCTCGCCAAAGAGACCGGTACCAAGCAGATCATCATGATCACCGATGGTGAGCCGACGGCCCATCTGCTGCCCGACGGTTCACCACTGTTCAGCTACCCACCGCTTCGGGAGACGGTCGAAGCCACCTTCGCCGAGGTGATGCGCTGCACCAAGGCCGGCATCACGATCAACACCTTCATGCTCGATCCCGACTCCGGTCTGCGTGGGTTCGTCGAGCGGTTGACCGAGATCAACCGAGGACGAGCATTCTTCACCACACCACAGAACCTCGGCGACTACGTGCTGGTCGATTTCATCGAGCACAAGCGCAAGTTGCTCAAGGGCCGCGGCTCCGCCTGAGGTTCGTTCTCCCCGACGCCCGGTTCTCTCGCCGCCCGCTCGAAGGCGACGGTGATCGGTGTGTCGTGGGACATGGCGCAGCATCAACGGTCGGAATGCGGGGAGTGGCATGCCAACCACTCGGCGCGCCAAATCAGCGGTTGAGTGCCTCGAAGCCGAAGAAAACCAGGCTCTGGGAACGCAAAAGCAGCGATTCCCCTTGTCAAACGGGCGCGATCACGGCAGAATCGCAACGTTGTAATTACATTGTACCCCTGGCGCGGCACCGGGTGGGGAATACCCACTCGGCATTGTTTTCCTTCTGCCTCGCCATCGAGCACATCAAGTCCCGGTCCCGTACCTCTCTCGACACTCCCGCATCGAGGACCGGCGTAGCGGAGGAGTAGGCAGTCATGCGTAGTGGGCGAAAACAGCTGGTGTTGGACACGACGTGGCAGGAGTTCTCGAACTGTCTCGGTGTCGACCCTGATCTGTTCTTCCCCGAACGAGGAGCATCGACTCGTGAGGCCAAAGAGGTCTGCCGAGGATGCGTCGTACGGGAAGACTGCCTCGAGTTCGCATTGGCCAACGGTGAGAAGTTCGGCATCTGGGGCGGCATGAGCGAGCGTGAGCGTCGCCGTATTCGTCGCCAGCGAGCGCTCGAACGTGAGGCTGCGGCCATGCCGACCGAGGTCGTTGCCGTCCAGATCGGCTGAGCGAAGACTCCACCGCATCGATCGGGGGTATTCTTCCGGGCATGGCAGGACTCAAGCCCCAAGAACTACTCATCATCCTGGTGATTCTTCTCGTGTTGTTCGGTGGCGCCAAGCTTCCGCAACTCGCAAAGAACCTGGGTCGAGCGCAGAAGGAATTCAAAGACGGCATCGCCGAAGGTTCGTCATCGACTGACGAACCAACCAAGAGCGAGTAAAAAGCACGTAATCGTTCAACGCGGGAACTTCCCCCACCCGCCTGCCGTTGTGAGTGACGATCGGAGGGCGGGAACACGTGGCACGTTCTCGCCCAACGAAATCCGATCAGGTGTCCTCGGTCCCCACGTGGGAAGAGGTCGCGCATACTCACGGTCGGTTCATCTACAGCGTCGCGTATCGCCTCACTGGGAACCACCACGATGCTCAGGATCTGGTGCAAGAAGTGTTGTTGCGAGTCAGGCGAGGTCTAGCGACATATCAACCGGGAAACCTCGAAGGATGGTTGGGCCGGATCACCACCAACGCCTTCCTGGACCGTGTGCGCCGCGACAAGCGACGAGCGACGGTCCCGCTTCCCGACGAACCCGACCGAGTGATCGAGGGTTCTCCCGGCATCGACGCCGAGCTCGAGGCGAGTGATCTGCCCCAGCACATGCAAACGCTCTTGGCTTCGCTCCCCGTCGACTATCGCGTACCGGTCGTGATGAAAGACGTCTTCGGCTACTCCTACGAAGACATCGCCGAGCGGCTCGACATTCCCATCGGCACCGTCCGATCGAGAATCCACCGAGGCCGCGGGCGACTTCGAGAGGCGATGGCCGCATGAGCTCCGACGCATTCTCACCCGACCAACCCGACACCTGGGAAGAAGAAGACTGGGAGCACGACATCGCTCTTCTCTTGGCGTCGATGCCCGAGGTCGAGCCTCCACCAGGATTCATCGCTGCGGCCATCGATCGTCGTCCCCGGCACGGCGGGCGTGTGGCCCTTGGGGCATTGGTCGGCTCGGGTTGCGCTCTCGTCGCCGTCGCCGTCTTCGGCCTGATCGGGCCCGGCCGCACCGAACTGTCGCTCGACTGGCTCGCAAGCCGGCACGAGGCCGTCGCCGAAGGGATGGAGTCAAGCGGTTCATCGAGCACCGCACTTTCGCTCGACGCCCTCATGGCCAGCGATCCCGAGGTCGAGATGACCGAGCCGAGCGGCGATCCGCTCGACATGCCGAGTGGATTCGAGCATCGGGCCGATCTACTCACCGAAGACCTTCGTCAAGCGGTGTATTCGCACGGCGACGAGGCCGTGTCGGTGTTCGAGCAGGCTGGTCGGGCCGACTTCGACGGGCTGGGAACCGAGGGATTCCGCGAGTTCGACGGTGTCGATGCCTGGGTCGACGAGGGTCGACAGCTCATGATCGTCGAAACCCAAGACTCGGTCGTCGCCGTTGTCGGTCTCGAACTCGACGAGATGGAAGCCGTACTCGCCGATGCCCGGCCGCAGCCTTCGAGTTCGTTCGAGTCGGCGGTCGGTGCCCTCGTGGCCGAACTCGGTTTCCCCGACTGACCGAAGAAAAGCCCCTCGGGTTTCGCCGTGCGGCGTGACCAGAGGGGCATCACTCGTGCTCGGGGTGCGCGCCTGACTCGAGGCGCGAGTTCACCGACGTGGAGGCGACGCGAGGCGAGCGCTCTCCGGGGTTGCCGGACGTCGAGGCGTCCGACGGTCTCAGCTTGCGGTGAGGCGACGTTCTGCCCGGCGGGCCTTCAGCGTACGACGACGCTGCCGTTCTGAGGCTCCGCCCCAGACGCCGTGGTCGATCCGTGCTTCGAGTGCGTATTCGAGGCATGTGGCCTGCACAGGGCAGGTGCCGCAGATCTTCTTCGCGACCTCGACCCCAACGCCATCGCTGGGAAAGAAGACCGCCGGCGGGTGGTTGTTGCAGTTTCCTTCGGCCATCCAGGTGGTGTCCATGGTTGTTCAGACGCTCAGAACGTGCGAAAGGTTCCCGATTGATGAGAAAACTTGTGGATCGTGACGGTTGTCAACATGTCGAACGGCCTATTCATGGCAGTCGGTCGGCCTTCGTCCTACGGGGTTTGTCGAGGGCGAGAGCGAGCAAAAGGCACCTCGTCAGGCACGCTCCGCTAGCCTGCTGGCATGTCTGATGTTGCGACGCTCGAAGAAGCGCCCGCCCCGGTTGCCCACGTCTCCATCGTGTACACCGGGCCCGTGGCCCCTCACTGGGAACTGCATCGCCACTTCGGCGACTCGACCATGCTCGATGAGTTCTGGACCAGGGTCACGGCGCGACTGCTGTTGCTGCCTCGTCACGACCCCCAGTTCCGCCGCAATCGTGAGCGAGTCAACCGCGACGCCGAGCGTGAGCTGATCCGGGTCGACTGGGATCTCGGCGAAGAGCCGCCTTCACGCCGCCAGTGAGTTCGTCGGAGCTGCACTGATGCGCGTCGTTGGAGTCGATCTCGGCGGCACGAAGGTGTTGTCTCGAATCGTCGACACCGAAACCGGATGGTCCGAAGGCAGGTCCAAGGCCCAGACGCCGAAGACCGGCCCGGCCGATGTTCTCGATGTCGTCATCGCGTCGGTCCGCTCGCTCGAGGGTTGGGAAGAGACCGATGCCATCGGCATCGGGCTGCCCGGTCTCGTCGGCGCCGACGGTGTCGTCTCGCGCTGCCCGAACATCAATGGCTGGGACAACCCCGTCGCGGTGAGCGCAACGCTTTCCGCCGCACTCGGGAAACCGGTTGCGGTCGGTAACGACGTCAATTGTGGCGCCCTGGCAGAACACCGTGTCGGTGCAGGTCAAGGCGTTGCCGACCTCCTCGCGGTCTTCGTCGGTACGGGCGTCGGCGGCGGGCTCGTCCTCGACGGTCACGTGCGCTCCGGCGGCCGCGGTATGGCGGGTGAGATCGGCCACATCACGGTTGTGCCGGGCGGTCGCCCGTGCGGTTGCGGAGGGTTTGGCCATCTCGAGGCCTACGCCGGCAAGGCAGGAATCGAACGGGAAATCCGTGCCCGGGGTGAACAAGGAACCACGTCGATGCTCGTGCGCCAGGTTGCCGACGGGCCGATCAAGTCACGCCACCTGGCCAAGGCCATCGACGCCGACGACGCCCTCGCCCATGAACTCCTCACCGATGCAGCTGATGCGTTGGCGCAGGGCATCGGCAACGTCGCGACCCTGATGGATCTCCAACGCGTCGTCCTCGGTGGCGGCATCGTCGACAAGTTCGGCGACTGGTTCGTCGAGAAGATCGTGTCGAGCGATCGATTCGGCGGGTTCGGGAGCTCGGTCTGTGAGCTGCGTCTGGCCGAGCGACTCGACGATGCCGGTGTGGTCGGCGCAGCGATGCTCGCCGGCGATCAATTCGGCTAGTCACCATCATCTTTTGTTCACATGGGCGACACTGAACTGCTGTCACCGGGTGCTTGACTTGACCCCGTCTTCGAAGGAGCTGCCACCAGACCGTGTTGGAACATCACGACGACATCGAGACATCGAGCCGATTCACCAATCGTGAGCTGTCCTGGCTCCACTTCAACGCGCGAGTGTTGGCACGAGCAGAAGATGAGTCGGTTCCCGAACTCGAACGGCTGAAGTTCTGCGCCATCTATGCCTCGAATCTCGATGAGTTCTTCATGGTCCGTGTCGCCGGTCTGAAAGACCAGGTTGCCGCCGGGATCACTCGCACCCCGCCCGATGGGTACACCCCGCTGGCCCAGCTCCGCCAGATCAAGCGAGTGGTCGATCGTCAGCTGGCCCGCCTCGAGAACGTGCACGCCGACTCGCTTCGTCGAACACTTGCCGAGAAGGGCGTCGAGATCGCCGATTGGACGCAGGTCGACGAACCCGATCGGGCGTTCGCCGCCGTCGAATTCGAGAATCGGATCTTCCCGATCCTGACGCCGCTTGCCGTCGACCCGGGGCACCCCTTCCCCTACATCTCGAATCTCTCCCTGAACCTCGCCGTCCAGGTCTTCGATCCGGCCAGTGGCCGTCAACGATTCGCTCGGCTGAAGGTTCCGTCGTCGATCAAGCGGTTCCTCGAGCTGCCCTCCGGTCGGTTCGTGCCGGTCGAGCAGGTCATCGCCGCCCATGTCGACCAACTCTTCCCGGGCTTCAACGTCACCGGTGCGTGGCCCTTCCGGGTGACTCGCAACGCGGACATCAGTCTCGAAGACGAAGGAGCCGAAGATCTGCTCGAAGCCGTCGAGCTCGAGCTTCGTCGTCGTCGCTTCGGCCGTGCCATCCGGCTGCAGGTGGACCACACGATGCCACCCGAGGTCATGAAGCTCCTGCTTCGCGAACTCGACCTCGAGGGCGACGATGTCTACCACTATCGGGGCTTGATCGACTGCACCGGCTACTGGCAGCTCGTTTCGCTCGATCGGCCAGACCTCACGATCGACTCCTACAACGGCGTGGTTCCGCCGGAGCTACAAGAGATCGACACCCCGGCCGACTTCTTCACCCGCATCCGCAACGGCAGTATCCTCCTGCATCACCCGTACGACTCGTTCTCGGCATCGGTGAGCGAGTTCGTCCGATCCGCCGCCAACGATCCCATGGTGCAAGCGATCAAACTCACGATCTATCGCACCTCTGGCGACTCGCCAATCGTGCAGTCGCTGATCCACGCAGCCGAGAACGGCAAGCAGGTGGCGGTGCTCGTCGAGGTGAAGGCTCGATTCGACGAGCAGGCCAACATCGAATGGGCGCGCCGCCTGGAAGAGGTCGGCGTGCATGTCGCCTACGGCCTGGTCGGGCTCAAGATCCACTGCAAGACCGCGCTGGTCGTCCGAGACGAAGCCGATGGGCTTCGGCGCTACTGCCACATCGGGACCGGCAACTACAACCCGAAGACCGCGGCGATCTACGAAGATCTGGGCTTGCTCACCGCCGATCCCGAGATCGGTGAAGATCTCAGCCAGCTGTTCAATTTCTTGACCGGCTATGGCAATCGGGTCGCGTTCGACAACCTGTTGGTGGCCCCGTACTCCCTGCGGAGCGGTATCGCCGACCTCATCGAGAACGAGCGCAACGCCCCCGAAGGGGAGGGGCGCATCGTCCTCAAGCTCAACAGCCTGGTCGATGCGGCCCTGATCGAGTCGCTGTACCTGGCGAGCCAGGCCGGGGTGTCGATCGAGCTGATCGTGCGGGGCATCTGCTGTCTCCGACCGGGCATCCCCGGCCTGTCCGAGAACATCGCCGTCCGCTCCCTGGTCGGCCGCTACCTCGAGCACTCGCGCATCTTCTACTTCGCGAACGGTCAGGGGTTGGGCAAGCCCAGCTACTACATCGGCTCGGCCGATCTCATGCCTCGCAACCTCGACCGTCGAGTCGAGGCGCTGGTCCGAATCGACGATCCGGGGGGACAGGCGAGGCTCGACCAGGTCATCGAGTACACATTGGCCGACGACTCGCTTGCATGGCTGCTCGACACCGACGACACCTACAAACCGATCACGGGCAACACGTTCGAGGCTCACGATGCCTTCGAACTGCTGGCCAGGCAACGAGCGGGCCTCGAGCGCGCGGCCGACGTCACGACCGACCTGGCGATTCCTGTGGTGAGGAAGCGACCGGAGCTTCCCGAGCCCGAAGGCGAGTCATGAGCGAGCAGGAAACCGTCAGAGCCGCAGGCTGTGTGGTCTGGAACAAGACCGGCCAAGATCACCGATTCGCCATCGTGCATCGTCCTCGCTACGACGATTGGTCGTTCGCGAAGGGCAAGCTCGATCCCGGCGAGACCGAACTCGAGGCTGCGTTGCGCGAGGTACTCGAGGAGACGGGCCTCGAGGGCGAACTCGGCCCCGAACTCGAAACCGTGAGCTACATCGACCACAAGGACCGTCCGAAGACGGTCCACTACTGGATGCTGGAACACACCAAGGGCTCGTTCGTCGAAAACGACGAGGTCGACGAGCTTCGTTGGTGTTCGGCGGACGAGGCCGGTGAGCTGCTGAGCTACGGACACGACCGCACGCTGTTGCTCGAGGCATCCTCGATCCTGGAGGGTTGACCCGCCAACGTGGTCGGCCCGAGTCTCTGGGCAGCTCCGGTCTCATCTGACCGATGGTTCAGCGCCGAAGCGCTCGAATCGTCTCGGGCCTATCACCGACCTCTGACGACCGCGGCGCTGATGCGCACCTCAGCACGGGCGTGTGGGCTTGTCGTCGTGTGGCTGTGGGCCGTGGCGAGCTTCGACGACGCGTGTGCTCGTCGTCCGGTGGCCGCCATGGCGGTCGGTGCGGCCATCGCCGCATCGTCATGGCTGCCGGGCGTCGTCGTCGACACCTGGATGGAATATCGACACGAACCTCGCTTCGGTTCGGCGCCACTGCCGGTTCTCCGGTTCACGACGGTCGTGGCGATGGGAGGTGTGCTCACGGTCGCCCTCGGTGCGGCTGTCGCCATCGCCCTGCGATCGGTGATCGAACTGACGGCGTGGTGGCCCGCCATCACCTGGTCGGCGGTCGTCGCGACAGTGGTCTTCGCCGGTCCCGGTATCGCCCGAGGTTTTCATCGAGGTGAACCTCTCGATCCCGAGGCCGAGGCGGAGTTCGCGATCATCGCCCGGTCGGGCGGCGTGACCTCGATCGATTGGCAACGGCTGACCTCGGCGACCGAATCGGGTCTGAACGCGATGACACTCGGGGTCTTCGGCCGGCCGGTGGTCCTCTGCACGCCAGAGCTGCTCGCCGCCGACGACGATCTCCGGGACTTCGTGGTCGCCCATGAGGTGGCGCACGTTCGTCGCCGGCACCATCGCCAGGCACTGATCACGTCGGCAGCCGGGATGGCGATCGAAGTGGGTGCGCTCTGGATGGTGCACCGCGTCTCACTCGACTGGTTCGATGCCGGGTTGCTCGATGCGCGTTCGTTGCCGCCTGCGATGGCGGTGCTTGCGGCGGTCGCGCTGCCGGTCGGGTTCGTCGAGGCCTGGCAGTCGCGGGCCAACGAACGCCGAGCCGATCTCGACGCCATCGCCAATATCGGCTCGCCCGGAGCGGTCGTTCTTCGCGTGCTCCATCAGCACGATCGGAGCGATCTCGATCCAGGTCGTCTCGCCCGCCTGGCGTCGGGCCACCCGACCCCGGCCGAGCGGCTCATGGCGGCCGAGCGAGCGACAGCGTCCCACTGACCGGCACTGGCTACGCTGGCGTGCACGCTGTTCGTTCCTGATTCACCCGATGGACACCTTCGGTATGGGCAGGTGTCACTGGTCGGGCGTAGCCTCGCACGTATCCAGGAGGACGAGCATGGAGAGTCCGGCAGGAAACCGACGCCGCATGAGACGACCATTCGATGACGACCTCGAACAACTCCGGCTCCAGGTCGAGTTGATGGCCCTCTTGGTCCGTGTCGCGTTCGACAAGGCGATGATCGTCCTCGTCGACGGCGACCCCACCGTTGCGGCAGATCTGCTGGCCTCCGACGACGAGATCGATGGCATGCACGTCTCGCTCACCGAGCAGTGTTACGAACTGCTGGTGCGGGAGGCCCCAAGGGCCACCGATCTGCGGTTGGTCGTGTCGGTCATCCGGGTTCTCACCGCCCTCGAACGCATCGGTGATCTCTGCCTTCGAATCGCGAAGACCGCTGACGACCATGCACTCCTCGCCGCTCACCCGGCAGTCTTTGCCGTGTTGCGCGAACTTGGCGGATGTGTCCGTGACCGATATGCCATCGTGCAAGAGGCATGGTCGGCGAACTCGGTCGAGCCACTCGAGCGGCTCGACGCCATCGACGGCCTCGATACATTCGGCGAAGCCCTGATGGGACGCATCCTCGAACTCGACGGACCCGATGCGGCTCGCGTCGCCGTCGCAGCATTCGTCACCGGTCGGTCGCTCGATCGCATCGGTGACCACACACAGATCCTGTCGGCTCGGTTGCAGTATCTGGTGACCGGCGACACCACCTACCTGGCCGACGAAGTCATCTAGCCAGTCGAGAGCAGCTCATGCCAAACACCGATCCCAACAAACCCGACTATCGGACCGTGTACCACGCCAAGCTCGAGGCGCTCGATTCCAGCCTCATTCGCTTGGGCGCCATGGTGTCCGAGCTCATCCCCTGGGGCACCCAGGTGCTCCTCGGCGGCGACATGGCCGAAGCCCAGAAGCTCATCGACGCCGACGACGAGATCGACCACCTCTCGGTCGAGATCGAAGAAGAGGTCTACGAGGTGATGGTGTTGCAGGCGCCGGTCGCCAGCGACCTCCGTCACCTGACCACCGTCTTGAAGTCGGTCGGTGAACTCGAACGCTCCGCCGATCTCGTCGTCAACATCTGCAAGGCGACTCGCCGTATGTACGGCTCACCGATGACGCCGAAGATCCGCGGTGTCATCGACGGCATGAGCCAGGAGGCCCGTCGCCTCGTCCAGTTGGCGATGGAGTCCTTCGCCGACAACGACAGTGCACTCGCGAATGCCCTCGCCGACATCGACGACGAACTCGACAACCTCAACCGAGAGATGGTCGAAGCCGTGTTCGCCGCCCATCACGACGGCGCCATCGACCTGGCTGCTGCGGTGCAACTCGCGCTGGTCGCCCGGTACTACGAACGGATCGGTGATCATGCGGTCAACATCGGCGAGCGGGTCAGCTACATGGTGACCGGCTGGCTGCCCGAGCTCAACGGGTCGCTTCGGACCCAGCACCGGGTCCACACCTCCGAGTCAGAGAACTCGCCCGGCGACATCGCTGACTCCACGCCGGAACCGAACGGCTGACCACCCTCGTGTTGATCGTCTGGTTGGTGATCGCTGGGGCGATCGCAGGAGCTGTCGGCTTCTTCGTCGGCCGTCGCGAGGCGAAAGTCCATCGCGCAGAAGACACCGAAGCTCGAGAACGGGCCGACGAATCCGACGAGCGGGTCATGTTGGCCGTCGAGACCCTGCCGCTCGGTCTGGTGCTCTACGACCGAACAGGGGTCGAGGTCTTCCACAATTCGTCGGCGCTCACGCTCGGGGGCTCTCGCCACCAGCGCCCGCTCGTCGATGCGGCG
>RCMY010002394.1_pt1 | contig 17051 bp, 13 predicted proteins | sample 2041341 | NCBI WGS metagenome assembly RCMY01 (sample SAMN09708234, study PRJNA481090) | Marine sediment metagenome, whole genome shotgun sequencing project. | reverse complement strand
GGAGGTGCGCGGATAGGGCGACGAAGGAGCCCTTGACGTGGACCGACCAATCCAAGGATTCTCTGCTTCGCTGAGGAACGAAGCGAAGATCAAAGCTTGGACAATCATCGACTGTGACCAATCCGCGGTGCCTTTGAGTTGGCGACGCTCCGATCGAACGGTCGGACGTGGGTGAACTTCCCCATTGGACTTGTGATGTGTGAGATTTTACGTACGGTTGGTGTTCTCAGCCGCTCAACGATGCGTGGCGAGAGAAAGCAATATCATGCAGTCTCCGATCGATCCTGTTCGGCTTCTCGGCCGCCATTCGAAGGTCCAGACCACGACAACGAATCTTGTTGGGACGATCGTCGCCGCCGGCGTGCGCGGCGTTGACATCTCCGCCAGCGGCGTCGTCACTCGGATACCGGCCAGCGACGTCATCTCCATCAGCGTCCAGTAAGGCTCCATCAGCGTCTCTCCGACGCACAGGGTGGGATTGCCCAAGCCCTTGTCCTCCCGTCAGCGTGGCGAGGTGCCGATAGCTGCAGTGTGACCTCACACGCGGAGCGAAACGAGATGCTGGTCAGCACCAGCCGATGCATCTCTGCTTCGCGTTCGGCCTCGGAGATCATCGGACTGGCCACTAGTTCGCTCTGCAAACTGACAGGGGCGACGCGAGCCCAGTTCGTCGACGCGACGATGGCGCTGGCGACAATGCCCATTCACGTATCGGCACCCCATGCCCTCAGCCACGACGTCTACGGGCATGGCCGCATGCTGGGCCGCTTCGAACTCATCTTCGCCCCTGGTGACACTCCGTTGATCGATGCTGCCTTGGTCGATGCTGCGGTTGCCGAGACCGTCGAGCTGTTGGCCACCGTGACTGGTACCGCCCTGGCACGAGTCGACGCTGCGGTCGAGTCGCCGACGCCGGCGGATGACCGGCGAGATCTGCCTCGGGGTGATCGTCGCAAGATGGATCGGGACTTCATCGACCACACCCGCAACGGACAGGTCGGTTTCATCGTGCTCCGAATTGCCGTGTCGGACCTCAGCGAGGTCGAGGCCGAATCCACACTCCTCTCGGCGGCCGCCGTCGTCGACGGTGTCGTCCGCCAGAACGACCTGACCTACCTCTCTGGTCCGGGAGAACTCTCGATCCTGTTGCCCGGAGCGTCGAAGCCAGAAGCTGCGATGGCGGCCGACCGCATCCGAACGGCCCTGATCGAGGCGTGGCACCCGTCCCGTCTCGGCCCGCAGACCGCCGGAACAGAGCCATCGCGGCGGCTCGCCGGCGGGGTCACATCCGGCCGGTTCGAGGACCCTCAACGTCTCGCGGAGCGAGCGTTCGACGCTCTCGACGAAGCGTTGGACATGGAGGGGAACGCCATCGTGACCGCCCTCGGTTCGTGACGAGCGAGAACCGAGAACGGGGTCAGCCGGGCTCGACAGCCATTCGGTAGCCGATGCCTCGCACGGTCTTGATGTGGCGGAGCTCACCCTTGTCGATCTTCTTGCGAAGGTTGGCAATATGTACATCGACCAGGTGGTCGTCCCCAACCCAGTTGGGTCCCCATACCGCATCGATCAACATGGGACGAGAAAACACCGTTCCCGGGCGCTCCGAGAGCGCAGCGATGATCTCGAACTCGATCCGCGTGAGACCGACGTCGATTCCGTGAAGCCGAACTTCTCGGGCTGCGGAATCGACAACGAGCGGACCGAAGCGCCGCCCGTCGGGCTCCGCCATCCCACGCCGCGGGCGACGCAGCATTGCTCCGATTCGAGCAACCAGTTCCGCAAGCGAGAAGGGATTCGTCAGATAGTCGTCGGCACCGACGGCGAGACCCAGGACCTTGTCGAGTTCGGTGGCATCGTCGGTGACCATGATGATGTAGACATCGCTGACCGCTCGGATCCTCCGACAGACTTCGAGTCCGTCCATTCCCGGAAGAACGAGGTCGAGCAGCACGACATCGGGATCGACGACATCGAGGAGCTCCATTGCCTCGGCGCCGTCTCCCGCGAGATGCACTCGATGACCATCGTGATGGATCGCGTCTGCCAACAGCTGCTGGAAGTCGGGTGAGTCGTCTACGACGAGGACATCGATCAGTCGGCTTCCCGAGACGGGAAGTTCGTGTGACAGGGCCATGGCCGCAAGTGTCGGCAGCGTGACCGTCACTATTCGCCAAGCGGCTTGACCTTTCGTCGACCGAACGATTTCGTTGGCAACACCGTCGTCGGCCCCGTCGATCTTCTCCTGTGCCTTCGATTTTGCGACTGATTTCGAGTCATACGACGATGCCATCTGTCGATAGATCATCCGTGTCCGATCATGTGACGATTCCAGGATTGGGCGCCATCGTCCGACATTCGTGGCAGACCGTTCTGGTTGGCAAGCTCATGCCAATCGTGATCTTTCTCGCGGCGCTGCCCTTTCTCGGTGTCGACCTTGCCATCGTTGCTGCGCTCGCGTGGTCGATGGCTGTCTTGGGCTACCAACGTCGCGCCGGCCAACGGGTGGCAGGTCTGGTCGTCTTGAGTGTGATTGGCAACGCGGTGCGGTCGGCGTTGGCCATGGCGACGGGCTCGACCTTCTTCTATTTCGCCCAACCAACGTTGAGCACGATCGTGATCGGCGTGGCGTTCGCGGTCTCGGTCCCGATGAGACAGCCTCTGGCCGGTCGGTTGATCAGTGACTTCTGTCCGTTCGACCTGGCAACCGCGAACCACCCGGAGTTCCGCCGATTCTTCCGGTCGGCGTCGTTGCTGTGGTCGGGCTCCAGCTTGATCAACGGTGCCATCACGATCTATCTCCTCACCTCACAATCGCTGACCGGCTTCTTGGTCGCCAAGGCGTTCTTGGGACCGTCGCTGACGGCGCTGACCTTGGTGGCGGGCATCGCATTGTTTCGGGGCCGTATGCGTCGCAGCGGAATCACCGTGAACATCGCCCGGCGAGTGTCCAAGGTGACAGTGCCGACGCCGACGGCAGCCCGGAATCCGGCCCTCGTCGCCTGATCAGAGATCGTCGGGATCGGCCAAGCCCCCCGACTCGAGCAACCAACCGAGACGATCATCAGCCCGAAAGCGCCACCACAGTCCGTCGGGATCGAGGCGAAGCTGCGTGTCGCCGCCAAACACCACATTGGACGCGATCCGAGTGTGACCGCCCAGGGCGCGTTGCCCCGGGGCGAGCTGTTCTGGCGAGGCTGACCACGTGGCATCACAGGCCGCGAGTCCGGCGACGCCGCCGACACTCCAGGCGGTTGCTCGAACCTCGAGCTTGTCGGGGTCGTGACCGACCTTCGACGCCAGCAACTCCAATGCAGCTCGATCGCCGAGCAGTGTCGCCGCACGCCGCGCCGTATCGGCGTCGAGGTCGAGGTGGAGTCCCGACACGGCACCTTCGCTCAACACCGCCACCGCGCGCGCCGCCGCGTCGCTGATCAGCGCTTCGATAGCGGATCGGTCAAGCCCCGCGTCGATCGGTGGCGACGGCAGGGAACGGGGACTCCCCGCCCGGCGCGGCACGGGACGAAGCGCAGGCATTGGAGCAACGCTTCGAGCGAAGCGGCGACCGGCATCGACACCAGGATCGTTGCCGCGAGGCAGGTCGGATCGTTCGAACGGTACGCCGAGAGCGTCGGCTCGGATCCGGCGCAGACCATCGACGAAGCCCTCACGACCCCAGCTGCGGAGGGTGAGCAGAGCGAAAGGGTCGTGCTCGATCAACTTGGCCAGCATCTCACCGAGACCGGCAAGGTGCCGGCAGCGCTCGCTCCAGTCGTCGCACGAGCAATCGAGCGAGACGTCAGCAGCCAGCGGCACCAGCGAGATACCCGCCTCCCGCCAGTGGGCGTCGTAGGCCGCTGGTAGTTCACCGATGATGACGCCGACAAGCAGGGCCGGGTGATCGGCTGCCACCTGGAGCATCAGTTCCTGCTGTTGCTCGGTCAGCGCAGCGACAGTGAGACGGGCGGTGTGCTGACCCCGGTCGGCGAAGCGGACCACAACCGAGCCCGGCGCAAGTTCGAGGGCATCGAGCCCGGTTGACCGACCCAGGTTGTGACCGGCACGAAGCTCGCTCGCGCCGAAACCGAGCTCGTGGTGTAGCACCGAACGCCAGAGGTCGACCCACCACGATGTCATGGCGCCTCCAATCTGACCATGCTGGCGAGCGCATCATTGTCGAGTTTGGCGAACCAGCTCTCGCCGCCCCCGATCACTCGGTCGGCGAGGGCACGCTTGGCCGCGAGCAGTTCGGCGACCCGGTCTTCGACGGTGCCCTCGGTGATCAGCCGATGCACGGTGACCGGGCGGTCCTGACCAATGCGATAGGCCCGATCGGTCGCCTGATCTTCGACGGCGGGGTTCCACCATCGGTCATAGTGCACGACCTGCGTTGCCTGCGTGAGGTTGAGGCCCGTGCCTCCCGCTCGCAGGGACAGCAGCAGAACTCCGAGTTCTCCTGCCTGGAATCGATCGACGAGTGTCTGGCGAGCCGTCGGTGAGAGACCCCCGTGCAGCAATCCGGCCTCGATGCCACGCTCACGGAGGTGATCGGCCAGGAGCTTGGCCATGGCGACATACTGGGTGAACACCAGCGTCGCTTCGCCAGCGTCACCCGCAGCGTCGAGCAACTGATCGAGCGCATCGAGTTTGCCGGACCGATCGGCGAGCGGTCCGCTCTGACCCAGGTAATGGGCGGGATGATTCGTGATCTGCTTCAAGGCGGTGAGGAGTTTCAACACCAGGCCCTGGCGCACGAGGCCTTCGTTGGCCAGAACGTCGGCCAGCACTTCCTCGGTCGTTGCTCGGTACAGCGACGCCTGTTCCGCCGTGAGCGGCACGATCACATCTCGTTCGGTCTTCGACGGCAGCTCGGGCGCAATACCGGGATCGGTCTTGCGGCGACGCAGCAGGAACGGCGCCGTGACTTTGGACAGCCGCCTCGTTGCTTCACGGTCGTTGTCACGCTCGATCGGCAGTGCGACTTCTCGTCGGAAGCGGTCGAGTGGTCCGAGCAACCCAGGAACGGCGAAGTCGATCAGCGCCCACAACTCGGCCAACTGATTCTCGATCGGCGTTCCGGTGACCGCGAACCGAGCATTCGAACGCAGAGAACGGATCGCTCGGGCTGATCTCGAGCGAGAGTTCTTGATCTGCTGCGCCTCATCGGCGACAACGAGATCGAAACGCAGCGACGACAGATGCGCAGCGTCGGAGCGAACAACGCCGTACGTGGTCACGATGATGTCGTTCGGCTGGAACCCATCGAGGTGCCGCTGCGGCCCGTGATAGCGCCGGACTCGGGCCGAGGGAACAAACCGGGCCGCCTCACGTTCCCAGTTCGCCATGAGTGAAGTCGGACAGACCACCAGGGTCGGACCACCTCGCTTGGCGTGCAACGCCAGCACCTGGATGGTCTTGCCGAGACCCATGTCGTCGGCAAGGACTCCTCCGAGGTGATGATCGGCGAGGTTCGACATCCACGTCAGACCCTGTCGTTGGTAGGGGCGCAGCGTTGCCGTCAGGTTGGCGGGCTCACACAACTCGACCGGGCCGGCCTTCCCGGACGGAGACAGTGTTTCGTAGAACGACCTGAAGTCGCCCTCGATGCGGAACTCGACCGGATCGGCGTCCTCGTTGGCATCGGGATCGCTCCACTCGCCAAGGAGGGCGGCCGCCATGGCGTCGCCAATGGTGAGCTCGGGTGGCGGTTGGCGAAGCCGCTGACGAAGCGCGGCATCGATGCGAATCCAGCGACCTCGGATCGGCACCACGCTGCGTTTCGCGAACGAAAGAATCTCGAGCTCCGCCGCGCTGAGCGCGATGCCGTCGAGCAGGAACTCCCAGTCGACGGCGAGGAGTTCGTCGAGACTGCCGATGGCAGGCCCGCCGCCCTTTGCCGCGCTCGTTGCGACCAGTCGACGATCGAGGCGGGGGGCAACGAGGGTGGCGGGCCAGCGAACGTCGATCCCTGCTTCGGCGAGGGCATCGAGCGAGTCGAGGAACGGGTCGAGTTCATGATCGTCGAAGACGACCGCTATCGGGCGCTGCTCGCCGAGTGCCGGGGCGAACAGTGGTGAGATCGACGCGGCGCGGCGGAGCCCGGCCAGGAGGTCGATTTCTGCCTGGTCACCGAGGAGACGGAGCACCTCGGCCGGTGTCCTCCACAGATTGGCGGCGTCGATCACCAGCGAAGGGTCTTGCCTGCTTCGCAGCTGGAACCGCAGTGTCCAGAAGGGATCGACGGGCGCAACCGGGGCGGGAGTTGGTGCGAGTTCGCCTTCGACCAGCAGCAACTCGGCCACCGGGGCCGCGTCATTGGTCGCGTCATCGGTCGCGTCATCGGTCGCGTCATCGGTCGCGTGCAGGTCTTCTGGTGGGTCGACCGTGATCGTGAACACCGCAGCCGCGCAGTGCTCGGTTGCGATGTCGGAGACCCACGGCCGAAGATGCGGTACCCGGGTGGGTTCGAGTTGGGCGAACAGTGGCGACGAGGCAACCGCCGCTGCGCCGCTGGTGCGCACCATTCGATCGGCGATCGCGTCATAGCAGGCGCGGATGGCGAACTCCGGGTCGACGATGGTCTCGGTGACGCCCCGTGTCACCGCTGCACTCGACGGCACACAGTGACCAATGGCCGGTAGCGCGTCGGCGAGTTGGGTCACCAACTTGTGGTCGGCCGGGTCGAGCGGATCGGCTCGCCACGCATCCCAGCCGTTGGCGCTGACCCATGGCAGCAGCCGTCCGCGGGCAACGAGCCCGAGCCCGGACCGCAGAATGGCACCCCAAACCTTGACCGAGCGGGTCGAGTCGGCCCGAACCGAGAGCGATCCGAGCACCTCGATCGCGTCTCGGATCGGGAGACGCCGAGCAGTGATGGGGGTGCGTAGTGGGCCGGAAGAAAACGGAACGACGAGTGGGAGATCGATCGGTTTGAACGCGGAATCGGTTGTCGTGAGCGGCAATCCGCCAACGTCGGCTGGGTCCCACAGCGCGAAGTACGACGCCCGGGGCGGGTCGAGTGGCACGAAGGTCGCCTCCCACAGCGGATCGATGGTCTCGTTTGGTGCCACGGCGATCCAGCCTAGAGGGAACACTCGTTCGCTCGCTGTTTGCGGGCCCGATTTGCTTGCTCACCCCTGCGGTCGCGGCCTCTGCCTGCCCGACGCCCGGCCTGCGCCGCACGACTCAACCAAGCAAACCCCCCATGAGTGGAGCGTCTGGGTGTACCCTTCCCGAACGGCGCAGGCGTCACGCCCGCCGGACCAAATCGGACCCTCTTCGGGTCCGCAACTCATGGAGGGAAACATGAAGACAACACGAATACTGGCGACAGCGTGTGCGGCACTCGTCCTACCGTTCACGGCCGCGGCCTGCGGCAGCTCTTACGACCGGGCCGAGTTCATCGATGAACTGGTGGCCCAGGGCGTTACCCAAGAGCAGGCCACCTGCATCACCGACCGTGTCGAGGACGAGATCGGGGAAGATCGCCTCAACTCGCGGGGCAGTGACCTGACGGCCGAAGAGGAGGCGATCCTCACGTCGGCCACGATGGACTGCCTCCTCGGGTGATGACGATCGAGTGAAATCGCGGCGACCGCCGAACGGTTGTGCTAAGCATCATGGTGTCGACCGTCACCATATGACGTACACAGCAGCAGCGGTGGTCGCCGCCAGCACTGAGCGAGACACGCCGAGGTGGGAGCAGTGATTGACGGGGCCGCCGCGTTGGTTGCTCGCCGTCAGGGCTGGGTACCGGTGCGGCGAACGTTCTCCAGTGAATCGACAAACGCGGCGAGCATCGTGTTTCGTCCGATGCCGCCGGCCAGTTGCGTCCGCCAATAGTCGGCGCCTGCGGTATCCGGCGAACGATCGAGGACATTGCGGTAGAGCTGTCCGATGACGACATCGGCCGACGGGTCACTGCCGAACCGCTGGGCAAACTCGGCCGACTGGGCGAACAAGTCGATGGTTGCGTCGCTCGACAGGCCCTTGGATTGCTGGGTCGCCCAGTATCGGTAGCCACCGGCGTCGGGGAACCGGCCGAAGACTGCCCGGTAGAGCCGGATCAACTGGCCCGCCCCGGACGATTGGGGTGGCGAGGTGTTCGTGGCGACAACCGCGGTCGGTGACTGGGCGACGGCAACCACCAACTGGGCTGCGGTTGGCGAAGCTCCGACTCCAGCCATGATGCTGGTGATCTCGTCGACCGACGGGGAGGCGCCGAGCACACCGGTCAAGGCCCGTTCGACCACGGCCTCGGGCCCGAGCCCGCTGGGGAACCTGGCCGCACCTTCGGTGGATCGCAGAAGTGCGCCGGCAACCTCGTCGATCGAGTCGCCGGCAACGAGGCGTCCGCTCCAGAATGCTCGACCGTCGGCGTCCGCCGGGCGGCCGAGAACGGCGAGGTACAGGCGATCGAGGCTGTCGAACAGTGGGCGGTCGCCTTCGCTCCAACGCAGTTCAAGTGGGTCCGATGCCCCGGTTGCGACCGCCACCGGTTGACCCACCGGTAGGCAGACGCCGCCGGCGCAGGTCTCGATGTCGACCAGCACCATCGAGTCGTCATCGGCGATTTCGACCGGGTTCACCCGCAGTGAACCACTCACTGCGGTGGCTGGGCTTCGGGGAACTGACCGCGTCCACACCGCACCGGTTCGCCGATCGGTGATATCGATTGCCATCGGGCTGGTCGACGACCGTTGCACGACGACCTGTCCCGATCGTGCGATCTCGACCGAATCGTTCAGCTCGAGGTCGACGGGGGCAAGTCGGATGAGACGATCGGCGACAGAGGTCTCGTAGAGGTGGATGCCGCCGGCGACGCCACCGACCAGGGGCGCCGATGATGCGAACACGACCGACGAACCGTCGGGTGCCATGGCGACGTCGATGACCGCAACGGGATCGACCGTCACCTTGGTGAGCGTCGACGCCTCGATATCGAAGACTCCCAGTTGGCCGAGGGTCGGGTCGTCGCCGCGCCACACCAGCACGCGACTGCCGTCGCTGGTCATGTCAAGTGGACGGGTGACGATGCCGGGCTCAGACGGCAGCACCATCAGCTGTTTGACCTGCCGGTCGAAACGGTGCATCACCAACCCCGTCCCGTTCGCCGGGGGTGCGCTGAAGGCCAGATAGCGTCCGTCATCGGAGATCACCAGATTGCTCACCGGCTGCGACACTCCGGGAACGAGGACCTCCCCAGCCCATCCAGAAGCAGCCGAGAAGACCGTGATCGCGCGAGTTGCGCCGAGGCTGGCGACAACATTCCCATCAGCCGACATCGCGACTTCTACAGCAGCGGGCCCAAGCACACGTGGCTCGGTCGGATCCTGTCCCGGCACCTGCGGCTCGATTCGGACCAGCGACTCGGTTCCGGCAACATCGAGGTTGGCCAATCTGACGTCGCCGTCGTCACTCAGCGCATGAACTCGTTCACCGGCACCGTTGGCGTTCGGTGATGAGATGCCGCCGACGGCCCCTGCGGGGACGCCACCGAGAACAACGGCGAAGGCGACGCCAACCACGCCCAACACACCGCGACGTCTCAGACCGCCCAGTCTCACTCCGCGCCGTCTCACTCCGCCTCGTCTCACTCCGCCTCGTTGGCCCCGGGACCGACCCGAGTTCCCCATCACCGAATCTGTCTGTCGGAAAAATTCGAACGACATGCCGCTGCCTCCCTCTCCCCTGCGTCCACTGCGCTCGACGCGCTAGCTCTCGTCCCTACACCGATGTGACACTAGCCGGGAGTGCCCCAAGGCGGGCCGACGGGACGACCCGAGCCCCCACCACACCCCAACTCCAACACGGCGAAATCAGTCACGTCTCGCAAGGGGCGGCTGAGTCCCTAGCCTGGACAGGATGCGCGCCGTGACCGATCCAGTGGCTGACCTCTTCGGCACGACCGGGATCGAAGCAACCTTTGTACTCTCGGACCCGCCGCGTTCGAGTTGGTTGGCGCTTTGGCATCCCAACCAACTCCTCCCCGACGCCGACGCATCACTGTCGCTTGCCCTGCCCATCGACGACCGGATCGTTGCGTCCGACGCCGCGGTTCGTCGAGTCTCCTTCGCCGACGCAATCGACACGCTCATCCACCTCGACACCAGCGCCGCCGGAGCATCGATGACTGCGTTGGCAGCGGCAACCCGCTGGGCGCTGGGCGAGATCGCCGCTGGTTCGATCAGGCCGGGGCTGACACCCAGCGGGCGCGATACCTGGCAACTCGGTCCGCTGTCATCTGATGCTCGCTCCACGTTCGAAGCGATCGCCGCCGCCTATCCGGCGGCCGGGCGGGCGACGGTATCCAGAGTCGTTCCCGACGCCGAGGGCCGCGACATGCCAATGATTCCAACGGGCCGTCGCACCGTTGAAGCCATTGCCGACGCCGTCGCCGACACCCTTGCTCGCACCAGCGCGTCGCCGCAGGCAGTGGGTCACGACGCCTTCGCAACGACCCGGCCGGTCACGATCGACGCTCGAGCGGCAATCGAGTCGTACCAGGGGCTCGCCGGTGATCGGGCGCCCCTCATCACCTTGCGCCTCCGGCCACCTTCGCCGCTCGACACCTCGGGGTCGTTCACCGCTTCACTGGCTTTTCAGCACCGCGACGATCCCACGGTCGTCCTCCCCGTCAGCGCCCTGTGGGAGGCGCCACCGCGCATCCGCGAGCGGCTCTCCGCCGCCGAGGCAGAACTCATGTCCACCCTTCGCCGCGCCGCAAAGGTCTGGCCGCCGGTCGGCCGCTTCTTCGAGACCGACCGCCCGAGCGAACTCCTCATCGACGATGACGAAGTCGACGAACTGCTCGGTCCGATCGCCAACCGACTCGGCGCTGTCGGTCTGTCGATACTCGCACCGAACGATCTCTTCGCCGCCCTGTCGTTCCGCCCGGTACTCGTCGGGGCACCAACATCGCTCAGCGGTTCCCGCCTCGACCTCAGCTCCCTCCTGGAACTCCAATGGGAAGGCTCGCTCGACGGTGAGCAACTGAGCGACACCGAACTCGCCGAGCTCGCTCGCTCGAAGCGGTCCCTCATTCGTCTGCGTGGCCAGTGGATCAAGCTCGATGACCGCTCGATCGCCCGCATGCGTGAACGGCGCGCCGTCGCGGCAACGTCGGCGGTCGCCGCCGCGCTCGGTTCCGATTTCGTCATCGACGGCCACACGATCGATGTGTCCGACCTGCGACCGCTCAAGGATCTCGCCGAACGGTTGCGATCGATCGAGTCCGTCGGTGAGCTATCGCCGCCCGACGGTCTCCAAGGAACCCTGCGCCCCTATCAGGAGCGCGGCCTGGCATGGCTCGACGAGATGGATCGACTCGGGCTCGGCGGCATTCTGGCCGACGACATGGGTCTCGGAAAGACCGTGCAGGTCATCGCCCTCCATCTCACGCGCCACGAGAGTCTCGATACCGATCGCCACAAACCCATGCTGGTGATCTGTCCGGCGTCGGTCGTCGGCAACTGGGAGCGCGAGACCAAACGCTTCGCACCGGAGGTGCGGGTCATTCGTCATCACGGCGCCACCCGCACGTTGCCCGAGGGTGGTGTTGGCCCGAGCGATGTCGTTCTCACCACCTACGGCGTCGCCCGTCGAGACCGATCGCTGCTTGGCGACATCGACTGGGGAATCGTGATCGCCGACGAGGCCCAGGCGATCAAGAATCCGAACTCACACACCGCCCGAGCCATGCGCGCCATTGGGCGATCATCGACTCGCCTCGCACTCACCGGAACCCCGGTGCAGAACCAGCTGACCGATCTTTGGGCGATTCTCGATTGGACGACACCGGGTCTCCTCGGTCCACTCGAGCGCTTCCGCACCGAGATCGCAACCGCCATCGAACGTGATCGCGATCCGGTCGAGACCGAGCGCCTCAACCAGATCCTGCGCCCGTTCCTGCTCCGTCGACGCAAGACCGATCCCGACATTGCGCCCGACCTTCCCCCAAAGACCGAGACCAACGAGATCGTCCCCCTCACCGTCGAACAGGCGGCGCTCTACCGGGCCGTTGTCGAAGAGACCATGGCAAACATCGCAGGCAGCGAAGGATTCGCTCGCCGCGGCCTCGTGCTCGGCCTCGTCACCCGCCTCAAACAGATCTGCAACCACCCCGCCCATTTCCTGGGCGAGACCGGTCCGCTCCCCCGCCGTTCGGGCAAGCTCACCGCGGCCACCGAATTGCTCGAAGTCATCCGTGACGAGTCCGATGCTGCGCTCGTCTTCACCCAATACGTCGCCATGGCCGAGCTGCTCGACTCCTACTGGCAACAGCTGGGCTTTCGGACGCTCGTGCTTCATGGCGGTCTCTCCCTGCCGGAACGAGACACTCGAGTCGCGGCGTTCCAGAACGGCGAGGCCGATGTGTTCATCATCTCGCTCCGAGCGGGCGGCGTCGGGCTCAACCTCACGGCCGCCACGCATGTCATGCACTATGACCGCTGGTGGAATCCGGCCGTCGAAGACCAGGCCAGCGACCGGGCGTGGCGAATCGGGCAGACCCGACCGGTGCAGATCCACCGCCTCGTGTGTGAGGGAACGATCGAGGACCGGATTGCCACCATGCTCGACGACAAACGCGGCCTGGCCGAATCGGTCGTCGGGTCGGGTGAGGAGTGGATCTCCCAGCTCAGCGACGACGATCTGACCCGGCTCGTATCGTTGAGTGGCGATTCCTACCGCAGCGAGATCGACGACACCTTCGACAGCAATGAGAGTGATGACAGCGACGACAACCAGGACAACCACGACAAAGTCGAGAGCTTCAACGGCAGATGAACGCCCTTGGGTCAAGGTCGGAACGACCGCAATGAGCGCAACAGATGACTGACACCAGTCGGACCTCCGCGGTGTGGGGTCAACGCTGGCTCGAGGCCCTCGAACAGGATCCGCGCTACGGGCTTGCGGCGCTGTCGGTTGGTGAGCGGGTCGCACGCGCCCACGCTGAGCCCGATGTCCACATCCGGCCCGGCGTCGCCGAGGTGACCGTCACCGCTGGACCGCGCCGCCGGTACAACACGAGCCTCTTCACCCCGGTCTTCGACGACGCGGTATGGGACACCCTGCTCGACCATGTGGCCAGTAGCCCCGCCCGCTCCGCCGCGCTCATCGGCGGCACCCTCGATGCCGCCTTCGACGACGATCTTCGCCTGCTCGGCATCGACCTGCTCCCCACGCCCGGTGAAGTCACGACAACCTGCGATTGCGCCGGTTGGTCGAGCCCCTGTAAACACGTGGTCGGTGCCTTGGTGGCCGTTGCCGACGCGATCGACGACGATCCCATGCTGCTGCTCTCGCTGCGTGGTCGAGAACGTCCCGACCTGATCGCCGCCCTCGAAGCTCGACGAACCGAGGAACAGGGATCCGACGGGGTCGAAGAACTCGCCTCGCAAGCCTGGCTGCAACCAGTTCGGCCGCTGCCAATCCTCGACCTTGCGGCGACCGCCCCCGGCGAAACACCGACCTGGGGCGCACCCCCATCGACCGCGCCATTCACCGCCGAGGGCCTCGAAATGATCGGCACCGATCTCATTCATCGGTCGGCCGAGGTCATCAGCAAGGGCGCGCCGACGTGGCTCGATCTCGACCCGCTGAGCGACCTGGCTCGGCTCGCGTTCACGTTCCCCAAGGCAAAGGACCGCAGACGAATCGCCGAGAACTCAGGAGTGTCGGCTCGCGAACTCGCAGCTCGTGCCGCCGCCTGGGACCTCGCAGGCAGTCTCGGGGTACGGGCCCATGTCAGCCCGCTCGATACCCGACGCATCTCACTCGACGCGCAACTTCGCCGGGTTGACCATCACGGTGATGCCAAATGGCTTCGCTTCGAAAAGAAGTCCGGGCGCTGGCTTCTCGTCGCCGGCCCGGTCGACGACCCAGAAACGCTGCTGTCGGCTGAGTCGATCGGCGCCTGAAAACCTCCCTGTCAGCGGCCGCCAACCCGTTCTGGCGGTCCAACCGAGCGGGCGATCCAAACCGACCGCTGGTTCTGAGCGTTCGCGCGCCCCGAGCTGGGCCGCCAGAACAGTGCCCGTGCTTCGATTGACCGCCAGAATGGTGCCCCTCCGAGCGAAGCGTCGGCCGTTACGCCGAGTTGGGCCGGATCGATTCGTTCCACTACGGTGCTGCCATTCACCACGAACAAGGACCGGGGGGACCACGCCGATGAGCACCAAAGATGTCGCGGATCAGGTCAAGATGTTCAGCTTCAAGGTGTGGACCTATCGCATGGGTGAGCAGGTCGCATTCACGATTCACCTCGGCGACCTCCTCGGCCTGTATCGGGCCATGGCAGGTCAGGGCCCACTGTCGAGCGCCGCGCTGGCCGAGAAGCTGAACTTCGATGAGCGCATGGTTCGCGAGTGGCTCTATGGGCAGGCAGCAGCGTCGCTCATCGAGCACCACGGACCCGACGCCGACCTCGGGTCGAGCGAGCCCCACGTCTTCGAACTCACCGACATCCAGGCGGCGGTCTTGGCCGATGAGGAGCACTCGATTGCCTTCGCCGCCGGAGCGTTCGCCGGTGGGCCGCAACGCGAGATCATCGATCGAATCGCCGATTCGTTCCGTACCGGCATCGGCCTCACCTACGAACAGCAGGGGGCGGCGACCGCAGCGGCAATGGGACGCATGACCGGGCCCTGGTCCCGGCAGGCGTTGGTTTCCACGATCCTCCCCGCGCTCGACGGTGTGGTTGAACGACTCGAGCAGGGTGTCGACGTTCTCGACGTCGGGTGCGGTGCCGGGCTCACGCTCTGCCTCATCGCCGAGGCGTTTCCGCAGAGCCATTGTGTTGGCTATGACCCGTCGGAGTCGGCCATCCGGCTGGCTCGAGCCCGGGCGGCGGAACTCGGTCTGACCAACATCGACTTCGTCGTCGCCATGGCCGACGATTTGCCTGCCGACCCGCGCTTCGAGCTCGTCCTCACCTTTGACTGCCTCCACGACATGCCCCGACCCGACATCGCTGCGTCGTCAATCGCCGCCGCAATGTCGAAGGACGGAACGTGGCTCGTCAAAGACATCCGCTCCACCGGCAACTTCGAAGCCGACCGGCGCAACCCGCTCCTCGCCCTCTTCTATGGGTTCTCCATCGCGACCTGTCTCCAATCCGCTCTCTCCGAACCGGGCGGTCTCGGGCTCGGAACGCTCGGGCTTCACGCCGAGCGGCTCGAGGAACTCACCACCGCCGCCGGCTTCTCATCACTCACTATTCACGACTTCGATGATGCGGCGAACTTGTACTACGAGGTTCGCCGCTGATCGACCTGTCCGGCTCGAAGCCATTCGAGCGTCACTCCTTGGGCGGCGCGGAAGGCACACACTTTTTCAAGTCATGAGACGACGAAGTGTTGACCATCTGGTCCCAAACGAGCAACGCACCCTGCGGGCTGCGTTGCAACTCCATCAACAAGACATCACACAGTTTCACGGCTACTTGCTCGCCAAGCAGCTCAAGTCCCGTTCAGCGGGCTCGCCGGTGATGGCGTATTCGACCGTGTACCGGTGCCTCGACCGACTCGAGGAACGCGACCTCATTGCGTCGTTCGAAGCCCATGACGGCGCTTCGGGTGGACCGCCGCGTCGCATGTTCGAACTCACTGAACGTGGCTTGACCATCGTCAGCGAATTGCCCGCCGACGACGAGGCCCGATTCCAACTCGACGCAGCCTCGCCAACGCAGTCGCAAATACCGTCGACACCACCCCCGGATAACCCCCGGGAACCGACGTAACGCGGTCCTTCGACCACCGTTCGTGAGAGATCGACTTTTGTTCGGGAAGAACCGGCCATCGCGCTCGACACCGTCCATACTGATCGCTTGATCAATCGTGTGGAGGCGCACATGTGGGATGAATCGAAAGCGCGACGCGCTCTCGTTATGGCAGTAGTTCCGGCTTTCTCTGTCTTGGCAGGGGTCGGCGGCGCGGCGGCACAACCGATTTTCGAACCAACGTTCAGCGATTCGCAGTTGTGTGTCACCGTCGACTTGGAGAACTCACTCCTCCAGGGTGCGATCGAGTACTCGCCGGTCTTCCCCATCGAGCTTCCAGCCGGCGAAATCGTCATCCCAGAAGCGATCTCGTGGGACGAGTACCCCAACCGCGAACTCACCCCAACCCAGCCCAGCGAACGTTGGGAACTCCAATTCCTCGATGCCGACGGCGCAGTCATCGCCACCTCCGATGCGGTTCCCGACCTCGCCGATGGTGTCCGCCGGGGCGAGTTCATCGGAGCGCTCGGCTCGGTGACCTTGCCAGAACCTGCGGTTGCCGTCCGGGCCCATCACCGCACCGACCTGCCCTTCGACAGCTCGCCCGCCAGCGTGCATGCCTCGGGTGTGACCCTTTGTTGGGAAGAAGCCCTTACGCCGCCAACGTGTACCGACGCCACCGGTGACACCATCGAGCCCCAAGCCGACGGCACCTGCCCCAAGCCGCCGACGTGCACCGACGCCAACGGTGACCCGCTGACCAACGCCGACGGCACTGTGGTCGATCCGAACGCCGACGGCTCGTGTCCTGGCCCGCTGGCACCTCAGTGCGTCGATGACGCAGGCAACGCCACCCAGCCAGCGGCCGATGGCAGCTGCGCACCGAGCGACCCTGCCGTGCCGCAATGCGCTGACTCCGACGGCTCGCCGGTCACCCCGAATGCCGATGGCTCGTGCCCCGCACCACCACCGGCCGGTCCAGTCACACCACAACAGCCGACACCACAACAGCCCTCACCGGCTCCGCCTACGCCATCGCAGCCTGCACCATCTCAGCCAGCAGCGCCATCCCAGCCACAGGGTGGCTCGCTGCCTGTCACTGGTAACGAGAGCATGATCCTGCTCCTCGCCGGCCTTTGGCTCGTCGCTGCCGGCGGCACGGCCACCATGTTCGTCCGCACTCGCTGACAGCACGGTTCGCCAATTCGAAGAGTTCTCCTTGACGGTGGCCGTCGCCCTTCTCGAAGGGTGGCGGCCTCCGCCGCGTTCACTGCCAAGCCAGACGACGACAAATCTGAATGCCAGCGAATCTGAATGGCCGCGAATCTGAATG
>RCMY010002393.1_pt1 | contig 17054 bp, 17 predicted proteins | sample 2041341 | NCBI WGS metagenome assembly RCMY01 (sample SAMN09708234, study PRJNA481090) | Marine sediment metagenome, whole genome shotgun sequencing project. | reverse complement strand
GGCCGATCATCGTGGCCGAAGAGTTGGCGGCAGTGCCGGATGACAGGCGGAACCTGCGCCCGTTGCACAACCCGCGCCAGTTGCGGCCCGTGCGCCTGCGCCGATTGCTGCAAAAGTCACCCCGACCTTGTTTGAAGGCATGGATGACGAGCGTCGCGTTCAGTCGGTTGAAGATGATTTCTCTGACATCCACGAGGCCTTGGCCGAGGATGAAAGCAATGAGTTGCCGCCACCAGCTTACACGCCGCGCCGCGAACCTGAACTTGATGCTGTTGAAACATTTGTGGCCCCGCGTGCCCCAAGTGCAGGCGCGCCATCACCAGAAGCAATGGCCCGTCTGCAAGCTGCAGTGAGCAAGTCCTCTGGTCACCAGCCACGTGCACCACAAGCACCGGCCGCAACTGAAGCTGATCGCCCGCGTTTTGGTATCAATTCTTTGATCAACCGCATGACAGGTGCAGATACGCCACAGGCAAGCCGTGCGCAGCCACAGGTTACTGCATTACGCGAAGAGCCAGCGCCGCAAGCTGATCCCGAGCAAGAGCGTATCGAGATCCCCGCGTTCCTGCGTCGTCAGGCAAACTAAGCGGATTTACGTCAGGTGTGACGTTACGAAAGATTGAGAAGAGCCATCCAAACGGGTGGCTTTTTTCGTTTAAAAACAGCGTCCTATTTGTAATGTGTCAGTTTTCCAGCGACATGTTTCAGACCGTTACAATCTGTGAGTTGAGCGATTGGCACTAGCATCATAGATAGAGATCAAGAAACGGTTAATTATCCCGAGGCGGGTTACACGTGCAGACCACTTTGAAAACGAATGTTACTTTTGACGGGACAGGCCTTCATACGGGTTGTCCGGTGCGATTGGTATTGCGCGCAGCGCCTGCCAATACGGGTATTGTTTTCCGGCGCGTTGATGTGGCGGGGCCAGATAACCTGTTGCCTGCGGTATGGGATCGCGTGGTGGTGTCTCCGCTCAACACCCGTTTGACGAATGATGCAGGCGTGATGGTGTCGACCATTGAACACCTGATGGCGGCCTTGTCAGGGACGGGCGTGCATAATGTCATTGTTGATATTGACGGGCCAGAAGTACCGATCATGGACGGCAGTGCTGCCGCATTTGTGCGTGGTATTGTCGAGGCCGGGATAACCCGCCTTGATGCACCGCTTTACGCGATTGAAATTCTGGAAGAGGTGTCAGTGGAAGACGGTTTGGCCCGCGCCAGCCTGTCGCCTGCCACAAGTTTGCAGATCGTTTTTGACATTGATTTTGCTGATGCGGCGATTGGGCATCAGGAAAAGACGCTAAATATGGCCAATGGTGCTTTTGTGCGTGAACTTTGCGACAGTCGCACGTTTTGCCGCAATGCGGATGTTGAGATGATGCGCGCCAATGGCTTGGCCTTGGGCGGCACGTTGGAAAATGCGGTTGTGGTCGATGGCGATCGGATTTTGAGCCCGGGTGGTTTGCGCCATGCGGATGAGGCTGTGCGCCATAAGATGTTGGATGCATTGGGTGATTTGTATACGGCTGGCGCGCCGATCTTGGGCCGCTACACGGGCACGCGGGCAGGGCATGCGATGACCAACCGTTTGTTGCAGGCGCTTTTTGCCAATCCGACCGCGTGGCGTCGTGTGCGCTGTGACGCAAAAATTGCCGCACGTTTGCCCGGTGTGGGCGTCAGTAAAGCGGATCTTTTTGCTGTTGCGTGACCTTTGTTTCGCTCAGTTCACAAAGATGCGTTCAAAAGGCATTTTGCCCCAGATTTTTCTATGCTAGACCGATACCTAACATGGCCTTAGGGCTGGGGGTAATCGAGGTTCGGGGCGCACGTATGTCAGCATCAAAGTTTCAGATAGCACAGAAGACCAGCCGCTTGGTTGGCGTTTTGGCGTTTGGCCTGTTGGTTGGCTGTGGTGGCCTTGGCGATCCGGGGATGAACCCTGCGTTGCTAGAGCAATACACCGCTGCCGAGATTTTCGAGCGCGGCGAATATGAGCTGGAGCGTGGGCAACCGGATAAGGCTGCGACGTATTTTGGCGAGATTGAGCGGTTGTACCCTTATTCGGATTTTGCCAAGCGCGCATTGATTATGCAGGCGTTTGCCTATCATCGCGACAAAGATTACCCCAATAGCCGCGCGGCAGCGCAGCGCTATGTTGATTTTTATCCTGCGTCTGATGATGCCGCTTATGCGACCTATTTGTTGGCGTTGTCCTATTATGATCAAATCGACGAGATTGGCCGCGATCAGGGGCTGACGTTCCAAGCGTTGCAGGCGTTGCGCGTTGTGATCGAGCAGTATCCCGACACCGAATATGCGCGCAGTTCGATTTTGAAATTTGACTTGGCGTTTGACCATCTGGCCGCCAAGGAAATGGAAATTGGCCGCTATTACCTAAAGCGCAAGCATTATGCGGCGGCGGCAAACCGGTTCCGTATTGTGGTCGAGGATTTCCAGACTACTTCGCATACCGCAGAAGCGCTGCACCGTTTGGTGGAAACTTATCTGTCGCTTGGCTTGACCGAAGAGGCGCAGACGGCTGGTGCGATTCTGGGTCTGAATTACCAGTCAACCGAGTGGTATCAGGATAGCTATAATTTGCTGACGGGGCAGGGGCTATCGATGTCGAGCCAAGGTAATAGCTGGCTTGCATCGGTTTACCGTCAAGTGGTGCGCGGTGAGTGGCTTTGAGGAGGAGATGGGTTAAAACCCGTCCTGCGCAGATATGCTACGCCATATAGATATTCGTGACATGTTAATTATTGACCGGTTGGAGCTGTCGTTCCAGCCCGGTCTTAATGTGTTGACGGGCGAAACCGGCGCGGGAAAATCTATTTTGCTGGATAGTCTTGGCTTTGTTTTGGGCTGGCGTGGCCGTGCGGAATTGGTCCGTGCGGGGGCCGAGCAGGGCGAAGTGACCGCAGCGTTTGATCTGCCACAGGGTCATGCAGGGCGTGCGGTTCTGGCTGAGGCGGGCATCGAGGTTGAGGACGGTGAGGTTATTCTGCGCCGTATTAACACCCGTGATGGTCGCAAAACCGCGTGGATCAATGATCGCCGTGTCAGCGGTGAGGTCCTGCGTAACCTGTCGGAAACATTGGTGGAATTGCACGGGCAGCATGATGATCGCGGGCTGTTGAACCCGCGTGGACACCGCCTGATGTTGGACGAATTTGCCGGGCTTGCGCCGCAGTTGGAAAAGTCGCGTGTGGCGTGGCGTGCGTTGGCTGCTGCGCGTAAAGCACTGGTTGCGGCAGAGGCGCGCGTGGCTGAAGCCCGTGCCGAGGAAGATTATTTGCGCCATGCGGTTGCCGAGTTGGATGCGTTGGACCCTGCGCAGGGCGAGGAAGCGAGCTTGGACACGCAGCGCCGTTTGATGCAGGCCGCCGAGAAAATTCGCGAGGATATTGTGCGTGCCGAACAGGTGATTGGCATGCAAGGCGCTGAAGGATCGGTGTCGGACGCTGTGCGCTGGTTAAACGGTGTCGCAGGCAAAGCCGAGGGTGGTTTGGATAGCGCACTTGAGGCTTTGGAACGTGCTGCATTGGCATTGGACGAGGCGCAGCAGGGTGTTGCGGGATGTTTGGATCAACTGTCGTTTAATCCGTCAGAACTGGAAAATGTGGAGGAGCGTTTGTTTGCAATCCGTGGGTTGGCGCGTAAACATTCTGTGGCACCTGATGACTTGGGGGCATTTGCCGATGAACTGCGCGCGCGCCTTGCGTTACTTGACGGAAGTGCCAAGGATTTGAAGGCCTTGCAAGGTGATGTGATGACGGCACAGGCCGCCTATGATGCCGGTGCTACGCGTTTGACGCAGGCCCGTACAAAGGCTGCAAAGCAGTTGGACAAAGCGATGGCAGCCGAGCTTGCGCCGCTGAAAATGGAACGCGCGGTTTTTGTCACGGATGTGACGCAGGCGGAGGCGGGGCCAGAAGGTGCAAATGCTGTGGCGTTTACGGTTGCGACAAACCCTGGCGCGCCCGCGGGTCCGATCAACAAGATCGCATCGGGTGGCGAGTTGTCACGGTTTTTGCTGGCGTTGAAAGTCTGTCTGACCTCCGAGGATGCGGGCCTCACGATGATTTTCGACGAGATCGACCGCGGCGTTGGCGGGGCGACTGCGGATGCGGTGGGGCGTCGTTTGGTGGAATTAGCGTCGGGCGGGCAGGTTTTGGTTGTGACACATTCGCCACAAGTTGCGGCCCTTGGCGGGCATCATTGGCGCGTTGAAAAACGCCAGACCAAGACCGAAACCCTGTCCACAGTCACCCCGTTGGACGCGGAAGCGCGCATTGACGAGATTGCCCGCATGTTGTCGGGCGACACGATTACCGAGGCTGCGCGCGCGGCGGCACGGTCCTTGATGCCGTCCTAATTGCGCGGCGGGACCAGTTTATCAGGATTCATGATGTTTTGCGGATCAAGAGCGGCTTTGATCATGCCCATGACGGCCCAACCGTGGCCATGCTCGGCCTCCATATAGGCCAATTTGCCCATGCCGACGCCATGTTCGCCGGTGATCGTGCCGCCCATCGTAAGGGCGCGTTTGGCCATACGTGCGGCAAGGGTTTGCGCGATTTTGCGCTCTGATGCGTTGTCGGGATCAATCAACAAGATTGCGTGGAAATTGCCGTCGCCTACATGCCCCAATATCGGGCCTGTGATGCCGGATTGGGCGATGTCGTCTTGGGTTTCCAACAGGGCAGCGGCAAGGTTTGAGATCGGCACGCAGACGTCGGTGACAATTGCGCGCGCGCCTTTTCGGGATGCAAGAATGGCGTAATAGGCGTCATGGCGCATTTTCCATAGGCGGTTGCGATCTTCTGATTTTGCTGACCATTCAAAGCCTTGACCGCCATGATCATCGGCGATTTCGCCGAATGTGGCCGCGTCCTCGGCCACCGATGTGTCGCTGCCGTGAAATTCCAGCAACAAATGCGGCGCGGCACGAAAACTGGCCCCAGAATAGGCGTTGACCGCAAGCGCCGAGGCGGTGTCGACAAATTCGATCCGTGCGATCTGGATGCCCATTTGGATGGTGGCGATCACCGCGTCGACGGCCCCTGCGACAGTATCAAATGCGCAAATCGCGCTTGAGATGGCTTGGGGTTGCCCTTGCAGTTTCAGCGTGATTTCGGTGATAATCCCAAGGGTGCCCTCGGAGCCGATCATCAGGGCGGTCAGGTCGTAGCCCGCCGAGGATTTGCGGGCGCGGGTGCCAGTGTGGATGACCTCGCCCGAGGCCAGAACCACCGTCAGCCCTAGCACATTATCGCGCATTGTGCCGTAGCGCACGGCAGTGGTGCCAGAGGCGCGGGTCGCCGTCATGCCGCCAAGCGAGGCATTTGCGCCGGGATCAACGGGAAAAAACAGCCCCGTGTCGCGCAGATATGTGTTCAGCGCCTCGCGCGTGGTGCCCGCTTGCACGGTGGCATCCATGTCGGCGGGGTTCACATGAAGGATCGCATCCATGCGGGACAGATCAATCGTGATCCCGCCGCGTGGCGCCAAACTATGCCCCTCAAGCGAAGTGCCTGTGCCCCACGGAATAATCGGGCAGGCATGTGTGGCGCAGATTTTCACGATCTGTGCCACCTCTTGCGTGGTTGTTGCATAAGCCACACCGTCGGGCGGCATTGGCGGGAAATGGGCCTCGGAATGTCCGTGCAGGTCCAGATCGGACTTGGACCGCGAGAACCGATCCCCTAGAAGTGTTGTGAGCGCGTCAGTAACTGATGTGATATCCATGTGGCGATCCTAGCGCGGGGTGCACGCCAAGACCAGAGACGGAGAGCGAATGGCCGGGCCAATTTCGGGACTGATTGCACAGGGCAAGGCGAACGCCAAGACGGCCCTGCGTGTGATCAAGACGCGTGGCCCCAGCCAGTTGCAGTTCTGGTTTATCGCTTTGATGATCGGGATCGCGGCAGGGTTTGCGGCGCTGTTTTTCCGCCTTGGGGTCGAGCGGTTTCAGAGCTGGTTATATGGCGCGGAGGACGCGGCGCGACTGCATAGTTTTGCTGCTGGCCTTGCATGGTATCAGGTTTTGATCATCCCGATCCTTGGTGGATTGGCGGTCGGGTTGGTTTTGCACTTTTTCACCGAAGACGGGCGCGCGCGTGCAGTGAGCGATGTGATCGAGGGGGCCGCGCTAAACGAGGGCCGCGTGGAGGTCAGGCGCGGATTTGCGTCGACTTTGGCGAGTTTGATCACGCTTTCAACTGGCGGGTCATCGGGGCGTGAGGGGCCTGTGGTGCATTTGGCCGCCGTGTTATCCACGATGGTGTGCCGCGTGATCCGCGCCAATGGTATCACGGGGCGCGACCTGTTGGGCTGCGCTGTGGCGGCGGCGGTGTCGGCGAGTTTTAATGCACCGCTTGCAGGTGCGTTATTTGCGTTAGAGGTCGTTTTACGCCATTTTGCAGTACACGCATTTGCGCCGATTGTGATTGCATCGGTGGCAGGCACGGTGATCAACCGCTTAGCCTTTGGCGACGTGACCGAGTTTGTGCTGCCGGTGCAAAATGCCTTGGCGTTTTATGTGGAATTGCCTGCGTTTTTACTGCTTGGGATTGTCTGTGGCTTGGTTGCATATGTCTTGATGCGTGCGATTTTCTGGGTAGAAGATTTGGGAGACACGGCGCAAGCGGCGCTGCGTTTGCCGCGCTATTTGCGGCCTGCGGTGGCGGGGGCGCTCTTGGGCGGATTGGCGATTTACTGGCCGCATATCATTGGCGTGGGCTACGAGACGACATCGGCTGCCTTGACGGGGCAATTGCTGTTTCACGAAGCGATTGTGTTCGCGGTCCTCAAGGTGGTGGCGGTGGCGATCACATTGGGCGGGCGCATGGGCGGCGGAATTTTCTCGCCCTCATTGATGATCGGCGCGTTGACGGGCACGGCCTTTGGTGCGCTGGCGACCTCGGTTTTTCCTGCGGTGTCGGGCGAGGGCACGTTGTATGCGTTGGCCGGCATGGGGGCGGTTGCCGCAGCCGTGTTGGGCGCGCCGATTTCGACCACGTTGATTGTGTTTGAATTGACCGGCGACTGGCAGACGGCGATGGCTGTGATGGTGTCGGTGTCGCTGTCGGTGGCGCTCTCGTCCAGCCTTGTGGACCGGTCGTTTTTCCTGACCCAGTTAGAGCGCCGCAACGTGCATTTGGCCGCAGGTCCGCAGGCTTATTTGCTCGCCACATTCCGCGTCGCCACGGTGATGCGCCCTATGGATGCCAAACGCGCAGCACCGGAAGACGACTGCTGGGAGTTGGTGAAAGAGGGGACCTATATCGATGGCAATGCCACGTTAGAACAGGCAATGCCGATGTTCGAGCAGGGCAATCACAGGTTCATCCCCGTGGTGACATTGGGCGGCGATGAAAGCCCGCCCGAGTTATGGGGCGCGCTATTTCAGGTTGATGCATTGCGGGCGATGCACACTGCCTTGGCCGCGACCGCCCGCGAAGAACACTCTTAGACGTTTTCGACCGCAACCTTGTCGTGGCGGAATGCGATGTGATCTTTGATCGCTGCGGCCGCTGCTGTGGGATTGGCATAGGACCAGCCCGCATCAACGATTGGCCCGCTTTTGGCAACAATTGTCACGTAAGAGGCGTCACCTTTGTGTGGGCAGCTTGATGTGGTCTCGGAGGTATCAAGGAACGCCATCGCAATGTCGCTACGTGGAATATAGATCACAGGCGGGTAGTCACCCTCGGTCAATTCCAGCGCGTTTTTGGTTTCGCCAATCACTGCACCTGCGGCGCGCACGACCCATGTGCCTTTTGAGGGGCGAATTGTAATGTAGTCTGACATTGGCTCTCCTGTTTGCGTTTTTGGCTTAAAGTGGGGCGCAGGCGGCAAGCAACCACGCATGGTCGGCCCCTGTCACATCCGCCTCAAGGAGTGTTCTTGTATCGCGGTGGTAGCTATCAATCCAGTCCCGTTCCGCGTCTGAGAGTAATGCTGCGTCGATCAGTCGCCTGTCGAGTGGCACCAGCGTCAGGGTCTCGAATGCCAGCATATCGCGGTCGTCAATGCCTTTGGGGGCTTGCACCACGGTGATCAGGTTCTCGATCCTGATCCCGAACGCGCCTTCGCGGTAATAGCCTGGTTCATTCGAGACAATCATGCCGACCTCGAACGGCGTGGTAGCGCGGCGCGAAATACCTTGTGGGCCTTCGTGAACGCTCAGATAGCTGCCGATCCCGTGGCCCGTGCCGTGGTCAAAATCCATCCCTGCGGTCCACAGCGGGAAGCGGGCGAGTGCATCAAGATGCTGGCCTGCGACACCTTTGGGAAACTGCGCACGGCTGATCGCGATCATTCCTTGCAGCACGCGGGTATAGCAGGTTCGGTGCTCGTCGGTCGGCATGCCGACGATCACGGTGCGGGTAATATCCGTGGTGCCGTCAACATATTGACCGCCGCTGTCCACCAACAGCAGGTTGTCGATCTTGACGGGCGCATTGGTGGTCTCGCTCACGCGGTAATGCACGATGGCACCGTGGGCACCCGCGCCGCAGATCGTCTCGAAGCTGATGTCGCGCAGGGCGTTGGTGTCGCGGCGAAAGGATTCCAACTGCTTGACCACGTCGATCTCGGTCAGGTGGCCTTTGGGGGCCTCAGTGTCCAGCCACGCAAGGAAGCGCACCATCGCAGCACCGTCGCGTTTTGCGGCTGCTTTTGCCCCTGCAATCTCGACAGGGTTTTTGATCGCTTTGGGCAAAATGCACGGGTCTGGGGCGTGGTGGATCGTGGCGTAACTCAGGGCCATTCGGATCGCATCTGGTGCTGTTTTTGGGTCAATTTGCACTGTGCCGGTGAGCGAGGCAACGGCATCGGCAAAGTTGTTGATGTCGTGACAAATGACGTCTTCGCCCAGATGTGCTGTGACCGCGCCAGCCTTGCCCGCGCCCGCAAACAGTTCGACCGTGCCTGATTTATCAAAGATTGCAAAGGCTTGCGGCACAGGGTTGCGCACAATGTCGCCACCACGGATGTTCAAAAGCCATGCGATGCTGTCGGGCAAGGTGATGATGGCGCAGTCGGCTTTCAGGTCAATCGCAAGGGCTGCGCGTTTGTCGGCGCTGCTGACGCCCGCATGTAGAATGTCTTGCGCAAAAAACGGGGCTGCGGGGGCTGCGGGTTGATCCTTCCAGATCGTGTCAATGAGGTTTTCAGTGGAGATAAGCTGCATGTCTGGCAGGGCTTTGCGCAATGTGTCGATCTCGTCCACTGCATGTAACCAAGGGTCAAAAGCGATGGTGCTGCCTGCGGGCAAGGTCTGGGTTAACCAGTCTGCGGCGCTGGTTTCGGGCCAATGCACGGGGGTGAAATCCTTAGCCACCTGATCGCGGACCTGCACGCGGTAGCGCCCGTCGATGAACACGCCAGCCGTGTCCTTGGTCGCGATGCAGAACCCTGCTGATCCCGTGAACCCCGTCAACCACGCCAGCCGCGCATCACGCGGGGCCACATATTCGCCCACATGCGCATCGGCGCGCGGGATGAAAAACGCGTCAACTTTATGCGCGGTCATTTGGGCGCGTAAGTCGGCAAGTCGCGCAGGGCCTTTGGCCGGATCGGAACTGGTCTCAAAGGTTTGAAACATGGGGTGCTCCTGTGTTGGTGGTTTATTTGGCCTTGCGCATGCCCAAAACACGCGCCCGTTTGCGCGGATCATTATCAAAAAGGCTGGCGAGCTGTTCGGTCATCGCACCCGCAAGCTGTTCCACATCGGTGATCGTGACCGCGCGTTCATAGTAGCGGGTCACGTCATGGCCGATGCCGATGGCGACCAATTCGACAGCTTTGCGTTTCTCGACCATCGCGATCACATCGCGCAGGTGTTTTTCCAGATAGTTGGCCGCATTGACCGACAAGGTGCTGTCGTCCACCGGCGCGCCGTCGGAAATAACCATCAAAACTTTGCGCTGCTCGGGGCGGTTAACAACACGGCGGTGCGCCCATTCCAGCGCCTCGCCGTCGATATTTTCCTTCAATAGACCCTCTTTCATCATCAGGCCCAGATTGGGGCGCGCGCGACGCCACGGGGCATCAGCGGATTTATAGATGATGTGGCGCAGATCGTTCAGGCGGCCCGGCGTGGCAGGGCGTCCGTCAGCGAGCCATTTTTCACGGCTTTGCCCGCCTTTCCACGCTTTTGTGGTGAAGCCGAGGATTTCGACTTTGACCGCACAGCGTTCTAGCGTGCGGGCCATGATATCGGCGCAGATTGCCGCAATAGAGATCGGGCGGCCGCGCATCGAGCCGGAGTTATCCAGCAAAAGTGTGACCACAGTATCGCGAAATTCGGTGTCTTTCTCGACCTTGAACGACAGCGGCGTTGTCGGTGATGCCACAACCCGCGCAAGCCGTCCCGCGTCCAAGATGCCTTCTTCGCGGTCAAATTCCCACGAGCGGTTTTGCTGGGCTTGCAGGCGGCGCTGTAGTTTGTTGGCAAGACGTGACACGGCCCCTTTGAGCGGGTCAAGCTGCTGGTCGAGATAGGCGCGCAGGCGTTCCAGCTCGGCAGCTTCGGCCAAGTCCTCGGCGTGAATTTCTTCATCAAAATCAGTTGTATAGACGATATAGTTCGGATCAGCATCCGACACGGGTTGCGGTGCTGGCGGGTCAAGCGGGGCTTCACCGTCGGGCATTTCCGTCTCTTCGCCCATCTCTGCGTCAGCAGAATCGTCCATCGAGATTTGCGCCTCGGAGGCGTCTTGCTGGTCCTCTTGCGACTGCTCGGGGGCGGCCTCGGTATCTTCTCCGTCGCCGTCGTCGCCTGTGCTATCGGGCTGTTCTTCGTCCTCGTCGCCCGCCTCGGCTTGGTCCTCTTGGTCTTCGTCACCGCCATCTGGATCGTCGCCCAATTGGTCGCCGTAGCCAAGGTCAGCAATCATCTGGCGGGTGAATTTGGCAAAGGCTTGTTGGTCGCCGAGCAGGTCTTGCAGGTCGTCCAATGTGTCGCCCGCATGGTCCTCGATGAACCCGCGCCACAATTCCATGACGTTCTCGGCGCCCTTTGGCAGCGGGCGGCCTGTCGCGAGGTGGCGGATCAGATAACCCGCAGCCGTTGCCAATGGCGCATCTGCCGCTTGCGTGATTTGGTCGTAGCCTTTGCGCCGTGCTTCATCGCTAATTTTTGCATCAATGTTGCCAGCGGTGCCGGGCATATGGCGCGCGCCCACGGCTTCGACGCGGGCGGTTTCCATCGCCTCGTAGAGGTCTTTTGCCATCTGTCCCTGCGGCATGTATTTGGCGGCGGTTTTGGCGTTGTGGTATTTGTGGCGCAGCGCAAATGCATCTGCCGTGCCGCGCGCCAGCAACACCTCTTCGCGGGTCATGCGGCGGCTGACTTGGGGCAAACGGATGGTTTCGGCGGTTTGGCCCGCAGGATCGACCGAATAGCTGACCGTCAGTTCGCCATCACCCGCCAAGACTTTTGTGGCCTCGGCGAGAGCTTTTTTGAACGGATCAGCCGGGTTGTCAGATGGTTTGCTCATTTCGGTCGCCTCTTGGTCTCAAAATTTTCTAGAAAATTTTGTTGTCCCGAATTTTCTGGAAAATTCGGCCTCGCCTTAGCCTAAGCTGAGTGATGCCGCACTTTCCGGCAGCTCCTCATCAAAGCAGCGCTGGTAGAACTCAGCCACAGTTTGCCGCTCTAACTCATCACACTTGTTCAGGAATGACAGGCGGAAGGCGTAGCCTACGTCTTGGAAGATGCGTGCGTTTTCGGCCCATGCCAGCACAGTGCGCGGCGACATCACGGTGGACAGATCGCCGTTCATAAACGCGGTGCGGGTCAGGTCGGCGACGGTGACCATTTGGCTGACGATTTTGCGGCCTTTGTCGTTGTTATAGTGTGGCGATTTGGCCAGCACGATGGCGGCTTCGGCGTCGTGGCTGAGGTAGTTCAACGTGGCGACAAGTGACCAGCGGTCCATCTGGGCTTGGTTAATCTGCTGGGTGCCATGGTAAAGGCCGGTAGTATCGCCAAGGCCGACGGTGTTGGCGGTTGCAAACAGGCGGAAGTATTTGTTGGGCGTCAGGATCACGTTTTGATCCATCAAGGTCAGTTTACCGTCAGCTTCCAGCACACGCTGGATCACAAACATCACATCGGCGCGGCCTGCGTCGTATTCGTCAAACACAATCGCGACGGGGTTGCGTAGCGCCCACGGCAGGATACCTTCGTGGAATTCGGTGACCTGCACGCCGTCGCGCAGTTTGATCGCATCTTTGCCGATCAGGTCGATCCGGCTGATGTGGCTATCGAGGTTGACGCGCACGCAGGGCCAGTTCAGGCGGGCCGCGACCTGTTCGATGTGGGTCGATTTGCCGGTGCCGTGGTAGCCTTGGATCATCACGCGGCGGTTATAACCAAAGCCCGCAAGGATCGCCAAAGTCGTATCGGGATCGAATTTATAGGTCGGGTCAATCTCCGGGACGCGGTCGCCCCGTTCGGCAAAGCCTTTGATTTTCATGTCACTATCAATGCCAAACACGTCCCGGACAGAAATATCCTCGGTTGGTACTGCGTTAATGTCGATCATGTTGTCGGCCATGTGCTGGGCGCCTTCCTAAAGTCGTGGGCTATGTCGCGTCTGAATTGATGCTGATGGAATGCAACATATCTGCTGACGCCGCAAGGGGAAGGGGGCTTGACGCATCTGGCGAAAATATCCTGTCCTACGTCCTGCACGGCGGCGGTTGCGTTAATTTCAGATCATGTCAAACTAGTCTTAAGTTTGATTTTTGAGGTGTCATGGCAGAACTGACCGACATTGAGGGTTTTATCGCGAAATGTGCCTTGGGCGATCGCGATGCCTTTTCGCAGCTTTATTCTGCAACCTCGGCGAAACTCTTTGGCGTGTGCCTGCGTGTGTTAGGTAACCGCGCTGAGGCAGAAGACGCCCTACAAGACGTATTTGTGAAGATTTGGCGGAACGCGAAACGCTATAAAGTCAACGGGTTAAGCCCGATGACATGGCTGATTACGATCGCGCGCAACCTGTCGATTGATAAGTTGCGGGCGCGCAAGACGGCACAGGGGGCAGGGCTGGACGAGGCGGAAGATTTGCCAAGTGCGGCGCCCGGGCCAGAGGCGCTTGCGATGGCATCGTCTGATCGTGTGCAAATCGTGGCCTGCATGGCCGAATTGGAACCTGACAGGTCGGACGCGGTGCGCCGTGCTTATCTGGAAGGTGAAACATATCAAGAGTTGGCCGCGCGTTATAGCGTGCCGCTTAACACCGTTCGGACGTGGCTTCGCCGTAGTCTGATCAAACTGAAAGAGTGTTTGTCGCGATGACCGATGACAATGACACCAATGAGGCATCTGTCCTCGCTGCCGAGTATGTTCTAGGGCTTTTGACCCCTGGAGAGGCTTTGGCGTTTGAGGATGTGCTCTCGGTTGATCCTGATATGCGGGATCATTTTGCGTCTTGGTCCGAAAGTCTGGTGACGTTGACCGATGATATAGCGCCTGTGACGCCGCCGCCTGCATTGGAAGTGCGGATAAACGCGGCGTTGTTTGGCGTGCCTGAAAAGCGGTCGCTGATGTCTCGGTTCGGCTTGTTTGGGCCGATGTCGGGCGGGCTTGCAGCCGCGGCTCTTGTGCTGTTCACGCTGAACCAAACCGGATTTATGCGCGAGACCTCGCCGAGCTATGTTGCTGAAATTGCAGCCGAAGATGCAAGTCTGATCGTGCAAGCCAAATTTGACCCGACGGGCAATACGCTGCAAATGACCCGCACAGCTGGCACCGCACTTGAGGGCCGTTCACAAGAGCTATGGCTGATTGCGGGCGATGATGCGCCGATATCGCTTGGCGTCTGGCCGCAAGGGCAGGGCGAGGCGACATTGACTATTCCTGTGGCACTCTCGGAGCGCATGGCCGGCGGGGTTCTTGCGATCACCGACGAGCCATTGGGCGGGTCACCATCTGGCGCGCCAACCGGTGCTGTGCTTGCGGCGGGTCCTGTGACGCTGCTTTAATCATGTGAAACTATTTTGGCATGCCGCGCGTGTCTTGGGTGTTGGACGCAAGCGCCTAGGTGCAGAGTTGTGCGTCTTTTCCGATAACGCGATCTCACATGCGCGTGCGTTGCCCTGAAATGTCTATTCTCGGGACGGCGCAAACCTTAGATTGCAACATAGTATCTGAATGGAGAATGATTATGATGAACCGCCGCACATTTACGCTTGCCGCATTGGCCGGTGCCGTAGCCCCCGCAGCCCTGCGCGCGCAAACCTTTGAAGTGACCCGCACCGAGGCGGAATGGAAGGCCATGCTCACGGACCTGCAATACCAAGTCATGCGCGATGAGGCGACGGAACGGTCAGGCACATCGCCGCTGGATAGTGTCTATAGTGCAGGCACTTACCAGTGTCGTGGCTGTGACTTGCCGCTTTATGACGGGGCCACAAAATTTGACAGCGGCACGGGTTGGCCGAGCTTTTATCAAAGCCTGTCCGATGCCGTTGGGACCAAAGAAGACCGCAGTTTGTTCTCGGTTCGAACCGAAGTGCACTGCCGCCGCTGTGGCAGCCACTTGGGGCACATCTTTGACGACGGACCGGCCCCCACGGGCAAACGGCACTGCCTGAATGGCGCAAGTCTGGTATTTGTCGCGGCCTAAATTGCATTGTGCCGAAAACCTGCACAAACCCCTGCGATCCTTTGCGGATTGTGGGGGTATTTTTATGTCTGAAGCAATTGAAATGGTGTTGGATATGCAAAAGTGGTTTGGGTTTATGCCCGCAGTCTTGGCGGTGGGCGCGGCAGGAGGAATGACGGGGTGGTTTATTTTTGACGATATCTGGTTTGTTATCATGACGTTTTGCGCCGCGATGATCGCGGGCGTAATGAGTTTGTTTGCCTTTGGGCGTGAAGGCCCGATCGGGTGGGGATCGGCGTCACTCGGCGGAGTGATTGCCACGACGATTAGTGCCTTTGGACTTGGTCTGATCTTCAGCGTATCGCGTGCCTTCTATTTTTGCAGCGTTGTCTTTTCTGAACTTTTGACGAACCCGATCTGCGGCATATTCTGGCTCGTACTCATGAGCAATGCGCACCTATATGCGCGCTATTGGCGGCGGTTAGGAAACAGTGATTTTCCCAATGGTCAGTCGGCAGTTTGAGCCAATTATGCTAGGTATTCACATCATGTTAGCCATCTTTGACCCTTTTCGGCGCTTTTATCGCCGCCTGCGCCTGACACAGGGCGAGCAGAGTATTCTGCTGGCCTATTTTGGTGTCGGCTTTTTTGGAGCGGCGATGGCAAGGAATGTGGTGATAACATTGGGCGGTGTTGCCGCCGTGATGACGCCGTTTTCAACCTATGACTATTGGGTGGTCTTTTGCGGGGTCGTTGGCGCTTGCGCGGGGCTTTACATGGGGCGCGACTGGCTGGGGCATAGCGGTGCGCGCGGCGTGGCCCTTGCGATGATCGGCATGATTTGGATTAGTTTTCTGGGTGGGCTGGTCGGCGGATCGCTTGCATTGCCGCTCTATGGCACGATGTTCGGGCCGTTTACCCTGTTTGTATCGCTATTTTCGGCACCGCTGTTGGGCATCTTTTGGGGCTGCATCTTGGTTGCGGCCCATTTACTGCTGAAAATCTGGCGGGCAGAGCGGGACAGCATTTTTGATGCTGCCCCGTCTGATGCAGAGTTTCAGACCTACTAGTCCTTAAAACTGCGGCTGTTTTTAATCTGATCCCATGCCCAAACAACTTCGTTAAGCTGATCTTCCTGGCTACGATCACCGCCATTCATGTCGGGGTGCAGCACTTTAATCAGTGACTTATAGGCCTTGCGAATCTCGGGCTTGGTCCAGTTGTCCTTGGCATCCAAAACCTCAATCGCGCGGCGCTCGGTCGCGGGCAGACGGCGGCCGGCAGCAGGCCCTTTCCCCGGGTTCTGTGTCGCATTGTCGCCCAACACCTGAAGCGGATCGTCAACGCCCAAACGCGCCCATGCGCGCTGCTCCTCGGATTTCTTGCCAAATGGCTTGGTCGGGCGATCCCAAACGCGATCTTGATCCATCTGGGCTGCAAGCTCGGCCTCTGATGTGGTGTTAAAGAAATTCCATTTCAGATTGTACTCACGCACATGTTGCTGACAGAACCAGAAATAGTCGTCCATGACGTCAGGTGACTTTGGCGCGCGGTACTTGCCTGCATCCTCACATCCGTCGTGGTCACAGACCCGCGTTGATGTCTCGGATGCACCCGACATCCCACGCCGTCCACGTGGGTTCTTTTTCTTGGAGGACGACACTGACATGTCAAAACCGAAGGGGTCATTTTTTTTCATTTGTGCTCAATACCTTTCGTGTTCGGCCAATAGACTTTAAGCTTCTCACCGTCAGATAGAAGGGGGCAAAGTGAAAATAATGGGGCTGGACATTGAGATAAAAGCGGCGTTAGACGCAAGTTTCACCGCAAATGCATTAGAAGTGATTAATGAGAGTGCACAACACGCGGGACATGCGGGCGATGATGGGACGGGCGAGAGCCATTGGCGCATCGTGATTTCCGCGCCAGAGTTCGACACAATGACGCGCATCGCACGCCACCGCGCCATTCACAGCGCGCTGGGCGCGGACATTATCGGACGTATTCACGCTCTGGCGATTGAGGTGCGTTAGTTACTCGGCGGCAACCTGTGGCTCTGCACGCGCAGGGACCACATCTAGCGGCTTTGGTGCGATCTTTGGCGCTTCAACCACGGGCGGGGCTGCGATAGTGGCCTCGACCCGTGCGGGCGTGGTCTCAACTTTCGTAGCAACAATTTCGCGGCGAAACACCAGCATGTTCTGGTATGTTGTGACACGCCCCGTCAGGCCAGAGCGCTCCTCGGATGGCAAGGTATCTGTGCGTTGATACTCCCAGCCACCCGCTGCCTGCTCGTTCATGGTCGTTTGCAAAGCATGCGCAAAGCGGTCTTCGGATGTTTTGAGCCCTTTGGCTTTCACACCCCGTTTTGGTGCGGGCACGACTTTATATTCAAAATTGGCCATGGGCCCCCGAATTG
>RCMY010003495.1_pt1 | contig 17059 bp, 14 predicted proteins | sample 2041341 | NCBI WGS metagenome assembly RCMY01 (sample SAMN09708234, study PRJNA481090) | Marine sediment metagenome, whole genome shotgun sequencing project. | reverse complement strand
CTGAAGTCGCTGAGGGTCAAACGCATCTACGATGAGGGCAATCGCACGCTAATCTATGTCGCGCACGCGCGCGAGCTGACCCAAGGTTCGGCAAAGGTGGCGATATCAACGGTGCCGGTCGGGGACGCTGCGCAATAGGGTTTAGTCCTGCCCATGTCCCTGCCAGACCGCACCCACCTCGGCCCGGATGATGCGCGCGATCAGCGCGCAATCGTCCAGAGTAAATGTCAGAGGGCAGGCGCATGTCGACGATCCCGCGCAGCACCCTGTCGCTGGTCGGCATCGGTTCGCTGGGGGCGTAGTGCCAGCTATCATAACGGCTGGTGAACCCCTCTGGCTCGGCCCCGCCGAACCATTTCAGGTGAACGCCCCGCGCGGCGCAACGGGCCAGCACTTCGCCCACAGCGTCATCCGACCAGTCCAGCAACAGGAACTGGATCGACGAGCCGACAAAACGTTCCTCTTCGGGCCGTTCGATCACCGTCAGGCCGGGCGTGCCGCGCAAGCCGTCCTCAACCACGCGATACCGCGCTGTCCACGCCGCACACTGCGCCTCCAACCGCCGCAACTGGGGCCGCAGGATGGCGGCGCGCAGGTTGTCCATGCGCCCCGACACGTTGGGCGTGACGTATTTAGCCCGCGCGAATGCCTCTTCGGGTGGCTGGGTGCCATGGCGAGAATAGAGCATGTAAGACCCCGACAGCAGGATCGCCCGCGCGGCCACGTCGTCGTCGTCGGTGATCAGAAGACCACCCTCGCCCGCGTTCATATGCTTGTAGGTCTGCACTGAATAGCAGCCGATCAGCCCATCGCGCCCCGACATGCGCCCGCGCCAGGCCGCGCCCATCGTATGCGCGCAATCCTCGATAACTGTCACGCCCGCCGCATCGCAAATCTGCATCAGCCGGTCCATATCCGCCAGATGCCCGCGCATATGGCTCAGCATCAGCACCTTGCCCTCGCCAACCTTGGCGGCCAGATCGTCCAGATCAATCGTCAGATCCTCGCTCACTCCGACGAACACCGGCACGGCGCCCACGCCCGCAATCGCCCCCGGCACCGGCGCGAGGGTGAATGCGTTGGTCAGCACCTTATCGCCCGGACCTATGCCAACCGCGCGCAAGGCCGCGCCCATCGCATAGCCCCCCGACGCCACTGCCAGCGCGTATTTGGCCCCGGTATACGCCGCAAACTCACGTTCCAGCGCGGCCACCTCACCATCTTCGGTGTTATAGCGGTGCAGCCGCCCCGAGCGCATGACCGCAACAGCCGCCTCAATAGCGTCCTCGGGAATCGGCTCTTGCTGGGTAAAGCTGCCGGTGAAGCGTTCTTGCCCCGCCCCGCTCATGGCAGCAGCCGCGCGGCGATTGCGGGCAGGTCTGCGAAATCGTCCAGCAGCGCGTCGGGCGCGAGCGCGGGCATGTCCGACCCATTGGGGCCGAAGGTCACCAGCACCGACGGCACGCCAGCCGCGCGCGCGGTTGTGTGATCCGTGATCGTGTCGCCCACCAGCAAACAGCGTGCAGGATCGCCGCCGGCGCGGCGCGCAGCCTCGCGCAGCGGCTCGGGGTCGGGCTTGCGCACAGCCAAAGTGTCAGCGCCGATCAAAGCGCCGAACAGGTCCAACGCCCCCATGTTCTGCAACAGTTTACGCGCCAGATACTCCGGCTTGTTCGTGCAGATCGCGACCTTGAAATCCGCCTCGCAAAGTGCCGCTACCGCATCCAGCGCACCGGGGTAGAATACCGTATGGGTATCAATCTGAGCCTCATAAGCATCCAGCAGTACAGGATAATATCGGTCCAACAGCGCCGGGTCAGGCGCGCGACCCATCCTCTCAAGCCCCAACAACAGCATCGCGCGTCCCCCGCAAAGGGCGGTGCCTGCATCTGCGACGGTCAATTGATCGCCCGCGCCCATATCGCGAAAGCATACATTGGCAGCGGCCACCAGATCGCCACTGGTATCGGCCAGCGTCCCGTCCAGATCAAAAATAATGCTGCGCATCGCGGCACCTCCACTTTTATACTGCTGACGGCGCCCGGCGGCGCATTTCCGCCCGCCCTGTTACATTCGGCAATCTAGTTTGATCACCCGCTGCCTTGCACCTGCGCCTGAGCCAGATAAAACGGGCAGGCTCCGGATACAAAGGGAATCTTGTCAATGAGCACTGCCCTCATCGTCCTTGCCGCCGGTAAGGGTACGCGCATGAAATCGGATATACCGAAGGTTCTGCACCCCATAGCGGGCGCGCCGATGCTGATCCACGCCCTGCGCGCCGGTGCCGCGCTGGAGCCACAGCGCATCGTTGTCGTCACCGGCCACGGCGCAGAGGCGGTCGAGGCCGCGGCGATTGATCATGATCCCGATATCCAAACCACCCGGCAAGAGCAGCAACTGGGCACCGCCCATGCCGTTGCGCAAGCACGTAGCGCGTTGGAGGGCCATGAGGGCAATGCGCTGATTCTCTACGGCGACACGCCCTTTATCCGGCCCGAAACGCTCGAGCGGATGATCGACGCGCGGCGCAGCCATGACGTGGTCGTGCTGGGCTTTGAGGCCGCCGATCCGGGCCGCTATGGGCGTCTGGTGATGAACGGTGCCGCGCTGGAACGGATCGTCGAATTCAAGGACGCTCCAGACGAAGAGCGCGCCATAACATTCTGTAATTCTGGCGTTATTGCGGCAGATAGCCATGTGCTTTTCGACTTGATCGACGCGGTCGGCAACGACAACGCCTCTGGCGAGTATTACCTCACAGACATCATCGGCATCGCCCGCGAACGGGGCCTCACCGCCACCGCCATCGCCTGCGATGAGGCCGAGACGCTAGGCGTCAATTCGCGCGAGGAGCTTGCCGCTGCCGAGATGCTGTTTCAGGCGCGCGCCCGCGCCGAGGCGTTCGAGGATGGCGTGACGTTCTATGCCCCCGATAGCGTCTATTTCTCATTCGACACCGCCATCGGACGCGATGCGTTGGTCGAGCAGAACGTCGTCTTTGGCCCCGGCGTCACGGTGGAAAGCGGCGCGCATATCCGCGCCTTCAGCCACCTTGAGGGATGTCATGTCTCGCGCGGTGCCATCGTGGGCCCCTATGCCCGCCTGCGCCCCGGCACCGAATTGGCCGAGGATGTGCGCGTGGGCAATTTCGTCGAGATAAAAAATGCCGTGCTGGATACCGTGAATCACCTCAGCTATATCGGCGACGCGCATCTGGGCGCGGCCAGCAATATCGGCGCAGGGACGGTCACGTGCAACTACGATGGCGTGATGAAGCATCACACAGAGATCGGCGCGCACGCCTTCATCGGGTCCAGCACGATGCTGGTCGCGCCGGTCAGCATTGGCGATCACGCGATGACGGCGTCAGGCTCGGTCATCACGCAGGACGTGCCCGAGGGTGCGCTGGCACTTGCGCGTTCGCAGCAGGTGAATAAGCCAGGCCTTGCACGAAAATTGTTCGAATTGTTAAAGCAAGCTAAAGATAAACGCGAAAAAGGGGCAGTATAATGTGCGGTATTGTAGGGATGCTCGGGCAGCACGAAGTCGCTCCGACGCTGGTCGAAGCGCTAAAGCGTCTGGAATATCGCGGCTATGACAGCGCCGGGATTGCAACGATCAACGATGGCGTGCTGGACCGCCGCCGCGCCATCGGCAAGCTGGTAAACCTCAGCGATCTGCTGGTGCATGAGCCGCTGGCAGGCAAATCGGGCATCGGCCACACCCGCTGGGCCACGCATGGCGCACCGACGCTGACCAACACGCACCCGCATCGCGCGGGCCGCGTTGCCGTCGTGCATAACGGCATCATCGAAAACTACCGCGAACTGCGCGCCGATCTGGCCAAGGCCGGTATCGCCTACCAGACCGAAACCGACACCGAAACCGTCGCCCTGCTGGCGCAGCATTATCTGGACGAGGGTGCAACACCAGAAGAGGCCGCGCGCTGCACCGTCGCCCGGCTGGAGGGGGCCTATGCCCTCGCCTTCCTCTTCGACGGCGAGCCAGATTTGATGATCGCGGCGCGCAAGGGCAGCCCGCTGGCCATTGGCCATGGCGAAGGCGAGGTCTATATCGGCTCGGACGCAATCGCGCTGGCACCGATGACGGACCGCGTCACCTATCTGGAAGAGGGCGATTGCGCTGTCCTAACGCGCAGTTCAATCAAGATTACGGACGCGGCGGGTCAGCCCGTGCAGCGCGAGGCGCGCACCATCCGCATCGACGCGGCGCGCATCGACAAGGCCGGGCATAAACACTTCATGTCCAAGGAAATCGCCGAGCAGCCTACAGTCGTCAGCGAAACGCTGGCCGCCTACATCGCGTCCGATGCCAGTGACATCACCCTTCCCGGAGAAGGCATTGATTTCAAATCTATAAAAAGAATTACAATGGCATCATGTGGCACCGCCTATTACGCTTGCCTAACCGCCAAATACTGGTTTGAGCAGTTGGCCGGCCTGCCGGTTGAGGTCGACTTCGCCTCGGAATTCCGCTATCGCGAGCCGCCAATCACCGAAGGAACTGCCGCGCTTTTCGTCAGCCAGTCAGGCGAAACGGCAGACACGCTAGCCGCGCTGCGCTACTGCGCGGGCAAGGCGCAGACGATCCTCTCCGTGACCAACGTGCCAGAAAGTTCGATCGCGCGCGAAAGCGATCTGAATATGCCCATTCACGCGGGTGTCGAGATCGGCGTAGCCTCGACCAAGGCATTCACCTGCCAGTTGACGGTCTTGCTGCTGCTCGCGCTCAAGGCCGCTCATGCACGCGGCCACCTCAGCGACGAGGGATTCAAGGTCAAACTTGCCGCCCTGCGCGGCCTGCCCGCCACGCTCAATCAGGCGATGGGTGTCGAAGAGGCTGTGCGGGCGGTATCTCTGCGCCTCGCCAAATCGCGCGACGTGCTGTTTCTGGGGCGCGGGCGGATGTTCCCAATGGCTCTGGAAGGCGCTCTTAAACTAAAAGAAATCAGCTATATACACGCCGAAGCTTATGCAGCAGGCGAGCTGAAACATGGTCCCATCGCGCTGGTCGACGAAAAGATGCCGGTGGTCGTGATGGCCCCGCGCGATGCCCTTTTCGACAAGACGGTGTCGAACATGCAAGAGGTGATGGCGCGCGGCGGTAAGGTGATCCTAATCACCGATCACGCGGGCGCCGAGGCGGCGTCGGACGGCGTTTGGCAGACCATCGTTATGCCCGACATTGACGACGATCTCGCGCCGATCCTCTATGCGCTGCCGGTGCAATTCCTTGCCTATCACACCGCCGTCGCCAAGGGCACGGATGTCGATCAGCCGCGAAATCTGGCCAAGTCGGTTACGGTCGAATAGCCGTTATTTCAGCGAAAATACGCGCACTTCGGGTAGTCCCGTCAGGGACGCGTCGATCACGCGCAGGGCGGCCAGCGACATACGGCTGCCCGCGCCCGCCTCACCGCCCAGCGGTATGAGGTCCACCTTTACCGACTTGCCGTTCGCAGGATAGACCACGCGGCCCGGCCCCGGCGCGCTGACCAGCGGTGTTTTCAGCCAGAACCCCGGCTCGCCCGGTGCGCCAAGGCTGGCGATGGTCACGCCCAGATCCGCGCCACCTGCGGCGGGCTGCGCCGCCTTTGCCTTGTCTTCTGCGCTGGTTGTGTCGAATTGATCGACCGTGCGCGCATTGGGCGGCACTTTGGGCGCGGAGGTGGAGGCAGGCTGCGCGGCCTCCACCGGGGCCGTGGACGACGCGGGCGCGCCGCGCGGTTTGAGCCAATCGGACACTCCGGCGCAGCCTGTGAGCAGCGTAGCCGCTGCAATGAGAATGATGTGTTTCATGCCGTCAGCCTATGGTGCGCCGCCGCGCCGTTCAATCCCCTGCTGCGGGACGCGGCAAAGCCTTGCCCGCGTCATATGCCCCTTGCCCCGCCCCGCCGTGGGCCTTACCTTTTGGGTATGAATACGCCCCTTATAGATCCGTTCCAGCGCGCCATCGACTATCTGCGCGTCTCGGTCACCGACCGCTGCGATTTTCGCTGCGTCTATTGCATGTCTGAAAACATGACGTTCCTGCCCAAAAAGGAGCTTCTGACGCTGGAAGAGCTGGACCGAATGTGCTCCACCTTCATCGGTATGGGCGTGCGCAAGCTGCGCATCACCGGCGGAGAGCCTCTGGTGCGGCGTGGGATCATGTCGTTTTTCGCCTCGATAAGCCGCCATTTGGACAGCGGCGCGCTGGCTGAGTTGACCCTGACGACCAACGGATCGCAGTTGGAGCGGTTCGCCGATGACCTCTACGCCGCTGGCGTGCGACGCGTGAACGTGTCGCTGGACACAGCCGATGAGCAGAAATTCGCGGATATCACTCGCTGGGGCCGCTTGCCTCAGGTGCTGCGCGGTATTGACGCGGCGCAGCGCGCAGGCCTGAGGGTCAAGATCAACGCAGTCGCGCTGAAGGGTTTCAACGAGAATGAGTTGTTCAGCCTGACGGAATGGTGCGCCAGCCGCGACATGGACCTCACCTGGATTGAGGTCATGCCGATGGGCGATATCGGCAACGAGGATCGCTTGGGCCAATACTGGCCGCTCAAAGACCTGCGCGCACGTTTGGCCGAGCGCTATACCGTCACCGACATCCCCGAGCGCACAGGCGGCCCCGCCCGCTACGTGACGCTGGAGGAGACAGGACAGAAGATCGGCTTTATCACGCCGCTCACGCATAATTTCTGCGAAAGCTGCAATCGCGTGCGTCTGACCTGCACGGGCGAGCTTTATATGTGCCTTGGCCAAGAGGATATGGCCGATCTGCGCCCGCCGCTGCGCAATCATCCTCAGGATGTTGCCCCGCTGGAAGAGGCCATTCGCGCCGCCATCGCGCGCAAGCCGAAAGGCCATGACTTCGACTATTCCCGCCAGAGAGTGGACGGAAAAATGCCCCGCCACATGAGCCACACGGGCGGCTAGGGTCATGGGCAATCAGCCCGGCCGACCGACGGCCTTGGTGCGCGTCTATGCCGTGGCGTCACGGGCGCTGGCACCGCTGGCCATGCGGCGCGTGCGGCGCAAGCTGGCGGCGCAAGGCGTAACATCGCAGCGCATGGGCGAGCGTATGGGCCGCGCCACGTTGCCCCGTACGGACGGCCCGCTGGTCTGGTTCCACGCCGCCAGCGTGGGCGAGAGTCTGTCGATCCTGCGCCTGATCCAGCATCTGGGCGAGGCGCATCCGGGCCTGAATTTCCTCATCACCTCGGGCACGGCCACCTCGGCGCAGGTCGTCGCGGCGCGGATGCCACCGCGCTGCCGCCACCAGTTTTCGCCGCTCGACAGCCCTGCTGCCGTAGCGCGGTTTCTGGATCACTGGCGCCCCAATGCCGGTGTTTTCGTCGAGAGCGAGCTGTGGCCGAACATGCTGCGCGGCGCGGCGGCGCGGGGCATCCCGCTGGCTTTGCTGAATGCGCGCATCTCGGATCGCTCAGCGCGGGGTTGGGCGCGGATCGCCAGCACGGCGCGCTACCTTCTGGGCCATTTTGAAATGGTGCATTGTCAGGATTCGCGCACCGCAGATCATCTGCGCACACTTGGCTGCGAGAAGGCCGCAAAGGGCGCCAATCTCAAGGCGATGGCCGGGCCGCTACCGCATGATGCAGCCGCCTTGGCCGCGCTAATGGCGCACATCGGCGCGCGTCCGGTCTGGGCCATGGCCTCGACCCATCCGGGCGAGGAGGAGGTGGCACTGGCCGCGCATCGCACCCTCTTGGCCGCGCATCCAAAGGCGCTGCTGATCCTTATCCCTCGCCATCCTGAGCGGGCGCAGGGCATCGCGCGGATGATTGCGCAGAGCGGCCTTGGCCACACCCGGCGCAGCGTGGGCGAGGGTATCGGGCCGGATCAAATCTATCTCGCTGACACGCTGGGCGAGATGGGGCTGTGGTATCGCCTTGCACCGGTTGTCTGCCTCGGCGGGTCGTTCGTTCCGGTGGGTGGGCATAACCCTTACGAGCCGGGCCATAGCGGCGCCGCTGTGCTGCACGGGCCGCTTTATGCCAATTTCGCGCAGGCCTACGCCCAGATGGATGCCGCAGGTGCCGCCCGGCAGGTACCGGACGCCGACGCGCTGGGGGTGTCGCTGCTGGCGCTGATCGAGGCACCCGGCGACTTGGATTCCATGCAGGCCAATGCCGCACGCTTTGCCGCAGCGCAGGACGACCGGCTGGCCGATCTGGCAACAGACCTTTGCGCAGCGCTGAAGCTGGGGTAGGACGGGCGCACGCCATCTGAAAGTGACCGCCTTGACCGAGCTTGTCGTCACCAATTTCAACCCCAACTTTACCGGCGTGTCCGCCACGGCGGCAGGTGTGCTGCGCGCGCAAACCTCGCGCTACGATCTGGCATTGGCGGGGCGCGCCCTGCCCGGTTGCCCCGCGCCGGTCAGCGTGGCCGAGGCGCGCCGCATGTCGCGCCGCGCGCCGGGTGGTCGGGGTTTCGTCATCTGGCATGTGCGGCGCAACACCGAAATGCGCGCAGCGCTCTGGGCGCGGGACGTGCTGCGCCTGCCGATCCGAATCGTGTTCACCTCTGCCGCTCAGCGCCGCCATTCCGCGCTGCCCCGCTGGCTGATCTCACGCATGGATGCGGTGATCGCCACCACGCAAAAGGCTGCCGAATTCGTGCCGCATGTGCGCGCTGTGGTCCCGCATGGCGTGGATTGCGGCGTCTATCAACCCGCAACGGATCGCGCCGCCGCTTGGGCCGCCACCGGCTATCCGGGTGCGCGCGGCGTCGCCACGATCGGACGCATCCGGCCCGAAAAGGGCACCGACAGGTTCGTTGATGCCATGCTGCGGCTGCTGCCAGATCAGCCGGACACGACTGCGCTTGTCCTCGGGCGCGCGGGACGCGGCGATCTTGCGTTTTTGCAAGGGCTGAAGGACAAAATTGCCGGTGCGAACCTGCAAAACCGCGTCCTCTTTCCCGGTGAGATCGCGCCACAAGCCCTGCCCACATTGATCCGCAGCCTGTCGGCCGTAGTCCAGATGCCCCGCTACGAAGGATACGGCATGGCCCCGCTGGAAGGGATGGCCAGCGGCGTGCCGTTCGTTGCTACGGATGCAGGGTATTACCGCGATTTCAGCGATGGCGGTGCCACGGGCCGGATCGTCGCCGATGCGGATGAGGCGGCCGGCGCGCTCAGCGCACTACTGAGCGATCCCGCGTGTCACAAGGCGATGGCCGATGCCGCGCGCAAGATTGCGCAGACGCGTTTCAGCGTCGAGGCCGAGGCCGACGGAATCGGTGCCGTCTATGAGGCGATGTGGCGCGACCTCTAGACCGGCATCCGCCGTTCGACTATTTCGGCCCACCAGCTACAGCCCATAGGGATGATCGCATCGTCGAAATCGTATTCGGCGTTGTGGACGGGGGCGCTGTCACCGTTGCCCAGCAGGATATAGGCGCCAGGTCGTTCCTCAAGCATGTAGGCGAAATCCTCGCCGCCCATGACCAGTGGCGCGTCTGCACAATCGCCAGAAACGCCGCGCGCGACATCGGCGGCAAAATCGGTCTGATCGGGGTGGTTCACCATCACCGGATAGTTGCGCTGATAGCGCAACTCCACCTCGCCCCCCATAGCCGCGCCCAGATGCGTGCAGATGCCGCGCAGCCGCGCCTCGGCCAAATCGCGCATGGCATTGTTCAGCGTGCGCACCGTGCCTTTCAGATGGACCGAACCGGGGATCACGTTCAGCGCCTTGGAGGACGATTCGATCGACGTGACCGACACCACCAACTGCTCGGTCGGGTCGGCGTTGCGGCTTGAGATCGTCTGAAGCATCGTGATCAGCTGTGCCGACATGACGATGGGATCGACGCCCTCATGCGGCTTGGCCGCATGGCCGCCGCGCCCGGTCAACGTGATCTCGAACTCGTCGGTCGAGGCAAAGAATGCGCCGGGTCGGATCGCAAAGCTGCCCGCAGCGACGCCCGGCCAATTGTGCATGCCATAGACCTCCTGAATGCCGAATCGCTCCATCAAGCCGTCCTCGCACATGACGGCGGCGCCGCCTCCGCCCTCTTCGGCGGGCTGGAAGATGACGATAGCGGTGCCGTCAAAATTGCGCGTCTCGGCCAGATATTGCGCTGCGCCCAGTAGCATGGCTGTGTGCCCGTCATGGCCACAGGCGTGCATCGCGCCCGGCACGGTGCTGGCATGTTTGGCACCGGTTGCCTCGTGGATCGGCAGCGCATCCATGTCGGCGCGCAGGCCCACGACCTTGCCCGAGGCAGACGCGCGCCCCTTAATAACGCCGACGACCCCAGTGCGTCCGATGCCCGTCACCACCTCGTCACAGCCGAATTCGCGCAGCTTTTCGGCGACAAGCGCGCTGGTGCGGTGGGTGTCGAACATCAGTTCGGGATGGGCGTGGATATCGCGCCGCCATGCGGTGATGTCGGCATGGGTTTCAGCAAAGCGGTTCTTGACGGGCATGGCATCTCTCCTATGGCGGGCGGGGCCTTGGGCGTGGGCGTCGCGTCCAACGATGAACCTCGCGGCAGGCGGCGTAAAGGGCTATTGCAGCGCCATCTCAGCGCCGTGCGTGCCGTCCAGTTCGCTGGCCGCGATTAGCGCGCGGGTGCGTGGATGGGCGGGCGCGGTCATGATTTGCGCGGCACCTCCAGTTTCGACGATGCGGCCCGACTCCATCACCGCGATGCGGTGGGCCATGGCACGCGCCGCGTGCAGATCATGCGTGATGAACAATATCGCGAGGCCGCGCCTGTCCTGCTCGGCGCGCAAAAGGCGAAGGATGCCCGCCGCCTGCACGGTGTCGAGCGCCGACAGCCCTTCGTCCACCACCAGAATATCCGGGTCCAGCGCCAGCGCGCGAGCGATTGCGGCGCGCTGGCGCTGCCCACCGGATACCTCATGCGCAAAACGGCCCATCAGATCAGGTGCCAGACCCACCTGCGCGAATAGCGCGGCGATGCACGCCGCGTCAGCCGGGCGGCCATAATTGCGCAGGGGGTCGGCAACCTGACGACCAAGTCGGCGACGTGGATCTAACGCGGTCACCGGATCCTGAAACACCATCTGGATGCGCGCGCGGGCGCGGTGCAGGGCGCGCACCGACATCTGCGCGATATCCTCATCACCAAGGCGCACATTGCCTTCTGCCACCTGTTCCAGCCCCAGCGCGGCGCGGGCGAGCGTGGATTTGCCACTGCCCGAGGCACCGACCAGGGCCAGCGTCTCGCCGGGCGCGAGGGCCAGATCGACGGACTGCACGGCAGGCGCTGCGCGCCCGTAGCGAATGCTCACGCCCTCCATCTGCAAGAGGGGTGCGCCCTGTGCCCCGCCCGCCTGCGGAGGTGGCACCGGACGCGCGGCGTCGATCAGCGCGCGGGTGGTGGCATGGCGCGGCGCGCGCAGCACGTCCTCGACCGGTCCATTTTCGACGATACAGCCCGCGTCCATGACCGCGACGCGCCCGCCGATGCGCCGCACCGCGCGCATGTCATGCGTGATCATCAGCAGCGCCAGCCCGGTCTCGCGCCGCAAGTCATTGAGCAGATCGAGTATTCCCGCGCGCAGGGGCGCGTCCAGCGCCGTCGTCGGCTCATCCGCGATCAACAGGCGCGGCCCGCAGGACAGCGCCGCCGCGATCGTCACCCGCTGGCGCAGCCCCCCCGATAGCTGGTGGGGATAGGCCGTCAGGCAGCCTTCGGGGTCCGGCATCCCCACGCGCTCCAACAGGGCGATGCTGCGCGCCCGCGCTGTGCGCGCGTCCAGCCCAAGATGGGCGCGCATCGCCTCGCCCACCTGCCGCCCGGTGCTGAGCACAGGGTTCAGTGCCGCCGCCGGGTCCTGATAGATCATCGCGATCTCGCGCCCGCGCAAGGCGCGCATGTCTGCTGGCCCCAGCGCCAGCAGATCGCGCGCCGCGCCATTCGCCCCAGATTGATCCCGCCCGGACCAGAGCGCGCGGCCCGCGACCTGCGCGCCTGGCTCCAGCCCCATCAGTGCGGCGGCAAGCGTCGATTTGCCTGCGCCAGACGGGCCGACGAGGCTAAGCGCCTCGCCCGGCATCAGGCTAAACGATACCCCGTCCACCGCGCTGTGCACCGCGCCGGCATGGCGCAACGACAGATCGTGAATGTCCAGAAGTGGCAGGATCGAAACTCTCCTCGGCAAATACTTCTAACGCAACCGTTGGCAGTGCCGGCCCTTGCATTGTCGCGAATCACTCTAGAAAATCCGATAAAATTAAATGAGACTGCCATCAACTATCATCAAGACCGGCAAGTATTGTCTATAAGGCATTGCATAAACCGTGTAGCAATAAGTGTCATACACGCTAGAGACGAGTGCGCCCGTCCACGCCCTCCCGGCATTCTGAGGAGCCTTCATGACCACGAGAGCCACCGCTACGCTGGCCTGCGCCGTGTCACTGATGACAATGTGCATTTTCGGCCCGCACCCGGCGGTGGCAACCGCACATACCAGCGCACCACAAAGCCGCGGCAGCGACAAGACGCTGCGTGTTCTTTATTGGCAGGCACCCACGACGCTGAACCCCTACCTCTCGGGCGGAGTCAAGGACATCGAGGCCGCGTCGCTGGTGCTGGAGCCGCTGGCGCGCCTGTCGCCCGAGGGCGAGATGATCCCGTGGCTGGCACGCGAGATACCAAGCCTGGCCAATGGCGGCGTGGCCGCCGACATGCGCAGCATCCGATGGCGGCTGCTCCCCGGATTGACCTGGTCGGACGGCAGCGCGGTCACCTCGGCGGATATCGACTTTACCTTTCGCTATTGCACTGCGCCGGGGGCAGGCTGTGCGCAGGCGGCCAAGTTTCGCGATGTTGAGCGTATCGACACACCCGATCCGCTGACTGCCGTGCTGCGGTTCGCGCGTCCGAGGCCGTTCCCCTACGGGGCCTTTGTCGGCCCTCAGACGCCGCTCTTGCAGGCGGCGCAATTCGCCGGGTGCATGGGGGCGCAGGCGGCGGGCTGCACGGACGCGAATTTTGCGCCCATTGGCACCGGACCGTTCACGGCGACCGAGTTTCGCCCCGGCGACGCCGCACGCTTTGTCGCGAACGAAGCGTATCGCACGTCGGGCCTCCCGGCTTTTTCAGAAGTGCTGATCAAGGGCGGTGGCGACGCGATCTCGGCCGGGCGGGCGGTTCTGGAAACGGGCGAGTTCGACTACGCTTGGAACCTGCAACTCAGCCCCGAGGTGCTGAGCGCGATGGCTGAGCGTGGCAAGGGCCACATCGTCACGGCGTTTTCCACGCTGGTCGAGCGGCTGGCCTTTAACCTGCGTGAGCCGGCGCCAAATCCGGGCACCCTGCGCAAACCGGCGCCCATTCCGCATCCCGCGCTGGCCAATATCGACGTGCGCCGCGCCCTGACCATGGCACTGGACCGGGCCACGATGGCGCTGATTGGCTATGGCCCGACCGGGCGCGCCACCTGCAACATCCTGCCCGGCCCACCTGCCTATGCGTCGGATGCCAATGGGGGTTGCGAGACGCAGGACATCGAAGGTGCGCGCGCCCTTCTGGACGGAGCGGGCTGGATCGATGCCAACGGCGACGGCGTGCGTGAGCGGGGTGGCAAGCGGCTGGAATTCGTCTTTCAGACCTCGACCAACGCGGTGCGCCAGGATTTTCAGATCCTGGCCAAGGAATGGTGGCACCAGATCGGAGCGCTGACGGAACTGCGTGCGATCGACGCATCGGTCTATTTCAGCGGCGATCCCGACAGCCCCGACACGCTGGAGAAATTCAACGCCGACATGCAGATGTATGCCAGCGCGTCGGACGGGCCGGATCCCGAGGCGTATCTGTCAGGCTGGGCCTGCAACAACGTGCCACGCCCAAATAACGGCTGGCAGGGCCGAAATGAGGGTGCGTGGTGCGATCCGGTCTATGACGCGTTGCTGAACGAGCTTTCGGGCACGTCGGGCGGCGCGGAACGCGCGGCGCTGGCACGCACGCTCAACGACATGCTGGTGCAACAATATGTCGTTGTGCCGCTGATCGATCGCGGGCGCGTGTCGGCCCATGCCAATTCGCTGGGTGGCGTGCGCATCAACGCCTGGGACAGCGAGCTGTGGAACATCGCCGAGTGGTATCGCATCGCCGAATAGGCGCGGCAGGGCGCGCATTGCCTCCTGTCGCGGCTTCCCTATGCTGGCCCTGTCCGACCTCCACTCAAGGCGCTCCGATTTGATGCGATCCCACGCCCTTCGCCGCCTCCTAATGGCGATCCCCACACTGCTGGTGATCTCGGTCGTGATATTCGCCCTGCTTGAGCTGGCGCCGGGTGATCCGATGGCGCAGCTGCCCGCCAGCATTCCAGCGGATGTGCGCGCGGACATGCGCGAGGCGCTCGGCCTTGGCCAGTCTGCGCCGGTGCGCTACGGCAAATGGCTGTGGCAGATGACGGTGGTCGAGCCGGGAGTCGCGCTGGGGCTGGTCAACGAGGACGCCACTCGCATCCTCAGCTGGCAAACACGCGGGCCGGTGATGGCGCTGATCGCGCAGCGCCTGCCCCAAACGATGATCGTGATGGGATCGGCATATGTCATCGGCATCCTCGCCGCCATCCTTCTGGGTATGGCCTCGGCGACGCGACGCGGCGGCGGCGTTGACCGGGCCGGCACCGGGCTGGCCGCTATGGGCTATGCGCTGCCGCCCTTTTTTACCGCTGCAGTGCTGATCTATGTCTTTGCAATCCGCCTCGGGTGGTTTCCCACCATCTACGACACCACGCTGCGCGTCACCGGCTGGGACAGCCTGATCGCGCAGCTGCGCCAGATGGCGCTGCCCATCGCGGTGCTTAGCCTGCAAACCACGGCTCAGATCACCCGCTATGTGCGCGCCGCGATGCTGGACACGCTGGGACAGGACTATATCCGCGCCGCCCGTGCCAAGGGCCTGCCCGAACGAACGGTTATTTGGGTCCACGCCCTCAGCAATTCGATGATCCCGGTCACGGCGGTCATCGCGCTGGGGGCGCCGCAGATCTTTGCCGGGGCGATCATCACCGAGGCCATATTCGGCGTGAACGGCATCGGCCAGTTGCTGATCACGTCGCTAAGGGCCGGCGATCTGCCTGTGGTGCAGACGATCACGGTTCTGATCGCAGCGCTGATCGTGCTGGCGAACCTTGCCGCCGATCTGGCGCTGCCATGGCTCGACCCGAGGTTGCGTGATGAATAGGCGGCGCCTACCCCTATTTGGCCTCGCCCTTTTGGCAGGGATCGCGGCATTCGTTCTGATCGGACCGCTCGTCTGGTCCATCGGCCCCGGCCAGATGGACCTTGCCGCACGCAATCAAACTGCCAGTTGGGTGCATCCCCTCGGCACTGATCAACTTGGTCGCGACGCGCTGGCCCGGCTGATGGCGGGCGGGCGGCTATCGCTGGCCGTTGGGCTGGCGGCGATGCTGCTAGCGCTCGGCATCGGGGCTGGTATCGGGATCATTGCGGGCATGTCGCGCCGGCTGGATGGACCTCTGATGCGGCTGACCGATCTATTCCTCGCGCTACCGCTTTTGCCGCTGCTGTTGATTGCCACCACGCTGTTTCGTGCACCGCTGGCCGCGCGGTTCGGGCCTGAGGCGGGCATATTCGCACTGATCACCATCGCCATCGGCGCGACCAGCTGGATGAGCGTGGCACGCATCCTGCGCGGCGAAGTGCGCAGCCTGATGCAGCGCGATTTCATCCGCGCAGCGCGCAGCACTGGCACGCGGACCGGGCCAATGATCTGGCGCCACATCCTGCCCGCGATCGCCGCCCCCCTCGGCGTGTCGGTAGCGCTGGGAATCGCCTCGGCGATCCTGATGGAGAGCGCGCTCAGTTTCCTCGGCCTCGGCTTTCCGCCCGACCTGCCCAGTTGGGGGCGGCTGCTATTTGACGGCACGCCGCATCTTGGCGCCTACCCGGGTCGCGCGATCTGGCCCGGCGCGTTGATCACGATCGCGGCGCTGGGGGCGACGTTGCTGGCCGATGCTCTGCGCGATCTGGCAGATCCGCGCCACTGGGCACGATGCCATGATTGACGCGCAGGTCAGGCTTTTCCTTGGCCCAAATATCCAAATCCCGACAGATTGCACCGGGCAGGACGCCCGCGAGAACAGGAGAGACCCATGAACTACGGCGACGACCGGCCGCGCGACCTGCGCCACAACCCCTTCAAGGCGATCATCGCGCCGCGCCCGATTGGCTGGATCGGTACGCTCGACCCCGGCGGGCAGGCAAACCTTGCACCCTATTCGTTTTTCAACGGGATCGGATCGGACCCCGACATGGTCATGTTCTCCAGCGAGGGGGCGAAACATTCGGCCACTTATGCGCGCGAGCGCGGGGAATTCACCTTTTCTCTGGCGACCGAGGCGTTGGCTAAGCAGATGAACATCTCGTCCGGGGATGAACCCTCCGGCGTGAACGAGTTCGAACTTGCAGAGCTGGAGCAGGGCGCGCCCGTCGTGATCCAGACTCCCTTCGTCGCTGCCAGCCCCGCCGCACTGGAATGCGTGACGCTGGAGGTGCGCCAGCTCAGCGACCGCCACGGCACCCTGCTGGAGCGTTTTCTGGTTATCGGCGAGGTCGTGCAGACCCATATCCGGGACGAATACGTCAAGGATGGTCGTTTCGACACGGTCGGCGCGCGGCCCATAGCGCGGATGGGGTACGCCGATTATGCCACAGTCACAGACGCATGGCAGATGGATCGGCCCAAGCGTTGAGGCCTTGAGGGTCTGACCTACCGGCAAAAAAAAAGAGCGGACCATTTGGCCCGCTCCTTTTGGTTAGCATATCGTTGGGGGCTTAAGCCGCCCGCGCTGCCGCAATCGATTCCTCAAGGATATCCATTGCCTCGGCAAAGATCTCGTCCTGAATGGTGATCGGCGCGAGGAAGCGGATGACGTTACCGTAAACGCCGCAGGTTAGCAGGATCAGACCGCGCTTGAGCGCCTCCATGCGGATGCGGTTGGTCATGTCGGGATTGGGCGCGCTGCCGTCCTTGGTGTTGAACTCAGCCGCGATCATGAAGCCGGGGCCGCGCACGTC
>RCMY010002391.1_pt1 | contig 17066 bp, 20 predicted proteins | sample 2041341 | NCBI WGS metagenome assembly RCMY01 (sample SAMN09708234, study PRJNA481090) | Marine sediment metagenome, whole genome shotgun sequencing project. | reverse complement strand
GTGCTGCGCCACCTCGACCGGCAGCTCCAAACCATCCCCCGCGACACCGTCCACAGTCGCCAGCACATAGTCGCCGCGCGACGCAAAACTCGCGGTCGCCCCCGGAATGAGCCCCGCATCCTCCAACTGCTGCAACAACTCAGGCTCGTACTGCACAGGCTCACCCAAACGGCGGATGACGCCCTCGACAGCGCCTTTAGCGTCCTGCACGAGCGCCACCAGGCTGATCACGCCATCCGTGAAGCTGCTCGCGGGCGAGTTTTCGCCCAAATCGTCCAGACCGGGGATCGGGTTGCCGTACGGCGAATGCGTCGGATGCTCCAACAACTCCAGCAAGCGTCTCTCCACTTGCTCGCTCATGACGTGCTCCCAGCGGCAAGCCTCCTCGTGCACGAGAGCCCAGTCGAGGCCGATCACATCCGCGAGCAACCGCTCCGCGAGACGGTGCCGGCGCATGACCGTCACGGCTTTCTCGCGGCCGTCGGCGGTGAGCCTCAAATGGCGGTCATCCTCCACAACCACAAGGCCGTCGCGCTCCATGCGCCCCACGGTCTGCGACACGGTGGGGCCCGAATGTCCGATGCGCTCACTGATGCGCGCCCGCAGGGGAACAATGTTCTCTTCCTCGAGCTCGTAAATCGTGCGGAGGTACATCTCAGTGGTGTCGATGAGATCTGCCACTCGTGCCTCCTCCAGCAGTAATTAGTCACCGTTAGCCTAACCGGGTTCCGCCGAACCCATCGCGCGGCAACAGGGGCGCTGCCCCAACCTAGAATTACTGCATGCCGCAACTGACAATCCCTGCCAACCTGCTCCCCGCCGACGGCCGCTTCGGTTGCGGCCCCTCCAAAGTGCGCGCCGAACAACTCGCGCACCTGTCGGCAGCCGGCTCAACGATTCTCGGCACCTCGCACCGCCAGGCGCCCGTCAAAGATCTCGTTGGCCGTGTGCGCGGCGGGCTCACCAAACTTTTCCGCACCCCCGACGGCTACGAAGTGGTGATCGGCAACGGTGGGTCCACCGCGTTTTGGGATGCCGCCGCCTTCGGCCTCATCCAGCAGCGCAGCCAAAACCTCACCTTCGGCGAGTTCGGCGGCAAGTTCGCCAAGGCCGCCGCTGCACCATGGCTTGAGGCACCGGATGTCCGCGCAGCAGAACCGGGCAGCCGCAGCGAGGTCTCCCCCGCATCCGGAATCGACGTGTACGCGTGGCCGCACAACGAAACCTCCACGGGGGTGATGGCATCCGTCACGCGCGTCGCCGGCGACGCGGGCGCGCTCACCGTCATCGACGCCACGAGCGCCGCGGGTGGCATCGACTTCGACGCGAGCCAGGCCGACGTCTACTACTTCGCCCCGCAAAAGAACTTCGCCTCCGACGGCGGCCTGTGGTTTGCCCTGTTCTCCCCCGCCGCCCTCGAACGGGTCGAGACGATTGCGGCGAGCGACCGCTACATCCCCGAATTTTTGAGCCTGAAGAACGCGGTCGACAACTCACGACTTAACCAAACCCTCAACACCCCGGCGCTAGCCACACTGCTGCTCATGGAAAACCAGATCGACTGGATCAACGGCAACGGCGGCCTCGCCTGGGCGGATGCCCGCACGCGCGAATCCTCGACCGTGCTCTACGACTGGGCCGCCAGCGTCGACTACGCGACCCCGTTCGTCGTCAACCCCGACCACCGCTCGCAAGTGGTCGTCACGATCGACTTCGACGAGCGCGTGGATGCCGCCGCCGTCGCAAAAGCACTGCGCGCGAACGGCATCGTCGACACCGAGCCGTACCGCAAACTCGGCCGCAACCAGTTGCGCGTCGCCACCTTCACCGCCATCGAACCGGATGACGTGCGCGCGCTCGTCACGTGCATCGAGCACGTGGTGGGTAATCTGTAGCAATGCGACTATGGCTCAAAGACTCGGAGCGTCGACCCGACCCCGAACCCGTGAAAACGGATGACCGCAAAGCCATGCTCGTCGGCCTTGGCTTGTGGCTACTCGCCCTCGTCGCCCTGCTGCTGTTTCTTGGCCCGTTGACGGCTGCGGGTCTTCACTGGTGGATCTGGACGTGCGTCGTCGGACTCGTCCTCGGATTTCTTGGACTTATCGTCACCCAACGCGGACGACGCTGAACCGACCGAATCATCCGCAGTTGCGGAGTTCACCGCCTCATCGAGTGAATCGATGTCCACGCCGTCGAGGTCGCCGCTGTGCAGCAGCGCCTCGTCGTCATCGTTGACATCCTCGTCATCGAAGTCGTCGTCGTCATCATCGTCGTCGTCGTCATGTTCGTGTTCGAGCGCGTTAGCGGCAATCTCCGCTTGCGCTTCCTTATAGTCGGCAAGCCTCTCCGACCACGGCACCCAATCCGGTGACAGCAGCGCGCCCTCACCTGGGGTGAGCTCGGTTTCCAGCACGGAAACGCTTTCGCCTTCACCGTGCGAAATGCTCACAGTCCACTTCCACCCGACGTAACCGAGCAAGGTGGTGTCGAAATACAGCGTGATGACACCGTCCGCCTCGGTAATGGAGCCCGCAGGCTCCCCCACCGTCTCGTCGGGGGTAATCTCACGAAGCGCCGCGCGGGCGAGAGCCACATCGGCTTCCGTTGGGTTAGGCATCCAGCTCATCCGCGACCTTGCGCAACATCGCGGCAATCTTGCGCGAGTGGCTGTTCTCCGGGTACCGACCGCGCTTCAAGTTCGAGCCGATGCCGTCAAGCACCTTCACGAGGTCCTCCACGATCACCGCCATATCGTCAGCGGGCTTGCGGCTCATGCGCGAAAGGCTCGGCGGGGCCTCAAGCACGCGCACAGAAAGCGCCTGAGCGCCGCGCTTACCGTCGGCAATCCCAAACTCCAGTTTCGTACCCGCCTTCACCGTGACACCGGCGGGCAGCGCAGAGGCGTGCAGAAAGACCTCCTGGCCATCATCAGAGCTGATGAACCCGAAGCCTTTTTCTTCATCGTAAAACTTGACCTTGCCGGTGGGCATGGCGCTACCTCTTTCTCGGTCGAAGCACGGATATCGTGCCGACGATCTAACCCCTCAAGCCTACGGGCAAAGCTGCCCCGCGTATCCTTAGTGTGTGACCATGAAAGCGCGCAAGACGCCACCACCCGTGAGCTCCCATCGTATCGAGAGAATCCTCGCGTACGCGGTGGCAGTTTTGATTGGGCTCGCGCTCGTGTGCTTCATCGCCGTCATCGTGGCAACAGCGCTCGGCGCAGGCGCGGATGATGGTTTCAGCCACGGCATTTGGCCCACCGTTTTTATCATCCAGTACTACGGTCTGCCGCTCGCCTTCGTGCTCATCATTGCCCTGCTCGTCTCCAACGGAGTACGACGCTCCCGCGCAGCCAAAGGCGGCCCTCGTTAGTAAACCGTTGAAGAGAATGTCGGCCATGGCGCCACTCGCAGCAATGTTGCGAGACATGGGCGACGATGACCTTGCGCGCGGAATCGAGCTCCGCGCGGTCGCGGCGAGCGGTATCCGCGACTTTTTCGACCTCGCCGAGACGCTGCTCAGCGACGAATCCCTGCACGCGTGCCTCACCCGACTTGATCGACGCTCGCTCGCGGCACTCGTACGGCTCGGTGAGAAACCGATGCCCGCTGACGACATTTGCGCGGCCCACGACCTGCAGTCGGCCGAGCTGAAACGCCTGCACCACCTTTTTCTTGTGCACGACACGCCACAAGGCGTCAAGGCGTGGCCGGAAGTCGGCGCGCAACTTACTCAATGGTCCGAACTCGGATTGCCCGACCCGCGCGAGGCCGCCGCGGAGCCAGGCGGCGACGCATCCAGTACCCACAAAAATAGTGACGCAGAAAGCAAAGCAGCCGACACCTTGGCCGCCGAGCACGCATTCACCGCCACCACTGCTGTCGCCGAACTCCTCTTCGACCTCGAACGCGAACCACTGCGACTGCTCGCGACTGGCGCCATCGGCCGACCGAGCGCACGCAGGCTCATCGAACTTCTGAAAGTCGACGAACCGACCGCCACTTCCGTTGTCGACATCACCGAGCAAGCCGGTCTCTCCAAGCGCATCAAAGGAACCCTGCGTCCCTCAACCGATCACCGCGAATGGCTTGAGCGTGGGCCAGCAGAGCGCTGGGTTCACATTGCGAATGCGTGGGCCGAAGCGCACTGGACATATTCCCGTGCGCGCATGAGCAGGCGCCACGAATCTCACGGCACCGGATTGCTCGACTGGCTGGAATGGAACTTCCCGGGAGGCCGCGACTGGCTCCCAGACGAAGCCACCGCACGACTGCGCGAAGCAGAAGTGCTCGGAATCACGGCACACGGCATCATCAGCACGCCGGGGGCTGAACTCCTCGCCGGCAGACTGGATGCCGCACAGTCCATCCTTGCCGCCGCACTGCCGGCACCCATCGAGCGGCTCTACTTGCAGCACGACCTCACCGCTGTCGCGCCCGGCCCCCTGCAACCGAGCATCGATACGCGGCTGCGCACCATGGCCGACGTCGACGGGCACACGGTGGCCTCCCGCTATCGCTTCACGAATGTGAGCATCAGCCGCGCCATCGCCGGCGACGAAACGGCCGCATCGATCCTCGAATTCCTCGAAAGCATTAGTCTCAGCGGAATCCCCCAACCCCTCGAATACCTCGTGACCGAAGCCGCGTCCCGCCACGGTCTGCTGCGCGTTGGAGCTCTACCGGGAGGTGGACCGAACGCCATCGCCTACATCCGCTCTGACGATGCTGTGCTGTTGCGCACCGTGCTCATCGACCGCAACCTCGCAACGCTCCGGCTGATGCCCCGCGACAACGAATCCCTTGTGAGCGCGTCCGGAAGCGAAGAGCTCTACGCCGTGCTGCACCGCGCAAAATACCCTGTCGCGATGGAAAACTCGCACGGGCGCATCGTGGAAGCGCGCCAAACGACCACCGCCACAAGCGCCGTGAAGACCGTGACAACACCAACGATGCCCACCCCGCTTCGAACCTTCATCGATCGCTTGCGCGCGAGCGACGCAAACGCTCCAGAGGACTCCGAAGAAGCGTGGCTTGCACGGCAACTGGACAGCGCCATCCGATCAAAATCGACCGTGACGGTGAGCGTTCGGATGCCGAACGGAAAAGTGGTCGACTACCGACTCGAACCCGCCAGCGTGTCCATGGGCCGGCTTCGCGCCCGCGACGCGCTCTCCGAAATCGAGCGCACATTGCCGCTGTCGAGCATCGCGGCGGTTGCCGACATCTAGCGCAAGCGACGGTGTGCTGCACCGCACCCGCGTGGAACAGCTCGAGCACGCAACGACGGACCCGCCCCGAAGACATAGAATTGAACGTTATGTCTGACGGCCCCCTCATCGTGCAAAGCGACCGCACCGTACTGCTTGAAGTGGCGCACCCGGATGCCGAAGATGCCCGGCACGACCTCGCCATCTTCGCCGAACTTGAGCGCGCCCCCGAGCACATCCACACCTACCGCATCACGCGGTTGGGCCTGTGGAATGCGCGAGCGGCCGGCCACAACGCCGACGACATGCTCGCGACGCTCGAACAGTACTCGAAGTTCGCTGTGCCGCAATCGGTGGCCGTCGACATCCGCGAAACCGTGTCGCGCTACGGGCGGCTCATCATCGAACGCAACAGGGAAGGTGGCCTCGAACTTCGGTCAACGGATGCCGCCACTCTCGCCGAAATCGCGCGCGCCAAACGTGTTGTCCCGCTTCTCACCGAGCAGATAGCCCCCGACCGGTTTGGGGTCGCCGCGTGGGCTCGCGGGCAGCTCAAGCAGGAGCTCGTGAAACTCGGATGGCCCGCAGAAGACCTTGCCGGATACACCCCTGGCACACCGCACACCATCGATCTGGATACCGCCGACTGGCACTTGCGCCCCTACCAGCAGCAGGCGATCGACAACTTCTTTGACGGCGGCTCCGGAGTTGTCGTGCTGCCGTGCGGCGCCGGCAAAACGCTTGTCGGTGCCGGCGCGATGGCGAAGGCGAACACGACAACGCTCGTGCTCGTCACGAACACCATCTCCGCCCGCCAGTGGCGTGCCGAACTGCTGAAGCGCACCTCCCTCACGGAGGAGGAGATCGGCGAATACTCCGGGCAAGCTAAAGAGGTGCGGCCCGTGACGATTGCCACCTACCAAATCCTCACCGCGAAGCGAAAAGGCGAGTACGCGCACCTTTCGCTGCTCGATGCCATGGACTGGGGCCTCGTCATTTACGACGAAGTGCACTTGTTACCTGCCCCCGTGTTCAAGCTCACCGCCGAACTGCAGGCCCGCCGCCGGCTCGGCCTCACCGCGACGCTCGTGCGCGAGGACGGCCGCGAGGGCGACGTGTTCAGCCTCATCGGGCCCAAGCGCTTCGATGCCCCGTGGAAGGAAATTGAGGCGCAAGGGTTCATCTCCCCGGCATCCTGTTTCGAAGTCCGCATCGATCTTCCCGCTCAGGAGCGGCTCGAATACGCGGCGAGCGCCGACGACGAGCGTTACCGGCTGGCTGCCACCGCCCCCGCCAAACTGCGGATCGTGCGGGCGCTCGTCGAAAAGCATGAGGGCGAACGCATCCTCGTGATCGGGCAGTACCTCGACCAGATCGACGAACTCGCGGATGCTTTGGATGCCCCGAAGCTCACGGGCGCGACCCCCGTGGATGAGCGCGAACGTCTGTACCAGGAGTTCCGCGACGGCATCACGAAAGTGCTCGTCGTCTCGAAGGTCGCCAACTTCTCCGTGGACTTGCCGGAAGCCACCGTCGCCATTCAAGTGTCTGGGGCGTTCGGGTCGCGGCAAGAGGAAGCGCAGCGGCTCGGGCGCCTGCTCCGGCCGAAGGAGTCGGGTTTGCCCGCGAACTTCTACACGCTCGTTGCGCGCGACACGGTCGACCAGGATTTCGCCCAAAACCGTCAGCGATTCCTCGCCGAACAGGGCTACAGCTACACGATCCTCGACGCAGACAGCCTCCTCGAGCCCTAGCCGGCCCCGCCTCGTCGCGGGCGCCGCGTGTGACGATGCGCCACGTAGTGGTGGGTGCGCCATCTGCAGTGCACGCATCGTCAACGAACCGGCGCATCGTCTGGCTCGCGCGTGGAGGGTGTTAGGCGACGCGGTACTTGAGGAGGAGTGTGCTGCCGGAGGCGAGGACCGTCGCGAGCGACAAGCGCGTCGGCTCGGTGAGTTCTTCCGCCGAAATACGCATCGCATCCCCGGCTTCGAGGGTCGGGTTCACGGTGAGAAACAGTTCGTCCACCACGTCTGACTCGAGCAGCGATCCGAACAAGTGCGGGCCGCCCTCGCACAGCACACTGCGCAGGTTGCGCTCGTGGAGCGCTGCCACAATGTCGGGGCCGGGAACGTTATCCGTGCCGGCGACTACGACATCCGCCACCTCGGCAAACTCGCGAGCCCGCTCGGCACCGCGCGTCGTCGTAAACACGATGGGCCGCACGGGCGCTTCCGTGAAGATTCTCGAGTCGGGTTCGAGGCGCAGCGAACCGCTCACGATCGCGAACACCGGATGCTCCGGCATCCCGTGCGCCGCACGCCACGCCGCAGACTCGTCGCTCACGCGCATGGGGCCATAGCCTTCATCGCGCACCGTTCCCGCGCCCACGAGCACGACATCGCACACGCGGCGCAGCAGCTCGAAGTGTCGTTTGTCTGCATCATCGGAAAGCCCGCCGGAGCGCCCGTCGTGCGTCACGGCACCGTCAACGCTCGACACGAAATTGACGCGAAACACGGGCTCCGTCGAGGTGAGGCTCGCCACAATGTCGTCGTCGGTGAGCGCGAGGGCAGCATCCGGCCACACGCGGTCAATCGTTGCGGTGGAAGTCACGAGTCACCTATCCCATGTTGTGCAGCGTCCAGGCCGGCGCACGCCAGCCGAGGATTCCCTCCACCATACGCACAGCGGCCACGCTCGCCGGTACGTCGTGCATCCGGATGATGCGGGCGCCCTCCATGATGCAAAACACGGCAGCCGCGATCGACCCTTCAAGTCGCTCGCCCTGCTTGCGGTCGATCATCTCGCCGATGAAGTCCTTGTTGGAGACGGCGGCAAGCGTCGGGTAGCCGAGCGCCACAATCTCGTGCAGGCGCCGTGTGAGCTCGAGCGTGTGGAACGTGTTCTTGTTGAGGTCGTGCCCAGGGTCCACGATGATGCGCTCATCCGGGATGCCGGCAGCATTCGCCCGCTGGATGCGGTCGCGCAAAAAGTCGATCACGTCGTGCACGACATCCACGTACTCGGGTTTGGGCGGTTCGGAGCGCGGTGGGGACATGCTGTGGGTGAGAACGAGCGTCGCGGAGCTTTTGGCAACCGTGGACGCCATCTCCGGGTCGAACAGTCCGCTCGTGTCATTGATGACTGCCGCGCCCGCGGCGATCGCGGCGGATGCCACGGCGGCGCTGAACGTGTCGACGGAAATCACGACATCCGATTTCGCGGCGATTGCGGCGACGACGGGTACGACCCTGTCGATCTCCTCCTCGAGGGTGACGACGGGGCCTCGGCCAAACGGCACGCCGCCGATGTCGACCCAGTCCGCGCCATCCTTCACCGCGCGCAACGCAGCCTCAACCGCGAGGTCGAGAGCGTAGGTGGCGCCTTTGTCGAAGAAGGAGTCCGGAGTGCGGTTGATGACCGCCATGACCGCGACATCGCGATCGAAGTCGAAGGTGCGACCGCCAATCAGCCTCTGCAACCAGTTCTCCTTTCGCGACGGGGTTTCTACTCTATTCAGATATCTGCCAGTGCCACGCTTTCATCCACCAGCCGGGACTCATCCACAGCTTTACCTTCGCGGATGAGGCGCTGCACCTGGTCGTTTACGTCCCACACGTTCACGTTCATGCCGGCGACCACGCGATCGTCTTTGAGCCAGAACGCGATAAATTCGCGCTTGTCGCGATTGCCGCGGAAGACAACTTTTGCACCCTTGGTCATCGGCCCATAGCCCGAGTACTCCATGCCGACGTCGTACTGGTCGGTGTAGAAGTACGGGATGTCCTCGAAGCTTTCGTTTTGCCCGAGCATTCCGCGCGCGGCCGCTGGTCCTTCGTTGAGAGCGTTCGCCCAGTGCTCGCTGCGCAAGCGCATGTTCGCGAGCGGGTGGAACGCGTTCGCCACGTCGCCCGCCGCGAAAATGTCCGGGTCGCTCGTCTGCATTGCCTGGTCGACGACGATCCCGTTCTCCGTGATGATGCCCGCGTCGTCCGCGAGCGCGACGTTTGGCACAGCGCCGACGCCGATGAGGACGAGGTCTGCCGGGATCACTTCGCCGGTCTTCAGTTGCACGCCGGCGACCTTGCCGTGGCTGCCGACAATCTTGTCGACGGCGACGGACATCCGCATATCCACGCCCTTTTCCTTGTGCAGGTCGTGGAACATCATGCCGAGCTCATCGCCGATGGCGTTCGCAAGCGGGATCGGCACTTGCTCGAGGATCGTCACGTCGTTGCCGAGCGTGCGCGCGGTCGCACCGACCTCCATTCCGATCCAACCCGATCCGATGAGCACGAGTTTGCGGCCGCCGCCGGAAAGCTCCTTGTTGAGAGCCTTGGAGTCGTCAAGCGTGCGAAGGTAGTGCACGCCGCCGAGCTCGGCACCGTCGATGGTGAGGAGCCTCGGCGAGGAGCCTGTCGCCAGAAGCAGCTTGTCGTAGTGGAGCGGCTTGCCCCCGGAAACCGTAACTTCGTGGTCTCGAGCGTTCACGCCGTACGCCTTGGTATTGGTGAGAAGGTCAATGTTGTTCTCCTCGTACCAGGCATCCGGATGCACGAACACCGCGTCAAGGCCGTCAGACCCGTTCAAGTAGCCCTTCGACAGCGGCGGCCGGATGTACGGTGCGTGCGCCTCGGAGGCGATGAGTTGAATCGTGCCGTCGAAGCCCTGCTTGCGCAGTTCTTCCGCAGCCGAAACACCCGCAAGTCCTCCGCCGATGATGATGAAATTCTGTGTGGTGGTCATCTGGTTCTCCTCTTCGTGGATGTCGTGGTTAGGCGAGAGCGTCGCTACCGGCAAGCCGGAACTGGCGCCGCATCGCGTTGTCGTGGGCGAGAACTCCGGTGAACGCCGTCGTTGTGGTCATTGACCCCGCAGCCTGAGCTCCGCGCATGGTCATGCACAGGTGTTCGGCTTCCAGGACAACGCCGACCCCGCGCGGGGACAATTGCTCGTCAAGGTAGTTGCATATTTGACGAGTGAGCCGCTCCTGCACCTGAAGATCCCGCGCAAAGGTTTCCACCACTCTGGCCAGTTTGGAGAGGCCGACGAGTCGGTCTCCCGGTACATACCCGACGTGCGCGACACCGCGAAACGGCAGAATGTGGTGCTCGCACAGTGAGTGGAAGGGGATATCGCGCACGATCACGAGCTCCTCGTAGCTTTCGTCGTTAGGGAATGTCGTCATGGTGAATTCGCGCGGGGTGAGCATCTCGATGAGGCTCGCGGCAACGCGGCGCGGCGTCTCGGCAAGGTGTTCGCTCGTGATGTCGCGCCCGAGCGCCGTGAGCAGATCGGCGACCGCAGCTTCCGCTTGCGCCGTGCTCGACCCTGGCCCGTTCTCTATGATGGCGAGCCGTGGGCGCTCGAGTTTTTCGAGCGGCATTTGGGGCATGGTCTCCAGCATGATTAGGCTCGCTTGCCCAGCATGGCGCCGTTCCCAGGAACGAAGGAGAGGCGGAAGAGTGCGAGTGCGGCAACGAACAGCCCGAAGTCTCTGAGGGCAACGTCGAAGAAGTCGGGGATCAGGAGGAGGTTCACGATGATGCCGGCAAGCCAGACGGCGACCAGCAGCGATCCGTAGCGCGGTACGACCAGCACGGCAATGCCTGCCACGATTTCGATGACGCCAACGATGTACATGAACTGTTGCGGGGAGATCAGCACCATGTTCGCAGCGACGGGTGCGAGGTAGCTCGGCCAGTCCACGAGTATATTGAAGAACTTGTCGAGGCCGAACGCGAGAGGCGCAATCGTGAAGACCGTGCGAAGCAGTGCGAATGCCTGCCATGCTGGATCACGGTGACGTGCCGAACTCGTTTGCGTGTCAGTGGCAGTGCGGGCGGCAGTGTTAGTTGTTGCGGTCACAGTATTGTCCTTTCCGAGTGGCCTTAATCTGACTTTACGACTTCTAAATTTCTTTTGTCAAGTTTTATTGTTTTAGAAGTAGGATGGAAAACATGAATGAGTCGAGAACTGACCAGATATCCGCCGTCGCCGCAATGAGTGACCCTCAGCGGCGGGCGCTGTTCGAGTTCGTCAGTCGAGATGGTGGTCTGGTGGGCCGGGATGATGCCGCTAAGGCACTAGGGATTCCGCGCAGTACCGTTGCTTTCCACCTCGACCGGCTCGTGGACGAGGGCCTGCTTGAGTTTGAATTCAAGCGCCTGAGCGGCAAGACCGGCCCGGGGTCCGGTCGCCCGTCCAAACTGTATCGGCGGGCCGGTGGCGAGATTTCGGTCTCCATCCCGCCCCGCCGGTACGACCTCGCCGGGAACCTCCTGGCGGAGGCTATCGGCGAATCTGACCGTACGGGTGAGCCAGTTCGCGCCGTACTCGCCACCATCTCCGCCGCCACGGGTCGCGAGATCGGCTCCTCTGCAGGTTCACTCGACGCCGCTCTCGATTCGTGCGGCTACGAACCGCGCGACGATGGCGCCGGTGGGATGGTCCTCACCAATTGCCCGTTCGACAAGCTCGCCGCGAAGCACACCGACATTATTTGCCAAGCGAACGTCGCGCTCTTGCAGGGCGTCGCTGAAGGGGCATCCGAAACCGAGCGCACAGTAGAGTTTGTCGCGCCGGCTGGTGGATGCTGCTGCGTGCGCGTCACGGCCGCAAGCAACCGGGAAACGGCCAATATCACCGGATGAGTGCGACGCCGGGGAGTCCTTGCCACTGCGTGTCGGCGCTCCAGGCCGTTGCACCAAGTCGAGCGGCAAGCGCAAGACACAGTCGGTCTCCTAGTGACAGTCCGGCACCAGAGCGCCACATTGTCGCCGCCTGTTCCGCATCCGCTTCGGTGACCGGTTCAACCGTCAGATTGAAACTCTGAAGCAGGCTGCGAGACAGCGCCCAATCGGCTCCGGCGGCCCGCACCTTCTGGGCAACCTCTGCCCAGTTCGCTGCGCCACACGCTCCCCCGACGTCGAGTTGTTTCTTCACGACATCGCTCCCGGACTCGCCGCCCAGGTAGGCCAGGAGTGCGGATGCGTCGAACACGTTCACTCGGCATCCTCCCGTGAGGCGGCCAGTCGGCGCTCTCCGATGAGGTCGGCGACAAGATCGCGACCCGCGAGCTGATCGCGAACCAGTCGCTCAAGTTCGTTCCGCTCCGTCAGGACCACTCCTCGTTCTGTCTCCACCGCGACCAGCATCGTGCCCTCCGCCCAGTTTCGGCGCTGTCTCAGGTCGGCAGGCAGCACTACTCGACCGCGGTTTCCCATGCGTACGGATGTCGTCCCACTCATCTGACAAGGGTACCACTGCGTCGTGAGTTCCATCAGTGCGTAAGCGTGCGAACGTGCAGCCAGTCGAGTCGGCGCTCGAGCACAGCACCTTCAGGCCATTCGGATGCGAGATCGATCAGTTCTTCGACAATGTCGTCCAGGTTTCGGCTCGTGCAACAGGAACACCACCCCTGGGCTTCGAAACTGGCTTTCAACGCTTTCGCGTAGTCGGCAATGGTGAGGTCAGGGATATCGCGCACGAGCGACGTGGTGGTCGAGCCGTGCGAGTTCATCCCCGAGAACGATCGCCCGCAACCGCACGCGCCGCAGGGGTTGCGCTTGCTCTCCGGGCATGGTTCCAACATCCACACCAACTCACCTTCCACGCAATCGTCGAAATCGGTGGGCCGCGTGCCTTGAGTGGCAGATGTTGCCACAATTACCTTCATCGTCTCGTTCCTTCCTCGGTCGCTTCTGCGCAGACCGCCAATGTGTTCGGTCATTGCACGGTAGGACTGAGGGCCGACACTGGGCTCACCGTTGTGGAAAACCTGCCGGCGGCCAAACTAGGGAGGAGGCGACGTACTCCGCTGAACGGGACACGATCCGTGACCCGCCAGCGGCCCACCGACTAGATGTCGACGATCTCTTTCCCGATCGGCATGAGCGCCACGGGAACCATCTTGAAGTTGGCGATGCCGAACGGGATGCCGATGATGGTGACGAAGAGAAGCACGCCGCTGACAATGTGTCCAAGGGCGATCCACCAGCCCGCCAGCACTACCCAAATGATGTTTCCGAGCAGGGAGCCGAGACCGGCGCTGGGTTTGTCAATGACGGTTTTGCCGAACGGCCACAGCGCGTAGACGCCGATACGGGCGGATGCTATCCCCCACGGAATCGTGATGATCAGCACCCACATAATGACGGCGGCGAACAGGTAGCCGAGAAACAGCCAGAACCCAGAAAATACCAGCCAGATCACGTTCAGGATCGTCTTCATGCGAGGTCTCGTTTCCCTTCAACTGCCATGGTTGCGAGGCTAGTGCGTTGTGAAGAGCCCGGCTGTCGCGTGCACGTCACGGCCGAGCAGAAAGTATGCAGAACTCATTGCCTTCCGGATCCGCCAGCACCACCCAGGTCTGTTCGCCCTGGCCAATATCGACGCGCCGTGCACCCAGACCAATCAGCCGCGCAACTTCTGCGTCCTGGTCATTTGGTACAAAGTCGAGATGCAGTCGATTCTTGACCGACTTGAGTTCGGGAACGGCAAGAAAGAGCAAAGTTGGCCCTGAGCCCTGCGGATCGCGAAGCTCGACCTCGTCATCGTCTTCCTCCGTGATGTCCCAGCCCAGCGCTTCTGCCCACCAGCGCGCAAGCACAGCGGAGTCTTGAGTGTCGACCACAACTTGTTCCCATGCGAGTGTCATGCCAGCGAGATTAGTACCCACCCGTGACTACGGGGCGAACGAAAGTCGTCCTTCGCAACTGGCAACTGGCAACTGGCAACTGGCAACTGACAACTGAAACGGTTGCACGTCACTCGGCGGCAACCTCGGCACCGCAACGCCAGCAGATTGCGGGCAACTCGCCCTCAATGAGTGCGCCGCAGTCATCGCACACGTGGTCGAGCCAGCAGACCTGATCGCCTGTTGGCGTGAACTCCTCGCCGTCCATAAAACAATTGTGCACCCGCACACCACCAAGCAACACTCAGGCTTCTCACAGTGAACGCGCAGATACTTAGGGGCATGAGCGACGGACCGAAGATTCTTATTGTCGATGACGAGCCCAACATCCGGGACTTGCTGACCACCAGCCTGCGATTTGCAAAGTTTGCTGTGCGCGCTGTTGGCAACGGCGCCCAGGCGATTTCCGCGGTTCTTGAAGAAGAGCCCGATCTCATCATTCTCGACGTCATGCTGCCCGATATGAACGGGTTTGGCGTCACGAAGCGCTTGCGCGCGAGCGGATACACCGCGCCGATTCTGTTCCTGACCGCCAAGGATGACACCGAGGACAAGATCATGGGCCTCACGGTGGGCGGCGACGACTACGTCACGAAGCCGTTCAGTCTGGACGAAATCGTGGCACGCATCAAAGCGATCCTCCGCCGCACGATGGTCGACGAAGAGGATGCCATCATCCGCGCCGGCGACCTCACCATGGATCAGGACACCCACGAAGTCACGATCGGTGACACGGAGGTGGAACTCAGCCCCACCGAGTTCAAACTCCTTCGCTACCTCATGCTGAACCCCAATCGCGTGCTGTCCAAAGCTCAGATCCTGGACCACGTGTGGGAGTACGACTTCAATGGCGACGCGGGCATCGTCGAGTCCTACGTTTCTTACTTGCGTCGTAAGCTCGACCAGTATTCAGAGGAGCCCATTATCCAAACCAAGCGCGGTTTCGGATACATGCTCAAAGCCGCGAAAATCTAGCCTGCGCGTGGACCCTCTCGGGTATATCCCTGTGATAACGGTTAGCCTGAACGTCTGATGCACGACCAGTTATCCCAGTGGTGGGGCAGCATCTCGCTGCGTACCAAGACGACGACAGTCACCGTGTTGCTGCTGACTGTCGGTCTCCTCGTCGCCGGAATCGGCACCATGACGGTGCTGCGAAACTATCTGGTGAGCGAAGTTGATCACAAGATTTCTGCGACCGTGCTCGATTTGCGCAACCTCGATTTCACCATTCAGGGCACGTGCGATCGCGCATCGGGGCCGAGCCAGTTTTTCGTCGCCATCCTCAACTCCGACGGATCCATGCTGTGCCGCAACCGTGACGCCGGGCAAGCGCAACCGGTCATTCAAGGGCTCAGCCTTGAGATCGTGCGCGATCAGGGGGGCGTTCCCTTCACCGTGTGGAACGAGGACCACACCAAACAGTGGCGCGTCGTTTCGGCCCCGTACCAGGATGCCGAATCGGGCGCTATCGTCACCCTTTCGGTCGGCGCAAGCCTCGGCGACATCAACTCCACCATCTCCCAGTACACAGCCGTCTTTCTCGGGTTTGGTCTCTCAGTCGTCATTCTCGGCGGTCTCCTCACCCGATTGCTCGTGACCGCAACATTCGCACCGCTTCGCGAAGTTGAAGCAACCGCAGCGGCCATCGCCAATGGTGACTTCAGCCAGCGGCTTCCTGGCGCAACGCCAAACACCGAGGTCGGCAGGCTCAACCGCTCCCTCAACACCATGCTTAACCGCATTGACCGCGCCTTCGCTGACCGCGCGAAAACTATTGACCAGATGCGGCGTTTCGTCGGTGACGCAAGTCACGAGCTGCGCACTCCCCTCGTCACGGTGCGCGGTTATGCCGAGCTTTACCGGATGGGGGCTCTTCCGACGACGGAAGAGGTCGAGCAGGCCATGGACCGCATCGAGAAGGAAGCCATGCGGATGGGCGAGCTCGTCGAGGACCTCCTCCAGCTTGCCCGCCTCGATGAGGCGAAACCTCTGCAGCTTGAACCCGTCGACCTTGTTCCTCTCGCACGCGATGCGGCCCTGGACGCGATGGCCTCGTCGCCTGACCGCGTCGTCACCGTCATCGTTACCGAGCCCGATACCGCCGCCAGCGTCGAGGAATCGGAAGCTCCGCAGCCTGCTTCACCTGCCCGGCGCGGCCGCGACGCCGTCGTTGCGGGCGATCGTGAAGTCCCCACATCCACAGGGCCGATTGCGTTCGCGGGGGCCACGATTGCGAAGATGCGAGCGCGACGGGCCCGCGCGTTGCCGACCTCTGCGCCGCCCGGCTACAGCGACACAATTTCGCTTGAACTGCCGGCCGTTGTGCTCGCGGAAGAGAACAAGATTCGGCAAGTCATCACCAACCTGATCGGAAACGCGAAACGGTTCACTCCGGCCGGCAGCCCTCTCGAGCTCGTTGTGCACGTTGATCCGGTGAGCAACATGGGAATTCTCGACGTCGTCGACCACGGTGAAGGAATTCCCGCGCAGATTCGTGACAAGATTTTCCAACGCTTCTGGCGTGCAGACACTTCCCGCGCGCGCACGACCGGGGGCAGCGGCCTCGGTCTGGCGATCGTGTCCGGCATTGTCGCAGCGCACAAGGGCACCGTTGAGGTGCTGGAGACTCCCGGCGGCGGCGCGACGCTGAGAGTGGCTCTTCCTCTCCTCCCCGTCGGATACTCGCGCAACTCCCCCACCAAGTAGCTCTCGCGGTCACTGTCAGCGCCACCGCTCTCCTAGCGTTCTGCCAACGGGAACCAGTCCCGCAAACCTAGGGAGAGAACGAATGGCCAGTTACCAGGTCGACAGCGAAGCAGTTCTGGGAGCGCACGGCGCCATCCAGAACACGATGTCGAGAATCGAAGCGGAAGCCGCCAACCTCAAGTCGCAGCTCGTCAACCTGCAGAGTTCGTGGACGGGCCCGGCAGCAATGGCGTTTCAGTCGATTGTCGGCGACTGGACGGCCACACAGCAGCGCGTAGAGCAAAGTCTTGCCGCCATCGGCCAGGCACTCGGCCAGGCCGGACGCCAGTACGCGGAAGTAGAGCTGGCCAACGCCCGCATGTTCGCGGGCTGAAACGGGCCGCGCCAGTTTACGTGCTGGGCTGGGGATCAGTTTTGGTGGCTCGGGTGCGGCGGGGCCCC
>RCMY010002390.1_pt1 | contig 17066 bp, 21 predicted proteins | sample 2041341 | NCBI WGS metagenome assembly RCMY01 (sample SAMN09708234, study PRJNA481090) | Marine sediment metagenome, whole genome shotgun sequencing project. | reverse complement strand
CGGGGTAGCCGCGTTTCGCCAGAACGCGGATCTGATTGGAAATTCCCGGCTTCTGGCGAAGACCGGCTACAACGGCTTCTGGCGAAGACCGGCTACAACGGCTTCTGGCGAAGACCGGCTACAACGGCAAACCCGAACTCTTAGCTGTAACAGACCACTAGGTTCGGTTGGCTGGATCCAGCAAAAACGTTTCCGGTGTTGCGGGCAAAAAGTCTTTGGCATCTGGCAAAGCCCGCAATCCTCGCATGGCTGGATGCCTTGCAAACAACAATGGAAACATCAACGCGTTGGCTTCGTTCATGACGCCAATCATGCCGGGGTCAACTCGGTCGTTGCGTCTCGAATCAAGGATCGCTTGGTTCAACACATCGCCGAATGGTCCGTAGGGATGTTGTGACAAATTTTCGGCACGCCAACGAAAATAGGATCGCTCGTTATTCTCAAATTGATCGATCCGCAAAAGTTCGCCGACCTTTTGATACGCGCGTTGTTCTTCCAGGACATCAATCAACAATCCTTCCACCCACTTCGTCGCGGGATTGCCGAACTTGGCGATCAACGCACCCGGTTTCGGAATGCCCTTCAGAAACACTGCTTCCCGATCGGCCGAGTGCACGGTGTAGCCGTTGAACCATTTGACACGCACTAAATCTGTCCGCACCAACATTGACAACGAATTTAATTTCGACGCTCGTTGCAACAAATTCTGGGCGCGGCTGTCTTGTCCAATGGTCTCCAACAACAGTCCGAATTGGTGATGCACGGACCATTGATACGGAGAGTCCAGCAGCAACTGTTCAAAGAGATCGTAGGCTTTTTGGAAATCGCTTAGTCGCTGCCATTCGATGATCGCTTGAGCCAGCCGAGCATTCATCGACGTTGGGTCTTGGCCGATAGCTTCCTTCATGCTTTGCGTTGCATCGCCAATCAACTTGATCGACTCATCCCGATCACTGCGTGCTGCCAACGTCAGCATCGTCACCGCCTGAGCTGCCAACGGCTCAATTTGCGTGGGGTTGTTTTCCAGTGCGTGGCTATAGCACGCCAGAGCCTCGCGGAGCCCCTCTGTGCTGTCCGTGTCAGCTTGCGCATGTCCCTTCACGAGGCACGCATAAACTTGAGGCGGTGGCTGGGCAGGATCCTTCACGAGAATACGATCAATTTCTTGAGCGATTTGCGAGGCAACCTCCTGCTGCGCTAGCATCTGATCAGCCAACTGATTCGGAACTTGACGCTTGATATAGGTGCCGCTGGTCAACTCATGGCCCGTTTGGCCCACGAGCTTCCACCTCATCACCCAGACGGGCCCGCTCGCGGACGCTTGCATGCCAAAGGTGCCGGTAACAAAAGCTTTGACATCGAGTTCCGAACTCAGGCGATAAAAATCACTTTCCGATTCAGCCGTCAACGGACGATACGGGCGGACTTCTAAGGAATCCACCTTGGAGAGTTGGTTCACGAGCGCCGCCGCAAGGGCTTCACCCGGATTGATCGAACGTCCGCCCAATGGCATTCCGGTACGATCCAAGGCAGCTGATCCTTGGTTCTCATCAACGAGAGTCAATACGGCGATCGATCTAATTTTCGAGTAGTCAAACGCGCTGCTGCTTGGCATTGCACCGGACAATCCGCCCATCACACGCATCGGGTTCGATCCCGCCTCTCCCGCCCAATATGACAGCGGGGATCCGTTCAGCACGACCGGGCCGGTCAGCCCCGCGCAATCGGCAGCCAAAAGAGTAAGAGCCCAGCCTGCCTGGCAATTGCCGTAGAGAACGGGCGGCGTATTGGGGTGCCGACGGGCCACCTCGGCCACAAAAGCGCGCAAAGCATGGTGGACATCGGATAGGGTCTGCTGCGGCATTGGTTCGGGGTAAAACATGACAAAATAGACCGGATGGCCTTCATGCATCGCCATGCCGATTTCGCTGTCATGCTTGAAGCCTCCAATGCCCGGACCATGACCGGCCCGCGGGTCCGCCACCACTACGGGTGGCTTAGTTTCATCCACGCAGTCTTCCCAGCAATCGTCTCCCACTTCGGTGATGCGCAGCAACGCGTAATTTGCCGGTTGTTCAAAACCGCGCGCATCGAGGATCGTCTCATACTTGAAGTCCAGCAGCGGCGGCATGCCCTGCCGCTCGTGCTCGGCCGTGTTGTCGGCCCTCTGACGAAGGGTATCGAGGAAAATAATCCAGCGTTCAAAGAGATCTTGGCCGTAACTGGGTGCGATTGGCAGTGCCGACACAGGCTCTGCGTCAATCTTGGTTTTGCGCGCGGGTTGTGGATCGGCTGATCGCCGCACCAATTTCGGTTTGGCCGCTGACTTGGCCGGTTTGGTTTCGTGCATATTGTTCATTTGTTTACCCTCGCGGAAAAGTAGTTGAACAGGGGACCAAAAATCAGGGCGACGAACCAACCATAGGCAAAAGCCTCAACCAGCCCCAAAACAAAGCTTGTCCAACTGATCCAAGTGACCCAAGGCAACAGCGGCAGCCAAACCTGATACATGGCTGCGCCAGGGATCAGCAGTCCGAAAACGACACAGATCGCAAAGGTTAGGGCCAGAAAGAAACCGAGGCTCCAGCCTAGGGCAGCGATGGGAATCTGCGGTGTGGTGCGTTCTGCAACTTGCGTACTCATGTCATATCTCCAACTGAACGGCGCTATGGCAATCCGATAGTCTCGGACTGTGCGCTCTCAGTGAAGTAGACGCTTGGGTGGCACGAACATTACAAAGCTGACGTCAGATGTTGCAACTAAGGGTCCAAGGCTGGTCAATCTTCAAAAGCTGACTGAAGCGAAGTAGCTAAATCAGGCCCAGAACGGCTTGATCTCACTTTGCAATGTCTCTGGTCATCTTCGCCGTCGCACCCGACGGACGCACATGAACAATCTTCAAACCCTTGTTCACAGCAACACCCACAGAGCCCAAGCAGTTGGTCGCGAAGTGCAGCGCGCGCGTTGCGCAATCGCACACCAAGCGCTCCCGGCGGAATACCAAGACCTTCTACAACGGGCTGCGGCTTTCGTCATCATGGCCTATGCGGCGTACCAATTCGCTCTGACCCGATCTCACGGTGGAAGCCAACCCACTGCTACATCGGCAGATGTGAACCAATTCCTCGACCCCAACCTCACCATTTTCAACGCTTTCCTACTCTCTTGCAAAGTCGGCACTTAGTCGGCGATTGCGTCCGTTCTTGCGGTAGCGGTCGTTCCGGGTCGAGAGCAGGATCAAATAGAGCCAGGCATTCGGCTTTTCTGCTTCGCGCAACTGATCTTTGTGATTTATGACCCGCAGGCGAAATTCTTGTAAAACGCCTTCGGCTTCAGCCAGAATGCCAAAACGTTTGACGAAAAACCCCAGAATCATTTTTGATCGTGATCGCCTTAGTGGCGGCAAAAATACCGTCTGCGACAAGAACAAAGCCAACTGAAAATCTGAACGTCAGAAAAAATTACATTTTGCAGATCCTTGTCTCGGTTGCGTGTTAACTCTTGTGTCCAACGTCGGCCTGTGGCGCGGTCCAGCGTGACAGATAGATCCGCTCAAAAATAAAGACGGCTGTGATCCCGACGGCGGCATAAAGCACGATCATCGGATCCGATCCCAGCTTCATCGTTGTGAAAGCGGCCAGAACAATCGCGTCAAACGCCAGTGCCGACAACAGGATCGCCCCGCTGGCACCAATCTCCTGCCGCAAGTGACGAAACACGCCCCAGTGCACCAGCATATCCATGATCAGGTAGAAAAACGCACCAAGCGACGCAATGCGACTCAGGTCAAGAAACACTGCAAGCGCAGAAGCAAGCACCACGGTGTAGACCAGTGTATGGCTGCGGATCGGGCCGGGCATTCCAAAATGGCTGTGCGGTATCATCTTCATATCTGTCAGCATTGCCAGCATACGCGACACGGCAAAGACGCTGGCCAGAACCCCGGACGCAGTGGCTACTGCGGCCAGAACAACTGTGAAATAAAACCCGAACTGACCCAATGCCGGCGACGCAGCCTCGGCAAGCGAATAATCCTTAGCGGCGACGATCTGATCGATGGTGAGGTTGGACCCGACGGCAAATGCGACCAGCAGATAGACCACGACGCAAATTGCGATCGAGATCATTATTGTGCGCCCTACGTTGCGGTGCGGGTCGGTAATTTCCCCACCACTATTTGTGATCGTGGTAAAGCCCTTGAAAGCCAGGATCGACAGCGCCACCGAGGCCACAAAGCCGGTTGCATCAAACCCACCGGCAGCACTATTGCTGGCGTCCGGAAAGCTGAAGCCCCCGGACCACAGCGCGATGATGCCGAACAAGGCAATGCCACCGATCTTGATGACGGCCATTATGATCGAAAGCAGACCGACGGACCGGTTACCGGAAATGTTCACGAGAAAGGCGAACAGGATGACTGCGACAGCCAGTATCGGGACCAGTGGTCCGCCCGCTATATCAAAGGGGCGCAAAACATAAGTTGCGAACGTCCGCGCCACTAGGCTTTCGGAGATCACCATCGACAGCGCCATCAAAAGCGCGGCGGCGGCGGCTATCGCGCCGGGTCCATAGGCCTTTTGTAGGATCATCGCGATGCCGCCAGAAGAGGGCCAGGCATTTGACATCTTGATATAGCTGTAGGCGCTGAAAGAGGTGACGATGGCACCAAGAACGAATGACACAGCAAAATAAGGCCCCGCCAGCTGGGCAATCTGGCCGGTCAAAGCAAATATGCCCGCGCCGATCATCACGCCAGTACCCATTCCAACGGCGCCACCCAGACTGATCGAGCCCTTTTTCAAAGTATCGTCACCGTGTGAATGGGTCATATTTCTGCCTCGCCTTCAGTTTGTTTATTTTTTGGTTCTACAGCATCGACAACACCACCGAACGTGCGAGCCTTGAAATTCAGGGAGCTGCTTATGCTGAGTGTCATTTGGTTTTTCCTGATTTTTCGACGAATGGCTCAGATCGCGGCCACCACGTCGCGCAACATATCGCGGACCTGTCCCGCAACCTTTTGAAGTTGGTCATTGTCAATCCCGGCCATCGACGCTTGCGGATCGACCGCCGAAACCTCGATCCCTGATGTTGTTTCGCGCAGGATGACGTTGCACGGCAGCATCGCGCCCACTTTCGGTTCCAGGCCAATTGCTTGCCAAGCCATGTCCGGGTTGCAGGCCCCAAGGATGAGGTATCCGGGCATGTCCTTGTTGATCTTCTTTTTCATCGTCGCTTTGACGTCGATCTCGGTCAGCACACCAAAACCTGCATCCGTTAGTGCCGAGCGCGTTCTGGCCTCGATGTCTCTCAGCGAACTTCCTTCGAAGGTCCTCTCGATCGTATAACTCATCATTCGTACCTCCGTATTGAAGCTATTTCCGAAGGTATTTGACCAGCGCAACGATTGCCAAGGCAACCAGAACCAGAAGCAAGATCATCCAGATCCCGCCAAATCCCATTCCAAATCCATTCATAACGCTTCTCCTTGAAGTTCGTATTACGCCGTAATGTGGTTCCACCGACAAACCTTGCCTTAACCATGGTCATCGGACTCGGACTCCTCGTGGTGATCGTCCTCTTCTTCGTGATGCATCATCTCTTCGATTTCTTCCGGGATGTCCGCTTCGGCGAACTTTGCCTGTTCTTCAGCGTCATGGACAAAGGCAATGATCGCTGCCAGTTCTTCACCGTTCAGATCAATCACTTCGCCAAGTTCATCGCGCTGCAACTCGACCATCGCCTCGGCACCGCGCCACATGCGGGCAGCAAATTCGAACGGGTTCATCGGGGTGTCCATGAACTCGGCGTCCAGCATCGGTGCATCGGTTCCGCCTACCCCGTTGATCGCATGACAGACGACGCAGCCTTTCTCGGCAAACAGCTTGCGACCTGCCGCAGCGTTCATTTCTGGCATCATCAGCCCGGAAGCCATCATCTCCGTGTTGGCGTTGTGGCTGTCGGCCAAGGCCGGTCCGGCGAATGCTGCAACGAGTACAGCCATCGGGAGTGATTTAGATATTGTCATGGTATTTTCCTTTCGATTGTAGCGCTTTGGATCTCAGACTTGGCCGAATGCTGCGTCTCTGGTATTTTTCGCCATCTGGTCAGCTTTCGTATTTCTACGCGCGCGCGCAAAACTGCGCGCGCGCCTGCTGCCGCGCATCGGCGCTTATGTCTGAATTCCAGCACCCCTACAGGTGGGTCGATATCCGGACGAATAACCAGATCGGCCTTGGTGAACCGAAGGTGCGTGTGTTCGTTCTGACAGATTTCGATTGCTCGAAACATTGCCTGGAGTCCGTTGGCTGGCTTGTTCGCAATGGTGTTTGTCGCCGCGTCAACAACGATCACCACATCGGCCCCGGCCTGCCGCACCACATCCACAGGGGCCAGATCGCAATACCCACCATCCACAAGAATGCGACCGTCTATCTCGGCGGGCGGCAGAATACCGGCGAGGGCAGCACTTGCATAAAGTGCGTCCGTCGCGGGTCCGGTTTCGAAAACGACCCGCTCGCCACTCACGAGATCGGTCGCAGTCGCGAAGACCGGAATGCGCCCCACATCCAGAGCCTTGTTCAACGTCAGTTGGGTCAGGATCGCCCTGCCCCATTCCACAGTCGGTTGCCCGACGCCCCAGCCGAAATACATCCCCGAGATCACTTTTTGAGCGACCCGCAAGTTCTTGACGTAGTTCAGCACTCCGGGTGTCGAAAAGTCGGGCAACGGCGGAAAGCCGGTGATATCCATATCAATCAGCGCGTCATACCAATCGTCGTTGAGCGCATAGGTCGCTCCAACGGCGGCCCCCATCGACACCCCAACGATAACATCCGGGTAGACCCCAAGGTGATTTAGCGCGCGCAGAGCCCCAGCATGGGCAAATCCCCGTGCGCCGCCACCGGAAAGGACCAGTCCGAGCCGGGGTTTTGCGGCCTCCTTGTCTGGCGCCAGTTCTGCGTGGCTCATTGTGGTCACCAGTCGATCCCCTGTCTGCTTGCGGCAAGCACGTTTCGGATTTTCTCTGGGTTTGAGAGACCATTGCTTTCGCGTATTGCGTGGTCGATCTTGCGTGCCGCAAAATATCCGCGCACCGCAAATGCGGCGGGCTGTTCGCCAAAGCGACTTCGATAACGCGCCGCAAAACTTTCTTCGTTCAACGTCGGATATTCGGACCAGTCAGCAGGATCAGACAGATCACCCGGATCGAGAACAATGGTCTGGCTGGTGATCTCCTGCAGACCCGACAAGTCCATCGGAACGTTTTCCAGCGGAACAACAAAATCGAAACTTTCGGTCTTGTGGTCCACCAACCCGTTAATCTGTTCCGCGGCGCTGTCGGGCAAAGGTATCAAAAACACGTCGAGCCCACCCAGATGACCGTCCGCCGTTTCGTCGGGATGACCGTCCCTTTCGGCCGAGGCGATCAGTGCGCCCTGAACGGCCGAGCGCAACTCCGCCGGACCGGCAGAGCCATTTGCGAAAATCGCCAAACTGAAATCATGGGCCATCGCTGTTTCGCCACTAGCACCAACCAAAAGCGAAACGAATGTAACCATAACGCCTGTTCGAAATCTTCGCATCCGCAGGTGTCGAGATATACTCACTTACCTTCCCTTCAAAATTTCAACCTGCGCAGCCGCAGTGCGTTCGCGACCACCGAGATCGACGACGCCGACATCGCGAAGGCGGCAAACATCGGGCTGATCAGAATGCCCAGGAATGGAAACAGGACGCCCGCAGCAACAGGCACTCCGGCTGCATTATAGATCAGCGCGAAGAACAGGTTCTGGCGAATGTTGCGCATTGTTGCATGCGAAAGGCGGCGCGCACGGACGATGCCGTCAAGATTGCCTTTGACCAGAGTGAACCCGGCACTTTCGATGGCGACGTCAGCCCCTGTGCCCATTGCGATACCGACATCAGCCTGCGCTAATGCGGGGGCGTCGTTCACCCCATCACCGGCCATGGCCACCTTGCGCCCCTCGGCCTGAAGTTCCTTAATGATGCGAGCCTTGTCTTCGGGCAGCACATCGGCGCGGATTTCATCGATCCCTAAACGACCCGCAACAGCCTTAGCGGTGCGTTCATTGTCGCCAGTCGCCATGATGATCCGGAAACCAAGTTCATGTAGCGCCTTCAATGCCGCAGGCGTCGTCTCCTTGATTGGGTCGGCAACACTGACCAGACCGGCGACCTCATCACCCACGACCACGAACATGACGGTCTCACCCTCATCGCGCCGCAAGTTCGCTTTCTCGATCAGATCGTCAGCTTTCAGCCCCATGTCGGTGATCAGCTTGAGGTTTCCAAGCGCCACAGCCTTGCCATCGACCAAGCCTTTGACGCCCTTGCCAGTGACAGCTTCGAAGTCTTCAGCCTTGGCCATTTCGACACCACGCTCTTCGGCACCACGTACGATCGCTTCTGCCAGGGGGTGTTCCGACCCGCGCTCAAGCGAGGCTGCAAGCCGCAGAACCTCGGACTCGTCGTGGCCCGGCTCTGGCAAGACCGCGACAAGGCGCGGCTTGCCTTCGGTGAGGGTGCCGGTCTTGTCCACCATCAGCGTGTCGACCTTCTCGAACCGCTCCAGCGCTTCTGCATTTTTGATCAATACACCCGCCTGTGCGCCCCGCCCCGTGGCGGTCATGATCGACATCGGCGTGGCAAGGCCAAGGGCACAAGGACAGGCGATGATCAGCACAGCCACAGCCGAGATAAGACCGTAGGACAAAGCAGGTTCCGGCCCCCAAAGCGCCCAACCTATGAAGGACAAGATTGAGATGAGGATCACCACAGGCACGAAATAGCCCGCAACCATGTCCGCGTATTTCTGTATCGGCGCACGCGAGCGTTGGGCGCTTGCCACCATCTCGACAATCTGGCTAAGCATTGTGTCCGCTCCGACCCGCGTTGCTGCGATGACCAACGATCCGGTACCGTTGATCGTGGCCCCGGTTACCGTGTCGCCAGTCACTTTCTCAACGGGGACCGGTTCACCGGAAATCATGCTCTCGTCAATCGAGGAGTGCCCTTCAATCACGGTGCCATCGACCGGCACCTTGTCACCGGGAACTACCCGCACATGATCGCCGACAAGCACGGCTTCCAGCGGCACCTCTTCTTCGCTACCATCGGGGCGGATCACGCGGGCCGTCTTCGCTGCCATGTCCAATAGGGCCCTGATTGCTTTGCCGGTGCCTTCGCGGGCGCGCAATTCCATAACCTGACCCAGCAAGACCAGTGTCACGATCACTGCGGCGGCCTCGAAATAGACCCCGACGTTGCCATCTGCGCTGCGGAATCCATCAGGAAAAATGTCCGGCGCCAGAATTGCGACGACGCTGAAGCCATATGCCGCCGTGATGCCCATGGCGATCAAGCTGAACATGTTGAGCTTCATCGTCCGGAACGAGGTCCAGCCACGAGTAAAGAACGGCCAGCCAGACCAGAGGATCACGGGTGTGCCCAGAGCAAATTCGATCCAAAGTGTGGCGCGTTCACCGAATATCTCACGAACCCAACCCGCCCCGACGTAGGGCGACATAGTCAGGATCAGCAGAGGAATTGTAAGTACGGCGCCAACCCAGAACCGACGCGTGAAATCGATCAATTCAGGGTTTGGCCCATCTTCGGTCATCATTGCAGATTCAAGCTCCAGCCCCATGCCGCAGATCGGGCAGGATCCGGGTTTGGTCTGGCGGACTTCGGCATGCATCGGGCAGGTGTAGACAGCGTCATCATAGTCCGGCGGTACTTTGTCATAAGCGCCACCATTGCCCTTGGCCCCGACCGCAATCTCGGCTGCGGCGTTATGGCCAGCATGTGCATGATGATCGTGCCCGCCCTGCCCGCCACTGCCTTCCGGCACCAGATGCATGTTGCATTTCGGGCAATCGCCCTCCTCAGAACGTCGAAATTCCGGATGCATGGGGCATGTATAGACAGTTCCAGCAAAATCTGCGGGGATCGTATCGTCTTCGACCACTTCAGCAGGTTGTGGTTTTTGCGCGTGTATGTGCTGCGTCATGTTATTGTTCCTTGCTGGATGGGGCGTTGTGGCCATTTCATCAGCTCATGTTGTTGCTTTCATGCGTAGGCGCGTCAGCGAAAGGCCACCATCTGGTGCCCTTCGCCTTCGATCTGGAAATCGTCCACTGCAGTCAGTGTCGCTTCATCGACAATCCAGACCTTTGGTTCAGCCCGAGACGAGACATAGAATGTGCCGGTCCCGGGAATATTGGTCAGATGATATGGTTCCGGTGACAGGGACGCGGACGCGATCGCTCCAGTCGAGAGCGCAATTGTCGCGATCTTGTCTTCGCCACGGCCGGCGACAAACAGGGTCGTGCGATCATCCGACAGGTCCAGCCCGTGCAACTCGCCGCCAATCGCAAAGTTGCGCAAAACAGAGCCGTCTTTCAGCGACAGTTCCAGCACGTTGCCCGCATCCGCGTCCGCGGCGTAAAGCACGGCTTTGTCCGCAGCGACGATGATGTGTTCGGGTCCGGAGCCCGCCACCATGTTGCGCAGGACGATCCCGCGGCCAAGATCGACCTCGCTGATCGTGCCGTTACCGGCATTCGACACATAGACAATGCTGGGGTCAGATCCGAAGGTGGCGTAATTGGGCATGCTGCCCGTCGGTACAAAAGCGGTCAGCTTGAAGGACGTTAGGTCAACAACTGAAATCCCGTCGCCCGAGGGGTGGGTTGCGACAGCAAAGCGGCCATCAGGCGAGACGGCAGTATGGTGGACAGCCCCCGGAACTTCGATCCGGCGGAGGATCTCGCCCGTCGCGGCGTCCAGGACACTGAGAATGCTGATACCCGCATCCGCCGGCCCGATCGGCTTGTCTTCGGATTTTGCATGATGCGCCACATGTTCGTCTTCGGAAACCCCATCTGGCTGGGTCAATTCCGCAATCTCCGCGCGGTCAGTCTCGGCATAGCTGCCGGCAACAAGATATGGCACGCCAGGCGCACCCGAAAGCCCATGCACTGCTTCAAGCCCGGTGATCCGCTTCATCGGCTCACCGGTTTCAGCGTTGATCATGAGTACGGTGTTGGCGCTGCCCTCCGGCACAAAAACAGTTGGTTGAGCGGCCGACATTGCCGTCGTCATTAGCAATGCCGCGATGGTGGTGGCGAATGTCCGGTGCATCAAAATAGTTCCTTCGAATTGGTTGTGGGTTTCTTGGCGTGGCATTTAACGCTCGCCAAAGCTGTGATTTCATTGCGACGCTGGAATCCGCGCCCTGCAAGCAACATGGATAGACCGGTCGCAATGATGAGCAGAATGTATGTCATTTCGAGTCTCCTCTAATTTCTTGAACTGGTCCAAATTAACGGATTTCGGCGGGTCAATTTCCGCCGCAGCACCCAACCAGTTCGATCGCCGGCGATCACTTTGACTGCAGAGTCCAGCTGAACTGCCGCAGTATTTTCGAAGCGCTGAGTTGCAGTGCTTTTCGGGGCGTCAGATGTCGACCCACAGCAGCAACCACTTTGCTTCTGGTCTTGTGTCTTGATTGGTTCGTTCGCTGTCGAGCACATGTTTAAATCCGCCATCAGGAATTGCCTTCTGTAGAGTACAGACGCTCGGGACGGCCTGACATTACAGGCATTGAGAACTTAAGTTTCTGCGCCGCTCTTTAATTGGCAGCCGCAGCCCGCAAGGCCATGCTGTGGGCAAATCATAAGCACCTCGCCAAACCTGTCCTTTAGGCCGTGCCGCCCGAGTGCAAGGAGTGTGGTCACTTGGCTCAATGTGAGCCCATGAAATTCTGCAAACGACTGGGGCAACGCCCCCTCCACATCCACGGCGCGAACAACGTTCGCCTGTTCCGATGGAAGCGTAGACAAGAGCAAGTCAAGGCAGTCGCATACCAGCGCTTCAAGCTCATCGTCGCGAATTGGAGCTGGATTCCTCGGTGATTTCACTTGCGCATTCCCCAGTCAGAGTTGCAACAGGGCTAAATCTTCGTGGACGCTGTGCTCGGTGAATTAGTGAACCTGAAGATATACCGCTGTGTCCGTCTCATGGTCGCACGACGGCTCTCGCCCGGTCCTGTCAATGGCACTTCCCGAAAAAAAGCTGCTGTTAATCAGGAGACGCGCCACATGACAAATCCTTACATCGGGGAAAGCAATTTCTGCTCAGGCGGGGGCAACAAGGATCTGGTATTGCGGGAATGATCACAGTCACACTGCATAAAACGGCCCTCGCCGCAGACCGGGCAGAACTCGGCAATCTTTGTCTTCAAGGCAGATCGGCTGCGATGGACGCGGACACCCAAAGCGTTCAGGCTAATACCAAGTGCAGAAGCGACGCCTTTGCGCGGCTCGTCATGCAAGTCCAGACGCTTTAGCAAATCGGCTTGTGCGGGTTCCAGTTCATGCATGGCCGCAGCGACACAACTACAGGCGGAATCATCCGGCTCTTCTGTCATCGGATCCATGATTTTGGCCTCGATCACGTAGGCCTCTGCCCCGCGATTTCGTGTTGCCCGACGCCGATAGTGGTCGGTCAATGTGTGCCGCAATGTAATGCCCAGCCATGCGTCCAGCCGCTCACCGCTTCTGATAGAAGCATGATTTCGAAGCACCTTGACGCAAAAATCCTGAAACACATCCTCGGCGTCCTGCGAAGAGTTCAGGCGTTTGCGAAGATACCCTAGGAACTTGTTGCGGTATTCGACGAGTTTTTTCTCGGCGTCACGGCGCGAGACCTCTTTCACTGGAGGTTTTGGATCAGCGAACATATTTCGCTCCTTTCACATGGTTTCGTTCAGCACCAAAAATTGATGCTGGCGGTCAGCCCTGTGAAAGGTCGCGAGGCGGATGGAAAAGCGGGTATACCGCCCCGGATGACTGGTAGCCCTCTATGCGGGGGAATTCTCGGGCTCCATAGAAATGCGCAAAAGCCGTTTCGTTGGGGAGCATGATCGCGGCAGTGCAGCTATGTCCAATATGGCAATTTATGGCTGGTTCGGACTGCGCGAGATTGCTATCGACTACGCCGGCATCGGCCACTGAAGCGACAGCAAGTTGCGAGGGCAGGACGTGATGATCGATTTCTGGTGACACTGCCAAAGCAGAGACAAGAATGGCTATGACTGCGGCGGTGACTGTCACCACCCGCATCCAAACAGCCTGATTCTTCGCCATTGTTCTGAACATACGCCCTTACTTTCGAATACCAATTCACTCATACATAGGTATCTGCACCATGAATCGCACTGACATGGATCAACATTCGAGACAATTTGTAGCGAGAGGCGATGCGCAGGCCGCCACAATTATTGCAAGATGGTTCACCGTGAAGCATTCAGGGTAAGCCCGTTCTCCTCCTCACCTGTTTCCCCTAAAATATCAGGTTTGCATGCCCATACTTGTCAGACACTTACGACATTCGCCTCCTGAGGTTGACCTGATCGTGTTGTCATTCTTGGGGCATTTCGCGTGGGAAATTCTTCAGGCGCCCCTATTCGCAAGCCTGAGCGGAAGTGATCACTTTGTCGGTATCGCCATTTGCCTGAAGGCAACTATCGGTGATCTCGCCATTGCACTCGCGGCATTCTGGTGTGCCGCTTTCGCGGCAAAAAGCCGAAACTGGGTGGTAAAAACAGGCCGTCTTGCCCCAACGGTGTTTTTTGCGGTTGGGCTGCTGGCAACTATTGGTTTGGAATACTTAAGCACGGAAGTGACAGGCCGCTGGGCCTATGACGGCGTGATGCCTCTCTTACCGGTCCTTGGCACCGGGTTGTCCCCAATCTTGCAATGGGTCTTTGTTCCCATGCTTGTGCTTTGGTACATGCGCCGATTGGCGCCAAAGAGTGTAGACCAAGGGCACAATCTGGGGTGATGCTTTTAACTGAGCCTATCAATCGAGATTAAAGTCCCGTGATCTTCAACAGAAGTCGGCTGCCCATAGCATGCCTGGAAGCTCTGCTGCCTGTAATGTTTCATTGCTCGGCGCGTCATAAGATCAGTGGCCGTTGATACAGCATTACTGTTTTGACGGCCGAGAAGCAGACCGCGAAAGGCGAACCAGACATGAACGCATCAGAAATCATGGCCAAGAAAGTGACGACGGTGACGCCTGACACGCCTGTCAGTCAAATCACCCGACTGCTTGAAAAGAAACACGTAAAACAAGTCCCGGTCGTCGAAGTCGGAAAGTTCCTCGGCATCGTGAGTCGTGCCAATCTGTTGCAAGTTCACGCGGCGCAACCGGTCGTACAGATCCGCTCAGAGGCCGACAAGGACGACGAGGACGAAAAGCGTGACGTCGTTTTGGGTGCGCATGCGCAAGTGTCGGGACGGAATGCTGTGCATCTGAACGTCATTGCTTCAGACAGCCGCGTCGACGTCTGGGGGATCGTCAATTCCAACGACGAGGAAGCCGCGGCAAAGGTCGCGCCGGAAGCGAGCGACGGTCTTGGCGAGATATCGGTGCATTTGGGCCGTGTTCCCAACGACGCTTGGGGCATCTGAGACATGCCACGGATATGCAAATCAGAGTTTGGAGTATGAGATGACCGAACCGTTTCCCTCCGCTGAGGCGAATGAGCCAGTTCACGATACCAACACCACACCCGTTAGGCGTGACTTTCTCTACTATGCCACCGCTGGCGCCGGCACAGTTGCAGTCGGAGCAGCCGTCTGGCCGCTAATCAATTCGATGAACCCGAGTGCAGATGTGACCTCTCTATCCTCGATAGAGGTTGATCTTGACGGTATCGATATTGGCACACGCATCACGTTAAAGTGGCAAGGTAAACCCGTATTCATAGACCGACGCACGCAAGAACAGATAGCGCTTGCGCGGGCCGACGACGGGGCTGATCTCCTTGATCCCGCGACGGATGCGGACCGGGCCGAGCGCCCGGAGTGGTTGATCGTCATCGGGATTTGCACACATCTCGGCTGTATCCCGCTTGGTCAGAACAGTGGCGATCCGCTTGGTGACTGGAAAGGTTGGTTTTGTGCCTGTCACGGCTCTCAGTATGATACTGCCGGACGAATTCGCAAAGGCCCGGCTCCGCGTAACCTTGATCTGCCACCCTACACTTTCGTGACAGATATGCGTTTGCGCATCGGGTGATGCGCCATGTGTTTTCAACCCGGGCACTCATCCAGCGGCTGTCGGCGTCCAGGAGACTTCTTACTCTGAGCCCCAACTTTCGAGCCTCGAAGTCGGAATTTTCTGCACTCTCACCTCACCCCAGAATATGAACCGCCTAAGAGGAGAATGTCCGGCGGATTTGTAGCTCAGGGCAGTAACCCGAAGCTTGACTGCACGACGATCGGTGGTCTGTCACTGATTATGCCATGGGGTCTCGCTCCGTTGTATTCGCGCCGCCAGGTTTTAATCTTTTGGCGGGCGTCATATCGATAATTGGTGAGAAGTGTGACTAACTGTCGGCGATCGTCTGCGGCGGCACCGATGGGCTTCTGGTTGGTCTTCGGCGGATCGCCGCAAGAGCTTCTGACCGGGACCAACCAGACGCGGGTCTGCGCATCTGCTTTGAGGCTGGCCAAAATGGGTTCTGGCTTGCAAAGTTCATGATCGACCGCAGGTTCCACGCGATGGTGCTCGACGCATCGAGCTTTTTCTTGCCTTGTTGGTGCCGCCGCGCCAACACGGACCGGTTTGATGTCGAAGCCATGATCTTCAGTCTGAAGGCCATTCTTCCCCGGGAAAGGTCGGTTCGCCTTCGAATTCCGGCGGAAAAAGACGTGAAACAACGCGCTCGGAAACGGGTCCGACTGGTCAAAAAGACCGGTCCTGAACGGCAGCGCGAATGTCGCTTGGTCTGGTCAGATCAAAGCATCATCCGGATTATGCCCCTTTTCTACAATTTCTGGCATCAATCGGCGCATGTACCAAAGCACGAACATGGGAACAAAGATCCATTGCAGGATCGGAGACAACCCGGTGCCAAGGACTGGCAAGAGCGGCATCACCCCGTCATAAGCCCAACGGCCTGTCACATCCGTGTTGAGGTATTCGAGACCAATGGTCGTTAGCAGTCCGACCACAAAGAACACCGCAGTCGCAAGAGTGCCTGTGTTTGCCACCCAGTTTCGGCCTTTTCCCGCGAAAGCAGCACACCAGAATGCCGCGAGTGCAATGGCCAGATCACCGAACGTTGCCTTCAGGCAAATGGCGATACCGACAAAGTGACCAGTTCCGCTGAGGCTTGCAAACAATGGCGCCTGGAGAATTTCCCAAGTGAAATGCCCCAGGAATGACAATACGAGCAGATCAACCTCTGGCGGCCAACGAAGGGGGGGGCTGACGGGTACGGGCATGTGGAACCTAATGTTATGATGGAAAACAGGGAGGGAGACCCGACGGTCGTATCCTGAAAGCGCCACTGTGAACATACGAATAAAAATGGCGGCAGTCCGCACGCCATCCCTGGCTAAAGGCCACCTTGAAGGTTGATCCATGTCAGTGCGAACCACGGCGCGGACATCTACATATGAGCGTATTGTACTTGAAAAGTAGGGACGCATGTTCAAATCAATGCAGAAGAATTGGGTCATCTGGATGCGGGCGGTGACAGTCACCGCCGCAGTCATGGCCATTCTTGTGTCTGCATTGGCGATGTCACCCGAAATCGATCATCGCGCCCTGCCCATGCAACCTGCTGTCGCTTCAGCGGCCGACACCGGTAATGTCACTCCCATGCTCGCGCAGCCCGCGCCAGACACAAATTGCCACAGTGGACATAGCTGTATTCTCGCGATCATGCCTGGCAACAAATTGGCTTTGACGCGGTTCGATAGCGCGCCAGAATTCCCCCGCGCAACAGGCTACCAACCGTCCGGGGCCGCATATCTGCCCTTCCATCCGCCTCGCTTCCTTTCACAGGTCTGATTTCCCAGCATCGGTTCCGGTGCTGCACGACACCATGTGAAAGGAGCGAAACATGTTCGCTGAACCAAAACTCCCAATGACAGAGGTCTCGCGCCGTGATGCTGAGGCAAAACTTATCGAATGCCGTAAGAAGTTTCTGGGGTATCTTCGCAAACGTCTGAACTCTCCGCAGG
>RCMY010002389.1_pt1 | contig 17068 bp, 14 predicted proteins | sample 2041341 | NCBI WGS metagenome assembly RCMY01 (sample SAMN09708234, study PRJNA481090) | Marine sediment metagenome, whole genome shotgun sequencing project. | reverse complement strand
CGTTTGTGCCTGAGATCGCCCCTTCAAAGTCCGCCGCATGATTCCTTTCAAAAGCGTGCGGATATCACGCCTCATTCAAGAACTCTGATGCGAGACTGGATGCGATCGGATCAACCAAAACGCCTAAAGCAGCCGAATCATATCTCAATACAAATGGGAGCTGATTGGTTACATAAAAAAGCCAATATAGATATATAATGCCTTCTCGATGTTCGCTCGTCACACTAGGGGCGTCGAATATTCCGCTTAGCGCTGGCAAGGCACTGGATCGCTTCCACTCATCTCCCAACATAAGATACTGCATGAGGCTTGGAAAATCAGCATCAGGTCGCTCGACCGTCAGAGCTGAGAATGCCAAACCAAGGCAGTCAATGACATGCAAACCATCAATACTGCCGGCATGCCAGTCAACTATGCCGGTCAAAGCTATGTCATCAAAAAGAACCTTGGAAAAACCCACATTCCCGTGCATGGGCCCGGTTGCGAACGGTAGTCCATCGAGTTTTGCCCGGAGAGATTCGGCAATACGATTCCGCGTGTCCACATCTTCGATCACATCGGCGAGCATATCGATTCTGGGCGTAACCAGGCGCTCAAAATGGCTTTTCGTAAAAATGGATTCCTCTCGTTGCCTCGCGAACGTCTGTAAGCGCGCGCGAGTCTTTTGAACGATGTCGCCCAGCGAATGCTTGGTTCCATCCACTGCCGGGTTATCCCCTGGTATCAGAGTCTCGACAAAGAAAGACTGGCCCTGGTAGCAACCCGACACGAGCGGTTGCGGCACGAAGCGACTTAGATCTCCGATACTCCCCCGCAGATCCCCCAAGTTATCAACGTTCAATGATTCGCGCGCACAAGCGACATCGGACATGGGCAGCTTGATGACAACAGCTTGTTGATCCACGCTTCCGCGAAGAATCGCTCGATCGCCAGCCATGACATCAAACGTAGAAAAGCTGACTTTCGCATTAAGTTTTTGTTCGACCGCTTCGAGTAATCGGTCAAGAAACCGTGGTACGGGGCCAAGTCGTTTGGAAGCCACGATTCCAAAGGCAGGAACAAAATTCCGATTATGCGTCATTCGCTCACGTAGTGTCGGACGACTCTCCGGTTTCCACCGCTTCACATCGGCATCGACCGGGTCGATAGATTTAAGATCCGAGTATCCGTCACTGAAGCCAAAAATTTCGACAGAACGAAAACCTGCCTCCGAAAACAAGCGACGAGCACCGCGGTGCCCATATGTGTACGTGCGATACGGGCGTTTCGACGTTGCGAGCGAATACAATGTCGCGGCAAACCGTGGCAAGAGCGACCCGAACCACAAACCGCTGTGGTGGTCACGGCGTCGACCGAAATATTCGTAGCTTAATCTGTTCTCAATGCCAACATAAAGTTCGCCCCCTGGCTTGAGAATCCTGGAAATATCCTTTAGAAATTCGAGTTGAATTTTGCGAGGGTTGGTTTTCCCGTAGTGCCGTGCCAGCATGTTTGCCAAGCGCTCCATTTTACTGCCTTCGGCAAAACTCGAAACGTCACCTTCACCCACCCATTCAAGTACCCCCGAGAGGAACACGGCATCAAACTTGTTATCGGCAAATGGAAGAAACGGTCCGTCGCCGCTCGCCACAGCACGGACGTCATCTTTTTCATTGAAAACTTTGAAGCGACGATCTGAGAAAATCAAGCGCTCAAGTGTGAGATCGGTTGCGTAGGCGCTGGCAACGTGAGGGGCGAGGCTGCTGATAAGTGCTCCGAGCCCACAGCCAATATCCAATATTTTGGCACCCTCAGGTAACTCCATCAAAACTTTCCAGGAATAGCGCCCCGGGACAGCTACGTTATCAATCCATGATCGTTTTGGCGCGAGGTCGACAAACTCGCGAACGGATTTCGACCAGTTCTCGGCATTGATGCTTTTCGACAAAGATCGCATACGATCTTTCGGTATAGGGTTAAAATAGTAGTCAAATCTCGATACTCGAAGGTCTGGAATTCCTTCATCGAACCGATAGCGCCGTCCACATTCTATGCACTCGATTTCGTCGTGCGCCTCTTGCAAAGCCGATCGGCAAAGTGGGCAACAAAAATCTTCAAGGAGGTCTGAGTTTTTTTTGTCATCAATCATCTCGGGAATCCTGGGGTTCGAACAAGTCTCACGAATGATCTTGCTGGTGTCAGCTTGATTATGAGCCGGGAAACTCGTATGCATTATGGGTTGAAATAGGAGTGTTTTAAAAGCGGCTATTTGACCGGCACGTCGTGCAGTCATCGGTTGTATCATTTTTCAGGTAAAAGAGACGTTGTCGTAATTATAAAACCCAAGTAATGCAAATAGTTAAATTCTAATTTTCGTTATAAGTGGCTGTTTTCATGTCAGACTTTATGCAGCAGGCGCAATTTGCACAGCCCAAACCAATTGAGGCAATCTCGGATAGGTGTGAAACTGTTGATGATGGCAGTAGAGACACGGACTTAAGACCATACCATTACACACAATCGGTCCGACCTTATAAATCAACACGTTGCGAGCGTCAGCGACGGGCCCGCCTCTTGACAGTGCCTGCAACGAAACCAATGACTTACGCCCATTACACCTGACGAATGGCCACGCTGATTGGACTTGTGTGTAACGCCATGGCTTAGGCCACCTAGCGCTCAAAGGCTCCCGAGAAGCGCTGATTGCCTCACTGTTTGCCCCGGTACATCATGTTTTCGGCGATGCTGCGTCGGTGATCGTCGTGGTTGTCGTTCGCGCAGTCGCGCCCTCTTCTCATCGGCGTCTTGTGAGAGCGCACCGCGGGGATGATCGCCGCAATTGCGCGACAGTTCCGCTCTGGAGCAATGGTCGTTATCCCGCCACCTGGTCGTCTTGTCGTCATTCGTTTCTTCTTGACCAGCGCGTGCCAACTTCTGATCTCGTCCGCTGCCCGCGTGACCGCAGACCCGGTGGTTGGTCGGGACAGGATTTTCCCATAAAGTGAATGAGGTCACGCATGCGCGAAAAATTGGACTCTATCCTAACAAGTGCTGGCGTCGCATGTCGTACAATCCGTCACGCAGACTAGGAAACACGGGAGGGATCGATGACATATCGTTCGGGGGATACGGGAAAGCGATTTTCATTCTCGTTCGGTGTCGCAATGCTCGCTATTCTGGGGACAACGGGGGCGGCAGCGGTGGCTGAGCCATTGGCAGATTATTCTGCTTGTCCGGCTATGGCAATTAGTGAGTGGGGCGTTATCGACTACCGAGTTGTTGATCCGAAACGGCTCAGTCTTGTCGAGAGATTTCACTTTACGCCGGACATCGAGCGGCTCCAAGCGCATGACTCCGCTCAGAATATCAGTTACACGTTGCGCCGATTTCAAAATCATCATCGTGCGCTGATGTCGTTGATGAAACTGGGTCTGAGGGAGAATAAACGACAGCCCACCGGGGCGGATTATTCGGTGGACTGCTACTTTGCGCGCGCCGAATCTCTTTTCCCCGACGACGAGATGGTCAAGGTGATTCATGGCCTCTACCTTATTCGGAGCGGAAGGGTGACCTTGGGAGTCCAGGTTCTCGAGGCTGCCCGAGGTTTGAATGAAAATAATGCAAACCTCCACTACAACCTGGGCTTGGCCTATGTTGAGCTGAAGCGTTACGACAGCGCCTTGCAGAGCGCTCATCGAGCCTACTCGCTTGGATTTCCGCTACCAGGGCTGCGCAACCGGCTGAAACGGGCTGGAAAGTGGCGTGAGCCGACTCCGCAGTAGTGTTCAACGTTCCGCTGTGAGAAAACTTGAGAAATCGTCGCTGTGATTCGCTAAATCAAGCGTTGGGACGCGGACCTAGCGTTGAATTTTGCTTGAGATATGTTCATGGAATGGATGCGATTTTTCCCGAATAGTCAATAGCTGCCGGTTTTCTCGTTCTGTCAGCGTTGCGCGGTTGCGCATTATTTGTCGGTTTGTCGATTGTCCTGAGTGAGCGGTTTGCTACACTCAGCGCAGGCTCTGCGCACGTGTAGAGCGCGGTTCGAAAACTATAAGGAGTGGGGTATGCGCGCGTCGTTTTTCGGTCATGTGTCGTGGGTTGGCAGTCAAACGAAGGGGGCTCACAAGGACGATGCGAGTACAGAGCATTTCGACGATGGGTTTGTCGCTTGTGGCCACGAGGCAAATCTCGTGCGTGAAGATGAGTTCATCTGCATTGCTTTGGGCGCGGCACGCTTCGATGAGGCCATCGATGTCTCGGTGTCCGATGGACCGGCAGCCCCCTGGCTTGCGGCTTACCGCAGACACGGGGTCGACGCTGTGTCACATGCGACTGGGCGTTTTGCGGTCGTACTCGTGAATACTGCCGAACGCAGTGTCTGGGCAGCGACGGATCGTTTTGCAACTTATCCCATATGCTTCGTTTTGGATTCTATGGGTTTTCGGTTCTCCGATCGAGCAAATGCCCTGGCGAGCAGCGTTCCGGCGCTGTCGCCGCAGGCGATCTTCAGCTATCTTTTTTTCCACGCAATCCCCGCCCCTCAGACCGTGTTTGACGGGATTTTGCGACTTGAACCCGGTCACTATGTAACGTGGAAGCAAGGCGGTCAGGTGGACTGTATGCCTTGGTGGCGGCCTGTCTTCGAAGAACCAACGCAAGCGGACTTCGAATCATCCAAACGCGAGTTTCTCTCGCTCGTTAGGCAGGGCGTCGAGCGTGAAGCGGTGGTCGGAGAGGTCGGTGCCTTCCTCTCCGGTGGCACCGACAGCTCTACAGTTTCCGGCATGCTTACCGAGATACAAAGCCAGCCTACCCGCACCTATTCAATTGGATTTGATTCCGACGGCTACGACGAAATGGCATATGCTCGGCTGGCGGCGAAGCATTTTGGAACGGATCATCACGAATACTACGTGACGCCGGACGATCTGCTCGAAAGTATCCCAAAGGTCGCGGCGCATTATGACCAGCCATTTGGCAATTCATCCGCGGTGCCTGCCTATATTTGCGCTCAACGCGCGCGAGAGGACGGCGTCACGAAATTGCTCGCAGGAGACGGCGGAGATGAACTGTTCGGTGGCAATGTCCGTTATGCGAAACAGAGGGTATTCGGTCTCTACGACCGGGTACCGTCGCTCGTGCGCTCGGCGGCACTGGAGCCGATGCTCGGACTGAGCGCGCTGCATCGCATTCCGCTGTTCCGCAAGGGAGCGAGCTACGTCGAACAGGCCCGCGTGCCGATGCCGGATCGCATGCAGATGTACAACATGCTGCTTCGGCTCGGCGTCAACACGGTCTTTGAGCGCGATTTTCTCGCCCATGTCGACCAACAGGAACCGTTTGTTTCGCAGCGTAGAGTTTGGGATGGAGCGAAGGCGGGTTCAATGATCAACCGCATGCTCACTTACGATCTGAAATACACCCTGACGGACAGTGACTTGCCAAAAGTGATCGGCACGACGCGACTCGCTGGCGTTGAAGTGGGGTTTCCGTTGCTGACTGATGAGCTAATGGATTTTTCGGCGAAGTTGCCGCCGGAATGGAAGCTCAAGCGATTTCAGCTGCGCTGGTTTTTCAAAGAGGCGCTGCGTGGTTTCTTGCCCGATGAAATCATCGCAAAGAAAAAACACGGGTTTGGCCTGCCGTTTGGCGTTTGGGCGTGTGAGCACGATGGCCTGAAAACGTTGGCGCGCGACGCACTCAAGAGCATCGGACGGCGAGGCATCGTGCGTCCCGATTTTATTGATACGCTGCTCAATGAGCATTTGCCCGCATACCCGCGCTACTACGGTGAAATGGTCTGGATTCTGATGGTGATGGAATTCTGGATTCGGGCGCATGTACCCGATTGGCGTGCGAATGCATAGCCGGGTGTGCCGGCATCAGAAGTCTTCGATAGCTCCCGGATTCCAGATAGCCGAGATGGCAGATCGGTTTGTTTTCCGCGTCACACCAGAATTTCTGGACACTCCGGGTGACTCAGGAAGTTCTGCGGACTCGCGCTCGCGCCGTATGCGCCTGATTGATAGACAACTGCAAAATCGCCGACTTCGGCTTGCTGCAACACCATCCGGTCGCCCAATAGATCAAGTGGCGTGCATAGTGGACCAACGAGCGAAGCGGGTTCGACCAATCCATTGTTCATGCGATTGCCGATGGCTACCGGGTAGTTCTTGCGGATGACCTGGCCAAAATTACCCGAGGCGGAGAGGTGGTGATGCAGTCCGCCGTCTGAAACGAGATAAGTGTGACCGCGTGAGATTTTCTTGTCGATAATCTTGCACACGTAGACGCCGGCTTCACCGACAAGGTAGCGGCCAAGTTCGATCACGATTTCGGCTTGCGGTAGTTTGCTGGCTGCTTCGGAGACGATTGTGGCGAGGTTTAGGCCGATCGGCGTGAGATCGATTCGCTGCTCGCCGGGGAAGTAGGGTATGCCGAAACCACCGCCAAGGTTAAGGAATTTGACCGGCGAGTGCGCGTGTTCGGCGAGTTGCAGTGCCAACGCAAAGCTTTTCTGCTGAGCCTCGATGATCGCCTCTGATTTGAGGTTTTGCGATCCGGCAAAAAGATGAAAACCCTCGAAGGCAAGGCCCGCCCGTTGGATTTCGGCCAGTAATTCAGGCACCTGTTCGGCATCCACGCCGAACTGCTTCGGGCCACCGCCCATTTTCATGCCGGAAGACTTGAGTTCAAAATCTGGGTTGACGCGCACGGCAACCCTTGCAGGGAGGCCCAGTGTCTTGGAAGCTGCCGCTAGCGGCGCAATTTCGCGAAAGGATTCGATGTTGATCAGAATGCCGGCGGCGACCGCCTGCACAAGTTCGACATCTTGTTTTCCGGGGCCGGCAAAGCTGATTTCGTGTGGATTGGCGCCGGTATCGAGTGCGACCTTTAATTCACCCGCAGAGGCGACATCAATGCCATCGACCAGCGACGCCATGTGACACACCAGGGCAGGCATCGGATTGGCCTTCATCGCATAGTGGAGCTTGATCTGCTTTGGCAACGCCTCGCGTAGCGATGCAACCCGTCGGGTAAGAAGGTTTCGGTCGTAGGCGTAAAACGGCGTGCGTCCGATGCGGGCGGCTACGCGTGTGAGCGGCATGCCGCCAATCTGAAGCTCGCCGTCTTTGACGGGAAACTGATTCATCGGGGCGTGGGCCAGAGGGGTGCGGGAAGGCGCGTTCATGAGTCAGTTTGAAGCTCCATGATTAAGGCTTTACGGTCGATCTTGCCGTTGGGATTACGTGGCAGTGGACCATGACGTATTTCGATGCGCGCAGGAATCATGTAGGCGGGCATACGTTTTCGGCATTCGGACAAGAGGTCGGTGGGGTCAAGAGTATTTTCACTTGCAGGCGTGCATACCACAGTAATGCTGTGCCCGAGTGTTTCGTGGGCTACCCCAAAAGCGGCGCATTCACCAACCATCTGCGTCGCGTATAGAATTTCTTCTATCTCGTTCGGGCTGACGCGGTAGCCCGACGTCTTGATCATTTCGTCGCGACGGCCGATGAAGTACAAATAGCCGTCTTCATCGCGCCGCACAGTGTCACCAGAGAACACCGCGGTTTCGTGTAGTACAAGTCCGCTTTGCCGACCGGGCGCCTTTGCAGGCAGCGGCTTGAATCGCTCCGCCGTCTTTTCGGTGTCGTTCCAGTAACCCATGGCAACCAGTGCGCCGCGTTGCACGAGTTCACCGGGCTCGTTGGGCGCGCATTCACTACCGTCTTCCCGCAGAACGAGTACGTCCGAGTTGGGAATCGCCTTGCCGATCGAGTCCGGTCGATGATCAACTTGATCGGGCGCCAGGTAGGTCGCACGAAAGGCTTCTGTCAGACCATACATTAGGTAGGGCGCCGCGTTGGGCGCCAACTTGCGAAGCCGGGTGAGTGTGTCGAGCGGCATGCGTCCGCCTGTGTTCGCCAAGTAGCGCAGATGATCGGAGATCGTCTCGGGCCACTCCAATTGTGCCAGTTGAATCCACAAGGGCGGTACAGCCGTGAGACCGGTGACTTTCTCACGCGCCATCGCCTTGAGGACGTCGCGCGGCATCAGGTAGTTGAGCAACACAACCCGTGCGCCACTATGAAAGGCTGTCGTCAATTGCGAAAAACCGGCGTCAAAGGATAGCGGTAAAGCTGCGAGCAATGTGTCGTCTGCGCGGTTGGCGAGGTAGTGAGCGACGCTTTTGGCCCCTGTGACCATGTTGCGATGAGACAGTACGACGCCTTTCGGCCGGCCGGTGCTGCCCGATGTATAGAGAATGGCCGCCATATCGCTATCGATAACGCGGTGTCCCCTGGCCGACGGCGCGTCTACAAGCGCGCCCCAGCGGTGGACTGATACGCCAGGCAGGGTGGGCAAATCCTCGGGATTTCCCGTCAGAACAACATGACGGAGATCATGACACGAGGTGAGAGCCGCTGTCATCGCGCCGATGCGTTCGGCGCTGGTAACCAATACACGCACGTTACAATCGCGAAGAATGTAACCGACTTGCTCTGCTTTGAGAATCGGATTAATCGGAACGAAAACGCCCCCCGCACGGCTTGCACCAAAAAAAGCCGATACGGTTTCGAAGCGCTTGTCCAGATAGATGCCGACGCGCTCCGATCGATCGAGGCCGAGATGGCGCAGGCCACTCGCGAACGATTCTATTTCGTGGGCGAGCGCGCAATAACTGCGCGTTTCCGCACCGAACGTGAGCGCATGCGCGTCCGGCGCGCGGTGGGCCGTCGAGGCGACCAAGTCATGGAGCAGGTGCGTTGCGTTCATTTCGTAGAGCGTGACGCCTGTGCGGTAAATCGAAAAGTGAAGCCTAAATTAACTTGCTGGTGCCGATGATGCCAAAATTCCCTTGTGTTAACGTGAAGAACGCTTGCAGGGCCACGCGGCGTAGGGCCGGATTCGCCCCGCCATTGGTGCCCCACGGGACGTCGTGGCGAGTTGAAACCCGCCCTACCGGGTGTCGCAACAGCGTCACTTTCAATTGCCAGGGGCGCTGCGTCTCCCATGTATGAAAGTCAGGTGCTCAAAGTGCATGTGTCGGGCGGTGAGAGTTTTAACACGGGACGCGTCCGGGCGCTGGCGCCGAAGTGAATAAACGGAGATCGCCCGAGCAGTGAAATTTGAAGCGATCCTATGACGATGAAGGTGGCCGTTGTGAGAGCGCGGATACCCATGCGCCGATGCGCTGCGAGCGAGTTTGGATTGAACGCCGAAATTCGCGAAATACTCCATTCGACTTTTTTTTCGGCCAGGTGTGCGTTGGCCGCCTGCCAGAGACGTGAAAACGTGCGACCCATTCGGAATTCAGGCTCAACGTAAACGTCGTAGTCCCACACGCAGCGCTCGGGAGGGTAGAGTTCGTATCGGCACCGCACTTCATCTTCTTCGTAGGCGTTGCGTTGAAACCACAGAAAGCCGGAAAAACGATCACGGCTTTCGGCAACAAAGCATGTGGCGCCAGCCTCGAAGCGCCGTGTGATGACGGGCGCAGGGCGCGGAAAGTCTCGCACGATCGGGTCGTTGGCATCGACTTGGCGAACGCCGCGGATAACCTGGTCATGTGGGCCCCGGTGACCAGCGTCGGGCACAGGTTGCGCGAAGAAGATGTAGCGAACCATGAAGACCTTACCGATGCTGAGTTTATGCAGTATACGCGCCACCAAATAGAGCAAGCCGTTTGCCCATCCAAGTGTTTCGAATGTGTCACCCAGGCGCGAAAGAGACATGTTTTCAACGACCGTGCGAGCAGGCCACGCTGAGTAGTGATGCAAGTGCTTCGCTGCGCCCACGACGTGAAGCATTCCCAATGCTGCTTTCAGAGGCCAGAGAGAACTCTGCGGAATGGCTGCAAAAACGCGCCAGAAGTGACGTAATCTTCTCGGTGTCGTCCAGTGGCGAGATTGCGCCGATGCCAGCCGCTCGGCACGTGACGGCCGTGTCGCCAGAGGGATCCGTCAATGCCATGATGGGTCGGCGCGATCGCATGTACTCGTAAAGCTTTGCTGGAATTTGTGCATTGCAGTTGCTTGCCTGCAAAATCAGCAGGCCGTCGGCACTGAGCATTTCAGATAGTGCTTCGCGATAGCCCGTGGACGGCGCAAGCTCAATCGCTTTTTCAATGCCATGACGAGCCGCCAATTCTGTCAGCATGGTTTCGTGTACCGGTGCGCGAAAACGAACAATCAGACGATCGTACAAGGCAGGCTGAGTCTTCTTGAGCCGACCAATCGCTTCGAACAGATGTGACGGATCACGCTCATTGGGATAAACGATGCCGCTGTGCAAGAGCGTTAGTTTCCCCGGATTGATTGGCTCGCCAGCGTGAGCAGTCGAGAACGTTTCTTCATCGTAGCCATTTTCGAGAAGGTGCATACGATCACGCCAAGCAGAAAACCGACGTTGATAGTGCACCAGCGCAGATGGTGTCGTAAACGTGCTGACCGCGGCGCCCTTGAGTGCGCGTGCTTCGATGGCTGCGAAGCTGCGCCATATTGCGGGGTCTTCCGGATAACCGTCTTGCGCCATCGGGTCGCGGAAATCCGCCACCCAGGGTAGTTTCGAACGCGCATGAAGGGTCGCGCCAATCATATGGGCCGTCGCGATGGGATAAGTTGACCAAATGGCGTCAGGTGAGAAGCGCCGGATCAGTTTGAGTCCGGCCGGTACCGCACCCAGCCACCACGTCAGCCAGCGATCCGGGCGCGCGAGCAGGCTCGGGTAGCGGCCCCCAATCGACAGATGACGGGATGTGTCCCATGCTTGGGCGCGAATGACCCGAAGTCCTTCCGGAATGTCATCGAGTTGCGCTGGTGACGTTTGACCGTATGCGCGCGGGTGTGCCGTCAGAATGATTGGCTCCCAGCCAAATTCCGGCAAATAGCGCGCAAAGCGCAGGGTACGCTGCACGCCACTGCTCCCGTGAAGGGGAGGGAAGTGATAGGCAATCATCAATACGCGCTTCATGAGAACGTCGATGCAGCCAACATGGCTTCGTGTGTCGGGCGTCGGCGGCGAGGCCAACTCCGTCACGTCTCGGTCTGAAAGGGTGCTTATAATAGCAACCCGATCCCTGGGGCATCGTAAAATCCATCACCCGTTGAAAGTAAATCTGCAGGAGTGCATCGTTGGACATCAAGAAGGAAGTAATTGCCATCCTCGATGAGGTCTTGAGCCTTGGCGGCCGTACAGTCGATTTCAACCACGATACGCCGCTGTTGGGCGCCGTGCCCGAACTCGATTCGATGGCTGTCGTCGGCGTGATCAACATGCTCGAAGAGCGCTTCGGATTCTTCGTCGAGGATGACGAGATTGATGGGTCCTCGTTTGAGACGGTGGGTTCGCTGGTGTCTTTTGTCGAGGGCAAACTGGTCTGACGACAATGCTCAAGCGAGAGGCTTTTTTTCTCGATACCCCGACCGGTGGGCGATTCTGCCTGCTGACGCGCCCACCAGGAAAACCGAGGGGCGCAATTTTTTTTGTTCCGCCCTTTGCTGAAGAAATGAATAAATCGCGTCGCATGGTGACCTTGGCGGCGCAGGCTTTTGCGCAAAACGGCTGGCTGGTGCTGCAAATCGATCTATTTGGCTGCGGTGACAGCGCGGGTGATTTCTCCGAAGCGACTTGGGATGATTGGCTCAGCGATATCGACTTGGGATGGGAGTGGCTGATCCGGGAGTGTGAGCGGCTTGACGCGAATGTTCCGGTGATTCTATGGACACTTCGCGCCGGGAGTTTGTTGGCGGCTGACTGGATATCCCGTCGCGAAGAATGTCCTTCCCTGCTCATGTGGCAAGCCGTGGCCAGCGGCAAGCAGCATTTGACACAATTCTTGCGCCTCAAGGCGGCCAACGAGATGCTGGTGGAGGCGGACGCGAGCGCAGCGATGGCGGCAGTGCGCGCCGAGCTGCAGTACGGCAAGATGGTTGAAGTCGCTGGATACGCACTTTCGGCCCGGCTCGCTGACGGTCTTTCTGTCGCGACCTTAGCCTTGCCCCCTTGCGTTGATGTCGATCGGGTGCTGTTGGAGGTTGGCGGCGGGAGCCATCCCGAGCCATCGCCCTTGGTGATTGGTTTGACAAACAAATGGTCGGCAGATGGTGTCGCTGTCGTAGCAGAGGCAATTCCCGGCCCCGCCTTCTGGCAAACGCTGGAAATCGAAGTGGCCCCGATGTTAATTGAGCGTTCGCTTTTTCACTTGGAGACGCTGCAGTGAATGTGCGTGAGTTCGCCGTACTGTTCGATTGTGAGGGCGAGCAACTTGTTGGTATTGTCGCCACGCCGCGCTTGACGATCGGGGATGTCGGCGTCCTTGTGGTCGTGGGGGGGCCGCAGTATCGGGCCGGTAGCCATCGGCAGTTTGTTTTGCTGGCGCGATATCTGGCGAATCAGGGCTGGCCGTGTATGCGCTTCGACTACCGTGGCATGGGTGATTCGACAGGTGGGCAGCGTGATTTCGAGGATGTCAATGCAGACATACGGGCAGCTGTCGATACTTTCATTGCTCAATCGCCGTCCGTAAAACGAGTGGTGCTGTGGGGGCTTTGCGATGGTGCGAGCGCATCATGTTTCTACGCGCCACTAGACTCTCGTATTGCCGGCCTAGTCCTGCTCAATCCTTGGGTACGAACGGCTGAGGGTGATGCCAAAGTAATGTTGAAGCACTATTATCGAAATCGATTCTTGAGCGCAGATTTCTGGAAGAAATTTCTTGGCGGTGGCGTGTCTGTCGTCGGTGCAATCAAAAGTTTCGTGAAAACTGCGCGGCAGTCAAGAGCGCCGATGCAAGGCTGCGACGAGGTTTCAGTAGCTGAGCAGCCGTTTGATTTGCCAAGACGACTGGCAGAACGTCTGAATTCCGCCAATCGACCGTTTGTCGTCATTCTGAGCGGTCGGGATTTTGTCGCCAGTGAATTTGAGCACTTGCTTGGCTGCAATGCTGACTGGAAGCGGCTCATGGTTGTGGGCGAGTTAGAGCGCATTGATGAGGCGGATCATACTTTCTCGCGGGCGGTGTGGCGAGAGCGCGCTGAACGCTTGTCGGGCAATTGGATTGCTCGCCTGAGTGAGCGCTGATTGATAGATTTGGCACTGCAGAAGGTGCCAGTGACACGTTCCGCAGTGCCGAGAGGGTCCTCGTGGAATAAGGCGCAAAATAGTGAGTTGTCGGTACAATCCCGCACAAGTGGGTTCCTAGGAAATACCTTGAATTTGGATCGACGCTCGTAACCATGTAAGGAGATCGGATGCCCAGGGTCGATGTGTGGAACTATGCCCGTGAAGTTTGGGCGGATATGAACGCCGCGAAGCAGCAGAGCGGCAAGAGCCCGTTTCAACAAATTCGTGACATTTTCAGATTACGCCGCACCGCAAGCCGATTTGGTATTTCTGATTATTTCAAGTTCAGGCTCTATCTTGACGATCCCCATGGCGAGCGAAGAGACGAGGATTTTGCGGGTTGGCGCATGATGCATTGGCTCGATGATCGCCTTAACGATCCCCGCTGGCAGGTGGTATCACGTGACAAACTCGTGATGTACACGCTGCTATCGTCCTGCGGCCTGCCCACGCCGCGAATCTATGCGGTTTATGAAAAACACGGTCGTCTCGTGCCTGACGCGCCGACCCTGCAGACACCGCATGCGTTGGCCGATCACATTCGAACGGCGCTTCAGTTTCCGTGTTTCGCGAAACCCGTGTATGGAGACATCGGACGCGGCGCCTCAAGCCTCCGCGAATATGACGGTGCGCGAGACGAACTGGTGCTGGGCAATGGCGAGCGCGTCACTGTCGAGGGCTTTGTGGACTCGCTCCACGATGAGAATAGCTGGATGGAGGCGGAAAGAGGCTACATATTCCAGGAATTTATTGAGCAGCACCCGAGTGTTTCCAGGTATTGCCGTCATGTCGCGACAGCACGCATCGTCGTGCTCGTCACAGATCAGGGTGCCGAGCCGTTTCGTGCAATCTGGCGCGTCGTTGCGGGCAACAACATGTCCGATAACTACGCCAGCGGTTCGCGTGGGAACCTCCTCGCGGCCCTGAACCTAGAACTGGGCACTGTCGAGCGCGTCGTGCGCGGATACGGGCTCACGCTAGAGGATCTGGAATACCATCCCGATTCGAACGATCGACTCATCGGCTTTCAACTGCCGTTCTGGGACGAGGCAATCGAGATGACGTGTCGCGGGGCTAGAATTTTTCCAATGACGCATTTTCAGCATTGGGACATCGCATTCGGCACCGACGGTCCGGTCGTGGTCGAGATGAACGTCCTCGGATCAATCGATGTCCCGCAAATTGCAACGGGCAGGGGAATCTACGACGAAAAGCTGCGGCGACTGGTCGCTCAGCATGCGTGAGCGCGTGAAGACGCCAGCGCAATACCAACGGGTGTTGTCACAATTGCGTCGCCCGTAATCGGTAGCAGACAGTACGGCCTATTCTCGTTTGCGACGCCGGATCACGTTGGCGCTAATGCGAGAGTCGTATCCACTCGTCTCTGGGCACAGGCAGTGTGATGGGCGCGATCGGAAAAATTTCCCATTCCTGATTTGCTTCAAGAAGCACGGGACCCTCAGGCGTGATCGCGATGTCCCACGCCAGCAAGCGAAGCGGGAGGAAGGCGTGGGCGGCCTTCTCGGCCAGATCGAGCGCCGATTGCCAGTATGGAATAACAAAACCGGACAAGCGGGTTTCAGAGTTCGGGTGCGCGACGATGGGCGTCAGACCCACCGTCCCGGGTTGTTTCGAAAACGCCTTGTTGATCTGCCCGCTCTGCAAGTCGACGTCCGCAATCAGGTTTCCCGAGTGTCCGGATGCAAAGTTGTCAGTCTGGTTGCCGTCGACCACGAGCTTGAAACGACTGAATAAAATCTTGCACTCGCCATCTGGCGTAACAAAGGTGACGAGTCTTACCGACTGAACCGCGCTTGTGCCGCACAGCCCACATAGATCGTCGTGGCCCGCCAACGTGTGTTGCAAGATTAGCTGATCGTGGCGCGCACGCTCGGCCAAGTATGAATACAACTGCCCAGCGTCCATGGTCTGGTCGTCGATGATGAATCGCTCGCCTCGCCTGGTTACCCTATTCACCCCTTCACCCTTCATGCCATGCGCCGGTTTGCAGAAAAAGGTTTCTGCGGACAACGCTGTCAAGCGGTCCACCCACTCCGCTCTGTGTTGCTGTGGCCCCTGGCCGGAAGGCGCTGTTGCAGGGTCTGTAAATACACCGATGCTTCGCGGCACCGGCAGTTTCAATTCCTCGCACCGCGAATAGAAGACAGCCTTGTCGTCGACGATATCGCCCGCCGATTTATCGTTGACGCGGTTTTCCAGCCTCACACGCGCCTCACGGCTCATGAAGTTGTCGATCTCTGATTCCGCGATGGCCGGATCGGTAAGCCCCCAGAAAACAATGTCGTCAAGGGAGAAAAGCGAACGATTGTGAAGCCGCAACGCGCGCCTCAAGGTAAAGGCGAAGGGTGTGCCGAAATGGCGCGACATACGTTGCAACATCCTGACGGTGACATGAATCTTCAGCGGATTGAGCATGATGGGCTGTTGCCGAGGTTACGGGGGGTTAGGGTGTCGTGGCGATGAGACGCCTTATTCAGCTTTTATGTGCATCGATCGCGTGTTTTCAGCACGGGATGAAAAGGGAAAATGGCTGAAGTGATCGGCACCTGACGCTTTCGGCGAATTCCCTTCGCGACATTCTTGAGCGAGACTTTCTTGCTGGCAAGGCAGGCCTGAAATTGCTCGCCCATAATGCCGCTGCGGGTAGCGAGTTGCAAATCGGGTCTCCTCCTGACGCCAAGCATGCTGCCACAATCTGCACGATGACGAACGCACGCTGCGCTGGGTGTGGATGACCTTCTTCTCCACTGCCATTGCATCGGTTGGCGTAGCGACGCGGATTGCAAGGCGCGTGATATATTTGGCCCTCGTCCGGCAGGTATCAACACTCGCGTTCTATTCCTGTTCCAAGCTCCTGAAATCGGTTCGATCATCATCATGTCAATTGCCGGGAAGGTTCACGATCTGGCCCAACTGCGCCGGGTTCGACGGAAGCATCGAATCGGGTGGCCGGCTGCGCTGTGGCGTTTTTACGAACTGACCGGCCCACGGCGTTTTTCGCCCAACGAGGTGTTTCTACTCGATCTGATGGATCCGGCGCGCACGCGCGAGGACTTGGATCGCGTGATCAGCAAGGAGGTCATGCTCGGGCGCCAGTTGGCGATCAATCCGGCAAGCCACTTTGCGCTCACCGAAGACAAACTGGCGTTTTATCGACATTGCCGTGAGCACGGCCTGGCCACACCCAAGGTGCTGGGCGTGTGGGGCGACAGCGATCAGTGGCCGGACGGGGAACCCGTTGCGAATGACGACAGGACATGGCGTGATTTATGCGACCGGATCGAGAGCCGCGATCTGGTGCTCAAGCCCGTGCACGGCGTCCACGGCGAAGGCGTCATGTTGCTGCAGCGGCAGGCGGACGGCTATCTCACCCAGTCAGACGAACGGCTCACGGCGGACGACTTGCTGACCCGGATGCGCGCCTCGGGTTATTCGACCTGGATGATGCAGGAGCGTCTGCGCGCACATCCCGACATCGCCGAGTTGTCGGGCAGTGACAATCTGCAAACTGCACGCGTCGTCACTTGCGTCGATAGCGACGGCAATGCGGAAGTGGTGTTTGCATGGCTGCGTATCATCGGCGGCCATGAGGCTTTCGACAACTTCAATTTCGGCACGTCAGGAAATTACGCCGCCACGCTTGATCTTTCGACCGCGCGGGTGCGCTACGCACTTGGTGGCCTCAGTGACGGGCTGGGTATCGAAGCGGTGACGACGCATCCCTCAACCGGCGTGAGGATGGAAGGGTTTGCGATACCGCACGGACGCGCCGTTTTCGACCTTGCGCGCCATGCAGCACAGTGCTTCGTGCCGCTGCGCACGATCGGCTGGGATATCGCGATTACGCCCAGCGGCGTCGCGCTCATCGAGGGCAACGTCACCTGGGATCCGCTGCCGACGTTTGAAACGCTTCCCGATATCCGGGCGCTGGCCTGAA
>RCMY010002386.1_pt1 | contig 17081 bp, 16 predicted proteins | sample 2041341 | NCBI WGS metagenome assembly RCMY01 (sample SAMN09708234, study PRJNA481090) | Marine sediment metagenome, whole genome shotgun sequencing project. | reverse complement strand
CCGGTAAGACCTGGGACGATGTTATAGAGCAGCGTGACACGTTCGACGATATCGATGAACAAAGTATCGAGGTTTATCTCAAAGCGGCAAAAAACGCGGGGCGTCTTCCGGAAAACGAGGGGCTCCCTATCCCCGAACTTCTCGAAAAATTGAGATTGACGGAAAACGGACAGCTCAAAAGGGCGGCGATCATATTTTTTGGAAAAGACCCCGGAAAATTCTACCCGAACACTTTTGTCAAGATAGGACGTTTTGGAAAGGATGATGTAGATCTAAAATTTCAGGAAACCGTAGAAGTCAATCTGGTCTCCTTGGTTCCTCGATTATTAGATCAGCTCAATCATAAGTTTCTGGTGAAACAGATCGGTTTTGAAGGAATGCACCGCATTGAAAAAGACGAATATCCGGTAGCGGCCGTACGTGAAATGATCCTGAATTCGTTTTTATGTAAATCTTTACATAAGATCATTTATGTAAACTAAAATATTATGTAAACCCTATCTGCTACTTGGCATCTAAAATACGGTAAATCCAGTCATACCCGCACCATAATTGACATAAATTCTTTACATAATAATCATACTTTTAGGTGTATTAATCACTTAAAAGACAAGTTATTATGGAAACAAAACACTTATCCGACCTTACCACGGATTTTATGGTGGTATTGAAAGCCGCAAGGTATCGGCCTGCCAGCCTAAAAAAAGTCGTCCATTCATGGGACCATCTGGACAGGTATATGGTCAAGTTGGGCATCACCGCTTATTCGAGAGCGGTCGGGGAGGCCCATTTCAGGGAACGCTTCGGTGATATGCCCTATGCCGATTACAAAAAGTCGAGCAAGGACAGGATCCGATATATCGAAATGTTGTCGGATTACCAGGAAAAAGGTACCCTTTCCGGTCGTCGGCTCCTGGTTCCCCCCATCACCTTTATCGGGAAACCGGGTGTGCCGTTCAACGGGTTCATCGAACACGCCAGGGACCTCAGGCGTTCGGAATCCACTATCCAGCGCTATAGGGAACGCATCAAAACACTGTATACCTATTTACAGGAGTCCGGACAAACGATGGCCGATATGGATGCACCCTGTATAATGCGGTACCTCTCCCAATTGAGCAAGTCTTGCAAAGGAGAGGTAAACAGGAACAATACCGTTATGACGATAAGGGTGTTCATGCGGTACCTGTGCGGGGAAAAGCTTTTACGGGACAATCGTCCGGAATATTGGATGTCCATACTGCAGGCCAGACAGATCCAACGGCCCAGGATACCCTCGGTCTATTCCGTTGAGGAAATCGAAAGGTTGATAAACGCGATCGAAAGGACCAGCCCCCAGGGAAGGCGGGATTATGCCATGGTCCTGCTCGCGGCCCGGTACGGTCTGCGTGTTTCCGATATCATCGGCCTGCGTTACTGCAATCTGGACTGGTCGAACGACCGCATCGTACTTCTGCAGAGAAAGACCGGGAAGAGGACGGAACTCCCGCTGTCGGAAGAAGTGGGCAATGCCATAATAGATTACCTGAAGTTCGGCCGGCCCGATATCGATCTCCCTTTTGTATTTATCAAGGTCAACGCCCCTTACGGGCCACTATCCACTTCGGGGATGAACAAGACTATCGGCGACCATATGCGGCTGGCGGATATCGGCTTCCGGGAACGGAGACATGGCCCCCATGCCCTCCGGCACAGCCTGGCCAGCAACCTGCTCCGCTCGAACGAGCCCATGCCCGTAATATCGGAGATACTGGGGCATTCCAGCACCGAATCGACCATGTGCTACCTACGGGTCGACTTTCACCAGTTAAAGCAATGCGCATTGGATGTTCCATGCGTCCCATCTTCATTTTATAACAATCTATATGAGTAAGCGTAAACGGTTCAACCACGGCATCTATGCAGCACTGATCAAACAGTATATTGCATATAAAAGAAGTCTCGGCTTCAAAATGGGGGATATAGAGGAACGGCTAAGCAGGTTCGACCGCCTGACGATCGTCCGCAGGGAGACTACCATCGGGATATCGAAAGAACTGTTCGATGTCTGGAGCGATCCATTGCCGCAGGAATCCGATACCAACCGATACACCAGGATCAGTATGCTCAGGCAATTCTCCGGCTATCTGCAACTGATCGGGTACGACTCCCATATCCCCCGGTTACCGAAATATAACGCCACCTTCGTCCCCTATATATTTACGCAGGCGGAACTGGCGGCCATCTTCCGGGCCAGTGACAAACTGTTCCTCAAACGGAGGTACATGTACTCCCAGGTATGTGCCATGCCGACCTTGGTCCGTATGCTATACGGCACGGGCCTGCGTGTCGGCGAAGCATTGAACCTGAAACATGGGGACGTCCATCTGGAAAGCGGCTATCTATTATTAAGTACCTCCAAGAACGGACAGGAGCGGATGGTCCCCATCTCCCTGTCACTGGTCGAAGTCTGCAAGGATTACTTTCTGTACAAACAAAAACAGGGTATCGATACCGGTGCGGGAGCATACTTCTTTACGGCACCCAATGGAAACCCTTGCCGGTCGAATACCATATACGAGATCTTCAGAACCGTGCTCTACAAGGCCGGTATACCCCACCAAGGCCGGGGAAAAGGCCCGAGGGTGCACGACCTGCGCCATACATTCTGTGTGAACGCGCTGTTGAAACTGTCCGAAACGGGGATGGACCTGTACTGCTCGATGCCGATACTCTCCACCTATATCGGGCACAGATCGGTAGAGGCCACCAACGGATACGTACGGCTTACTTCCGAGCTATACCCCCGGTTGCTCGGAAAGGTCAATGCCGCCTATCAGTATGTCTTCCCGGAGATCGGGATCGAAAAACCCGATTTCATACCGTTCAATCAAACACCATCGTTATGAAGACCACAGACTTTTCCAAGTACCTGAGCGATTACCTCACCCGATACCTGCCCGTGGAGTGCGGGGCATCATCGAACACGGTCAAGACCTATAGTGTCACTTTCACCCTCCTGTTGCGTTACCTGCGGGACGAGGAGGGCATTACGCCGGACAGGTTGTCCCTAAAGGATATCACCAAAGTCCGCACCATAGCATTTTTGGACTGGCTGCAGACCGATCGTAAATGCGGGGCCTCGACCAGGAATGCCAGGCTCGCTACCCTACATTCGTTCATCAAGTACATACAGTACCGCGATATGGAAGGCATGCACGTATGGCAGGAACTGCTATCGATCCGTTTTAAGAAGTGCGCCCCTCCCGAAATGGCCTATCTATCGAGTGAAGGGATGAAACTTTTGCTCCTGCAACCCGATGTGGGAACCGGAAAGGGCAGGCGTGATCTGGCCCTGCTCGGACTGCTTTACGATAGTGCCGCCCGCGTACAGGAGCTGGCGGACCTTACCCCGTCCGACTTCCGGTTCGAGGGCGTTACCACGGTCAGGCTAAAAGGCAAAGGGAACAGATCAAGGATCGTCCCTTTATCGGAAAACCAGGTGAAAAACCTTAGTCGCTATATGCAGGAGCACCGGCTGTTCGAACCACACGCGAATGTGTACCCCCTGTTCGGCAATCCGCAAAACGGGAAACTCTCCAGGGCCGCCATACTCGGAACCGTAAAAAAGTATGCGGCGATGGCCCGGAAGGTAAAGCCCGCAGCTATTCCCGAGGGTATCGGCTGCCACTCTTTCCGTCATTCAAAGGCGATGCACATGCTCGAAGCCGATATCCATCTGATCTATATCCGGGACTTTCTCGGGCACTCTTCCACGATCACTACGGAAGTCTATGCCCGGGCCAGCGAACAAATGAAGCTCCGAGCATTGCAAAAGGTAAATCCCTCGATCGTCACCGACAGGAAAACATCCTGGAAAAGAGACGGCAAACTATTGGGGTGGCTCAAAGAAATGCAGTCCAAATACTGAATTATTATGTAAAGCCGTATATTGCAGAATGTGGGCTATAAAGCAATATAGTCCACATTCTTTACATAATATCTTAGTTTACATAAGCCATTGTACATAGAAATTATATGGGGGCACCCGTTCAATTAAGGGTCTACGATGATAAGATAAATATTTGGAACGAAGGCTTCTTGCCCCCGGGCCTTACCTTGGAAGCCTTAAAACGTCCACACGCTTCGAGACCGAGAAATCCGTTAATCGCGGACGTTGCCTTCAAGGTTGGTTATATTGATGCCTGGGGCAGGGGAACGATCAAGATAATCGACAGCTGCAAAGCAGCCGAGCTTCCCGAACCCGAAATGATGGAGCGGGACGGGGGCTTCCTCTTGACCATTTTAAAGGATATGCTCAATAAAGCATATCTGGATAAATTGGGACTGAACGGAAGACAGGTACAAGCGGTGCTTTTTGTAAAAGAAAAAGAAAAAATATCAAACTCCGATTATCAGGAATTGTTCGATGTTTCCAAGGCTACCGCCACTCGGGATTTGACCGATTTGGTGGAACAATGGAAGCTATTCGCTAAGTTTGGTCAAACCGGTGCCGGAACAATCTATAAGCTGAAAAGGTAATGGGCTCATAATGGGCTCAATGGGCTCATGAACGGCTCATATTCGAATCAATGGCTTCATATCAATCCGCTGGGGCCGATATGGTTCATTGCAATTTTATTGTTTTCAGTCCGTTTCACTTTTACTGTCGTGGTTTTTGCGAGTCGAGTAATTTACCGAATTCGCTCTCTCTAGTTGTAAAGGAATGATAATCAGTTTTTAAGAAGTTATGGATGAATATTCAAAATTAGGTGTAATTACCTACCCGGAATACTTAAAAGCACTGAAAATAGTCAAGCTTTATGGGAAGCAGGTAGCATTGCACCACGCTGATGTACAAACGGACATGGATTCAGTATCGAGGTTTCTGCATGTGTCTGAGGATACAAAAATTAAGGATTTGCACTTGACCAGACGAACCAAGAACGTACTAGGAAAAATGGAGGGGCTTGACATATCTGAAAGTATAGTTGCAGATCTCAGAAATATATCAACGACGCAACTAACTCAACAAGAAAACTTAGGAAAACGAACGATGTTCGAGATCGAGGAACTCTGCCTTTATGTTGGAATTAAAATGATGCCATAGTTGGTAATCCCTTGAACAAATGCCGGTGTATGAATCAAATTGGAACAACGTGATAACTAATGGCATCGCAAAGTGAAGTGGCCAATTCGAGCAATTCTTGGACACGCATTAAATTTAAACTAAGGAAGTATTATTGGATTTTCAATCTTAAACTGCCGTTGTTTCTGTTGTTGTTTAAAATCGTGCCTATCGTTTATCTTTACTAAGAAGTCTTCTAGTTTTGTAGAAAGAGGGTAAATAATGTTTTCTAGCTCACAAGTCTACGTTGAAAATTACAGATTACAGAACTCACTAATTTTGTGATTCAAAAGTTTTATCTCTGTAAACTCTTTACAAAAAGCGGATTTTATAAAGAGTCCTGATTTTTTGTAGTATATTTCAAGGAGCGCAATTGCGACCATGAAACCCTGATCAAGAGGCATAATGTAAAGAGTTCTTAAAAAAAGGCTACAAAGTTCAGTAAGAAGGGAAAAGAATATAATTGAGGCTGTAGCTTAACAAAAACCAACCTGCAAAATGAGTTTAGTGGCTAAATCGCAAGAACTAAAAGATTTATTGGCTAACTATGATACACAATGGTTTTTGGGAGGCCTAGCTTTTCTAACAACATGCATAGCAAATGGTTCGGCGCAAGATCAATTAGGGCAGTTATCATCCCCATTACGTCAGCTATATTTTTTAGGTGGCCTTGTGTTAAGTTCTGATTCGAAGGGAGGAGGAGAAGTCCAATTCATTCCTAAGAAGTGGAAAAAAATCGTTGAGCTCTTAAATGAAATAGAAAAGGAATATGACAAACTCTTTTTTCCAAAACCATATGACGAAGTAGATGAAGATTGGAAAAAAATAAGACGGGTTGCCATGCCATCTTTTCTAACCTACTTTAATCAAGGCCCATTAAATTATGAAGAACAGACCATTAATTGGATTCGTGATTTATACGGTCCCATGAATTTGGAAATTGAAGCTGTAATAGGTATCGGTATTGAGGATTTTCTTGTGTTCTACGAAGCGGTAGACTCTTTGCATCAAATGAAATTTCGAGGATTTTCAACTAATCCTGAATTGGTAAAACCTGAATGGTTAACCTATACCGAATTGAAGGTTGGCGTAGATGAAAACGCTCCTGATTTTATAAAAGAGATGGGCATGCCAAACATGCCGATGTATACTTTTATGGCTGATAAAGGAATCAAAGACCGTTTTAAACCACAAGATTTAGTTTCAGTCAAACTACCATTAAACAAAATCAAACTAATTCTTTCAATATTATCATGTCAAAGAGCTGAAGGCAGTTTTCTGTATTACACGTCAACTAAACCCGGAAACCCATTGTATGAATTTCCCATAGTTAATATTGGTAATGGTCTATTTCAAGTTTTTGAGGTAAAACAGATTATTCACGCTATAGATAATTTATTGGAAAAGACATGTGCCAATGATGTAAAATTGAAAAACAAATTAATTAAGCAGAAAGGGAAACTATTGGAAAGCAAGGTGCTTGAACTATTCAAGAAATTTTTCAAAAAAGACTTTAAGATTTTTGAAAGCTATTATGTTGATGGCTGTGAGCAAGACATTCTTTTCATATGGAAAAATTATGCTTTTATTATCGAAGCAAAAGGTTATAATCTTAGAGAACCAATGCGTGACCCCAACAAAGCCTTCGTAAGAATAAAAGATGATTTTGAAGACTGCATAGGTTATGGTTATATTCAGACAAAGAGAGTAGAGCAGAAATTTGCTGATCAAGTGCCCTTAAGAATAGAGGATAGTAAGGGAAATCTTATTGAAGAAATTGACACAACTCAGTATAAAGAAAATGATTTCTCAATAATCGTAAACATTAATTCATTTGGTCAAATTCAAAATGACCTTTCAACTCTTTTGAAAATTGAAGAAGACGATGTTTATCCATGGGTAATAAAGCTGGATGATTTAGAAGCTTTCTTGTTGACCATGATCGCAAAAAAGAAACGACCTGAGGATTTCATTGACTATCTTTTACTTCGTGAAGAATTACATGGCAAACTGATTTGTTCGGACGAACTAGAAGTCTGTGGCGGTTACCTTGTCGGAGCATTAACGGAAGAAAAGGTCGAAAAGGCAGACCGGATAGTTACAACACCTGATTTACCAACAGTTTTTGACAATCAATATAATAAAGGAATGGGGTTTGCTAACGAAAAATATCTACTTGAAAAAAGAAGTGGAAAATTCAGATTTTGGTAGGCAAAAGAATTACTTTCAAAGCATCTTAATGCCTTATTTTGAGGCTGTTAAAAGTTCCTTTTTAAAAAACTCTAAATCCTGTTCTAATTGAAATTTTCCATATGATTTTAACTCATAGATTATTTTTCTACAACACTTTTTGTATTTCGGACCACCGCACAAAGGACATTCCTTATTTGGTTCATACTTAGTGCCGAAAATTTCGGTCTCTAACAAAGCAATAATATGCTCGACATTATCTAAATCGTATTCCTCTCTATAATACTGCGCTATTCCCGCAAAAAAATGGTCGTACTCTCCATTGGCGTAGCTTCCTGTGAATTTCTTGAAATAGTAATTAGCGAAAAAAGGATATATCACCTCTCGATAGAACGTTTCAAAGATAATTCCTCTATTCCTTCTTCTTATTAGCCTGTGACGAATATCCAAACAACATTCACCTTCTTTTGAGATATGATAATCCCAATCTCGGTCGATAATTTCACTTTTTTCGACAACAACGGGAATCGTGTTAGGGTAAGCCAGCTCGTCGATAAGAATGAGCACATCGAACTTTCCCCAGAACTTCCTTTTATCGTCAATAACACTAATATCTCCCCTTAAGGCAAGAAAGCCCGCTTTATGGCTTACCACCTGCTGAAAGATGTAATATTTTTTCAGAAAAGCGCCAATATCCTTTTCAATGAGATTCCTATGCATGTTCAAGATAGGGTTTGCTCTTGACCGCGATTGGATAAAGATCTTGACTGTTTCTTTTTGGATCGGGTATCGTATTAAATGTTAAAACTAGAACACCCCTATCATTTTGAACGGCTAGGCCTATATCCACCAGGTATCGCTCCCAATCAAAATTGTATTGCAAGTACTTTCTGCCATCTTCATAATCATGTATTTCCTTGCTTCGTTGCTCAAAATACTTTTCATTTCCAACCTGTGAATAAACATGTTGACCAGCTACTATGCCGCTGTCCTTCGCGTTGTGCTGCATTTTTGCAGCAAGACTGGTATGCAAGCTGCATGTTGTGACTTCTCCTGAATCACCGACCCCGGAATAAAACCAGTCCACTTGATTTGCATGCCCAAGGTCTAAACCTGCCCTAGTATGAATGTTATGAATTCCATTTTCTTCAAAAAATTCCTTGAGGTCATTTTTAACGAAATACGATATCATTGAAAAGGATTTTAATGCATCTTTCACGGCTCTTTCCTTTTCAATATTCTTTCCTCCGAAATATACCATGAGACCATCTCCCTGTATACGATGAACATATCCTCCACAGAGGTTAACCGCTAGAATTGAGGCTCGGATAATAGATTCTGTAATTAAGCGGACCGTTCCTTTGGTAAAGTTGTTAAACAGCTTTGTGCTTTTTTTGACATCGATAAATCCAGAAATTATCCAATGCTGCTCTACCAGGTCCGTTCCTCTCAAATGTTCAAAATCGGGATGGCTTCCTAATGGGTGGTAGATGAAAACATCCGAAACACCCATTTCTCTTGCCAGAGATTTCATTTCAAAGGAAAGTTCAGTTCCTGGAAGCTCGTTCCTAAGACCTTTTAAGTAATTCCGGTTATCTTCCAGCATAGGCTCACTTAGTCCAAAAATTTTATTTTTTCTTGTTGGGTCATTTTCGACAGCCTTGCGAATTACGTTTTTGTAATTATCAAATAAGTTCATTTTAATAAATTGTTTTGATTAATAATATGGTAAATAGGGCTATTATTATGAATTGGGCGATAAGTAATCTTCCGACCCATTTGAGTTTAATGAATTTTCTTTTTAAGCCTCGAGACATTTCGAAAACCTGATTTCTTAAGTCTTTCAGGTTTTCTTTTTTATCCATCTTCTGCGATTCTTCGAAAAATTCATTTCGCTTCATTTGAGCTATGGCTCCGAAATAGTAAAGTGAATCTATTTTCTTTTTAGAATTCAAATAGGGAATACTCGCCCAAGCCAGTATCATTAAGCTCAAAAGGCCAAAGCCTATGATAATGGCTATTAAAATTTGTAACCCTGATTCCATTCCTAAGATGTCCTGAATCTGGGTAGTCAAGGCAACTGCACCACCTGTAATAATAGTATTTATACCGATATAGACTGCTGTCTTATTATTTACACTATCGTAATAGTGATCCAATCGGTTAACGGTGTATTCCAACCTTTCTTTTTCCATATTATCATCCGTTTAATACTAGGCTGATTCCTTTGAACCAGTCTAGTTCATTATCGTATTGCCTTTACTACCGCGGATGTAATCGCGACCAGCGTGAACAAGGCAAACATCGTGGAGATGACCTTTGCAGTATCACCCTTTAAATGAAGACAGGCATCCTTGTTACAAAGACTAACACTATCTTTTTGAATTGAATAGTTCATACCCAATAATTAAGTTGGCCCAAGTTCACAGCATTTGGGATTCGCTGGAGCGCTACTTACTCTTATCGGTAACACCCTTAAATTTGCCGCCACTAGTCTTTACGTCCATAAATCTTCCAGTACCGGAATCTCTCTTTACGTAAAGCTTGGTCTTTGGATTTAATACTTGCGTACGATCTTTAACGGCCCCTTTTCTTGCATTGTCTCCGATGGGTTTATTCTTTGCCATTTTTATTATATTTAAATGTTATATATTTGAACCGTCTCTTCGACGAAACGATTGTCCCGACAAAGACACGAAATATATCTTGTGCAACCAAAGAAACGTTTGTATTTTTAATGAAACGTTATTAACATATTATCAACAACCCAATAATGAATACCACTTTAAATACTAAAAAGTTCTCCGAAATGATTAAATCAAAAAGGGGAAGCGTAGGGCTAAGAGCATTGGCTAATGAAATAAGCATAAGTGCGTCAACCTTATCTAGAATCGAACAAGGAAATCTGCCTGACATTGATACTTACTTGAAATTGTGTAATTGGCTAGAAGTTTCATCCGAATTCTTTGTTTTGAAGGAAAAAGACGAGGAATTAAATTCTTATAAAGGAGTAATAGCTCACTTAAGAGCAGATAAGACGTTACCGTCAACAACTTCGGAGGCACTAATTCAAATGATTAATTTAGCATATGAGTCAGCAACAAAAGAAACCCAAACTTAGGAGAGGTTTTAAAAAATGGTCTGACGAAAAAAGTATAGAATTACGCGGAAAACTGGAGTTGAAACATATATCTCCACTCTGTGGATTTGAATTGTCTAAATTTTTTAAAATACCAGTTTTTACTCCAAGTGAAATAAAAGGACTAGCCCCGGACATGCTTAATCATTTATTAATGAAGGGCAGTAAAGATTGGTCTGCTGCTACAATTCCAATAGGAAATGATAAATACTTGATAATACACAATCCAACTCATAACCATGCCCGGCAGCAGAGTAATCTAATGCATGAACTCGCACATATTATCTGTGGCCACAAGGTAGATGACGATAAACTAAATATGGGGTTGTCTGGCTTTTTAAGAGATTATAATGAAGAACAAGAAAATGAAGCGGAATGGCTGGGAGCTTGTTTACAACTACCGAGACCTGCTTTACTCTGGGCATTAAAAAAAGGAATGTCGCAGAACGATATCGCAAATTATTTTAATGCCAGTATTGAAATGACTAGGTATCGGATAAATATAACGGGGGTAAAATCACAACTTCGTTATTTAAAACAGCAGTATTGAGCTAGTATATATTACTGGCAACCCGAATTAAAAATTCTGTTTGCAAGAGATTATTAGCACCCAAATAAACAAAGCCCCGTGAACAATTGTTTGTTGGAATTATCTGCACAGGAAGGGGAACCGACCAACTATTGATTTTAAATTGTCAGTTTCGGATAAACACCAATAAATTTAGACTCTTTACAGAATGCACCTTTTGTAGTATCTGCCTTAAAAACTCAAAAAAGGGAAGGTTATCACGCCCCCTTTAAAAGTCAGTAATTAACAAGAATTATTGTTATCCAACCATCCCATTCACGAAGATTTCGACAAACTCTTTCATTTTAGAAAGTATACGCTCACCAATTTCACGTGCTTTTAAAATACTTGGCCGATTGTCTAAGCATTTAAAAACATCATCTCGTATAGGTTCTTGACCGCTGTAGATATAGCTATTTATTAAGGCATTAAACTGTTTTTGGTCTAGATTTTCTTCTTCGCAGAGTTTGGCTATGGCTAATGTTTTCTGTTCTTGCCAATATTTTTCAAACTCATCTTGAATGTCGTCTACATCATCAATTTTTGGCAGATTTTCTTCAATGAATTTTTCAATCAGCTCACGTTTACTACGTAGTTGAATATCTTCACCTAATAAATCAATAATGGCTTTTTTCTGTGCGGCAACTTCTGACTGAGTAGCATGCTTCAGTTTTGCTAGTAACTGAAGGATGTATGCTACATTTATTTGATCGCGATGAATGAGTTCTAGCTCAAAATCGATATCATCAAGAATTGATGTTTTCTGTTTTGCTCTATCCTGTTTAATGCGATCGTAGAGGTCTAGATATTTGCCTTTGTAGTCTTCATATTCCTGCTCGCTGATGGTGAGGTCCTCCCAATCAAAATCGGTATAGGACTGTAGCACATTCATACTTCGCATCAATTTTCTAAAGGCTTGCACAAACAAAGCATCCTCTTCCTCGCTATGGAAGTCATCTACACTTGTATATGTAGGCGCAATTTCTCTTAGATTTTTAAGTGCTTGATCAAACTTTTCTGCAATAGCTTCGTACGGTGGCATGAGTACCGTTTCAATAGCGTCTTTGTTGGAGAATAAGGTGATGGCATCATCAGTTGCTTTCTTAAGATTTCTGAATGATAATATATTCCCTTGCGACTTCTGTTCTCCTAAAATTCTGTTCGTTCGTGAAAAGGCTTGTATTAAGCCGTGCTGCTTTAGGTTTTTGTCTACGTAAAGGGTATTTACTTTCTTTGCATCAAAACCGGTAAGCATCATATTTACCACTAGTACAATATCTAGCCTGTCCTTTTTAGTATTAAAAGTGACTTTCTCTCGCTCTTTTAAACGCTTGCTAATGTCTTTAAAGTAATTCTCAAATTGTTGGGAATCTTTAGTCGAAAATTTGGTGTTATACATAGCATTGTAATCACCAATAAACTTTTCTAATTTATCTCTAGTGTGGCTCGATAGGTATTTTACCTCTGGTTCTGCAGCCTTTGGCAACTCATCGCCAGGTAAATAATCTTGTGCAGCATCGTCTTCTTCATTGGCGCCATAGGTAAATATGGTGGCAATACGCAAGTCATGAAGCCCTTCTTCTTTTTTCTTTTGAAATAGGTCATAGTATTTGATAACGTTATCTATACTACTTACGGCAAACAAAGCAGAATAATCTTTACTAAACGTTTTCTGGTCATGATAGGCAATGATGTAGTCTACAATTTTCTCTAATCGCCTAGGGTCATCAAAGACTTCTTTTTTATCAATAGCCTCTACCTCAATATCTATTAAAGAATTTCCTTTTTGCTTGTATTTACCCACATACTCAATACCAAATTTGAGCACGTTCTGGTCTCTAATGGCATCTGTAATTACATATTTATGAAGACAGTTGCCAAATAAATCTTTGGTGGTGCGTTTTCCTAAATCATTCTTAGAAGCATTATCGGCAAAAATAGGAGTGCCGGTAAATCCAAATAATTGACTGTTCGCAAAAAACTCTGTAATTCTGCCGTGGGTTTCTCCGAACTGACTCCTATGGCACTCATCAAAAATGAAAACTAGTTTCTTGTTTTGTAAATGGGCTAGCTTATTTTCATAATGCGCTTTGGAGACCGCATTATTTAGTTTTTGAATGGTAGTGAGCACCAATTTGGTGTCATCTGTGAGTTGTTTTACAAGTGAAGCCGTATTATCGGTAACATCAACACTATCTTTTTTGAAGGAGTTAAATTCCTTCATGGTTTGGTAGTCCAAATCTTTACGGTCTACCACAAATACCACTTTGTGCACCTCTGGCAAATCCATCACAATTTGGCTGGCTTTAAAAGAGGTTAGGGTTTTACCCGAACCTGTGGTATGCCAGATGTAACCATTATTATTTGAGCTTGCCACTTGATTGATAATAGCTTCTGCAGCATAGTATTGATATGGACGCAAAATCATCATGATTTTATGCGCCTCGTTCATGACCACATACTGCGCAATCATTTTACCCAAATGGTTAGGGTTTAAAAAGGAAGCGGCAAATTGGGTTAAATCGGTGATATTTTTATTGTTGCCATCTGCCCAATAGAAAGTTTGCTTAACCGATTGCAGTTTGTTGTTTGCAAGATATTTGGTGTTGCCACCATTGCTAATAACAAACAATTGCGCATATTGAAACAGGCCATGATTAGACCAAAAGGAATGCCTTTGGTAGCGATTTATTTGATTAAAGGCTTCTTTTATTTCCGTTCCGCGGCGTTTGAGTTCTATTTGCACCAAGGGAAAGCCATTGACCAATAAGGTAACATCGTAACGGTTTAAATACGAACCTGTTTGTTGCACTTGATTGGTGACCTGAAACAAATTGTTGCTCCAACTTTCAGAATCGTAAAAACGTACATAGACAGCTTCGCCATCTTCTCTAGTAAAACTAAAACGGTCTCTTAGTGTTTTGGCTTTTTCAAAAACATTGCCTTTGGCGAGGTGATTGAGAATAGCATCAAACTCTTTATCAGAATAGCTGGTTGTATTAAAAGCTTCTAGCTGTGATTTTAGATTATAAACCAAAGCATCACCATCTTGTAATTTTGCAGAAGTGTAACCTAAACCAACTAATTGTTGAATTAAATTATGTTCTAATAAAGCCTCTGGTTGTTTTGTCATTTACTTATTATTTCCATAACGGTTCTAAGTGCCAATCAGGTTTCATACCCAAAGCATTGGGGTCAACATTTGGGTATTTCTTAAACAATTTTAGCAATTTTTTTGTAAATCTATTTTCTGGCTGAACAATATTTAACATGTACTTCATAATGCACAGATGTACATATAGCCTTTGGTTTTGTCTCGGTACATTTGCAACCCAAGCGTGCGGTGGTCTGGGTAATAATTTAGGATTGCCCGGCAAATTGCGGTTCCATAATCTTGAATGATGAGCACAATAATTTCGTATTTGGGAAATGGTCTGTAACCAACTAGGCAGGTAGGTATGATTTACCGCTCCTAATTCTTTTGCAATGATATCTTTTGATTTTGTTGTATGCTTTAAGTTACCATATAGTTTTGAAAGCGCACCAAAGCTAGTCTGCTCTAAAGATTTCCAAGCGGGTGGAAAGCGACCATCTTCTTTATATTTTTTCTTGTGCAACTTTATGGTAGCATCTTTACTCCTTTCTAGTTCTTCTCGCAAATTAGCTAAGGTTTTTACTAGCGCTTTGCTGTCTGTAAAAAGTTCAAAATTTTGAAACCACCACGGGTCAACCTCGTGCGAAAGATGATAAATAAGTTTAGTGCGTAAGCTAATTTCTATTTTTTCAATAACATCAAATAGTAATAAACGTAGACGTCTGTCAAAGCTATAGAGCGCGATTACATTTGAAAATTTACTATTGGGTTTGAAGGTATGCGCCTCTTTATCATCTTGCATGGAGTGCCAATATTCTCCTAAGCGATAATAACTAATATGTGAAAGGTAGTGTGCTGCATTATCAGCAGGCTCTATTGCTAAACCTCTTGATTTCAAGAGGGCAATTTGTGCTTCTATAGTGGTTTCTTTCTTCTCGTACATACTATGAAATAAAGATAATTACGTATGAAGAACGTGGGTTTTTTGCAGGAAACAAAACCTTATAAAAGCAAAAGACACACCCTGGGACGCTGTTCTTATGATGTAGCGCGGTGTGTACTGTTACTACAAAACTACAAATTTCACACCATATTGCCATAGTTATTAACATTTTATGCTCTTTTTAAACAAACATCTGCTGCAACAGCCCTTTTTTAAAGCTTTGGGTTTGGCTTATTTGGTTATTTACACTTTCTATTTTGGTATCGATACTTGATAAGTAGGAAGCAATTTTTTTTTGTTCTTTTATGGATGGTATTTTTAAGTCGATATCAAAAAAATCATTTACTCCAATATTTAGTAAACCATGATTTCTTGCTCCTTCTTGTGCTACTTTTTCAATCTCTCTATTTTGCAAACCAAATTCAAAATATTGTTCCATAAAATTTAAAGATACTTTTTCATTGAATCTAAAACAGATGTATAATGTTGAAACAACTCCTAAATCATACTTTTTCAAACGTTTAATTGCACCCATTGGATAACCATTTGAATAACTTTTATTATAAGCGAAATCATCTTTTTCTAATAAATAATATCCAGTCAAATTCTTTGCGGAAACTGATTTGTTAAAATACTCTAATTGACTAACCAGACCTAATTGAGCGGAAATTGTCAATACATTTTGATTATCAATTTTATTTTTATTTTTCACACGTTCAGCTAAATCTGATAATTGCACTTTTTTCCATGCCTTAAAAGTATTCCCATGCTCGTCTTTGAAGCGAAGTTGACCAGAGAAGATTTGTTGCATTAAGCCTTTTCTGTATTGTTCCAACAATGCCTTCTTTTTGCTGAGCTGCTGTATTTTTTCATCTACCGCACTTAAAAAGGTTGCTATTTTTTGTTGTTCGGGGAGGGCTGGTAGATTAATTTTTAATGTCTTTAAATCAGAATTATAAACATTACTAATACTTGAACCTTTAGCTAGTGTAGATATCTTCTTCCTTAATTTCTGATTGATATAGTATGATGTGAAGATTTGAGAATAAACATTCTCATTAAGAGGTCTTAGAATATTGATTGTTCTACCAATAGCAATATTTTTAAGAGTTAAAGCTGAAGCTGAACCAATATCTAAAGGGTCTTCACCTGCTGATGGAAGTAAAATTTCATTTCCTTCACTAAAAAGTAATTCTGATTTATCAAGATTTGTTCTATTAATAACTTCATTAATAACCTCATTATACATATGGTATAGTTCACCATATCTGACACATGGAGTATCAAATTCAGGTGAGGCTTCTTTCTGTTTAATATTTTTTCCTGTAGAAAAAAGAAATATTTCATTGAACAAATATTCAACAATTTCTCCTTCAAACTCTTTGAATCTTAATGTGGGAACGAGTTGTTTTTCGGTTTTGATATGTGTAGTTGCGATACTCATAGTTGCACGAAGGATAGAACGGTTTGTCTAAGCTCATTTTGCTTTTTTACAAAATAGCGAGTAGTGATAGCCTGACCTTGCTTTTTCGAAAGAGCATGCCAAAATGGTATGTATTCTAATCTCTCCATTAAAAAGGGGTGTCTATGCCTAGTTGGTTACAGTAGTCGGCTATGGTGGCATCGGTGCTTCGGTTCCGCTCAGCAACCTCTCGTAGTTCTTTAGAAACGGCTACCAAGTCTACCGGTTCTTCTTCTTCAAAAGTATCTACATACCGTGGTATGTTCAGGTTATAGTCGTTTTCCGCTACTTCGCTCAATTTGGCAACATAGCTGTATTTGTCTTGGGTATTTCGGTTTTTATAGGTGTCTATAAGTTTACTAATATCTTCTTCTCGCAGTACATTTTGGGTTTTTACTTTTTCAAAATGTTGGCTGCTATCGATAAACAAAATATCACCCGTATGAACTCTTTGTTTCTTTAAAACTAAAATACAGGTAGGTATACTGGTACCATAAAATATGTTGGCGGGTAAGCCAATTACAGCATCTAAATAATTACTGTTTTCTATGAGGTATTTGCGAATATGGCCTTCTGCG
>RCMY010002419.1_pt1 | contig 17088 bp, 15 predicted proteins | sample 2041341 | NCBI WGS metagenome assembly RCMY01 (sample SAMN09708234, study PRJNA481090) | Marine sediment metagenome, whole genome shotgun sequencing project. | reverse complement strand
ATGAAGGAGTACGCAGAGTACACCAAAATCAAGACAGCACCAGATAGTGGTGACGCAAACGGCGGAGTCGTTCAGCCTTAAACATTGTCCCCTCTGATGCGCAGCAGAGGGGCATCGTTTAAACAACACAACAAAAACAACGAATTAAAAACAGAACAAAATGGAAAAGAACAAAGTAAACATTTCATGGATCATAAAGATAGTAATCGCTATCGCTTCAAGTCTTCTTGGGTTGCTCGGAACGCAACAGAATGAAACACAGGAATAGCCGAATGAGCTATCACGATTTCAACGAATTAATTAAAATCATAACCAACTTGATATGGTTAATCGCAGCGCTCACAGCGCTACTTAGCTGCACGGTATGGATTGCAGGATAACGGGAGAGGGATGTGCTAATGCGCATCCCTCTTATTGTATATGAGTTCTCGCTGATGTTTATTGTTTGTACTCTCGCAGATTGAGTACTCTTGCGTGAATATTCTCTCGCAGATCACGGGGACTTTCCCTCCCCTACTCATGTATATCCCCCTTGCAAATAAGTAATCTTAGTTGTTTTTTAAGGTCAATCATCTTAGTTCAGCTTTTTGGAACATAAGACCATAAATGCATATTACGACATTAATTAAAAGAAAATATTCAAGATTAAAACTATAATATTCTTTTAAAAGTCATCTAAAGTTTGTATCTTTGCAAATAAATATCCAAAAACGAAATTCAATAAAATGACTAGCAAAACACAACAAGATGAATTGCGCTCGGCAATATGGAAAATCGCTAACGAAGTACGTGGTGCTGTTGACGGTTGGGACTTTAAGCAATTTGTCTTAGGAACGCTTTTTTATAGATTCATCAGTGAGAACTTCACAAATTATATTGAAGGCGGTGATGACAGCGTTGATTATGCGAATATGTCAGACGATGTGATTACGCCAGAAATAAAAGATGACGCAACCAAAACAAAAGGATACTTTATTTATCCTAGCCAACTTTTTGTAAATATAACAAAGGGTGCTGCTAATAATTCGAATCTTAATACAGATTTAGCAGGAATATTCAATGCAATAGAAAGTTCAGCAAACGGGTATCCATCAGAATATGATATCAAGGGACTTTTTGCAGATTTCGATACAACAAGCAATCGTTTAGGAAACACTGTTGAGGAGAAAAACAAACGATTGGTTTCTGTTATCAATGGAGTGGCAAGTTTGAACTTTGGCAAGTTTGAAAACAACAAGATTGATCTCTTCGGCGATGCCTATGAATACTTGATTTCAAATTATGCAGCGAATGCAGGTAAATCGGGCGGAGAATTCTTCACGCCTCAGAATGTGTCAAAGCTAATTGCAAAATTGGCTATATACAACCAACCTGTTGTCAACAAGATATACGACCCAGCTTGTGGTTCAGGCTCTTTGCTGCTGCAAGCAAAGAAGCAATTTGACGATCATGTGATAAAAGAAGGATTCTTTGGACAGGAAATCAACCACACTACATATAACTTGGCAAGAATGAACATGTTTTTGCACAATATCAACTACGACAAGTTTGACATTGCATTGGGTGATACGCTCATAAATCCTCAATTTGGAGACGAAAAGCCTTTTGATGCGATTGTGTCAAATCCACCCTATTCTATTAATTGGATTGGCAGCGATGACCCAACAATGATTAATGATGATCGTTTTGCTCCAGCAGGCGTTCTAGCCCCAAAGTCGAAAGCCGATTTTGCTTTTGTGCTTCATGCCTTGAGTTATCTAACCACTAGAGGTAGAGCTGCGATTGTTTGCTTTCCAGGAATATTCTATCGTGGCGGTGCAGAACAGAAAATCAGGAAGTATCTTGTGGATAAAAACTTTGTGGAAACAGTAATATCACTTCCATCAAATCTTTTCTATGGCACAACCATCTCTGTTAATATTCTTGTGCTCTCAAAGGGCAAAAAAGACACCAAGACACAATTCATTGATGCAAGTGGAGAGGATTTCTATAAAAAAGAGACCAACAACAATATTTTGGAAGATGAACATATTGACAATATTATAGACCTATTCAGCAAGAAAGAAGATGTAGACTATGTTGCGAAATGCGTAGACAATAGCAAGATTGCTGAAAACGATTACAATCTTTCTGTGAGTTCGTATGTTGAAGCTAAAGATACTCATGAGGTAATCGACATTACCAAGGTGAATGCAGAAGTAGCACAAACAGTGAAACAAATTGATGTGTTGCGTGCTGATATTGATAAAATCATAAGTGAAATAGAGGGTTAAACTATGAATAAAACAAGATATAATATATTTGTCAAAACCCAGATGATATTCTCTCATTTTGGAAAATGTCAAAATTCTTTATTGAAAGGAGACTATACCAATGACTAATTTAGAAAAATTACTCAATGGCATTGAAGTGGAATGGAAGCCACTCGGTGAGGTGACGGAAATAAAAAGAGGAACGTCCATTACTAAGAATACTTCAAATCCAGGAATATATCCTGTTATATCAGGGGGACAACAACCAGCATATTATATTGACCAATTTAACCGTAATGGCGAGACAATTACGATTGCAGGATCTGGGGCCTATGCAGGATTTGTAATGTATTGGAATAAACCAATTTTTGTAAGTGATTCTTTTTCGATAAAAACCAATAATAATCAAGTATTATTACGTTATATTTATCATTATTTGTTAAATATTCAAGATAAAATACATAAATTAAAATCAGGAGGAGGCGTACCACATGTTTATGCAAAAGATGTAGCTCGTTTTCTTATACCGATTCCATTCTCTACAAATCAAGAAAAATCGATTGAAATTCAACTTGCTATAGTGGAAACTCTTGATAAGTTTACAAAGCTGGAAGCGGAGCTGGAAGCGGAGCTGGACTGCCGCAAGCGGCAGTATGATTACTATCGTAATAAGTTGTTAAATTCTGAACCATCAAATAATGTATCATTGATCCCATTAGGAAACATCGCTAAAAATTTAGACTCTATGAGAAAGCCTATCACAAGCGGACAAAGAGAAAAAGGAATAATTCCATACTATGGGGCTTCTGGAATTGTTGATTACGTGAAAGATTATATTTATGATGGAGACTTTCTGCTTATCTCCGAAGATGGCGCAAATTTGATTGCAAGGAATACTCCTATTGCATTTAGCATAAATGGAAAATCGTGGGTAAACAATCATGCTCATGTGTTAGAGTTTGAAACATATGAAGAACGCAAGTTTGTTGAGTATTATCTAAATAATATTGACTTAACTCCATATATTTCTGGTGCAGCTCAGCCAAAGTTAAACCAAAAAAATCTTAATAGTATTTTGATACCCCAGCCATATATTTCTGAGCAGCAACGCATAGTTTCTATTCTTGACAAGTTTGACAAACTCACAACTTCCATCAGTGAGGGATTACCGGCAGAGATTGAATTGCGTAGGAAGCAGTATGAATATTATAGAAACAAATTATTATCATTTCCAAATGCTAAAATAACACAATAAAAATGGGAAAATCACTAGAAGAAATCGCTGAAGAATTAAAGAATAGCCCTAAGAACGTACAACTTATCTATGCTTTTAACGGCGTAGGAAAAACTCGATTGTCGCGTGAATTCAAGAAAATTATAGCTTCTAATAAAGAGGAAAAAGAATATCAGGGAGACGAAAATGTTAAGGTGCTTTATTATAATGCCTTTACGGAGGATTTATTTTATTGGGACAATGATTTGGATAGAAATACCAAACGAGAAATGTTAATCCACCCTAATAGTTTTACCGACTGGGTGCTTCGAGAAGAAGGACAAGAAAACAATATAATTAAAAACTTTCAGCATTACACAAATAAAAGATTAACGCCACGATTTAGTAACACCTTTGACAGAGTTACCTTTTCCTTTGAAGGAGGCAACCAAGAACGGATTGAAAATATTAAAATATCAAGAGGTGAGGAAAATTGCTTTATTTGGTGTGTATTTTATAGTTTTCTTTCAGAGATAATGGAAGTTTTAAATGTTTTTGACCCCGAAGAACGCTCTACATATCAATTTAATAATTTGAAATATGTATTTATAGATGATCCTATAAGTTCGTTGGACGAGAATCATTTGATAGAATTAGCTATAAACATAGTTGAGTTAATAAAATCAAGCCCAAGAGATCTGAAGTTTATTATAACAACACACAATCCATTATTCTACAATGTAATTTATAATGAACAGAATTTAAAAACTTGCTATATGCTGAGAAAGAGTGAAGATGGGACTTTTGAACTTGAAGAGAAGAAGGGTGATTCTAATAAGAGTTTTTCCTATCATCTCTTTTTAAAACAGACAATAGAGGAGGCTATTAAATCAAATAACATTCAAAGATATCACTTTACCCTCCTCCGTAACCTTTATGAGAAAACAGCAAATTTCTTGGGATATCCCCGATGGTCTGAATTATTACCTGATGACAAAACGGCATACTATAATAGGATCATACAATTTACAAGCCATTCGACATTATCGAATGAAGTTGTTGCAGAGCCAACAACTCAAGAAAAACAAATTGTTAAATTTTTATTTGAACATCTTGAAAACAATTATAACTTTTGGAAGGAGGAGGAAGAGCAATGACACAATATAGCACCATAGTAGAATCGCAAAACTTTATTGTTCTTGACGACTATACGAATAGTTCATTTGTAAATGAGCTGCCTGCAGGTTATCAAACAGAAGCGGCATTAGAACATCAACTGATTGTAGATTTGAAAAATCAAGGATATGAATATCCTGAAGATATAAAGACTCCAGAAGCTCTGTTGGCTAATGCAAGAAAGCAAGTGCAAGCTCTTAACAACACTAGCTTTAGTGATGAAGAATGGGTGCGCTTTGTAGAAGAATATCTAGACAAGCCAAGTGACAGTATTGTAGAAAAGACTAGAAAAATACAAAATGATTGTAGCTATGACTTTATATTTGACGATGGACATATACAAAACATCTATTTGGTTGACAAAAAGAATATTGCCCGCAATAAAGTGCAGGTGATTAACCAATTTGAACAAACTGGAACACAAGTGAATCGCTACGATGTAACTATCTTAGTGAACGGTTTGCCTTTGGTGCATATTGAATTGAAAAGACGCGGCATCGCTATTCGCGAAGCCTTTAATCAAGTGCACCGCTACAGCAAAGAGAGCTTTAACAGTGAATGCTCTCTTTATAAATATTTGCAGATTTTTGTGATATCAAACGGAACAGACACACGCTATTTTGCTAATACCGTAAAAAGAAACAAAAACAGCTTTGATTTCACAATGAACTGGGCTAAATCAAATAATACTTTGATTAAAGACCTTAGCGATTTTACAGCAACATTCTTTCAAAAGGACACGCTGTTACAAATTCTGTTCAAATACTCTGTATTTGATATCAATAATACCCTACTCGTTATGCGTCCCTATCAAATTGCAGCAACTGAACGCATTTTGTGGAAGATAAAAAGTTCGTATAATGCTAAGATGTGGGGAACAATACATTCAGGTGGCTTCATCTGGCATACTACAGGATCTGGAAAGACGCTAACAAGTTTTAAGGTTGCGAGACTTGCAACCGAACTAGATTTTATTGATAAAGTATTCTTTGTTGTAGACCGTAAGGATTTGGACTATCAGACAATGAAGGAATATCAAAAGTTCTCTAAGGATAGCGTAAATGGATCTGAAAGTACAGCAGGATTAAAACGCAATATTGAAAGTGATGATAACAAGATTATCGTTACGACAATTCAAAAATTGAATAATCTGATGAAGAGTGAGGCGAAACTCCCTATTTATCAAAAAAACGTTGTATTTATTTTTGACGAATGTCATCGTTCGCAATTCGGTGAAGCACAAAAAAACTTAACTAGTAAATTCAAGAAATATTATCAATTCGGATTTACGGGTACTCCTATCTTAGAAGAGAATTCTTTTGGAGAGAAAACAACAATAAGCGTGTTTGGAGAAAAATTACACACTTATGTGATTACCGATGCTATTCGTGACGAGAAGGTGTTGAAGTTTAAAGTGGATTACAATGATGTGCGCCCACATTTTAAAAAGATAGAAAAAGAGCAAGATATACTTAAACTCAGTGCAGCCGAAAACAACAAGCTGTTGCTTCACCCAGATAGAATAAAAGAAATATCGCAATATATTTTAGATAACTTTAGAATAAAGACGCATAGAAATCAGGGAAGTAAAAAAGGCTTTAATGCAATGTTTGCCGTTAGCAACATAGATGCAGCCAAACTGTACTATGAGGAATTAAACAAGTTGCAAAAAGATAGCGACAACCCGTTGAAAATAGCAACCATCTTCTCATACTCGCCCAATGAAGAACAGTCTGCACTTGGTGAATTTGGAGATGAAAGCTTTGATTTATCAGCATTAGATTATAGTGCGAAAGAGTTTTTAGCCAAAGCTATTAAAGACTACAATGCGATGTTTGAAACAAGTTTTGGAGTAGACAGCAAAGAATTTCAAAACTATTATCGTGATTTGGCAAAAAGGGTAAAGAATCAAGAAGTAGACCTTGTTGTTGTGGTTGGAATGTTTTTAACAGGTTTTGATGCTCCTACCCTGAACACATTGTTTGTAGACAAGAATCTGCGCTATCATGGATTGATGCAGGCTTTTTCGCGTACAAACCGTATCTATGATGCAACAAAAACATTTGGCAATATAGTAACCTTTAGAGATTTAGAGGAAGCCACAGTTGCCGCTATCAAGCTGTTTGGTGATGATAGAATCAATAAAATTGTGCTTGAAAAGAGTTACAAAGAATATATAGAAGGATTCACCGATATTATAACAGGCATAGCAAGAAAGGGATATAATGAGGTTGTAAAGGAACTGAAAGAACAATTTCCTACAACAGACGATATCATAACAGAATCTGATAAAAAACACTTTGTGAAAATATTCGGAGAGTATTTGCAGATAGAAAATATTCTGCAAAACTATGATGAATTTACACAACTTAAAGCTTATCAGACAATCGACAAAGAGGATGAAGCTGCCATAGAAAAATTCAAGAGCACTTATTTCTTGACAGATGAAGATATTGCTGCGATGAAGCGTATTGATGTGCTGAAAGAACGAGAAGTACAAGATTATCGCTCGACATACAATGATATAAGAGATTGGCTTAGAAATGAAAGAGCTAGCAATACAAAAGAAAGTTCTAATGTAGATTGGGACGACGTTGTGTTTGAAGTAGATTTGCTTAAATCTCAAGAAATTGACTTAGACTATATTCTTGGACTACTTTGGGAAAACAACAAGAATATTAAAGACAAAGATACATTAATAGAAGAGATTAAACGTATCATTAAATCAAGTATTGAAAACAGAGCGAAAGAGAGTCTTATTATTGATTTTATAAAAGATACAGACTTAGATTCTATGAAGGATAAGGCTGATATCATTGCAGCTTTCTATCCTTATGCACACGAAAAGCTGAAAGAAGAGGCAGATACATTGATAAGCGAAGAAAACTTGAATGATGAAGCCGCAAAAAGATATATAGAATCCTCATTAAAACGCAAGTATGCAACTGAGAATGGAACGGATTTAAATGAAGCGTTGCCAAGAATGAGTCCACTCAATCCGCAATATTTGACAAAGAAACAAAGTGTGTTCAAAAAAATAACAAAATTAATTGAAAAGTTCAAAGATATATCTGAGACTCTTTAAGATGTAGAATATTAGCTTTATTGATTACGAATAGACTCTGCCAAAGTAAAGTATAATAAAGGAGTTAAGTTTCAAGAACTAGTCACGATAAATTAAAAAGAATTGTGATTACCTTTAATCTAGAAACATGGAAGAATTAATTGAAGAAGCAAAGCTGAATATAAAGCAAAAGCCACAATATAAAGATGATGTCTTTTTAACATTGTGCTCTTTGAATTTATTGAATGCAGCCATCAAAATGAAAAAATACCAAAATGGGCTAAGCTATGGTTTCATTAAGCCGTCAGTATCAAAACTAGTGGAATTCTGCATAACACACAAAGATGATAAATTGACTGAAGAATTATACTATTCACAAACGGAACGATGCATGTATATTCGCAGTTTTGGATTCCAATTCAGCTTTCATAACATTACTATAACAGAGAATATAAAAAGATTTATTGAGTCTGAATTGAACGTTCCTGTAACATGGGATAGAATTCGATTGCAAGCAATAGCAAAAGAATTATTTATCTTAGCAAAGAAGTTAAAAGATAAGACTATCAGTGATGCTGAAATTACAGAATATCATCATACACTAAAAAGGAATATAACAATTACAGCAAGATTGGACTGGATAATTGATGATTTATAAGCAAGTCTAGCTTGTTTATTAATAATGTGAAATTAGCTAATAAATATTTTTATTGCATTTTTTGTTTCAAATTGTTTGTAGAATAAAAAAATATAAGTATATTTGCAACCGAAACAAATAAATAAAATCAAAATGAATAATATGATATCTACATCATGGTGGTGGCGCAGCTCAAGATTAAATAAGTCGTGAGTTACGAAGCCGTGTAGATATATATATGATATACAAAGAGGCCTGTCGTTCTTACGACAGGTCTTTTTTGTTTTAACTACATGTAATGACAATATAAAAAATATACGATTATGGCAATGAAGGACATTTTAAATCGCATGCTCAATCACGAAGAGTTGACACGCGAAGAGACTAAAAACATCATCTTGGGTATCACAAAGAGTGAATTCCCAGAAGAACAGATAACAGCTCTTCTTACAGGATTGCAGATGAGAGGTGTTACTGTAGACGAATTGTTAGGTTTTCGTGACGGTATTCTAGAAACAGGTGTTCCTGCTATTCTGGATTGTGACCGCTACATTGATGTTGTTGGTACTGGCGGTGATCGTAAGAATACATTTAATATTTCAACCACTTCATGTTTCGTTATTGCCGGAGCTGGATATAAAGTGGCTAAACATGGTAACTTTGCTGCTACTTCTGTGAGCGGTGCTTCAAATGTTATAAAGAATCACGGTGTGGAATTTACTGATGATTTGGATAAACTGAATCGCTCTATGGACGAAGCAAACATCGTTTACTTGCATGCTCAACTCTTTGCAAAGGCTATGAAATTTGTTGGTCCTATCAGAAAGGCTTTGCAATTCCCTACTGTATTTAATCTTCTTGGCCCATTGGTTAATCCTTCACAACCAAAATGCCAACTTCTTGGTGTTGCCAATCTTGACCAGATGAGATTGTATAATCAGGTTTATCAGAAGATAGGTATTGATTATGCTATCGTTAACAGCATTGATGGATATGACGAGATTTCGCTTACAGGCGACTTCAAGGTTTCGACAAACGACTATGAAAAGATTTTCTCTCCATCGGATCTAGGATTTAGAATAGCAATGCCAGATGAACTAAAAGGCGGTGCAACTGAACAGGAAGCTAAGGAAATATTTGATGCCGTGCTTGAAAACAGAGCCCTAGAAGCACAGAAAAATATTGTGCTCGCTAATGCTGCATTTGGTATTCAGGTGATGGAAAAAGGCAAGAAGAGCATTGAAGAATGTATTGCTATTGCCCGTGAGAGTATTGACAGCGGTGCTGCACTTTCTACATTTAAGAAGTTTGTAGTGCTTAATTCATAACGAAAATTTATAGTATATATGGATATTCTTGAAGAAATAGTCGCCCACAAGCGCATAGAAATAGAACAGCGTAAGCAGTTTATTGCCCCACGTCAACTGTATGGAATGGTGGCACAGAAATTGGACGAAAAGCAAACTGAAACAGCTAAGTTTGTTACTTCTTTGATGGAATCAGAAACAGGCATCATTGCGGAGTTTAAACGCCAATCGCCTAGCAAAGGATGGATAAACAAGGAAGCAAAGTCTTCTGTAGTTCCTTTGTCATATCAAAAAAATGGCGCAGCAGCCATTAGCATATTGACTGATATTGATTACTTTGGCGGTTATGATGAATTCATACAGGATGCACGAGCTACGGGGGTGACTATACCTATATTATATAAGAACTTTGTGATAGACGAATATCAGCTTTTTCAGGCTCGCTTCTGTGGAGCATCTGCCGTGTTGCTAATCGCAGCATGCCTTAGCAAAGCTGAATGCAAATCACTCTTGGCGCTGGCACATGAACTAGGATTGGAAGTGTTGCTGGAAATGCATGATAAGCATGATCTTGATTACGCAGAATTGCAGCCAGATATGTATGGTATAAATAATCGCAATCTAGGTAGCTTTGTTACTGATGTGGAAAACAGCTTTAAGATGGCTGAACTCTTGCCTACTGACGTGTGCAAAGTGAGCGAAAGCGGAATTAGCAATCCTGCCACCGTGAAGGCTTTGAGAGAAGTGGGATATGATGGTTTCTTGATGGGAGAATGCTTTATGAAGACGCAGGATCCAGGAGAGGCTTTGAATAAATTTATTAGTAATCTATAAAATAACGAGTGTATGATCATAAAGGTTTGCGGAATGCGCAATGCTGACAATATACGTGAGGTATCAGAACTCGACATTGACATGATGGGCTTTATTTTCTGGGAGAAATCAAGTAGATATGTTCGTATGATTTCCAGCAAAGTAGGCACGTTGCCTGATTATAGTGCAGAGCGATATGATAACCTTTCTGGCGGAAAGACTGTCGTTGCTGCAGAGAATAAGCCAAAGCGTGTAGGCGTGTTTGTTGACGAGATGCCACAGAGCATTGTTACTCGCATCTATAACTACAACCTTGATTACGTGCAATTGCATGGTAATGAGAGCGTGGTGATGATAGACAATCTAGTGAAGACTGTGGATCCGGACATTCACAAGGATATAAAAATAATAAAGGCATTGAGTATTAATACTCCTGAAGATATAGATAAATATAAGGAATATGAGGGACACGTGGATATGTTTCTTTTTGATACGAAATGTGATACAGTAGGTGGAAGTGGCCAACATTTTGATTGGTCAGTGCTTGAACGTTATGATGGAAATACTCCGTTTCTGCTTAGTGGCGGAATAGGTCCTGAAGATGTGGAAAAGGTGAAAAGCTTTCACCACCCAAAGTGTGTAGGTATAGATATTAATAGCAGATTTGAGACAGAACCAGCAATGAAAGACGTAGAACTTTTGCGCTCATTCGTCTCACAGGTAAAAGGCGTATGAATAAAATTAATAAACTTTTCAGTGAAGTAAAAGACCGCAAGTTGTTGTCTCTTTACTTTTGTGCAGGTTATCCAACTCTTGAAGGTACAGCCGATGTAATAATGACTTTACAGAAGCGAGGTATCGACATGATTGAAGTTGGTATTCCTTTTAGCGACCCTCTAGCAGATGGTCCTGTCATTCAGTCGGCTGCAACAAAGGCTCTAAAAAATGGTATGACGCTGAGCAAATTGTTTGCTCAACTCGGAGAAATCAAGAATCAGGTAGATATACCATTGGTGATGATGGGCTATCTGAATGTTATCATGTATTATGGCATAGAGAAATTCTTTAAAAGCTGTGCCGACAATGGAGCAAGTGGCTGTATTATTCCTGATCTGCCTTTCAAGGATTATCTTGAAGTGGTGAAGCCGATAGCTGATAAATACGACATACGCGTGATCATGATGATTACTCCAGAAACAAGTGAGGAGCGCATTCGGTTTATTGACGATAATACTGATGGATTTATTTATATGGTAAGCTCTGCAAGCATTACTGGAGCGCAGAGCAATTTTAATGATGACAAAGTGGCTTATTTTGAACGTATCAATGCAATGAATCTAAAGACACCACGCATGATAGGATTTGGAATAAGTAATAAACAAACGTTGGAAAGTGCTCAGAACAATGCTTCGGGTGCTATCATTGGAAGTAAGTTTGTTACCCTACTTAACGAGACTTGTAATCCAGACTTAGCTATAGATAAACTGTATGATGCTTTAAAGAAATAAGATATGAATAAACCAGATAAACAAGGATTCTACGGACAGTTTGGCGGTGCCTATGTTCCAGAGATATTATATAAATGTGTACACGATCTTCAGGATGCGTATGTTCCTATTATCGAGAGCAAGGAGTTTCAAGACGAATACTATCAGTTGCTGAAAGATTATGTGGGGCGTCCTTCACCTTTGTATTATGCAAAGCGAATGAGTGAGAAATATGGCTGCAAACTTTATCTGAAACGTGAAGACCTGAACCATACCGGAGCACACAAGATAAACAATACTGTGGGGCAGATTTTGATGGCAAAGAAGATGGGCAAAAGTCGTATAATTGCCGAAACAGGAGCAGGACAGCATGGTGTAGCAACGGCTACCGTGTGTGCACTGATGAATATGGAATGCGAAATATTCATGGGAAAGACTGACGTTGAACGCCAGCATACCAACGTAGAGCGTATGCGCATGCTGGGTGCAACAGTGCACCCTGTCACAACAGGTAACATGACTCTGAGTGATGCTTGTTCTGAGGCTATACGTGACTGGTGTTGTCATCCTCAAGATACATTTTATATCGTAGGTTCTACAATGGGTCCACATCCTTATCCTGATATTGTTGCAAGAATGCAGAGCGTGATATCAAAAGAACTAAAATGGCAGCTTGAAGAGAAGATTGGTCGCGACTATCCTGATTATCTTATAGCCTGTGTTGGTGGTGGATCTAATGCTGCGGGTACAATCTATCATTATGTTGATGATTCACGCGTGAAGATGGTTCTTGCTGAAGCTGGCGGACACGGAATAGATACTGATTACACTGCAGCAACAATGCACTGTGGCACAGAGGGTATTATTCATGGAGCACGCACACTGGTTATGCAGACTGACGACGGACAGATTAAAGAGGCATTCACGATTAGTGCCGGTCTTGACTACCCTGGTATAGGACCTATGCACGCACAACTTGCTAAAAGCGGTCGCACAAAGGTGTTTGCCATTAATGATGACGAGGCTATATATGCAGGATATGAACTGACACGAATGGAAGGTATCATCCCTGCCATTGAGAGTGCACACGCTGTAGCTACATTGAAGAAACTCACCTTTAAACCAGATGATGTTGTTGTGTTGACAGTCAGTGGACGTGGTGACAAAGACGTGGAGACATATCTAAGTAATAAGAATATGGCGAAGGAATATGGAGACTTTTAATTATACTACACATACAGAAAAGATTCTTGCCGACCTGTACACACCAGTAGCGGTGTATATGAGGCTGCGCGACATCTATCCTCAGAGTGCATTGATGGAGAGTTCTGATTATCATGGAAATGACAATTCAAGAAGCTTTATCGGCATTCATCCGATGGCTAATATTCAAGTTGGTCATGGCGTCATAAGAAGTACTTATCCTGACGGAACAGTTGACGAGACTGTTATTGACACATCAGTAAAAGGTAAAGCAAAAGATGCTGTTGCCAACGCCATTAATGATTTCATCAGTCACTTCAAAGTGGAAGGTGAAGGCAAAGACTTCTGTGGACTTTATGGCTATACCACTTTTAATGCGGTGCGCTATTTTGAGGATATAGATGTAAAAGATGCTACAATGGAAAAGAATGATGCTCCCGACATCTATTACATCATGTATAGGGATGTGATCGTCTTTGACCATTTCAACAACAGTATGCAGATTATCAGTTTGGCTGAAGATGCTTCTGATATAACTGACATTCTGCGTGCTATCAACAAGCAGAATATAAAGCCATATAGCTTTAAACCAATTGGAGAAACCACTTCTACCCTAACCAATGAAGAGCATAAGGCCAATGTGCGCAAATGTGTAAAGCATTGTCTGCGTGGAGATGTTTTCCAAATCGTGATTTCTCGTCGTTTCGTTCAGAAATATGAGGGCGATGACTTTAAATTGTATCGTGCGTTACGCTCTATAAATCCAAGTCCATACTTGTTTTATTTTGATTTCGGAGGTTTCCGCATATTCGGATCGTCTCCCGAAACTCATAATCGCATTGTTGGTGACAAGGCTTATATTGACCCTATTGCGGGAACAACAAAGCGTACTGGCGATACGGAACAAGACAGAAAGAATGCTATATTTTTGCGTAATGATCCAAAGGAGAATGCCGAACATGTGATGTTGGTTGATTTGGCACGTAATGATTTAAGCCGTAATTGCCATGACGTGAAGGTTGATTTCTACAAGGATATGCAATTTTATAGTCATGTGATACATCTTGTAAGTCGTGTTAGCGGAACTCTTAATGAGGGTGCAAATAGCATTAGAGAATTTATAGATACATTCCCAGCAGGAACATTAAGTGGTGCTCCAAAGGTGCGCGCAATGCAGATTATATCTGAACTGGAACCACACAACAGAGGAGCTTATGGTGGTTGTATTGGTTTCATAGGGCTTACAGGAGAACTAAATCAGGCAATCGTCATTCGTACTTTTATCAGCCGTAATGGTGAGTTGTGGTTTCAGGCAGGAAGCGGTATCGTTGCGAAGAGTAATGATAGTTATGAATTAGAAGAGAGCAATAATAAATTGGGGGCTTTGGTGAAAGCAATTCACATTGCTGAGAACCTTTAACCTATAAAATCTTGTTGCATCACTATTTATATTAATTTTTATGAGTGAATACTATAATGAGATAGATACTTCTGCCGATATAGAAAAGGCTGTCGGCAAGAAGGTAGTTATCATTGATAACTATGATTCTTTTACATATAATCTTGCACATCTTGTAAAAGAGTTGGGCGCCGAAGTGACCGTATATCGTAATGATAGGTTTCAGTTGAATCAACTTGAAACATTCGACAAGATTATTCTTAGTCCAGGACCAGGTATTCCTTCTGAGGCTGGATTGCTGCTTGATGTTATTAAGCATTATGCTGGACGCAAGTCTATGCTTGGTGTTTGTTTAGGACATCAGGCAATAGGTGAAGCTTTTGGTGGAAAGTTGATTAATCTTGATGAGGTTTATCATGGTGTAGCAACTCCAATAACGCAATATGGCAATGATGAAATCTTTGCAGGACTTCCAAAACGCTTTGATGTAGGTCGCTATCATAGTTGGGCTGTAGATAATACGGATTTCCCTGATAGTTTGGAGATTACAGCTATGAGTGATGATGGCTGTATCATGGGATTAAAACATAAGCACTATGATATTCATGGCATTCAGTTTCATCCTGAGAGTGTGCTTACTCCGGAAGGCAAAAAGATTGTAGGCAATTGGCTTAATAAGTAATATAAAAAAGTGGCAAACTTGCTAACGCTAAGAGCGATAAGCAAATTTGCCACTTACTATATTTTGTCGTGTTATTATTTAAACAGTTTCATCACGTTTTCTACAACTGGTGCCATATCATAATACTTATACTCGGCAAGTCTTCCGCCAAAGATTACATTACTTTCCTTGGCAGACAGCAAGCGGTATTTTTCAGCTAGTTCATTGTTTATCTTGTCGTTTACAGGATAATATGGTTCCATGCCATCTTTCCACTCTGTAGAATACTCTTTTGAGATTACCGTCTTAGGACAATCGTATATCTTTTGACCGAACATTTCAAAATGCTTGTGCTCAATCACGCGTGTGTATGGCACTTCTGCTTCAGTATAGTTTATCACTGCATTTCCCTGATAGTTAGGCTTGTCAATGATTTCCTGTTCAAATCTTACTGTACGGAAATTTAACTTTCCATATTTGTAATTATAGAATTCATCAATCTGTCCTGTGAAAACCACCTTGCCGAAGCAGTAAGTCTTGTTTCCAAGAGCCGTATTCTTTGATGCGTCAAGCGTGAAACTTCCGTCTTCGTTTTTATTGATATCGTTTCTAAAACTAAAGAAATCTATGTTGTTATGACATTCCACGCCATCAAGTAATCCGTCAATAAGTTTATTGTATCCACCGATAGGAATACCCTGATAGGTGTCATTGAAATAATTATTGTCGAAAACCATTCTAACGGGTAGTCTTTTAATGATGAAAGCCGGCAACTCTGTGCATTTTCTGCCCCATTGCTTCTCTGTATAACCCTTGATAAGTTTCTCATATATATCCTTACCGATAAGAGTTTGAGCCTGTTCTTCAAGGTTTCTTGGTTCAGTTGCACCCTCAGCCTTCATCTTCTCAACAGCTTCAGCTTTCTGTTCGTCGATCTTTGCCTGAGCTTCTTCTGGTGTTGTTACTCCCCACATTTGATAAAATGTGTTCATGTTGAAAGGCAAGTTATAAAGTTTACCCTTATAATTTGCAACAGGAGAATTTGTGTATCTATTAAACTCCACGATAGAGTTTACAAAATCCCATACCGCTTTATTACTCGTATGGAATATATGTGCACCATATTTGTGTACGTTTATACCTTCGATATTCTCACAGTATATATTTCCTCCTAGTTGAGTACGCTTGTCAATCACTAGACATTTCTTGCCTTGTTTTTTTGCCATATAGGCGAATGTGGATCCAAAAAGTCCGGAACCCACAATAAGGTAATCATATTTTTCCATTACAGATTATTGTTTATCCTGCTATCAAAATTGCAGAATTGTTATAATGATTTTATTGTTTCTTCTGAAAGTCCAGTAGCTGCTGCAATTTGTTTATCAGACATCTTCATGGCTTTCATGTTTTTGGCAACTTCTTGAATTTCTTCAGCTTTACCTTTGAGCAATCCTCTCGTTTCGCCTTCTTGCAGTCCTTCAGCCTTTCCTTCAGCTTTTCCTTCAAGCCATTGCCCACTCATCACAGCCAATGTATCGCGATATTTTTTTATACTTTCGTCGTATTTAATACGGTCAGCCTTGCTCATTGACGCGATGTCAACAATCTGCTCAAGTTTCTTGAATACCGATTCCTGTACCATCAGTTACAATTTGTTTAATCTTTCATCAATATAACAGAATTGTTATAATGATTTGATCACTTCTTCTGAAAGTCCAGTAGCTGCTGCAATTTGTTTATCAGACATCTTCATGGCTTTCATGTTTTTGGCAACCTTAGCAATGCCTTCTTGCAGTCCTTCAGCTTTTCCTTTGAGCAATCCTTTCGCTTCGCCTTCTTGCAATCCTTCAGCTTTACCTTCAAGCCATTGCCCACT
>RCMY010002384.1_pt1 | contig 17090 bp, 11 predicted proteins | sample 2041341 | NCBI WGS metagenome assembly RCMY01 (sample SAMN09708234, study PRJNA481090) | Marine sediment metagenome, whole genome shotgun sequencing project. | reverse complement strand
GTCGGGTCCGGAGCCGGGGCCGGGACGGGGTCGCCTCCGGCGGCGCGCAGGTTGCACGCGACGTGCGGCTCGGCGTTCGGCACGCCGATGTCGTCCGGCCAGATGTCGTCGGCGAGCTTCACCGCGTAGAAGCCGGTGTAGCTCTCCGAGTACCAGACCTCCTGACGCTCCGGCGCGAACGCCGGCAGCGAGTAGGCCCAGTTGGAGCCCTCCGGGAACACCTTCGTCTGGACCGGAGCGGTGAAGTAGCCGACCTCGCGCGGCAGGCACGGGTCCTCGATGTTGAAGATCCGCAGACCGGAGACGGACATGCCGCAGGCGATGATCTTCGGGTCGGTCCGGGTCGGCACGTTGCAGTAGTGGCCGGTGTAGTCCTGCGCGAACGCGAACGGGGTGTCGACGCCCGGGTCGTCCTCGATCGTCGGGTCGGCTGCGCGGATGTCCGGCTGGTGCACCTCGAGCCGGATGTTGGACGCGATGAACGGCTTCGTCTCGTCGGTGATGTCGATCAGCCGCGAGGCGCCGGGGCCGAACTCGTCGGACTCGAGCACGTACGGGCGACCGTCGATCGTCAGCGGGATGGTGCTCTGCGGGATGCTGATGATGTCCCAGTCGACGAACGAGATGACCGGTGCCGTCGGGTTCGGCTCGCGGTTCTGGTACTGCGTGAGGTCGACGATCATGAAGCCGTAGTTGCCGCCGTTGGAGTCAATGGCGATGTAACCGCGGGTGCCGTCGGCGGACACGGACAGGCCGTGCGCCTCGGCCTCGATAATGCCAAGGAAGATCGGCAACGCCGGGTTGGAGATGTCGAGCGCGGTGACCGTGCCCGTCGAGTACGAGGTGGCGAAGAAGGTGTTGCCGTCGGGGGAGAGGCCGCTCTCGTGGCCGAGGATCCCGAGCGGGGTCGAGGCCAGCAGCGTCGGGAAGAGGCAGCCGAGCGGGCCGTTGATGTCGTAGATCTCGACGATGCCGGGCAGGACCGCCTGGCTGAGGTTGCCGGCGACCGCGATGAGCAGGCCGCGGTTCTGGCTGACGATCAGCGACTCGTGCGGCGACACCATCGCGCCGGTGGTGAGCACCATCGACAGCGCCGGGTTCGCCGGGTCGCTCATGTCCAGCACGCGAACACCGAGGTTGCCGTCACCTGCGTTGGCCGGCGGCAGCAGCGAGGTGTCGTAGAAGGCGCACTCGTTGCCCTGCTCGTCGATGTAGCGGTGCACCTTGTAGCCGGCGACGCTGCCGATGATCGTGCCGTCGACACCCTTCTCCTGCGTGTGCTGGCCGACGAGCTCGATGTTGCACTTGAGCCCCTGCGCGGCGAGACCGCTCTCGTGGTCGGCGCGGCTCACCCGTCCCTGGATGCCGGTCTCTTCGCGAGCGTCCGGGCCGCACTCGGCGCGCGGGACAGGCTGCAGCTCCGGTTCCTCGGCCCGCTCGGGGCCTGCCGACTGCGCGAGCGCCACGGTGTCGCCGCCCTCGAGCGCGAAGAGGAAGAGCAAGAGGGTGGCCATCACGGCCACGAAGGTGCTCCGGCTGCGCGGGCGGGTGCGGTGGATCATGGTGTCGATCTGGTGTCATCGTTCAACGTCCCCGCGTCTGCCGGACACGGGGTTGTGCGGCCGAGGGTACGGCGGGGTCGTCAGGGCGACGGGCGTCGACCTGAAGTCGCAGCTCGAACGCGGCCGGGGTCGCGTCGGGTCGGCATCCTGCCCACCTCGAGCGCGACATCCTGCCGACATGGGCGAGTCGGGGCGTCAGTTCACCACCGCGAGGGCAGGCAGTCCCCAACGCTCGAGCACCCGCCGGGCCCGACCGCCGCGCTCTTCAGCGACGACCTCGCCCCCGCGTCGTCGGCGCCACCAACGAACGATCCGTTCTCCGGACCACGCAGCAACCGCGACGGTCAGCAGGTTCCCGCTCGCCCCGGACGCGACCGCGACCCCCGGATGCAGGCCGGCGATGATCGCGACGAGGATCACGATGATCGCCTCGAGCCATGGCGTCGCGCCGCCGAGGAACGCGGAGATGGCGAGCCCGAGGTCGTTGGTCATCGTCGGGGCGAGGGACTGCCGATCGGAATGCATTGAGCTTGCCCAGATGAGAGCCTCGAAGGTACCCAGATCATGAACTCCCACTCCTCCGCAAGTCAGCGCTTCCCGCGGGGATGTAGCTGTGCCCGGCCCGATGTGGCACCTCACGCGGACGGCTCGCGAGCGCATATGGTTCGGCCCGCGGTGTGCGAGCCGGGTCGATCAGGAAAGCGCGGGACATGGAGCACTACGAGCACGTCGACGCCTACCTCGCGGCGTGCGAGCAGTGGCCCAACGAGATCCGGGCGCTGCGTCCATTGCTGCTCGCTGCCGGCCTCGACGAGGGCGTCAAGTGGGGCAAGCCCTGCTACGCGCTGGGCGACGCGAACATCGCGATCATCCAGGAGTTCTCCGACCACCTCGCGCTGATGTTCTTCAAGGGCATTCTGCTCGATGACCCCGTCGGCGTCCTGCGGGAGCAAGGGCCCAACACGCACGCGGCCCGGCGGATGTGCTTCACGTCGGTCGCCGACGTCGAGGATCGGGCCGAGATCGTCGCCGATCTGCTCGAGCACGCGATCGAGGTCGAGCGCGACGGTGTGCCGCTTCCGGAGCGCCCCGATCAAGGGCTGGTCGTCGAGCTGCAGGAGCGACTCGAAGCCGACCCGGATCTGCGCGAGGCCTTTGAGCGGCTCACCCCCGGGCGTCAGCGCGAGTACAGCCTGTACATCGGCGGCGCGAAGCAGGAGTCGACCCGGCGCGCCCGCGTCGAGAAGCACGTCGATCGCATCCTCGCCGGCAAGGGATTTCGCGACCGCTGAGGGCGATCGCGCGGCTCGGCTGCACCACCCCGTCTCGTCAGGCGAGGAGGGCGCCCAGACATCCGGCTCGCCTGATGGTCCATGGCGAGGACAGATGGTGGCTCTCTGACCCGCCCGAGCGCTCGGTCACGTCTCCGTCACCGTCGAGCCGTGGGGGTCTCCGCCGGGTCCGACGTCGATTCCCTCAGGTCTGTCGCCGGTCTCGCGCAGCGTGACGTCCTGGGTCTGGGATGCGATCGCGATGCCTGCGGCGGCGAACCGATCGAGGACGCGTCTGGTGAGCTGGTCCTTGGTCGCCCGCGCGGTCCTGACCGGGACGACGAACCGTGCCGTCAGCTCGAGGTAGTTGTCGGTGGCCCGTATGAACACGCGCGGCTCGACCTCGGTCTTCGCGAGCGGGAAGCGTCGCACCATCTCGGTCACGGCGCTCTCCGCCTCGGCGGCCACCGACGTCGCTGCGGCCTCTTCCAGCAGGACTGTCTCCGCGAGGTGCCAGTCGTCTCGGTAGGAGATCGGCAGGGTGAGCTCCTCCCAGATGAACTCGAACACCGCGCTGTAGTTGTAGACGGGATCCGTGAAGGTCGCTTTGTTGGAGACGGCGACGATCCGTCCCGTGTACTGCCGACCCCTGACCCAGGACTCCTCGTCGGTGCCTGACCCGATCTCCATCACCTTGGTGCGGAGCGGGGAGATGTCGATCACGTCGCCGCGGACGCCGCCGACCTCCACGCGGTCCCCGACCCGGAAGACCTGGCCGGAGACGATGTTGAACCACCCCGCGATCGCGCCGATGACCTCCTGCATCGCGAAGGCCAGCCCGGCGGTCGCCAGCCCGAGGACGAGACCGAGCTGACCGGCGAACGGTCTCCACACGATTCCGAGAGCGATCATCGCCACCACGCCGAAGCCGTAGTGGGAGAACTTGCGCGTGTAGTACTTGCGGTACCGGTCGGTCACCCGGCGGCCGAGCAGTCGACCGACGAAGCCGCCGATGAGCACCGCAGCCGTGACGATCGCGGCGCTGGTCACCAGCTTGCCACCGACGGATTCGTTGTCGGCGATCAGTCCCCAGATCTCGATCACCGTCGTCCAGTCACTCGTCGCTGCGCCGGTTCTCGGCGCCCGAGGTCAAGTGTGCACGGTGGTGGCCCCGCGCGAAGCGGTCGCGCTGACCGACTTCCGACCCGCTGGGTGGACCATGCCGGTCGCCGTAGGCTTGGCCGATGGCAGCTGACCGTCGTAGCGGGATCTTCTGGGCGCTCGGTGCGGCGCTCGGTGGCGGAGCCTTCCTCGTTCCGTGGAAGCTCGCGAACGAGGGCGCCGACTCGTCGAACTCGGCCTTCGCGCTGCTGGCGTTCGCCGCGGTCTTCAACACCATGCTCATGCTGGCCGGCCGCCGTCGCCCCCCGCGGACACGCAGGCCGCTCGCTCGCTACGAGCTGGGCGTGGCCGTGGTGCTGGCGGTCCTGTCGTTGCTGGGAAACCTCGCCAGCGCGGCGGCGATCACGACCCTGTCCGCGTCAGTGCTCACCGTGCTGCTGCGTGGTGACATGATGGTTGCGGCGCTCCTTGGCTGGGTGATCCTTCGCGAGCGGGTCGAGCGGCGCTTCTGGTTCGGGGCAGCGGTCGCGGTGATCGGCGTGCTGGTGCTCTACGACCCTCGCGGCGATGCACAGATCGACCTCCGAGGCTCGGCGCTCGCGCTGGGCGCGGTCGTGTGCTTCAGCCTGATGGCCGTCGTGACGCGCGGCGCGATCCACCGGGTCGACCCCGTGCGTCTGAACGCGACCAGGCTCTGGATGACGCTGCCGCTGTGGATCGTGCTGTCTCGCGGCTTCAGCTCGCTGTCGAGCATGGAGGCAGATCGCCTCGGCTGGATCGCCCTGGCCGCGTTTCTCGGTCCGTTCCTGGCACGGCTCTGTCTGATCATGTCCTCTCGTCACGTCGAGGTGCGGGTGACCAGCCTGGTTGCGCTCGCGTCGCCGCTCGTGACGATCCCGCTCGACCTGCTGTTCCTCGGCCATGTCCCCACCGCGAACGAGGTGATGGGCGGATCGATCCTCATCGCCGGGATCGCGATCCCGTTGCTCCGCTTCGGGCGGGCCCGGCCCAAGGGGGGAGCCGACGTACCGGCAGATTCCTTGCGCGACGCTCGTGATTGACGGCGGCTGTGCAGGTGCTCATCGTTGACATCGACGGCATCGGCAAGCAGGGTGGGCGAGGGACGCTGCCCGTGGCAGGACCTGACGCGGAGGGATCTGGATGTACGTCGCCGAGGTTGCGCTGACCGACTTCCGGGCGATCCAGCGCAGCGACGCGAGGTTCGTGTTCCCCGGGGACGCGCTGGAAGGGCGCAGCGAGCTGCCGAACGTGAACGTGCTCGTCGGTGCCAACGGTGGCGGCAAGTCGACCGTCCTGAAGGCCATCGCCGCGGCGGCGCAGGTCGGCTGGATCGTGGAGGGCGACGCGGACGGGTCGATGTCGCCGCTCGACCGGCTTCGTGCTGCAACGGGCGGGTCTGCGTCACAGTGGCCTCGGCTGGGCGGAACGGCCGACTGCTCCGCTCGCCTGACGATTCGTCTGCCGGACCCAGCCGCTCCGGTGGCACCGCCTGCGGTGCTCGGGATCACGATCCCTCGCGCGCACCCGCACACCGTCGCGAACGTCGACGAGGTCGCGAAGGAGGGGCCGCCGGCCCTGTTCGCATATGGGCCGCGCAGGCGCGTCGGGGACGACCAGCACCAGAGCGAGGACGCGGGGCGTTGGGGCCAGACCGCGTCGCTGCTCGTCGACGAGCCGGTCCCCGCGGCTGACCCGTGGCTCCGCGGCGCGCTCGGACGGGGGAAGGACCTGGTGGAGGTGCTCGGTCTGCTGATGCCGCCGGAGACGACCACCGAGGGCGCCCTCGACGAGGACGGCGTGCTGACGGTCAGCTCGCGGGGCGTCGTCGTGCCGCGGACTGCGCTGTCGGACGGGGCGCAGACCTACCTCGTCTGGGTGCTCGATCTGCTGCGTCGCCTCGACGGGCTCTCCGCAGGGGGAGAGGTGGCGGACGTCGCAGCCACCGTGCTGGTCGACGAGGTCGATCAGCGCATGCACCCGAGGTGGCAGCAGGAGCTGCTGGTCCGGTTGTCCTCCGCGCTGCCTGCCGTGCAGTTCATCTTCTCGGCGCACAGCCCGTTGGTCGCGGCGGCCTGTCGACCGGAGAACCTCGTGGTGCTCCAGCAGGTCCGCGACGCTCCTGACGGAGTCATGGAGACCACGCAGTTCAGCGAAGACCTGTTCGGGAAGACGGCAGACGGCGTGCTCACCTCGTCCTACTTCGGCCTGTCGAGCACCCGAGGGCAGGACGTCCAGGCCGAGCTCCGGGCGCTTGCCGCCGACGCCGCAGGCAGCGACGAGGCCGCGCTCGAGTTCATGCGGATGCTCCGCCACGCCGACGACGGGCTGATGCCGCGAGCGGAGCTGCGTCGCCGTCCGGACGCGCTGCGGCGGCGCCGACCATGATCCGCTACCCGATCCGCCCCAGGCAGCTCCGCGATGCTCTGGAGGAGGCTCGTCCGGGCTGGCTCGCCCGTGCCGGGGCAGCCACTGACAAGCTGCGGACTGCAGGGTCCTACGAAGCAGGCTCGAACATCTGGAGCCAGATCAAGCGCCCGTACATGCGGCTGCAGCACTTCAAGTGTGGGTTCTGTGAACGGCGGTTGGAGCGGTCGGCCTACGGCAACGTCGAGCACGACGTCGAGCACTTCCGCCCGAAGGCCAAGGTGGACAGCTGGCCCACCGACGCGATCCGCGCGGAGCGCGCCGCCGACATCACGTTCGAGACCGGCGCCGATCGACCCGGATATCACACGCTCGCGTATCACGAGGAGAACTACTTGATCGCCTGCAAGACGTGCAACAGCGCGTTGAAGCGGAACTTCTTCCCGATCGCGCCGACCGCCACACCGATGGGCGAGACGCCGCGCGAGCTCCGGTCGGAGAAGCCGCTGCTGATCTATCCGATCGGCGCATCGGACAATGACCCCGAGGACCTGATCAGCTTCCGCGGGATCGTCCCGATCCCCGTCGGGACGCGCGGTCACAAGCGGCGGCGAGCGATCGCGACCATCCGGATGTTCGAGCTCGACACCCGCGAGCGGCTGCTGCAGGAACGCGCTGAGTCGATCGTGGCGCTGCACCTGGCGATGAACCAGCTCGACCACCGCGATCCCGTCATCGCGACGCTGGCCGACCGCAGCGTGCGTGCGCTGATCGGCCCCGCGGCCGCCCACGCGAACTGCATGCGGGCGCACCACGATCTGCTCATCAACGAGCCGGGCCTCGCCGCGGACTTCGCCCTCGCCGCGCTCGACTGGATCTTGGGCTGAGCCTGCAAGGACCGGCCACGCAACGCAGGTGATGTCAGCGCTCGGCTGAGATCATCGCGCAGAGGCAATGAAGTTCAGGTACATCGTCAGGTTGTTGGGGTTGTGGAAGCCCGAGGTGGGGTTGGTGAAGAGGTCGATCCCTGAGGGATCGCCGCCGATGAGGATCCGGCCCCGTGACTTCCGGACCTTCGTCCCGTCCGCTGACTGCACGGTCAGCGCACCGAACTTCAGGACGCTCTTGGCGGGTGAGGTGGCGAAGGTCCCGCCGCGAACATCGCCGAAGGCGCCGTTGGCTGCCCGTTCCGGCGCGTCGACCGCAATCGACCCTCCGGCGCTGCCAGAATCGCCGCTGTTGCTCCCGAACCCGACACCGCCGGGACGCCCGAGGGCTGCGAGGACGGAGTTGGCCTCGGCGGTGCCTCCAACGGTGTCGGCCTCGACGATGACCAAGAGCAAGCCAGTCTCATACGCGTCGCCAAGGGCCTCCGCCTCAGCTGCGGACAGGTCCCCGGCAAGCTCTTGGGCCATCAGGACGTCGCAGCCGTCCAGGTTCGCTGCGGACAGCGTGGTCACGCCAGGTCGGATCGTCACCGTCCTCGGGTCGACGCCACCCGGTCCGAAGTTGGCACCGTCATGCAGCGCCGCGCGCAGCGTGTCATAGCCCAGTCTCCCGGTCGACGTCGCGAAGGGACGGGACGAGCGGCCCGAATCGAAGCTGCAGACCGTGATGGAATCAGGTCCATGGGCCGCGACCTGGGCAACCTGTGCTGTGCGGAGCTGGAGCTGGGGCACCGGTCCTGCGGTCATGTCGCCGCCCTCGGCGGCCCCGACGGGCCCCGTGAGGACAGAGAAGGTGAGCGTTGACGCGGCAATGATGGTGAGCACTCGACTGCGACGCATGAGACACCCCCTCGCTCGAAGATCAACAAGCGGACGAAACGGCATCTTCGTACATTCCAACCGAGACTGTCAAGGTCCAATTTGGAGGAGGCCGACGCTGGGCAGGCGCGAGCGAAATCGCCTCACTGCACCTGGCGATGAACGAGCTCACCGCCCTCGCGGCTCTCGGCGACCTCCGCATCGCCGTCCGGCCCGAGCGCAGAGCTCCTGCTCGTCGACGCCGACCACGCGCCCGCATCGCTGTACCCCGCCGTTGGACGACTGGTCACCGAGTACGTGATCGCCAAGCTCGGCGTCGCGTAGCTGCCGACGCGGCCGACCGGTCGGTCAGGACGAAGTGGCGTCACCCAGCGCCCCGAAGACGATCGCTAGCCTGCCTGCCGGGTCAAGGAGCGACGTTCGATGGTTGATTCGCGACAGCGGGGGAGCGGGCCGCTCGTTCCCGTCGCCTACGTGCCGCCGGGCGACCGGACGCTGCCCGTCGAGGTGCTCGACCGCGCGTCGGTGCTCGCCCGCAAACCCACCCATCAGCTGGGCCGTCGGCAACGCGTCGGCTTCAACGTGTGGATGGTGTGCACCGCTGGCGCCGGAAGCCACGTCGTCGACTTCGCGCCGATCGAGTTGTCGGCGCGCACGTGTGTACGCGTGCGGCCGGGGCAGGTGCAGCGCTTCGACGTCGAGCGCGACTTCGACGCCGTGATGGTCGTGTGGCCGGACGTGTCGGGCCCCGTCGACCCGTCGAGGCCCACTTGGTATCCGGGCTGTGGGGCGGCGACGAGCTGGGAGCTCGCCCCCGACCTGTTCGCCAAGGTCCTCGCGCTGATCGACGAGCTCCGCGACGAGCAGGAACGCTTCGATGGCTCGCCCACACGGATCGCGTTGATGCAGGCGCTGCTGCGCGTGCTGACGCTGCGCATCGACGCTGACGTCCCGGGATCCGTCCCCCGACGACAGCCGGCTCCCGCGGCCCTACCTCGAGCTTCGCAGGCGTCTCGAGGAGCGGCTCCACGAGCGTCCGACGGTGCTCGAGCTCGCTCAAGATCTCGGCTTCAGCACCCGCACGCTCGACCGGGCCTGCAAGGAAGCCACGGGGCAGACCGCCAAGCACGTGCTCGACGAACGCCTCGCGCTGGAGCTGCGTCGCCTGCTCACGCACACCGACCGCCCGATCTCGCGCATCGCGGCAGACTTCTCGTTCGACGATCCCTCGAACTTCTCGAAGTTCGTCCGCCGCCACCTCGGGGCGCTCCCCGGCGAGGTCCGCGCCGAAGCCTGACCACGGCATGCCACCGCTCACGGCACCGCGACGAGATGTGATCGCGATCTCAGAGCGCTCAGGTCAGCCGGTGGGTGCACCGCCCGGGGGAGGACCGCCCGGGAGTCCACCGCCCGGACCGCCGGTGGCACCGCCGACGGTTGCTCCGAGGTAGCAGGTCAGCACGCCGTTCTCCTGGGGCTGGTTCGCGTGGTAGTGGTAGCCGAGCTCGTCGGTGGTGTGACCGTTGCAGTCGTCGAGGTCAACGTCTGCGACCTGTCCGTCATCGAGCGGGCTGTGGACGGTGAAGCCATCCATCGCGAGCGCGAAGGGAGCAGTCTCGCCTTCGGCGGTGTCGCCCACCTCGGAGCAACCCGTGGCGGCATGCAGGTGGTAGCCGTCGATCGGGTTGATGTGTCCGCCGCAGTCGTCGAACGCGGCGATCGTGTACGCGCCGAGGATCGCGTCGACCGGAGCCGATTCGGCGATGATCACGCCGTTGAACGTCACGCCGAGGTTGCCGCCCGCAGCGGACGGCGTGCCGGTCAGGACGGGCGTCGTCGGGATCTGCACGGTCGAGGTGATCGGCTCCCCGTCGTCGAGCCATTCGATACGGCCCTCGACGCAGTAGTTCTGGTACTCCTCAGCGACGTCGGGGCGTGCCGCTGCGGCGAACGCTTCGGGCGTGTCAGTGACATGGACATGGCCGTCGTCGTCGTGCAGGTGCCAGTTCTCGTCGTCGTAGATCTCGGGCAGGTCGACGATGAACTGACCGTCGGCGTCGTAGAGGTTCTCGCCGTCGAGCCAGATGCCGGCGTCGTCCGCGGACGTCGTCGTCGTCGTCGGGCAGAACGGGCCGATCGCTTCGTCAACCGGGGACCCGACGACGGTGATCTCGTAGCAGGACGTCTCGGTGCCGTCCGAGAGCGTGCAGTCGACGGTGACGATGTCGCTGGCGAGGGCACCGTCCATGAAGAGGTCGACGGCGGTGGCGGCCGCGACGAGCTCGCCCGGAGTCTCGGTGGCCGTGGCGGTTGCTTCAGAGATGCTGGCCGTGTCGTCGGTCCCGCCGCAGGCGGTCGCGAGCAGCGCCAAGGTGGCACCCATCGCGGCAACGCGATGCCGGTTGCGGTTGGTGAACAGCATGAGAGGAGCCTTCGAGAGCGCAGCGGTCGTTCGTGAGGTGATCGTGCACGAGCTTCCTGTGCTCATGCTGTGCACGGGTGGACGCACACGTGGGATCGTCGTTCGGCTCGCAGACGGCTGGACGGAGCCTGAGAGCCCATGAGGCTCGTCGCCGCCGAACGGACAAACGGCCGTGCCCCGCGCGCTCATGCAGGCATGAGGTGGCGATTCGTGGACGATGCCGGGAATCCGGTGTGGAGTGGGTGCCCGAACGGCCACGCGTGAAGGGGCAGCGCTGATGGAGATCGGGACGACGCAGACAGGGGCCATGCAGACCCGTGTCGAGCCGCGCCGAGGAGCTGCGACACGACGGCGCCCACGGGGCGTCGTCGGCCTGGTGGTCGCGCTGGTGGCCGGGCTGGTCACGGCGCTGACGGCGATCCCGGCTGCTGCTGTGGACGACTGTCAAGCGTCGAGGACCGCCACGGTCCGCGGGAAGCAGGTCACGCTGGACCAGTGCTATCAGGCGTCCCAGGAGATCGACGGCACAACGTACGGGGTGCTCGTCTACTACCGGGAGGCTGCGCTCGCAGCGAACACGAATCAGTGCACCGCCGCCGACGGAGCGGGTCGTTGCGAGCACGAGCTGCCCGACAACGACAACGCTGACGGTGACAACGTCGTCGCCGTGTCGGTCGGTGACGAGACGCTGGACGCCCTGGCCTTCTACATCGACGAGGGCATCTCTCCGCTGACCGGCAGCGACGACACGATGGAGGTGCTGATCGCCGAAGACCCACGTGGTGGCGGCGTCATCTACCCCGACACCCTGTACTGGGACGACGAGCTGGTGGTCAATGGGCTGCTCCTGCGCCGCCTGCTCGCCGAGCACGAGTCGATGCACCTGATCCAGGGTCGGCTCGACGGCACGATCGGCTGGGCGTCGTTCTACGGCGAAGGCATCTCGCGCGCCATCGAGGACCGCATCGACCCGGCGATGGATGCGAGCGCCGGCGGCTTCTTCATGCCCGAGGTCAACGGGATCCTCGGTAGCGAGTCCGACCGCACCAACCAGCTCGAGAACACCACCTACCGATCGGTGCTGTTCTGGACCTACCTGTTCGATCGGTTCGCAACCCCCGGCGACGTGGAGCCACAGATCGGCTGGGACGCGGTCGAGGAGTTCTACGACGAGCTGTCGGTCGCAGCGACCGAGCTCGATGCCACCAATGACTTCATCGCGGCGAACGGCTCCAGCTTCTACGCGAGCTTCACGGCCTACGCGCAGTCGCTCTGGGCGAACCGCTTCAGCCCGCCCGCCCCGCTGGGCTTCACCGATGCCGAGATCTCGACCACCGCGAACCAGCTCTCGGGTCATCCGGTCATCACGGCGGCGCCGACCTACCCGAACACGACGGCTGTGTCGGTCAACCCGCGGTCGGTCAACTTCCGCGAGTACACCAACCCGTCGTGCGACTTCCTGCGCGCGGACTTCGATGGTCGCGGCACCACGTTCACGACCTCGCTGATGGCCGCGGACTCCGGCGCCTGGGTCGGGGGGTGGGAGTCCACCGGCACGCAGTGGTCGAGGACGATTCGAACCGATGGGCTCGATCGCCTCGCGCTGCTCGTCGTCGGCCGCGAGTCGGCCGGCACCGTTGACGTCACGGCCGGCTGCGTCGATCCGTCCGTCACCATCACCTCGCCGACGACGGCCGCGTTCGCGAGCGTCGGCACGGCCGACAACCCGCGGTCGTTCATCACGCGCCTGTCGGTCGACGCCGCCGGCAGCCCGGTCGCGGGCCTGCTCGGCGATGACTTCTCCGTGACCCTGACGCCGGTCGGTGGCGGGGCGGCCATCCCCGCGACCGTGGTCACCTCGACGTACGTCCTCGACGACTACTGGCTGCTCGTGCAGGCGCCGTCCGACGCCGACGGCGCCCAGACCGGGCTGTTCTACGACCTGCGCGTCGACCTCGGGGCGGAGTCCGACACCAACGCGCAGTCGGTGCTGTACGTCGAGCGCGCCCAGGACACCGTCATCGTGCTCGACCGTTCCGGCTCGATGGGCGACGACGGCAAGATCCAGGCAGCCCGAAACGCTGCGAACCTCTTCGTCAACCAGCTCGCCGACGACGACCAAGGTGCGTTCGTCGCGTTCGACACCGACGCGACCTTGCGTGAGCAGCTCGACCCCGCCGGCGCCGGCGGCCATCGCGGCGATCTCATCACTGCGATCGGCAACGAGAGCCCGGCGGCGCGGACGTCCATCGGCGACGGCATGCGCACCGCCGCGACCGCACAGGACGACCGCGGAGACTCGACGCACGTCTGCAGCTTCGTCCTGCTGTCCGACGGTCATGAGAACGAGCCGGACCTGTGGGCCGACGTGCGTGACCAGGTGGCTGACAACGGCTGCGCAGTTCACGCCGTGGCGCTCGGGCCGGAGGCCAACGAACCGCTCATGCAGCAGATCTCGGCCGTCGTGGCGGGCGGGTCGTACGACTACGCACCGACGGTCGGTGACGTGGGGGTCGGCGGGGCAACCGCCGGCGGCAGCACCGGGACCGGCGGCGGCAGCGGCGCCTCGAGCGGCGTGATCGGCTGGGAGAACAACGTCGGCCGCCTCTACGACTTCGCCGCGACGAAGACCTCCGGCCGTCAGCGCGTGTTCGCCGCCGACGGCGACGGCGCTCGTGGCTCCGATGAGTGCAGCGATGAGTCGGTCCGCGTTTCCTACGAGACGCTGACTCCGGCCGCCGACACCTACGCGGTGAAGACGTCCTTCGTGTCCGACGGCGTCACCCACGTGGTCGACAGCTTCGACTTCGGCAACGGCCAGTCGACCAGCAGCGGCTTCGCCTTCACCCGCTCAGCGGGCATCGACAGCGCTGACGTCGGGACGAACAACGTACGGATCCGACCGCTGCTGCCGGACGGCGCCTGCCGGCTGGGCATCGTGTTCGAGGACCAGGGTGGCAGCGAGAACCTCGAGGTCAACGGGGACCTCCGGGCCGTCGGGGACCTGACGGAGCTCGACGGAGCGACCGTGGGCGGCGCTGCGGTGGCCGTCACGTTCGACCAGGGGACGGGCCTCGGCGAGGTCGTCGTCACCGGCGCCATCACCAGCTTCGCGATCGGCGGTCAGGAGTTCGCGATCGACAACCTCGAGTTCCAGACCGCCGAGCGCCAGCGCTTCACGTTCTTCGTCGACGACAGCGCCGATGAGCTCGTCCTCAGCCTCGCATGGCAGGAGCTGCTCAAGATCGGTCCGGACGTCGCCCTGCTGGACCCGGACTCCCAGGTCGTTCCGGTCGCGCGACTCCGCGCTGGGGCGGATGGTCGCAACCAGGTCTGGACAGTCCCGACGCCGAAGCCCGGAACCTGGACGGTGCTGGTCGGCGACCTGCCCGTCGAGTACCTCGTCACCGCTCAGGTCGACAGCCTCTTCGAGCTGCACGCGTACACCGGCGCCGCGGCCGACGACGCGGCTGGCTCGGTCGTGCCGATCCTGGCCTCGTTCAGCCGGCCCGGCGGGCCGGTCGTCGGCGGCACGGTCGTTGCCCGGGTGACGAGCCCGAGCGGTCAGGTCAACGTGATCGCGCTGCGCGACGACGGCGGCCACGGCGATGGCGCCGCGGACGACGGCGTCTACGGCGGCCACTACCGCGCGACGTCTGAGGGAGACGTCACGGCGACGGACCCGGCGGAGGGCGAGGCACCTGCCGTCGTCGGCAGCCACCTGGTCGACGTCGTCGGCATCAGCGGTGACGTCCGCCGCGAGGCGCAGGCGTCGTTCGCCCTGCTGCGCGGGACCGACGGCGACAAGGACGGGCTCCCGGACACCTTCGAGCAGCGTGATCCGCGGCTCGACCCCGAAGACCCGACCGACGCCGGCAAGGACCCCGACCGCGACGGCGTGACCACGCGCTGCGAGCTCCTGCTCGGCACCGACCCCTTCGACGCGGACAGCGACGACGGCGGTGAGTCCGACGGAAGCGAGCTCGGATTCCCGAACGCCGACTGCAAGCCCACCGGCACGCCCGGGCGACCCCTCGACCCGTCCGACGATGATCCCGTCCCCGTCACGTGGTTCGACGCTCGTCCGTCGCGTGACGCAGAGGGCCCGCTGGTGGTGGTGCGCTGGACCGACGACCAGGACGAGAAGGTCGTGTACGACCTCACGCGCACGTGCGGTCTCACCGTGCGCGTGTTCACCGGCCGGACCTCGACGCTGTTCCTCGACCGCGACGTGGCTCCCGGTCAGCGCTGCGTCTACACGCTCGTGCCGCGGACGCCGGACGGCAACGTCGGACCTCCGCTCGACGCTCCCGAGATCATCGTCCTCGCTGACCCGTTCGCGCCGGAGGGCTCTGTCCAGATCGATGGGGGCGCGGCAACCACGTCGGACACGACCGTCGATCTGCAGCTCAGCGCTGATGACACCGGCGACGAGGGCGACGGTGGACCGCCCACCCCCGGCGCGATCGGTGACGACACCACCGAGCTCGAGATGCGGATCTCGAATGACCCGGACCTGTCCGGCGTCGCCTGGGGTCCGTTCGCCGCGACGGTCGCTGGCTGGGACCTCGGTGACGTCGCGCCCGGAGCACACGCGGTCGTGCACGTCCAGTTCCGCGACCGCGCCGGCAACGTCTCATCCACCAGCACGGACACGATCCTGCTCGCCGCCGGCACCCGCCTGGGCGGAGAGGACCGGATCGCGACCGGTGCGGTGATCTCCGACGCAGCGTTCAGAGACGGAGGAGCCGAGATCGCCGTGCTGGCCCGCTCGGACGTCTTCGCTGACGCCTTGGCGGGCACGCCGCTGGCGATCCGTCGCAGCGGACCCCTGCTGCTGACCCGCCCGGCGGCCCTGTCGTCGGCGACGGCCACAGAGCTGCAGCGCGTGCTCCCGGCCGGGCGAACCGTCTACCTGCTCGGCGGCACTGCGGCGCTGTCCCAGGCGGTCGAGGACGCGGTGACCGATCTGGGCTACGTCGTCGTACGTCTGGCTGGCGACGACCGTTACGAGACCGCTGCGCTCACGGCGGCGGCGGTCGGTGACGTCTCGCACGTGCTGATCGCCCGCGGCGACGACTTCCCGGACGCGCTTGCCGCAGGCGCGGCCGCTGGCTTCGCAGGCGGGTCGGTCGTCCTGACCCGCGCGGACCGTGCCACTCCGGCGACCGACGCCTACCTCGCCGCCCACCCGGGCTCGGAGGTCTGGGCCGTCGGTGGCCCGGCGACGCGTGCCTACCCGGACGCGCGACCGCTGCAGGGGCCGGACCGCTTCGCGACCGCCAAGGTCGTTGCCGAAGCGTTCTTCGCCGCGCCCGAGTACGTCGGGGTGTCGCGGGCGGACAACTTCGCCGACTCGCTCGGCGGGGGTGTCCACGCCGGCCGTCACGGTGGCCCGATCATGCTGACCCGCTCCGGCGCGCTCGAGACCACCACCGAGGGCTACCTCTGCGGCACGGAATCGCTCGCGCTGGCCTTCGTCTACGGCGGCCCGTCCGCAGTCAGCCAGACGGTTGCCGACGCCATCCAGGCCCGGATCGAGGGCGCCGGCTGCTGACCGACACCGAACTGTTCGCCACCAGATCGGCGACGACCGCATCGGCGGCCTGTGCGACCATCGGGTGGAGCGGGTGACCCAGCTCGCACCCACCGGCCTCGATGGCGATGATCTCCAGCCGAGGCGGGAGGCGACCGAGCGTCTCCGCGAGCTGCACCAGCCACGGCAGCCCGAAGCCGTGTGAGCCGCCGGTGAGGTCGGTGGCGTGCGGACCGACCTCGTCGGCCGCGAGCCGGCGGATCGTTCCCACCGGTGAGCCGCTGACGAGGGCATCGACCACCACCACGTGGTCGTGGGTCTCCCAGACCTCCAGCAGGTCCAGCTCGGAGCCCTCCCACGCGACCGCATCGAGCCCGAGCTCGGTGAGTCGCTCGGCGACGACGAGCCCGACGGCGTCGTCGCCACGATCGCGATGGCCCAGCCCGATCACCAGACGGCTCATGACGAAGGAGCCGTCGACGACCGTTCGATCGTCAGGTCGAGGAAGTGCGTCGAGCACGAGATGCACGGGTCGTAGTTGCGGATGGCCTGCTCGCAGCGCCACTGCAGGTCCGCGTCGTCGAGCTCGAGGTGTGCCTGCACGAACTCGGCCAGGTCGGCCTCGACCGCCGCCTGGTTCTGCGACGTCGGAGGCACGATCACGGCGGCCTCGATCAGCCCTTCGTCGTCGATGGTGTACCGGTGGTAGAGCACCCCTCGCGGCGCCTCGGAGACCCCGTGGCCCGTGCCGGCACGCGGCTCGACCTCGACCCAGGAGGCGTCTGGCTCGACGTAGGCCTCGATCATCGCGATCGCCTCGTCGAAGGCGTGGACCAGCTCGACCGCGCGGACGACGATGCTCCGGAACGGGTTGCGCTGGGCTCCCACCAGCCCGACCTCGCGTGCCACGTCGGCGGCCGCCGGGGCCAGCCGATCGGCGTTGAGCGCGAACCGAGCCATCGGGCCGACGAGGTAGGTGGCGCCGTCGACGGTGCGGGCGTGCAGGGCCGTCGAGTGGCGCACCTG
>RCMY010002383.1_pt1 | contig 17090 bp, 15 predicted proteins | sample 2041341 | NCBI WGS metagenome assembly RCMY01 (sample SAMN09708234, study PRJNA481090) | Marine sediment metagenome, whole genome shotgun sequencing project. | reverse complement strand
GTGCGGCGCGATCCGTCCACCGGTCGCGCTGCGCTCGGCGGCCGCGCCCGCCAGGCGGCCGCGCCGACATCGCCGGGAGCAGCGTCGACAGAACCCACGTCCGCTACTGCACCTGCGGAACGACCGGCGACCCCGTCGGCCGCCGAGCCAACGCCTGCCGCTGCCGCTGCGGGCGGTGCGGCCATGACGCAGGCGATGTGGGACGACACGGTCAAGCCGGGCTTGCGGGGCATGACTCGTGCAGTGTTCTCGCCGGCCACGTACGTGTCGAACAGTGACACGACGCTGACGCTGTCGCTGCCGAATCCGGTGCACCGAGACAAGTGCGAGCAGCATCGACAGGCCGTCGAGAAGGCCCTGGCCGCATCAGTCGGCTCGCCGGTCACGCTCGACCTCGTCATCTCCGGTGGTGCTGGCGGTTCAGGTGGTTCAGTTGGCGGCGATTCCAGCGGTCCGAGCGGGCCGTCCGGGTCACGTGGTGCCGATCAGGCACCGGCCGGCGATCGTGAGCCCATCGACCCGAGTCATCCTGCCGCGGGTTCGCTCGCTGATGACCACGCCGAGAGCGCCTCGGTTGACGACGGTCCACAGGCATCCAGCGCGGCACCGAGCGAGTCGCCGCGACGTGCCGCGGAGCGCAAGGCCGCAGAAGCTGCAGCGAACGGGTCGGCAGTGTCTGGCGACGACGATGACGTGGTGGTGACCGACGCCGAGATCCACGTGTTGCCCGAAGATCACGAAGTCGACATGTCCGAGCTCGTCGACGCCCCACCGGAATCCGTCAAGACGCCGATCGACCGATTGGCCGAAGCGTTCCCCGGGTCTGAACTGATGACGGAGACCTACTGATGGCTGCCACCTACACCGCTCCGGTTCAGGCGCTGATCGACGAATTCGGTCGGCTGCCAGGGATCGGCCCCAAGTCCGCTCAGCGGATTGCCTTCCATCTGTTGATGATGCCGGAGGACGACGCTGCCCGGCTCGCCCACTCGATCACCGATGCCAAGGCCCGTGTTCGGTTCTGTGATCGTTGTTTCAACGTCGCTGACGATCTGCTCTGCCCGATCTGCAGCGACGACGGCCGTGATGGCCACGTGCTGTGCGTCGTCGAGGAGTCGCGTGACGTGGTGGCGATCGAGAAGACCGGTGAGTTCCGGGGCCGGTATCACGTGCTGCTCGGAGCGATGTCACCGCTCGAAGGTGTCGGGCCTGAGCAGTTGAAGATTCGGGAACTGGTGGCACGCATCGAACCGGAGGAGATCACCGAGGTGATCTTGTGCACGAACCCGAACACCGAGGGCGAAGTCACTGCGATGTATCTCGGTCGGCTGTTGAAGCCGCTCGGGCTCAACGTGACACGCATCGCAAGCGGCCTGCCGGTGGGTGGGGACCTGGAGTACGCCGACGAACTGACCTTGGGCCGGGCGCTCGAAGGCCGTCGGTCGGTCGAGGAGTCCCCGTCCTGAATCGTCTCGCACCCTCGTCTGGGCGGGGGCGCCGCCGAAAAATGACTGAGGCACCAACCTCCTCGAATCGGTAGCGGGCGGACGGGCCGAGTCGAAGTGCTGGTGCCTCAGATGTTGGGAGCCAGCTGCCGTGTGGCGCTGGCTCCTCGATGTGTTGCTGGTGGCGAGGGTTCTGGGGCACCGCCTCGATGAGCCGGTAGCGGGCGGACGGGCCGACTCACGTCAACGATGCCCCAGATGATGTCAGGCGGTTCGTCGATCCCATGCTGTCGACTGCTGCAGTGCAATGTCTGCAGGGCAGGAGTCGATGCCACGAGTTCGGTGTGAGCCACTTGATGCGTTCTTGATGTTGCATTTACATTACGGAACGAGGCAATCTTTGTCAACCTTTCGCAACATAAGTCAGGTCTCCCGCCAAAACGCACCCTGAGCGATGAAACTGGTCACGTTGAGCGGTCGAGGCCGGGCGGTCTTCGCCGCTGTGTGGCGGCGGCGACGGGTTCGGGCAGAGCGACTGTCAACCGCACGGCCGTCCACACCGTGAAAATATTCTGGCAGCGAACCGCCAGACCAACGGTGACGGGTGCGCAGTCAGCCGGCGAGATCGAGTGCCATCGTCGGTGCATCGGCCGTACCTGCCACCTGCACGAAACCCATGGACCGGTACAGTTCGAGCGCCGGATTGTCGGCCTCGACGCTGAGACTGATCCGATCGATGTGTGGGCGCTGCCGTGCTTGGCGGATCACGTCCGACAGCAGGAGTCGGCCGACGCCCTGGCCGCGCCGGTCCGCAGTCACCCCGATCGTCAGTTCGGGAACGTTCGTCGCGAGAAACCCGTAGCCCCGTGGTGCCGACGCAAAGCGTCTGCACCAGGCAGCACCGATCGGCCTGCCGACGTCCTCGGCGACCGCACCGAAGTCACCATCGCGGACCCAACCGCTCAGGTAGTGAGCGACATCCGGATCAGCCATCACCTGATCGCCTGAACGCACCGTCGACCCGGCGCGCCAATCCGCCGCCTCGGCGAGCATCTCGCGCAGGAAGGGTTCGTCTGACGTCGTCGCCGGCCGGACCCTCATCATCACGCCAGGGCCAACGGATGCAGTTGACTCAGAGTGTGCGCAGGATGGCTGCGTCACCTTGGCCGCCACCGCCGCAGAGCGATGCGACGCCGACGCCGCCACCGCGACGCTTGAGCTCGTGCAGGAGGGTGAGCGCGAGACGGTTGCCGCTCATGCCGATCGGGTGTCCGAGCGCAATGGCCCCACCGTTCACGTTGACCTTGTCCGGGTCGACGCCGAGTTCGGCGGTCGATGCGATGCCCACCGCAGCGAATGCTTCGTTCAGTTCGAGCAGATCGAGGTCGGCGACCGTGATGCCGGCCTTCTCGGCAGCGAGCATTGCTGCCCGGCTGGGCTGATGGAGCAGCGAGGCATTGTCGGGACCAGCGACCATGCCGTACGACACGAACTCGCCGAGCGGGTTCACGCCGCGACGCTCGGCCTCGGCCTTGCTCATCAAGATCATGGCGCTGCCGCCGTCGGACAGCTGTGACGCATTGGCTGCCGTGATCGTGCCGTCCTTGTCGAACGCCGGACGCATCTTCGACAGGCTCTCGACGGTGGTGCCGGGGCGCACGCCCTCGTCGTGCTCCACGAGGATCGGATCACCCTTGCGCTGCGGCACTTCGACGGGGACGATCTCGTCGGCGAGCCGGCCCTCCTTGATCGCGTTGGCAGCGAGCTCGTTGGAGCGGGCGGCGAACTCGTCCTGCTGTTCGCGGGTGATCGAGTCGCCGGTGTAGCGGTCGGTGCCGAGGCCCATCAGGCAGGCGTCGAATGCGCACCAGAGACCGTCGGCGATGATTGCGTCACGCAGCTCGGTGTTGCCGTAGCGGAAGCCGCCACGGGCGCCATCGGCCAGGTAGGGAGCGTTCGTCATCGACTCCATGCCGCCGGCCACGACGATGTCGGCTTCGCCGGTCGCGATCATCTGATTGGCGAGATAGATCGAGTTGAGACCCGACAGGCAGACCTTGTTGACGTTGATCGCCGGGACGTTCATCGGGATGCCGGCGTTGACCGCTGCCTGACGGCTGGGGACCTGACCCTGCCCGGCCATCAGCACCTGACCCATGATCACGTGCTGGACTTCTTCGGGAGCGACACCTGCGCGCTCGAGGGCCGCTGCGATCGCGAAACCGCCGAGCTCAGCAGCGGAGAACGATGCCAGCGCACCACTCATCTTTCCGATCGGGGTGCGGGCACCAGCGACAATGACAGAGTTCGAGTTTGCGGCCATGCCGTCACGCTAGTCGCGCCCTACCCGTCGGTAACAAGCCACGGTTTGGGGGGCGTGGTTACCGCTCAGTAACGTCGCTCCGCATGGAGAAGATTCTCGAGGCGATTCAGTCCGGTGCGAGCGGCGAGGACATCGCCAACCTGCCCATCCCGGAGAGCTATCGGGCGGCGTTCGTCAAGCGTGATGAATCCGCGATGTTCGAGGGCGTGGAGTCGTGGGACAAAGATCCCCGCGAGTCGCTGCACGTCGACGAGGTCGCCACGCCTGACCTCGCTCCCGACGAGGTGTACATCGCCGTCATGGCGTCCAGCATCAACTTCAACACGGTCTGGACCTCGATCTTCGAGCCGCTTCCGACATTCGGATTCCTCGATCGCATGGCACGCGAGAGCGAGTACGGCGCACGGCACGCTCGCGACGAACACGTCGTGGGCTCCGACGCGGCTGGTGTCGTGCTGCGCGTCGGTGCCGCCGTGCGCAACTGGAAGCCCGGTGACGAAGTCACCGTGCAGTGCAACTACGTCGACGACCAGGACCCGAGTGCTCACAACGACTCGATGCTCGCGTCGAACCAGAAGATCTGGGGCTTCGAGACCAACTTCGGAGCGCTCGCCGACCTGTCCGTCGTCAAGGCCAACCAACTGATGCCGAAGCCGACACACCTGTCGTGGGAAGAATCCGCCGTGAACGGCCTGTGCAGCGCGACGTCGTATCGCATGCTGGTGAGCGACCACGGGGCCCGGATGAAGCAGGGCGACAGCGTCCTCATCTGGGGAGCCACCGGCGGCATCGGCGGGTACGCCGTGCAGTACGTGCTCAATGGTGGCGGCACGCCGATCGGCGTCGTCTCGTCGCCTGAGCGCGCCGAGATCCTCAACCGCATGGGCTGTGAAGCAGTCATCGACCGCAAGGCTGCGAACTATCAGTTCTGGTCCGACGAGCACACCCAGGACGAGTCCGAGTGGCGCCGCTTCGGCAAGGACATCCGCAACCTCAACAACGGTGAAGACGTCGACATCGTGTTCGAGCACCCGGGCCGGTCCACGATGGGCGCCTCGGTGTTCGCCGCCAAGCGCGGCGGCACGATCGTCACGTGTGCAGCAACGTCGGGTTACATGGTGGAGTTCGACAACCGGCACTTCTGGATGAAGCTGAAGCAGCTCAAGTCGTCGCACTTCGCGAACTACGCCGAGAGCTGGGCGGCCAACAAGTTGCTCAGCGACGGCAAGATCCAGCCGCTGCTCACTGACACCTACGACCTGGCCCATGTCGGCGAGGCCACCTTGGCGATGCATCACAACAAGGCCGAGGGCAAGCTCGGCGTGCTCTGCCTCGCTCCCGGTGAGGGTCAGGGCATCAGCGACCCCGAGCGCCGCGCCGAGATCGGTGAAGACAAGATCACGATGTTCCGAGGCTGAGTCCTAGCCTGCCCTCGCATGAGTGAGTTGGCGGCGGTGTTGTGGGACATGGACGGAACGCTGGTCGACACCGAGCCGTACTGGATCGACACCGAACACCGTCTCGTCGAGGAGTTCGGCGGTACCTGGAGCGACGAGCAGGCAACAGCGCTGATCGGTTCGGACCTCCTCGACTCGGCTGCGGTCCTGCGCGACGCCGGCGTCGATCTCGAACTCGTCGAGATCGTCGAACGATTGATGGATGGCGTGATCGCACGCATGGAAGTGGAGCTTCCGTGGCGACCCGGCGCACGTGAACTGCTCGTTGCCTGTCGTGACGCCGGGATCCCGTGTGTGCTCGTCACGATGTCGTGGCGGCGATTCGCCGATGCAGTGCTGGCGTCGGCCCCCGAAGGATGTTTCGTCACGACGATCACCGGCGACGAAGTCGCACACGGCAAGCCGCATCCGGAGCCGTACCTGGCGGCGCTCCGGTACCTCGACGCCGACGCAGCGGACTGTGTCGCCATCGAAGATTCCCGTACCGGAGTTGCCTCGGCTCTGGCCTCCGGGTGTGCGACGCTGGGGGTCCCCCATGTCGTGTCGCTCGAACCCGCACCCAACCTCCTCATCGCGCCGACCCTGGTCGGTGTCACCGTCGACGATCTTCGTGCGATGGTCGGCGACTGAGGTCTCATCTCGCTCGTCGTCTCTCTTCGCGTCTCTCCGTTCGGCGATTCAGCAGTGAGCGTTGACGACACGCACGCTGCGGACGATCTCGACGACGGTGTGATCATCCAGGCAACTGGCGAGGATCTCGACGGCGACGACACACCGCTGTCCGGCCCGACAGCTGCCCAGCACCGCGGTGTCCTGGTCGGCCTGGTCGCGGTGCTCGTCGGGGTGGTCGGGGTCGGCGTCGCGCTCACCCGCGACGATGCGCCGCCACCACCGAAGCCGGACATTCCCCTGGACGCGTGGGCGCCCTACTGGGCGCTCGACGACTCGCTCCCCGAGTTCGCGCAGCGGGTCGGATCGTTCCGCGACGTGTCACCGTTCTGGTTCAACGCGACCGGCGTCGACACGATCGAGGTCGACATCAATGCACGCGACGAAGGGCTCGACGAGTTCTTCGAGATCGCTTCGGATGCCGGGGTGAACATCGTGCCGTCCATCATCGATGCGATGCCCGCCGGCGGCATGGCGGCGATCATCGCCGACCCCGTCAGCCGGACACAGCACGTCGAGACGATCCGGACCTTCGCCGCGGACCTCGATGTCGACGGGATCGACATCGACTACGAGCAGTTCGCCTTCGCCGATGGTCGAGACACCTGGGTGGCGACCCGTCCGAACTGGGTCGCGTTCATCACCGAACTGGGTGCCGCGTTGCGTTCCGATGGGCGCACCCTGGCCGTCAGCATTCCGCCGGTGTACGACGCCGGCCAGACCGCTGACAGTGGATTCTGGGTGTACGACTACGGCGCGATCGCCCCGCACGTCGACCGGATCCGAATCATGGCGTACGACTTCTCGGTCGGCGAGCCCGGCCCGATCGCGCCACTCGAGTTCGTCGAACGGGCCATCAACGGCGCCATCGAAGCAACCGGAGACCCGGACAAGCTCGTTCTCGGCCTGGCGACATACGGCCGCAACTGGCCGGTCGGTGAGAACGGTGTGTGCCCGATCGACGAGTTGCAGGGCCGCACGTCGGTGACCGCACGATCCGTCGATGCGCTCCTGGAACTCAGAGGCGCCACACCGGTGTTCGTCCCCGAGACCGGCGAGTCCACGTTCGACTACGACCTCGAAGTGACCGACGGGACCATCACCTGCATCCAGGGTCGCCGTGTCCACTACGTCGACGGAGTGGGCGTGCGTCTGCGGATGGATCTCGCCCGCGAGTACCGGCTCAACGGTGTGTCGCTGTGGGCGCTCGGATTCGAAGACGATGCCGTCTGGGCCGAGATCCTGCCCACTGTCTCGGACTGACCGGATTCAGTGCCGAAACGAACTCAGTACTGGTCGAGGATGGTCGACTCGGTGATCCGGGTCAGCGTCTCGCGGATCGCTCGAGCGGTCGACTCGTCGATGCCCTCGACCGACATCAGGTCGTCCAGCGTGGCCCGTTGGATCTTTGCGAGCCCACCGAAGTGATCGGCAACGGACTGCGCGATGTCCCGCGGCAAGCGCTTCACACGATGCAGCAACCGCAGGCCGCGGGGTGCGACTTCTTGACCGAGGTCGTCATTGTCCCCGGCGCGGCCGAGGACACCTGAAGCCATCCGCAGGTCGAGGACATCGTCGTCGGACAACTTCGACAATTGCTTGGTGATGTCGTCAGCGGAGCCGTCGGCGGGGAGGTAGTCGATGACCACGAGGTCGAGCTCGTCGTCGATCTCGCCGTACAGTTCGTCGAGCTGCAACCGCAGCAGACGCGCTTCGAAACCGAGTTCGATGATCATCGTCTCGATCTCCTCGGCGACGCGATGGACCATCTCGCCGCGCTGCACCACGGTGACCACGTCACGCAGTGTCGCCACGTCTTCGACTTCGACTGCAGTCAGGTTCGTGATCGCGTCGTCGAGCTTGGCCTTGTACCGCTCGAGGGTCTGCAACGCTTGATTGGCGCGCTCGAGCAGGTGGCCGACCTCTTGGAGCTGGCGCTTGGTGCCCCCGGCATAGACGTTGATGACGCCCATCTCCTCGCTCGCCGACACGACTGGCACATCGAGCGATCGAGCGACGCGCTCGGCGGTGCGATGGCGTGTCCCCGTCTCGCTCGTCGGAACGGTGGGGTCCGGAACGAGGTGCACGTTGGCCCGTGCGATTCGGCCGCCCTCGGTGGAGATGATGATGGCGCCGTCCATCTTGGCCAGCTCGGACAGGCGCTGCGGGCTGTACGGAGCATCGACGAGGAAGCCGCCCGAGCAGATCGACAGCACATCGGGTTCGTCGCTCAGAACGAGGAGCGCACCAGCTTTGGCACGCACCACTCGGTCGATGCCGTCACGCAGTGGAGTGCCCGGCGCAACGCGCGCGAGGGCGTTGCGCATCTTCTCGTTTGCTCCTCGATGCCGAAACTCCACATGCGGAGCCTAATTGATGGCGACAAGACTGCGCTGTGGGAGTTGCCAACGGTGCATCAGGCGGGTGATCCCTCGAGCCCGACTGCAGCAATGGCCTCGCTCAACGTGGTGGCGCGCACGACTCGAATGCTGTCATCACCGTCTGGTGAGTTGGCCGGCACGATCACGCGGGAGAAGCCGAGGCGGGCAGCTTCGGTCAACCGGCGGGCGGCTTGGCCGACCTGACGCAGTTCGCCGCCGAGGCCGACTTCGCCGAACACGGCGACATCGGCAGGCATCGGCTGGTTGCGGAGGGCACTGACGACAGCCAGGCAGACCCCGAGGTCGAGGCCTGGCTCGACCAGCTTCACCCCGCCGGCCGTGGAGGCGTACACGTCGTGCTCCCCGACGGGCAGCCGCGCGCGTCGACCGAGTACTGCCATCAACATCGACAGGCGGGCGCCGTCCAGGCCGAGGGCGCTGCGTCGCGACGGGACGCCGGGGACGCCCGGGGAGGTGAGTGCCTGAACCTCGACGACGATCGGTCGCTGGCCCTCCATCGTCGGGACGACCGCCGATCCGGGGATACCGGTCCGTCGGTCGGACAGGAACATCGTCGACGGGTCGGGGACACCGATCAACCCGGCGCCGGCCATTTCGAAGATGCCGAGTTCGTTGGTCGGACCGAAGCGGTGCTTCGAGGCGCGCAACAACCGGAGGGCATGGTGCTTGTCCCCCTCGAACTGCAGGACGGTGTCGACCACGTGCTCGAGAACACGCGGGCCCGCCAGTCCGCCATCTTTGGTGACGTGGCCGACGAGGACGATGGCGATGTCGCGTTCCTTGGCGACGTTGACGAGTCGTTGTGCGCAACCGCGGACCTGGCCCACGCTGCCCGGCAGTGAGCCGAGCGACGGATCGAACACCGTCTGGATGGAGTCGATGACGACCAGCTCGGGCTTCGTCTCCTCGATCGATTCGAGGATGTGGGGCAGCGACGTCTCGGCGTGCAACCAGAGCTGGGGGCGGACGGCGTCGAGGCGTTCGGCCCGCAGGCGGACCTGCTGCGCGCTCTCCTCGGCGCTGACGTAGAGCGTCGTACCGGCCCACGAGGCGAGGAGCTGCAGCAGCAGGGTGCTCTTGCCGATTCCGGGTTCGCCGCCGAGGAGGGTCACGGCACCGGGCACGATGCCTCCACCGAGGACTCGATCGAGTTCGGGAATCCGTGTGGATGTCGGTTGACCGGCTTCGGTGCCGACGTCGCCGATCCGTGTCGGCCCCGCACGATTGGTCGGTGGCGGCGGAGCGATCAGGTCGGCGCCGGCACCCTCGACCTCTTCGACGAGGGTGTTCCAGTCCCCGCAGCTGCCGCACTGCCCCGACCACTTCGGGTACGAGGTGCCGCACTCGCTGCACACGAACACCAGTTTCAACTTCGCCATGGTCGCCACCCTAGAGATGAGGTGTCACAGAGATGCGGTGTCGCACAGTTGCGAAGAAATCTCGGTCCCGAGGGAACCAAACGGCGCGCCCATGCGTTTAGGTGTGTGTCCGTGACCGACCGAGCCGAACAGACCGACCAGTCTGCAGGCGCCGCGGATGCCGTCGAGGTGCAGTTCCCCTCGGCTGCACTCGGCGCCGGTTCCTTCGAGGCGTTCTTCGCTGCACACCACACGCCGCTCGTCCGGGCGTTGAGCCTGGCGCTCGGCGACGTCGAACTCGGCCGCGACGCTGCATCCGAAGGATTCGTGCGGGCGCTCCAACGTTGGGATCGAGTCGCCGGCTACGACAACCCGGCGGGGTGGATCTACCGCGTCGGGCTCAACTGGGCGCGTTCGCGTCGGCGCAAGGCAGTGCGCGAGGTGTCGGCTCGGCCGACCGAGTACGCATTCGCATCGTCCGAGCCCGATTTCGCCCTTGCGACGGCTCTTCGCTCCCTCTCGCTCGATCATCGGGCGGTCGTGGTCGCCCGCTACTTCCTGGACTGGAGTGAAGCCGACGTCGCGGCGGCACTCGGCATCGCTGCCGGAACGGCGAAGAGTCGCCTCAGTCGAGCGCTCGACGGGTTGCGCGCCGACCTCGGCGAGGCGAGTCCGCCCGGCGTTGCAACCGCGGAGGCGCCTCGTGACGTCTCGCCCTGACGACCGCTCGGATCAACCCGAATCATCTCGATCAACCCCCGCCCACTCGGAGACACACATGCCCACGTTCGATGAACATTCTGACCCGCTCAACGAGCAGCTCGCCGGCCTCGGCGCCGTGATCGCTGTCGGCGACGCAGTGACGTCGCTCACCGCAGTGCGCGACACGGTCGCGATCCGTCGCCGTCGCCGCAACATCATCGGCGGCGGTCTCGCTGCAGCGGTGCTCGTGGCTGGTGGCATCGTCGTGGTCGGCGCCGTGAACGACGGTGTCGGATCCGACACCATCGCCATCGACGGCGCCGGTGACGACGCGGCTGACGACGACGGCGCCGATGTCGGCCCAGCAGATCCTGACGCTGATGCACAGACGAACGACGACGCTTCGGTCGAGACCGCCGGGACTGCGCCGCAGGCGGTGAGCGTCGAGACACGTCAGGTCGCCGCGATCAACCCGGCCGCGACTCGCGTCTCGCTCGGTATCGGCCAGAGCGAGACGAGCGAACGGGTCGAGATGGTCGATTGGATCGTTCCCTGGCAGGGCGGATTCCTCGCAGCCAGCACGACCTACCTCCCGCAAGCGTTGCCCGCCGAGTTGCCGGACGACATTCTGGCGTTGTTCCCATCCGAGGTGGTCGAGTTCTTCGACGGTGAGCTGCCGCCGACGATCGACGAAGCGACGCAGATGCTCTCCGAAGCCGGCTTGCTCGACGAGGTCGCCGAAGTGCTGCAGTCCAGCCCCGAGGCGTCGGCCGCGATCTACGGCGCCGGCAGCCCACCTGATCCCGTCACCGAGGTCGTGTTCTCCGCCGATGGCGTCGACTGGGAACCGATCGAGTTCGTGCGCCCCGACGGAGCGATGGGGTTGTACGGGATGCAGTCGACGGGCTCTCGGCTCGCCGTGGCCGTCCAGCAGGAACCGGAATACCTCCCATCGTCGGCGGAGAACGACGCGCCGCTCGTCACCGCACGTCTCGACATGACCGCCCCGATCCTGGTGGCGACCACCGTCGACCTCGTCAACTGGGACGTCGTCGAGGTCGAAGGCCCCGGCCGTCCGGTTGATCTGCCGGAACTCTTTTCCTACGGACTCTCACCCAGCGAGCTTGCGATCAACGACACCGGTTGGCTGCTCGGGGTCGACAGCTACTCCGACCTCGACGTCGAGTCGTTGCTCCCTGACGAGGTCCGCGATGCGTTCGTGAACGGGGGCGGTGGCTACGGCACCAGCTGGGACGACAATGGTGTGCAGGTCGAGGTGTACGGGGAGCAGGGACCTGTCGAGACCACCGTGCCGTCGGACGACGACAACGACAATGCGACGGACAACGACGAGTTCGTCGAACCCGAACCGTTTGCGTCGTTCGAGTTCACCTGGGACGAACTCGGCGTCGACGCCGCGGTGGTCGAGAGCATCAACGGTGGTTCTGGTCAGCGGCAGATGTTCACTGCGCCGTGGGGCGGGGTGCCCGTCCAAGTGCAGGGCGTCGAGGCCTGGGCGGCTGCGGCGGGCAGCGATGGGTTCTACGCCTCGCTGGGCAACTCCATCGACTACTCCGTCGACGGGATCACCTGGAGCGAGATTCCATTGCCGGACGGCAGTTCGTACGTGTCGACGATCAAGACGTTGCCGGAAGGGATCGTCGTGCTCGCCGGAGACGACGCCGGCAACTCTTCATTGCTCCGTCTCGCGAATTCCACAGCGAAGTGGGAACGACTCGAGATTCCCGGGGCACCGTTGTCGATGAACGACGTCTTCGGCGGCACGGGGGGCACGCCGGCGATGATCGTCGACGGCACAGAGCGTGAGGTGCCTGAGCCGACGGAGATCACGGTGATCGCCGACGGCTTCACGATGGTCATGCGTGAAGGCATCGCCGGGTCCTCGATCCTCGTGACCGACAGCGACGGCACGGTCGTGGCCGACGAGACGTTCGACTGGCGTGACGGTGGCGAGCCGGCGTCGTGGAGCTACACCAACAACGGCATCGAGATCGTCAGCGCCACGGGTGACCCGATCGTCACCTTCGGCAACGACGTCATGGAGACCGCCTACCGCGAGCAGACCGATCGGTACGAGCAGACGGACGACTATGACCCAGACCTGTGGCTCCTCGCGACCATTGACGGTGAACGTTGGCTGGCCGAAGACATCGACGCCTCGATCGACGACGGCCAATTCGGCCCGTCGGTCGTCGCCATCAGCGGTAACATCTTGCTGATCAGCTCCGATGGCGGATGGGACCGCTACGACCTGAGCTGACCTGCCTGACCTGAGCGGCGGCCGGTGGTCGACCGGCTGCCGTGCGCTCAGTGGCGAGGGAAATCGATGCTGTTCGAGATCGCGTCAACGGCCTGCTGGCTGGGGAGGGTGTGGCCGCCGGGCTGGTCGCGGAGCCATGCGATCGGGCGGATCGAGGTCATCCGGCGGGCACGCAACGGGTTGCGTCGGGCCTGCTGTGCGGTTCGGTTGATGGACATGTCTCGCCTCCGGTGGGTGCTCGGGTGGTCGCGTCACGGTGACGACGAGCCACTTGTCTCTCGACAAGCCTATTGAATGACTTGACCCCGCAAAGCCTCCTGAGGTGCACGTTCTTCGGCATCAGGCATACGCTGAGTGAATGGCTGAGTTTCAACGACTCCTTCCTCCTCTGGCTGCGCTGGTCCCGTTCGAGGCCGCCTTCCGACATGGCAACTTCACCCGTGCGGCCCAAGAACTGCACCTCTCGCAAGCAACGGTCAGCCGGCGCATCCGTGAGCTCGAAACCGACCTCGGCGTTGCGCTCTTCGAGCGCCATCGCTACGACGTGACGCCGACTGCCGATGGCGAACTGCTCGCGGCATCGGTACGCCTGTCGCTCAGCGAACTCACCGCGACAGCTGACCTCATCCGGCGGCGTTCGGTCGGGACCGACTCGATCACGATCCTGACCAGCCTGTCCTTGGCCACGGCAACCGTCGCTCCGATCCTCGGCGAGTTCCAACGGAGGCACCCGGACGTCAGCATCCGGGTGCTCGCCGGCGACGACCTGGTCGCCTCCACCGATCAGAAATTCGACCTCGCCATCGGATACGGCCCCAACGAGTCGGATCAGTTCGTCGTCGAATTCATCGCGGAAGAGACAGTGTTTCCCGTCTGCTCACCCGCGCTGGCGACCAGGCTGCCGACGTTTCCGACGACCACCGATCTCGCTCAGATGCCGTTGCTCCACGTCGACTATGTCGACCCGGGTTGGACGACCTGGCAGGACTTCCTTGCTTCTGGGATGATCGGTGAGCTCGGCGATGTCAAGGCGGTGACCTTCACGTCGTACCAGATGTGCCTCGACGTCGCAGAGCGTGACGGTGGCATCGCACTCGGCTGGGAACGGTCGGTCAGACCTCGGCTCGACGCCGGAACCCTGGTCCGCATCACCGGCATCACGATCCCGCACGCGGGCAGGATCAACGCCTACTTCCCGACCCGGACAGCTCCGAACCCGCATGCTGCGGAGTTTGTCGCCCTGCTGAAACGCACCCTCGCCGACGACGAACCGGACGAATCCGGCGGGACCGCCAGCAGCAGCCTTCAGGTGTGACGGTCAGTGCTCGCCAAGATGGCGGTGTTTGTACGCGCGTGCTCGGCGGAAGCGGGCGACGGTGACGTAGCCGATGAAGAGCGTCATGAAGGCCACCCAGGCAACGAGCGCAACGAGCGCGGCAACCGACAACGGACGGGCCCAGCGTTGGCCCTCTCCGGGCTGCTGCGTCGACTGGGCGAGAACCAATGTCGGTGATCCGTCGGTGGGCAGTGTCCACGACAACACGCCACCGTCGTTGGCCTCGGCGTTGGTCTCTTCTCCCTCGATCACCCCGGGGAGCAGAACCCGCAGCGTGACGTCGAACGAATCGGCCGGCGTCGCGCCGCTGGCAGCGATCTGGTCGGCGAAGGGTTGGCCGCCGACCGCGGTGACGAGATCGGCATCTGCGAACGCCTCGAAGCCGCCCAGCACGAGCCGCCCGCTGAGTTGGTTGGTGGTGATGTCGCCGTTGGTGCCGCGTCCGAGTTCCATCTGGGTGAACGGCGGCCCCAGACTCTGCAACAGGTTCGTGGCCTCACCCTGTGAACGGAAGTCATGGGACATCTGGATGGTCAGGCCACCGTCCTCGTTCGGGTTCGGCCCGTCGACCGCCCAACCCGCTTCGATCACGTCATCGAGAACGAGATCGTCGATCAGCGTCGGGACCGCCTCGAGGACCTCGGCATCTGCAACGACGACCACCGTGATCAGCCCGGTGCCGTCGGGTTCCACGACGACGTCGACGGTGACGTCGACCTGGCAGGCCGTGAGTGCGATGGCGCATGCAAGCAGCGCGACCAGCCGCCTGATCACCCGATCCATGATCCTGCCAACATGACGCCATTATGACGGGGGAGCACTCGATGTCGGTGGCATCGCACGATGATTCGCTCCTGTCCTCCGTTGCGGTCGGCTTACCGTCGGCCCGTCAGTACCGTGTCGAACATGGGCCAGCGACACCGTGACGCCTGAGCGGGCAGACGACGCCGAGCTGAGCGGCCTCGACTTGTTCTTCGATGGGCCGGCGCTCCCTGCGCTGCTCATCGATCTCGATCGGCGACAGATCCTGCGGGTGAATCAAGCCGTTCTCGGTCTGCTCGGTCTGCCGGAAGGCGATGTCGTGGGTCGCACGGGGCGTGACTTCTTCACGGAGGTCCCCGAAGAACAACTCGCCCGTGCCCGCGCGCTCGGCGGTGAGCGCACCACCGTGATTCGCGAAGTGCGCACGGCAACGGGACCGCGAATCGTCGAGATGCACATGACCCCGACGGGTGTCGGCGACATCGCGTTCGTCCAGGCGGTCGACCTGACCGACGCCCTCGCCGCAGAGCGATCGTCCACCGCCCAGGTCGCCGAACTGCAGCGAACCTCCGACCTGCTCTCCACGCTCGGCCAACGGCTCGCGCACGATCTGCGATCGCCGCTCACCGTGATCGCTGGATTCGTGTCGTTGCTGCGGGAGAACCACGAGCTCACGGTCGAGCAGACCGAGGGCATGCTGGCGCGCATCGAGACGAACGCGCACTCCCTGGCGTCGCTCGTCGAGGTGATCCTGCAGGATGCACAGGTGCACGTGGACGATGTCGAGGTCTCCTCGACCGAGGCCGCCGATCTGCTCGACGTCGTGCGCGGCGCCACGGCGGCCCAGATCGCTGAAGCGGGCGGCGTCTTGGAGGTGGACGCCGAGATCGAGCGACTTCCGGTCCCGGTCGGCACACTGCTCCAGCCGCTGCTGAATCTCGTGTCCAACGCAATCAAGTACCGCTCTCCCGATCGCGTCCTGCTCGTCGAGGTGATCGTCCGCACCGTGCCGGGGGGAATCGAGATCACGGTGAGTGACAACGGGCGTGGCCTCGGCGAGGATCCTGCAGCGCTGTTCGATGCCGGAGCGCGGGGCACGAGCGCCGATGGGACGGTCGGGTCCGGCCTGGGCCTCTCGTTCGTGCAGGCGACGATGGAGGCCATCGGCGGCACCGTCACGGCTTGCGAACGGCCGGGTGGCGGCGCTCGGTTCGAGCTCTTCGTCCCCGATCGAATCGACGACCCGGCAGGCGCAGCCTTGGCGGCCGCAGAGCAGGCTCGCGTCGAGACCTCCCTCCAACAGATTCTCGACGCGTCGCCGATCCCGTCGGTGGTGATCGACCTGGAACGTCGTGAGATCGTCCGAGCGAGCGACGCGATGGTGGCGCTGCTCGGGTTGCCCCGCAATCGGGTCATCGGACAGCCGGGGAGGAACTTCCTCGACGACCAGGCAGTCGGAGACGCACTGCGTGACGCGGCAATGGCGATGCCCGGATCGTTCACCTCGTCGGTGGTCGGCCTCCGCACGATCACGGCGATCCTGCCCGTCCGGATCTGGCTCGCGTCGGTTCCGGATTCGGTGTTCGCCGTCGCCCAACTGCTCCCGGAGTCCGTCGGGCCCGACGAGGTCGCCGGTTCCGACATCGCCACCGTTGTCACCGCCATGGCGTCCGCAGCGCGAGCTCGCGCTGGCGACGTCGGGGTGGCGGGGCTCGTGGACGCATTGGAACGGATCGAACAACTCGTGCGTTCGATCCGCTGAACCAGGATCGGCTGACACGAACCGATCCGCGTCCGCGCCCGAAAACGACGAACGCCCCGCCTGCGGACAGGCGGGGCGTCGATCGGTTCGGGTCAGGTCACTCGACCGCGGCTTCCGGCGGCGGGAACTCGGTGTCACTGATCGCCGGAGGGGCCGGCTTCTCGGTCGTGGTCATCTCGAGTTCGACCGAAGCCGGCGGGACGAAGCCTTCGACTGCAGTGAAGGTGAACTTCTTCTTGCCTTCACCGCGCTCGGGATCATCCTCGGTGTCGACGACGATGATCTCGCCAGCCGAGAACTCCTTGTACAGGATCTTCTCGGACAGTGCGTCTTCGATGTGACGCTGGATGGCACGACGCAGCGGACGGCCACCGAGCTGCGGGTCATAGCCAAGTTCGGCGAGCAGTTCCTTGGCGGACTGCTTGACCTCGATGCCGAGACCCTGACCTTCGAGCTGGCCGGTGAGTCGCACCAGCTGCAGGTCGACCATCTGGAGCACTTCGTCCTTGGAGAGCTCGTGGAACACGATGGTCTCGTCGATGCGGTTGAGGAACTCCGGCCGGAAGTGGTTCTTCAGGCTGTCGTTGACCTTT